>Ga0209168_10003814_pt1 | contig 10178 bp, 7 predicted proteins | sample Coa_R1_FD_187156 | JGI IMG/M metagenome (GOLD analysis project Ga0209168, IMG submission 187156) | Surface soil microbial communities from Centralia Pennsylvania, which are recovering from an underground coalmine fire - Coalmine... | ecosystem: Environmental > Terrestrial > Soil > Unclassified ... | reverse complement strand
AGAGGCAGCCGCCCCGTGCGCAATCCCGCTTCGACGACCATGCGATAAGCCGCCGGAAGCTGCGGCTGTTCGGCCCGCAGCGCCTCGGCCAGCGACGCTCCGGCGCTCATCCGCGCCGAAAGCGAACTGGTGATTTGCTGCAAGCGGCCCTGCGCATCTGTGCCCAATTCGCGCAAACCCGCTTCCAGCGGGATCCCCGCCCGCACGAGCGCAGCGATCTGGTCGTTGAGCGCCACGAGCTGTTCGATGGAATAGGAATTTGAGACTGGCAATCTATCGCCTCACGACGTGGATCCCAAAACGCGGCAAACCTCCACGGGGCTGGTCCATCCGGCGGCCACCGCCGCAGACGCCCTGTCCCGCTGCGCCACCATACCCGATTCGACCGCCAGCCGCTCCAATTCGGCCGCGTCGCTTCGCGACAGGATCGCGCGGCCCAACTCGGTGCGCTGCGGCAGCAGCATTTCGCTCAGCACGAAACGGCCGCGGTACCCCGTCCCCGCGCAATCCGGGCAGCCGACCGGAATTCGCACCACGCCGACTGGAAATCCCAGGCGATCGTCTTCGTTGGCCGAGCTCTTCGCGCATTGGCAAAGCCGTCTTAAGAGCCGCTGGCAGACGATGGCCTGCACTCCCGAACGCAAGAGATACGGCTCGATCCCCATGTCACCCAGGCGGTTGATGGCCAGGGCGGCGCTTCCGGCATGAAACGTCGTGAGCACCAGGTGCCCCGTCAAGCTGGCCTGAAACACCGTTTCTGCCGTTCCCCGGTCACGAATCTCACCGACCATCAGCACTTCCGGATCTTGACGCAACAGCGACCGCAGTCCGGCCGCCATATCGAACCCCGCGGCGGGATTCACCTGAGATTGGGCGACTCCGGGCACGACCACTTCGATGGGGTCTTCCAAAGACACCAGACTCCGTCCGCCGCGCGTTTTGTCTGCCAATTCGCGGAGTGCGGCGTAGACTGTGGTCGTCTTGCCGCTGCCGGCCGGTCCCGTGACCAAAATCACCCCTCCGGTCTCGTCGAGCAGCCGTCCCAGAGTTTCGAGCACCTCGGGGGGCAGACCCAGTTCGCCGAGCTTTTGAAATTTTCCCACCCCGGCAAACAGCCTCACGACCGCCTTCTCGCCGAATAACGTCGGAAACGTGCTGATGCGAATTTCGTCAGGCGACTCGTTGAGCGTTCCGTGCAGGCGGCCTTCTTGCGGAACATCGGTGCGGTAGGTCAAAAGTTGCGCCAGCACTTTGAGCCGCGCCACGACTCGCGGCGCGAGTTCCGCCGGGAACTCGGCAATCTTCTGCAAAACTCCGTCGATGCGCCAGCGCATATCGAGCGCGTCGGAAGTGGGAACCAGATGCACGTCGGTCGCCTGCGCGGCCCGAGCCGAGGCGAGAATTGCGGCCACCAATTGGGGCACGTACTGCTGGTCGTTCGTCTCCAGTCGCGGCAATTCCCGCTGAAACTGTGCCGCCAGCAGCTCCATCCGTTGCTCCGTTCACCACGACACCGGCTCAGAACTACATCGGCATTCGCCGCGAAAACTTCTCGCGCAGGCGGAGCTCGGCTTCGACCAGCCGCCAGTCGTCTCCCATCGCCGAGAGCAGCATTTGCGCCCGGCACAAAGGCGACAGGGTGGCCGCGGGCGCCGCCGTCGCCGGCGCACCGGCCATCGCCTCGGCCCCTGAGTTCTGCACGGCTCGCGCGGCCAACGCCGCGCGGCTGTCGAATGCGATCTTCGGAGTGCACCAGGCGCCATAACCCAAAAGCGCCAAGAGCGCCAGCGCGCTCGATGCCACGCGCCTGGCTTGTGTGCGGCGCTCGCTAGCCTCGGCGGCCACGGCCAACACGCGCGTCCGCAAGCCTGGCGAAAGCTCGGGCGTCGGCGCCGTCCGCTTTAAGAGCTCTTCCGGAAAGATCGCAAGATCATCAGACATGTCGCACCTCTTCAGCCAGCGGCTGCAAGTATTCTGTAAGCTTCTCGAGCGCGTAGCGATAACGGCTCGCGGCGGTATTTGGCGATTCTCCCAGCACCTCGGCGATCTCGGCGAACGTCATGCCTTCCCAGATCTTGAGCACAACGACTTCCGACTGGCTGGGGGGGAGCTTTTCGAGCGAACGCTGCACCAGCAACCGGGCATCGAGGTCGATGGCAACCGGTTCAAACCAGGCCTCGGTGGCCCTCGACAGCCATTCGTCAGCCCGCTTCTTGTGAATGATTTTCAGCGCCTCGTTCCGAACGATTTTAAGGAGATACGCCCAGGGATGATCGGCTTCCGCCAATCCCCGCGGATAAAGGGCCACTCGCACAAAGGCCGCTTGCAGGGCATCTTCTGCGTCGTGTGGATTGCGCGTCAGCGCCTGGGCATAACGCACGCCTCGGGGAGCAACCAGGTCAAACAGCTCGGCAAGCGCAATTACCCCCTGCCGCGCCAATTCCTCGGCGCAGCTCCTGACTTTCGCAGGAAAATGAGCCTCTTTGCAGGCGTTCAACGGGTGACTTCGCTTCCAGGAAGATGACAACTCTATAGATGACCTGTCCGCCGGCGTTTGTCTATGGAATTCAGGGGAAATCGATGCCGGGACGGAAAAAAATCCGGGAACGAGCGTGAAGGCGCGGCGAGATGGGGTGTGGTCGCTGAGACGCTCGGGAGACCTGCGGTCGGCGGCATGTGGCTCGGTCGGAGGCCGGCCACAACGTGGCGGGGGGAATGGCGAAATGATCGACTTGCCTTTACACTGGAGACCACGCAACGAATTCCGCAAACCCAGGGACTGACAGCATGAGCGCGAGCTCCCGGCAGCCGATTCATTACGGCATGTTCATCATGCCCTATCACCCTCTTTCGAAGCCCTCGGCCCAGTGCTACGACGAAGACCTCGAGCTCATCGTTCTGGCTGAGGAATTGGGATATCAGGAGTTCTGGATCGGCGAGCATCACACGATGCGATATGAGAACATCGTGATGCCCGAGATTTTCATCGCGCGGGCGCTGGGTGAGACGAAAACGATTCGCATGGGGCCGGCGCCGGTGTGCCTCAACCAGCACCATCCGGCCGCCGTGGCCGGCCGCCTCGCGTTCCTCGATCATTTGTCCAAGGGCCGGCTCAACCTTTGTTTCGGCGCCAGCAGCGTGACGTCAGACCTCGAGCTTTATGGCTCTGAACCGAAGAACTCTTCGGCGATGGTCGATGAATCGCTCGACATGATCCTCAAACTGTGGGCCAGCGATCCCCCCTACGAAATCGAGGGGAAATTCTGGAAAATCAATCTGAAAAAGACCGTCGATACCGAGACAGGACTGGGCTACATCCCCAAGCCCTTCCAACGGCCCCACCCGCCGATCGCCATGCCCGGCATGAACATGAATTCCGGGACGATGAAGCTGGCGGGCGCTCGCGGGTATCAGCCTTACGGCCATTGCGTCGTGGCGGGCAACGTCTTGGCGAATCTGTGGAAGACCTATTCCGAAGCCGCGCATGCCGCCGGCCGCGAACCCAATCGCGGCGACTTCAAAGTCGCCCGCGCGATCTTTCTGGCCGACACGACGAAAGAAGCCGTGCGGCTGGCGCGGACGAACTCGCTCGGGCAGAATTTTGAATATCTTGGGAGGCTGTTCGACAAGGGACTGGGGCGGCGTCTTTACAAGCGCGACCAGAACATGAGCGATGCCGATTGCAACCTCGATTACTTGATGGGCGAGCAGATCATCGCCGGAGACGTCGATTACGTGCTGCAGCGGCTCTTGGGCTTGATGGAGGAAACGGGCCGCTTCGGGACGCTCGTGCAGATGAGTTACGACTGGGACGACAAACCGAGTTGGCGGCGCAACATGGAGCTATTCGCCCGCGAGCTCATGCCCCGGCTCAATCAGGCGGTCAATCGCACTTGAGCCGGCATCGGGGCCGCAGGTGCACGACACACTTTGCGCCAGCCACGTGTTCTCGTGGAAAGGTCGGGCGTACTTCCTCCCTTAGCAAGGTTAGCAAGGGGGGGCCGGGGGGGTCGCGTGGAAAGTGATACCCGCCCTCATCGGTGATGTCGTCGTACCTTACAAATGACTACAAAAGAAACCGTCAAGTAAAGCCCAAATGCCCAAGGCTGACCTAGACGCGTTTGGCACGCGCACCGAAACCGACTCGCTCGGACCCGTCGAGGTGCCCAAAGAGCGGCTTTGGGGGGCGCAAACCCAGCGCTCTCTCGTCAACTTCCCGATCGGCGTCGAGAGGTTCCGCTGGGGACGTCCGGTAATCCGCGCTTTCGGGGTCCTCAAAAAATGTGCGGCGCTCGCCAATCTCGAGTTGGGCCAGCTCTCGCAACAAAAGGCCGATCTGCTCGTGCGCGCCGCCGACGAAGTCATCGCCGGAAAATGGGACGGCGAATTCCCGCTGGTCGTTTTCCAGACGGGTTCCGGAACGCAGTCGAACATGAATGCGAACGAAGTCATCGCCAATCGCGCCATCCAGATGGCCGGGGGCGTTCTGGGGTCGAAATCGCCCATCCACCCCAATGACGACGTCAACCGCTCTCAATCTTCAAACGATGTGTTTCCGACCGTCATGCACATTGCCACAGTGGACGAGATCGACAGTCTGCTCATTCGAGCCGTGGATGGGCTGCGCGACGAGCTCGACCGAAAGGCGCGAGCGTATTCCGAAGTCGTCATGATCGGCCGGACGCACCTTCAGGACGCCACCCCGGTGACGCTGGGGCAGGTCATTTCAGGCTGGACGGCGCAACTCGAAGCGGTAACCGGCGGAATACGCCAGGCGGAAGCCGGCCTTTATGAGTTGGCCTTGGGGGGCACGGCGGTCGGAACGGGCATCAATGCCCACCCCCGCTTTGGCGAAGTCGCCGCGCGGAAGATCGCCGAAGAGACCGGCCATCCGTTCGTTACGGCGGCCAACAAGTTCGCCGCCCTTTCGGCTCATGACGCCCTGGTTTCTCTCAGCGGCGCCTTGCGGACATTGGCCGGTGCGCTCATGAAGATCGCCAACGATGTTCGCTGGTATGCCAGCGGGCCGCGCGCGGGCATCGGCGAGCTGACGATTCCCGAAAACGAACCGGGGTCGTCGATCATGCCCGGAAAGATCAATCCCACGCAGTGCGAGGCGCTGACGATGGTGGCCGTCCAGGTCTTCGGCAACGATCAGGCCGTGGCGTTTGCCGGCTCGCAAGGGAATTTCCAGCTCAATGTCTATAAACCCATCATGCTGCACAACGTTCTCGAATCGATCGAGCTACTCGCACAAGCTTGTCGTTCATTCACTGAGCGCTGCGCCAAGGGCATCGAACCCAACGAACAGAGAATCAAGCAAAACCTCGATCGTTCGCTGATGCTGGTGACGGCGCTCAGCCCGCACATCGGCTACGAAAAGGCGGCGCAAATTGCTTTGACGGCCCACCGCGAGGGAAGCACGCTGCGGGAAGCCGCGCTCAAGCTGGGGTTCGTTTCGGCCGATCAGTTCGACCAGTGGGTGCGGCCCAGCGACATGACGCATCCGGGTGCATAGCCCGCTTTTCGAGACCGGTGGCCTGCTGTGTCCGGACGCTGCCACCGCACACGCGCGCCCCGCGGGCATGCGTCCACGCGTCGACTATTGGCCGGGCCGGGCCACGTCTCCCGGGCGAGAGGGCTGCTGCCCAAGAGACTCGGATCCAGTCGGTTCCCCGGCGCCGGGTGCGTTCTCATCAGGCGCCTCGCCGTCGGGCGGATTCTCGCCTGGCGCCTGCCCGCCGAAAAAGCCTCCGCCGCCCGGCATGCCCCCCAGCATTCCCGACATCATAAGCTGCGGCAGCTTGTCTAAGGTGTTTTTGATTGAGGAAGGAATTTGCAGCTTTGTCTCCATCAAAGCGCCGTCGGTCGTGATGGCCACGCTCCCCAGAATGCTGTCGGCCGTAATGACAAGATCCGACAACATGGGCGGGGCATTCGAGCGGAGCTGATTGAACTGGAGTTTGGACTGCTCCAGATTTTTATTGAGCTCGCCGGAGATTTGTTTGGCCACATCGGCCGACGTGCAATTGACGCTCGCCCAAAAATCGACATTGTCGCCGAACGACAGTCCAATGCACACCGCTTTCAATTTGTCCTTCATGGCGGTTCTGAGATTTGCAATTTGCGGCATCGCCATCGGCGAGATTGGCCCCGACATGTCGAAGTCCGACGGATCCTTGGGCGCAATCACGAACAGAATCTGGCGGCTGGCGTCGATAAAGTCGATGTCTGCCCGCCGCTGGCGCTTGGCGCCGCGATCAAGGGCCAGTCGGAGATCGTCGCGCGTCCCCATGACCAGCGTGCTGTTGTCGGCAAAGAAGAAGCCGAATCCCAGCACGAGAAGGCCTGGAATCTGCTCGCTGGACAGCATAATCGTTTGCCCCAGGTATTCTTCCGTCGCCGCCACTTGAAGCCTGCTCTTCATCTGTTCGCGGTCGAAGGGTTGCACCGTTCGCAGCACCATGATGGCCTGATTGGGCGGCTCCAGCTCGCTCGGCGTGGTCGAGGACGCGAGGCCCTGCGTCCGCGCGAGTCGCTGCTGCCACCGCATTCGCTCGAAAACGCCCTGAGCGCCAAAAGTCAGCGTGCGGATGTCCTTGGCGTCGATTCCCAATGCGTTGAGCACGGTGTTGACCTGCGGACCCATGGGCCCGTTGACAAGGGAGCTGATGATCGGCGAATTCACGGCATCAGCCGGGCGCGCATGGAGGATGATCTCGGCGTCCGGCGGAGTCCACGCCAGGTCGATCTTGTTCGAATCGACCTGCTCTCTCAGCAATGCAAGAATGACATAACCGGCGCCCCCCAGCGCGGCCAATAGCACAAACACGATTCCGCCGATTAGCGCCGCTTGCCGCGCGCCGCTTGCCGCCGCAGTTTTCTTCTTCGCCGGTTTTCTCGAAGACGATCGCCTGGGTGTCGAGGGCAGAGCCTCGGCTTCCTGGTCCTCTTCGGATTCGGCCTCGTCGGCGAAATCATCGGGCTCCGGCTCAGCAATGTTCATGAAATCCAGCTCCTCGTTGTCCGCAGGCGCCTTCACGACGAAAGGAGTTTTGCACTTCGGGCAGGGAACCCGCTTGCCGACCGAGCTGCGGTTTTTGAGCTTGAGTTTTGCGTGGCACTTAGGGCACTCGATCGAAATGGCTTCGCTCATCGTTATCTCCCGGCTGAGAAAGGGGCGAATTTCGCCTCGCGCGGTTCGGATGTGTGCGACCGATTATAACACCTTCCAGAGGCCATGCGCACCATTTTCGCTCGAACCGGATTGAGAATTGGAATTCGCCGGAGACCAAGTCATGGAAGCGCTACCCTGTCAGTCTCGCGCCGCGGCACGGACAAAATCGATGATCTTGTCGAGGTCGTTTTCGATCACGGCGGGACGATTGGCGTAGGGGGCCGCGTGCACGCCGTCCTTTCCCAGCGCGCTTTCGAACTGGCCGGCGTCGGCGGAGTGATAAGCGACCGTCGTTGTCGGGTCTTTCAGTTGATGGCCGGTGAGGATGCAAACCACGCGCTCGCCGGCCCCAACGACGCCCTGCTCACGCAAAAGGCGCAGTCCCGCGATGCTCGCGGCGCTGGCCGGCTCGCAGCCGAATCCGCCTGCGCCGGCTTGCGCCTTGGCATCGAGGATTTCCTGATCGCTCACCTGGCGGACGAGGCCCTGGGTCACATCCAGGGCCCGCAGCGCTTTTTTCAGATTGACCGGCCGGTTGATCTGAATGGCGCTCGCCAGCGTCGATGCCCGGCGGCGGGCGCGGTCCATTTCAGCATAAAACCCGCTGATGATTTCGGTATCCGGATTTCCGCCCGACCAGCGCAGCCCGCGCTCTTCATACAACTGAAACAGTGTATTCGCGCCCGCGGCGTTGATGATGGCCAGCCGCGGAATGCGGTCGATGAGGCCCAGGTGAGCCAATTCGGCCAGCGCCTTTCCAAAGGCGCTGGAGTTCCCCAGGTTGCCCCCCGGAACGACGATCCAATCGGGGACCTCCCAATGCAGCGATTCGAGCACCCGGTAAATAATCGCCTTCTGCCCTTCCAGGCGAAATGGATTGAGACTGTTGCAAAGGTAGATTTTTTCGCGGCGGCAAACTTCCTGCACTTGCCGCATGGCATCGTCGAAATCTCCCACAAGCTGCAGCGTCTTTGCGCCGAAATCGAGAGCTTGCGACAGTTTTCCATAGGCGATCTTGCCGCTGCCGACGAAGACGACGACTTTGAATAGCCGAGTCGCGCTCGCAAAGATCGCCAGCGAGGCGCTGGTGTTGCCGGTCGAAGCGCAGGCCGCGTGCCGGGCGCCCACGAGCCGCGCGTGCGTCACGGCCGCCGTCATGCCGTTGTCCTTGAAGCTCCCGGACGGATTGAGCCCTTCGTATTGCAAGAACAATTTGCCCGGCGACATGCCGCAATAGGCCGCGACGGCCGGTGAATTTTGCAAAATCGTCTGCCCCTCGCCGATCGTCACGATCTGGTCATCGCGGGCGAAGGGGAGCAATTGCCGGAAGCGCCAGACTCCGCTGAATTCGAGCGGCTCATTCCGCCGAGACCAGCGGGCTTCGATGTCGCGCAAGGACCTGGGAAGGGGAAGCCGGTCCCAATCATACACCACGTCAAGCAACTCGCCGCACGACGGGCAACCCGCCAGCGCCTGATCGATGGAATATTGCCCGCCGCATTGAGGATTGATGCAGCGTTGGTGTGCGTTGTCGGTCGGCGCCATCAAAACGTCATGTCTGGAAAATCGAATGGATGGATCGAGGTTCCAACTGTATCATCGACCTGCACGCGATACCATGACGCAACCCTCATTCACTCCCGGCGCCGAACGCGCCCTCCAGATGGCGGGGCGATTGGCGCGCCGATCGAATTCGTCGTTTGTCGAACCGGTGCACCTTTTGCGGGCGCTGGCGCTCGACGAATCGCGGGCCGCCGAAATCATCGCCGCGCATGGACTCACGAGCGACGACCTGCGCCGAATTTTTCCGCTTGAAGGCGAGTTGACCATCGACGATCGGGCGCCCGAGGAGCCGCCAGTCGAGCCGGGCGAGAGTTTGCGCACGGTGTTGATCGAAGCCCGGCGACAGGCGTCGTTTTTGGGAAAGTATGCCGAAGTCGGCAGCGAGCACCTGTTGTGCGGGCTGGCCGCCGTCCCGTCGGCCGTGCAGGAGCTGCTCGAAGCGCACGGTCTGGCATTGGGCTCTTTGGCAGAATGTTCGCTCGAACAGGCCGGCGAAACGGCCGGTCCATTGCCCGGCGAGGTCCACCTTTCGCTGCCTCACGCGGCGCAACAAGACGCTACCGATGCCTTCCGGATTCTCGACGCGGCCGCCAATCGGGCCCGCGAGGGTGTGCGAGTCGTCGAAGACTATGTTCGATTCACTCTGGACGATCGGCACCTCACGGGGATGCTGAAAAATTGGAGGCACCGCCTGGCAGAAGCGCTGGCGGCGATTCCGGGCGATCAACTTCTCGCCTCGCGCGACACGCGCCGCGACGTGGGGACGACGCTTTCCACCCGGCGCGAAGGAATTCGCGCGACCCTCGCCGACGTCGCCGCGGCCAACTTCAAGCGCGTGGAAGAAGCGGCGCGGACACTCGAAGAATACGGCAAAGTCCTGTCGTCTGACCTCGGCAGGCAGATGGAAGCGCTGCGCTACGATCTTTACACCATCGAAAAAGCGGTCTCGATCGCCCACTCGGCGCGCGAGCGTCTCGAAGAGCGCGAGCTGTACGTGCTCGTCTCGTCCGACATTTGCCCGCACGGCTCGGGGCCCGTCATCACGGCGGCATTGGCCGCAGGCGCAGGGATCGTTCAGGTTCGCGAGAAGAAAATGTCGGATCGCGAGCTCGCGACCTATGGCAGGCATGTGCGCGAATGGACGGCAAAGGCCGGCGCGCTGTTCATCATGAACGACCGGCCGGACCTGGCCGTCCTGACCGGAGCCGACGGCGTCCACGTGGGACAGGAAGAACTGACGGTCCGCGAGGCGCGGCGGATCGTGGGACCGGCGCGTCTCGTCGGAGTCTCGACGCATACGCTGGAACAGGCCCGCCAGGCCGTGCTCGATGGTGCGGATTACATCGGCGTGGGTCCCGTCTTCGCTTCCAAGACAAAATCCTTTTCACAGGTTCCCGGCCTCGATTTCGTGCGCCAGGTCGCTGCCGAGATCACGTTG
>Ga0209168_10003809_pt1 | contig 10186 bp, 7 predicted proteins | sample Coa_R1_FD_187156 | JGI IMG/M metagenome (GOLD analysis project Ga0209168, IMG submission 187156) | Surface soil microbial communities from Centralia Pennsylvania, which are recovering from an underground coalmine fire - Coalmine... | ecosystem: Environmental > Terrestrial > Soil > Unclassified ... | reverse complement strand
AAAGAATCCGCTTTCCCTTAAGCGCGCGCATTCACCTGCCGCTTTAGCGCATTTTTTCCTGTTGGAATTGGACAAATTAGCCGATTCATAGCAGAATAGTTCAAGTATGAGCGATGAAGCGATGAGCAATTTCACGCCGCGGGCGCAGCAAGTGCTGGCGCTGGCGCGGAAGGAAGCCGAACGGCCAGACTTCTACTCGGACAGTCGAGAGTAGCTCCCGCCCTCCTGTGGCTTTGCACTATTGAAAGGCGGATCCCATGAGCTCCTGGATCGTTCCTCCGATCGTCATTCCGACCGCTCTTCTCGTGCTCGTCGCGGCCTATTCCGCTCTCAGGGCATTGTCATGAAACCGAGATGAGGTGCCGCCGGCGTCGTGCCGCCGGCGTCGCATGCGCCTCCCGCCATCCGACCAGCCGGCGTCGATCCTCGTCCCACAATATCAGCGTTACCGATTTGAGCGCGGACCATAATGCGAGTGGCGTCACCGCGCGAAGCGCCGGCAACGCGGCGTAGCATTCCTCGAGACGATAGTTCGGCACCCTGGGGGATAAATGATGAATGTGATGGAAGCCGATATTGCCGGTGAACCACTGCAGCACTCTCGGCAGGCGAAGGTACGAGGAACCCTCGAGGGCCGCCGTCGCGAAGTCCCACTCCTCCCGCCGCGCCCATAGCGCCGTCTCGAAGCGGTGTTGCACGGCGAACAGCCAGACACCGACGATCGAGCCGACGAGGAGGATGGGAACCTGCACCAGAAGAACTTGCTCGTATCCGATCACCGAGCCCAGCGCACCGAAGAGAACCAGGAGTGCCGCATCGGTACAATAGACCGACCGGCGCTCGCGTCGCCATCCGCGCGGCGTGTCGAACGGAACGCGATACAAGACCGCGAATATGAAGGGCGGCAGCAGCAAATGGGCGATGATCGGGTGGCGCGTGAGGCGATAGATGAAGCGCTGCCATGCGGATAAGTTTCGGTATTCCTTCAGTGTCAGGCAGGAGGAATAGATGTCGGCGCCCGACAGCCGCCGATCGAGGTTGTTCCAATTCCCGTGATGGCGCGCATGCTGATGCTGCCAATTCGCGTAGGGGGTCAATGTCATGAGGCTGCAGAGCATGCCGACGGCATCATTGGCGCGTCGAGAGGCAAAGAAGGCGCCGTGCCCGCAATCATGCTGGACGATGAAGACCCGCACGAGGAGTGCGCCGGTCGGAATCGCCAGAACAAGCGTCAACATATATGAGGTTTGAAGCGCCCAATACATTGCCGCGCATGCCGCGAGGAAGAGCCCGATCGATGTCGCGAGCTGAAGGACACTTTTGGCCAACACCGCGTTTTCATAGCGAGCGAGCGACTCCTTGTCATGACGGGAGACCGCGGAAACTACGCCGACGACCGGAAGGGGGAGAGCGGCCATCGGCGTCCCGATTTCGACAACCGCCAAGGTGCTGTGAACAATACGACCGGAGAAGCGAGCCGCGAACGCCTCGGCCTGCGCCTGCATATTGAAGGAAACACGAGCCGTCGCGCCGTGGATATGCTCCGCGTAGGAAAATCCCGTGCCGTCGACGCCGTGGCTATCAAGCCAAACGCGCATGTCGGTCATATGGCTCGATAGATCCAGCGGGTTCAGCCGCACCTCTACGGACATCATTGCCTGGCTCCTCCCTCTGATTTCCTCAACTATAGGGTTAAACCGATTGATTCGGCAGGCTCGGAAAATACTCAATCCGCCAGCCCTGGCGCGGCGACTATGTCGTTTGTTTTGACTATTCAGAGTAATCCAGTGGTGGGTGATGGCGATAGAAGACGTAGTGTGCTATTATTCTAATTGCTGCCACCTCGTGTGAGGATCGATGGCAAGAAATAAGGAAATATGGCCATAAAACAGCGGCGCACACGGATCAATGCAGATGCCTTGGCGCCCAGCCCGCGGGCATTGCCACGGCGCCCCGCCTCGCGCAGGCGCGGCGACTTCTCGGTGGTTGGCATCGGCGCTTCGGCGGGCGGTCTCGATGCGTTTCAAAAATTCCTCGACGCGCTTCCGGCGGCAAGCGGTATGGCCTTCATCCTGGTTCAGCATCTCGACCCGACGCACCAGAGCATGATGGTCGAGTTGCTGGCTGGACATACGCCGATGAGTGTACGGCATGTCAGCGAAGGGATGCTGCTTGAAGGTGGCTCGGTCTATGTCATTCCGCCCGGTGTCTATCTTTCGATCGAGAAGGGCGCGTTCCATCTCTCCGAGCCGCGGGAGCGTCACGGTGCGCGGATGCCTTTCGATTTCCTCCTGCGCTCGCTGTCGGAGGAACTTGGCGAGCGCGCCATCTGCGTGATCCTGTCGGGTACGGGGGCAGATGGCAGCCTCGGATTGAGGACGATCAAGGAGAAGGGCGGCCTCGTCATCGCGCAGGATCCAAGCGAGGCCGGCTACGACGGCATGCCGCGGAGCGCGATCGCGACCGGCGCGGTCGATCTCGTGCTGCCGGTGGCCGAGATCCCGGCGGTCCTCGCCAAATACAGCCGGCAAATGTATTACAACGGCGCCCGCGAGAGGAGTGCCAGCGGCGGGCAAGCCGAGAACGGACTTGCCGATGTCATCGCTCTTCTCCGCGCGAAAACCCCTCATGACTTCGCCCTCTATAAGCCCGGTACGCTCCAGCGCCGGATCGAGCGGCGCATGGCGGTGGCCGGGGTCATGGAGAGCGGCCGGTATTTGAAGCTTCTTCGGCAGGATCCTCAAGAGCTCGAGCTTCTCGCCAAGGACCTGCTCATCAATGTCACGAGCTTCTTCCGCGATCCCAAGGCCTTCGAATTTCTCGCAAAGGAGATCGTTCCCGGTCTGGTGCGCATGCACGGCGCGGATCGCTCGTTGCGCATATGGGTCGCCGGCTGCAGCACGGGTGAGGAGACTTACTCGATCGCCATGCTCTTTCTCGAGGAAATGGCCGCCGCCGGGCGCAACCTCAAGCTCCAGGTCTTTGCCTCCGATGTCGATGAGCGCGCGGTGGCCTTCGCGCGCAATGGCCTCTATCCCGAGACGATCGAGGCGGATCTGCCGCCGCCGCTTCTCGCCCGCTTCTTCATCAAGGAGGATCACGGCTACCGCGTCGTACCGGCGCTACGTGATGTCGCCGTCTTCACCGTCCAGGATGTGCTGGCCGACCCGCCATTCTCGCGTCTCGACCTGGTCTGCTGCCGCAACCTCCTCATCTATCTGCGTCCCGAGGCGCAGGAGAGAGTGCTCCTGCTGTTCCATTTCGCCCTGCGCGAGGGGGGCATTCTCTTTCTCGGCGGGTCCGAGACGGTTGGCCGGCTCAATGACCGGTTCGAGCCGATCTCCAAGACCGAGCGTATTTATCGCCATGTCGGCCGGGTCCGGCCCGGGGAGATCGATTTTCCCCCCGCCGCCGGGATGCGGTCCCTGGGGCTCCTCGGCGCGCAGAAGCGGGTGCCCCAGAGCCAGCGGCTTGGCGAGGTCGCTCAGCGGCTGGTGATGGAGACTTATGCGCCGGCGTCGATCCTGATCAATCGCCGCAATGAATGTCTCTATTACCTCGGAGCGACGGACCGCTATCTGCGGCTCATTCCCGGCGAGCCCAGCCGCGATCTGATCGCGATGGCGCGCGACGGTCTGCGCCATAAGCTCAGAGCGGCCATCCACCGGGCCAGCGAGGAGCGCGCCCGCGCCATCGTCACCGGGGCGCAGGTTCGCTTTGAGGGCAACACCGCGTCGGTCAGCGTCGCCGTTCAGCCGGTTCAAAGTGACGGCGAGGAACTGCTGCTGGTCAGCTTCATCGAGGAGCCGCAGCGTCCGGAGATGCAAGGCTCCGTCAAGTCGACAGAGGATATCTCGCGCGTTGCCGAGCTCGAGCGTGAGCTCGACGCCGTTCGCACCGAGCTCCAAGACACGATCCGCGAGCTCGAGGTGGCCAACGAGGAGCAGAAGGCGATCAATGAAGAAGCCTTGTCCGTCAACGAGGAATTTCAATCGACCAACGAGGAGCTTGTCACCTCGAAGGAAGAGCTGCAATCGCTCAATGAGGAGCTCATCGCCCTCAACCGCCAGCTCCAGGAGACGCTGGAGCGTCAATGCAGTACGTCCAACGATCTTCAGAACATCCTCTACAGTTCCGATGTCGCAACGCTCTTCCTCGACGGCAATCTCAATATTCGCTTCTTCGCGCCAGCGGCTAAATCGCTTTTCCACATCATCGCCAGCGATGTCGGCCGGCCGCTCGCCGACCTCATGCCGCTCGCCGGCGACACCGCTCTCCTCCTCGAGGCACGCGCCGTCCTCAGAGATCTTGTGCCGCAGCGGCAAGAGATCGAGGCCGGCGACGGCACCTGGTACAATCGCCGCATCCTGCCCTACCGCACGCACGACAATCGGATCGAAGGCGTGGTCATTACTTTCGCCGACATTTCCGAGGCGAAGGCGGCGGAGCGGCGGATCGAAGCCGCGCGCGCTTATTCCGATAGCATTATCAATACCGTCCGACAGCCGCTTATCGTATTCGATGACGAGCTGCGTATCGTCTCCGGCAATGATGCTTTCTATCGCGCCTTCGCGCTCACGCCCGAGAAGGTGGTCGGCCGGCACTTCGCCGCCGCCAGCGACCATCTCGCGGCGATCGGAGGGCTGCGCACCTTCCTCGATCGCGTTCGAACCGAGCCTGCCCCTATCATGGATTATGAGATCGATGCCGAGTTACCGCTGCTCGGCCGGCGGGTCCTTCTCCTCAATGCCCGCAAAATTGATGACGGGCTCGCCGAACATGCGAAGATTCTGCTGGCGATCGACGACATCACCGAGCGAAAGCATGCCGCCGAGTCGTTGCAGGCCGCGAAGCGGCAGGCGGAGCAGGCCAATCTCGGCAAGTCGCGCTTTCTCGCCGCCGCAAGCCACGATTTGCGCCAGCCGCTCCAGACGCTCAGCCTGTTGCAAGGGATGTTGGCAAGAAGGGTCGTGGATCCGGATGGGTCGAAGCTGATCACTCGGCTCGACGAGACCTTGGGCGCCATGTCCGGCATGCTGGACACGCTCCTCGATATCAACCAGCTCGAGGCGGGGATCGTGCGCCCTGGCGTCGTCACCTTCTCGGTCAGGGATTTGCTCGAGCGGTTGCGGACCGAGTTCGCGTATCAAGCGGCGGCGCGCGGCCTCGGCTGGCACGTGGTCCAGAGCCAGCTTTTCGTGCGCAGCGATCCGCGCCTGCTCGAGCAGCTGGTCCGTAACATGCTCTCCAACGCGGTAAAATATACCGAGCGCGGCCGGGTACTGCTCGGTTGCCGCCGGCATAAGGACAAGCTGCGTATCGAGGTGTGGGACACCGGACCTGGCATTCCCGAAAACCAGCTCAAGGCAATCTTTGAGGAATTTCACCAACTTGATAATGCCAACCGCGAGCGTAGCCGCGGCCTTGGCCTTGGCCTTGCCATCGTGCAACGCCTGGCGGATCTGTTGGGGCACTCGGTTGATGTGAGATCTCGTCCGGGCAAGGGTTCGGTCTTTGCGGTCGAGGTGGCGCTGGGGCTCGAGGACGCGGCCTCCCCGCACCCTCAAAACCCTCTGGCAAATGAGGAGGATGTTCGCCAGCGAGGCACGGTTCTGGTGGTCGAGGACGAACCGAGCGTGCGCGAGATGTTGGAGATTTTGCTCATCGACGAGGGTTACGACGCGCTTACCGCTGCGGACGGAATGGGGGCGATGGAATTGGTCGCGCGCGGCGCGGCGCGCCCCGACCTGGTCATCGCCGACTATAATCTGCCGTTGGGGATGAATGGGATTGATGTCGTCGCCCGCGTGCGGGAGACTGTCCATCAAGGGATTCCGGTGATCATCCTCACCGGCGATATCTCGACAGATGCCTCGCGCGAGATCGCGCGCCATGGTTACGCCCATCTCCACAAACCAGTGAAGCTCAAAGATCTGATGAGCCTTATTCGCCGTCTCCTCGCCGAGCGCAAGCCCGCCGCGATATCGCGGGCGCCGCCTTCCATGACGCGGCGCGAGGTCCGAGGTCCGGTCATTTTCGTAGTCGATGATGACAGGGCCACGCGCCAATCGATGGACGATCTGCTCAAGGAAAATGGCTGGAGGGTAGAGGGTTATGCCGGCGCCAACGCCTTCCTCGAGGCCTATCGCCCGGGCACCGAGGGGTGCGTTCTGGTTGATGCCGTGATGCCCGGCATGAGCGGGCTCGCGCTGCTGCAACGCCTGAAGGAAAAGGACCGCCGGCTGCCGGCGATCATGATCACCGGCAATGGCGACGTGCATATGGCGGTGCGGGCGATGCAGGCGGGGGCGGTGGATTTCTTGGAGAAGCCGGTCGGCGGCGACGAGCTCATCGCCAGCATTGATCGCGCGCTGGAGCAAATGCACGATTCCGCCAAGCTCTCGGTGTGGCGCGAGGCGGCGGCGGCGCGCCTCACCGGTCTCACCGCGCGCCAGCGCCAGATCCTGGATCTGGTGCTCGCGGGGCATCCGAGCAAGAACATCGCCGCCGATCTCGGCATCAGCCAACGGACCGTGGAGAACCATCGCAACGCGATCATGCACAAGACGGGCGCGAAGTCGCTCGCGGCACTGGTACGCCTGGCGCTCGCCTCGGCTTAGCGCCCGGCCTGTGTCGAAGAAATTCGCGGCTTAATTCGGCGAGCCGAAGGCGTAGCGCAGCCCAATCAGGACCGCGTGGTTTTGACTGTCGAAGGTATTGGTTGACCGAAACCTTGCTGTTTGTTGTTGCAAAATAGCGATATTCCACCGTCGCTTCCGAACCCGGCGACAAGGGCAAGAGTGGCACGGCTAAGCCGACAATTCGCGGAAGTCGAATTTGCGACGGGTGGTCAAGATCGCGGTCGCTGTCTGGAAGGCGCCGTCGATGAGTCCTTGCCCTCCGGTATCGATCCGCTTTTTTCCTCCACCCGGCCGTCAACCAGGTCCTTGGCGCTCCATGCGTTCCTGGCGAAGCCCCACGCGGATATGGCAAATCTGAAGCTCAAGGCGGACAAACTCGATGTCGTCGTTGCCTATCTTCTCAGTCTCAAAACCAAGTAGCTCGGTGAGGAGAGCGGGCGTTATAATTCCGCCGAATTTCCTACCAAGCATGGGTGTCGGCGTCGCCCGCCGCCAAATCCTCGAGCCGGTCGCGGTCGTAGATCGCGACGCGCGTCGCTTGCGGGAGGGCGATGATTTCCTCTTGCTTCAGCCTGCTCAAACTCCGTGACACCGTCTCGATGGTGAGACCGAGATAATCGGCGATGTCGGTGCGCGTCATCGGCACCTCGATCATGTCGCGATCCTCTCCTTGCCGTTCGGCCAGGAGAAGAAGAAAGCTCGCGACCTTTTCGACGGCCGATTTGCGTCCGAGCAGCAGCATCTGGTCTTGGGCCACGCGGAGCTCGCGGGACGTGACCGCGAGAAGGCGCCGTGCGAAACCCGGCACCTCATCGATGAGGCGCTCGAAGGCCGAGCGCTTGTAGCGGCAAAGCGTCACCTCGGTGATGGCCTCGGCGCTATAGAGGTAGGCCTCGTCCGCCGAGAGACCGAGGAGATCACCCGCGGAAAGGAAGCCGGTGATCTGCCGGCGCCCGTCGGGGAGGAGCTTGTAAAGGCGCAAAGTACCGCTCACCACCTCATAGACGTTTTCCGCATTGTCGCCTTCCGAAAAGAGGATCTCGGCGGCCTCTTTCCGTTGGCGCGACGCAAGCGCGGTAAGCCGGTTGGATGCTTCGGTGCCGAGGCCGCGAGCGGCGAGGAGGCCGGTAAAGCGGCCGGGGCCCGAATTTGCGGTGGTGACATGGGAAACCATCGCTAACCTCCATTCTGTTCCGCCGAACCCGATCGGCCGGTCTCGAGAAAAGGTTTAAACGGGCGATGTCACCGCTTGATGCCAGAGTGGTCGGCGAAGCGTCGCGAAATGTGACGGATTGTGCCAAGCTCCCGGTTATCCAAGCCAACCGAAAGGACGCATATCGTGAAGATCGTCGAGGGCGCGGGGCCGCCCCAAGTGCTGGAGGCGGAAGGGGAGCAGGAAGTGCGGCGCTGCTGGCCCGTGTTCAAGGAATTGCGGCCCCATATCGCGGGTCCCGATGAATTCGTCGCGCGCTGGATGAGGCAGCGCAGCGAAGGCTATCGGATCGCCTATATCGAGGAAGCCGGTGACGTCGTCGCGGCCGCGGGGTTTCGTGTCATGAATACCATGGCCTGGGGCAAGATCCTTTATCTCGATGATCTCGTCGCGGCGAGTGCCGCGCATGGGCAGGGCTTCGGTACGCGGCTCCTGGTCTGGCTGCAACAGTGCGCCCGCGCGCTTGGCTGCGATGCCCTCCATCTCGATACCGGCTATCACCGGCACAAGGCGCATAAATCCTATCTCAGGAACGGCTTCATCCTCATCAGCCATCATATGGCCTGGGACGCGCGATCCTAGCCTTGCCCTCGATGGCGAAGCCGGAAACGGCGCGAGAAGCCGAATGGCCGGTAGGTGCCCAGGGGTTCGCTGAAGAAGGGCAAGCGAAGGCGGGGGGCGTCGAAGAGCTCGAGCTCCCACACACCGGGGCCCAGAAAGGCGAACCGCACCTTCGTCTGCGACAAGATGGTGAGGTCGGCAAAGGTGCCGCTCGCGTAAGGCCATAGCAGGATCGCGCGATCCAGCACCTCGAACCGCGCGTTCAAGAGAAAAATCTCCTGTGATTCCTCGGAATAGAGTAATCGGCAGGTCGGGGGTTCCTCATTGGTTCCCGGCGAGACGAGCGTCGTGGAGAGATCGCCGCTGCGATTCATTTTGCAGGGTCGGGAAAATCGGGCATGATCTAAATCAATGAGCGGGTGGACGGTATCTCTCATCATGGTACCATGAAACGCAATCGATCGACATTCGCCTCGGAAATCATCGCCATATTGGCTTTCAAAGCGATCGCCCTCGCCTTCCTCTATGTCGCCTTCTTCAGCCCGTCGCACCGCCTCACCATGACGCCTGAGCGCGCGGCCTTTTCAATTCTGGGGTATGGGAGGAATTGACATGTCCGAGCTCGATGTCGTCGCACTTTCGCGTCTCCAGTTCGCGCTCACCGCGATGTACCATTTTCTCTTCGTGCCCTTGACCATCGGTCTTTCGGTGCTGCTCGCGATCATGGAGAGCGTCTATGTCATGACCGGGCGGGTGATCTGGCGCGACATGACGAAATATTGGGGCCTCCTTTTCGGCATCAATTTCGCCATGGGGGTCGCCACCGGCATCACCATGGAATTCCAGTTTGGCACCAACTGGGCCTATTACGCCCATTATGTCGGCGATATTTTTGGCGCACCCTTGGCCATCGAGGGGCTGATGGCGTTCTTTCTCGAGGCCACTTTCGTCGGCCTCTTCTTCTTCGGCTGGGATCGTCTGTCGCGCGTCGGCCATCTCGTGGTGACCTTATTGCTGGCGCTCGGTGCCAATCTCTCCGCCCTCTGGATCCTGGTGGCCAATGGCTGGATGCAGAATCCGGTGGGCGCGCACTTCAATCCGCAATCGATGCGGATGGAGGTCACCTCGTTTTTCGATGTTCTCTTCAACCCGGTGGCACAGGCGAAATTCGTCCATACGGTCAGCGCGGGCTATGTCACCGGCGCGGTCTTCGTCATGGGGGTGAGCGCCTATTTTCTGCTGCGGGGGCGGGCGAGCGCCTTCGCCAAGCGTTCGATGACGGTGGCCGCGAGCTTCGGCCTGGCCTCGGCGCTTTCCGTCGTGGTGTTGGGCGATGAGAGCGGTTACACCGCGTCGGAAAATCAAAAAATGAAGATCGCGGCGATCGAAGCGATGTGGCAGACCGAGCCGGCGCCGGCGCGTTTCACGATTTTCGGTTTTCCCGATCTTGCCGCGCGCAAGACGCGGGACGAGGTGAGCGTTCCCTGGATGCTCGGGCTCATCGCCACCCGCTCGCTCGATAAAGAAGTCCCGGGGATCCTCAATCTCGTCGCCGACAACGCGCAACGAATTCGCAGCGGCATGGTTGCCGTCGAGGCACTGGCCGAGGTGCGCGCCGATCCGCAAAATCTTGGCGCGCGCACCCTGTTTGAGGCCCATGTCGGCGATCTCGGCTACGGCCTCCTCCTGAAGCGCTATACGGAGAGGGTGGGGGAGGCCACCCCGGATCAGATCGAGAAGGCGGCATGGGACACGGTTCCCCCCGTCCTGC
>Ga0209168_10003807_pt1 | contig 10188 bp, 8 predicted proteins | sample Coa_R1_FD_187156 | JGI IMG/M metagenome (GOLD analysis project Ga0209168, IMG submission 187156) | Surface soil microbial communities from Centralia Pennsylvania, which are recovering from an underground coalmine fire - Coalmine... | ecosystem: Environmental > Terrestrial > Soil > Unclassified ... | reverse complement strand
GTCCGGCTTGTAGTGCGACAAGGGCGAGGTCGTAGTGCGCCGGAGCGTACGCCGGATTGCGTTCGAGCAGCTTGTTGAAGTCCGCACGTGCCGTCGCCGTGTCACCGGAGCGCAGCGCAACGAGTCCTTGCGAATACAGTGCACGGGCGGACGTCGGTGCGAGCGCAATAAAACGATCCGCAGCAGCCCGTGCACCGGCTGTGTCGTTCCGGTCGAGGTCGACGGTGATGAGGTTGGCATAAGCCGCCAAAAATGCCGGATCGCGAGCAATCGCCGCCTGCAGCTCGCTCGCGGCGCGATCAAAGTCGTGCGCGCCGGCGAATGCTAGCGCGAGGTTATAGTGCGCGGTCGAATTTTGTGGCTCGCCGGGATTGCGTTTCAGCGCATCTTCGAATTCGGTAGCGGCCGTTGCATAATCCGACCGTTCGAGAGCCGCCATCCCGCGCGTGAAACGTTCACGGATTTCACGCGCGAGCGCGAGCTTGCGAAGCGCCGCGCGATCGGTCGAGGCCGGCGTCGGCGTCCCGTAGCTCTGTGCAGTCGCGGCCTGTGGAAAGCCGGCGACCATGCACAGCGCGAGCGCCAAGGCGCGCACGCTCATTGTCCCGGCGTCGGCTGCGGTAGACGGGCGTCGCGAATCGAGACCGTCGTGGCGGCCTTTTCAGGCTCGCAAGCCCAACCGACCCGGCCTTCGACGGCGATCGGTCCGAGAAGTGACGGCGTCTGCGACGGTTCGAGAACTTGCTCCATTACGGCGGGGTTGAGCTCGACGCCGGCTACGGCCACGGCCGTCCCGAACGCCAGGAGCAATGCGCCCATCGCGAAAGCGAGCTTAAAGTTCATCATCTCCCTTTATCACCCGGGCATGAGGAATTGCTGAAAACGGGATCCGTTGCGGTCGTGCTTTGGCTTGTGCTTGCTACGCCGTGGGCCCTGGCAAGCTCCCTTCTAACCGGGATCGTCCGGGACACGCATGGGGCGCCGATCACAGGCGCAATCGTGACAGGTCTCGATCGCGCTGGCCTCGTCACGGGCCGCGCAAAGACGGAGTCAGACGGCACATTTGCCCTCGACTCGGCGCAAGCGCCCGCGCACGTGCGCATCACCTGCCGCTTTTGTCGCAGCGCTACCGTCACGGTTGATCCGGGTGAGCCGATCGTCGCCGTTCTGCAGCGATACGACGCGCTGCAAGCGGACGGGCCGTCGGCTTCCGATTTGATGGCGTTGCCGTACACGCAGATCGAGAATGCGCTTGCGCTCAAACCGTTCGAAGTCTTACGCCTCGGTTTCGGTCTTCCGAACGATCGCTCGCTTTCGGATCGCGGCCTCGGTAACAGCGCGCTCACCCTTGACGGCGATGCGCCGACTTATGACATCGCGCCGTTCTTGCCAACCGTTCTCGCGACGACACCGACGCATTCCGGGAACGTTGCGACCTTCGAGCCTTCCGGCAATGCGTATCAATACGGTGCCTATGCAACGGGTGGTCTGATCGCGCTCTCACGCGACCCTGCCGTCGTCGAACAGAGCGCATGGGGAAGCGCATCGGCGTATCGTTTTTCGGCGGGCGCGCCGAGCTTCGGCGTCTCGGTCGGATCGGACGCCGACGATTACACGCAGCGCGAGCGTGTCGTCGCGAGCGGCACGGCAGGTTTTGCCGGCGGCACGCTGGACGCGCAGCTTTCATCATCGCGAGCGGTCACGGCTTTACCGTTAACGACGCTCGATCTTTCGGAATCGAGCGCGACGCTCGGTTTTTCGCGGCAGTTCGATCGCGTTCGCTTTCGGTTTTCAGCCTCAGATGCGTTCGGTACAGAGACCTTTTTCTCGAGCGACACGATTTGGAACGACTCTGCACTCAACGCCAACGCGAGCACGCGCTTCGGGATCGTCGATTTCGATGCGGGCGCCCAGTACTCGAACAATTCGAACAATCTCGCATCGCTTGGGTCGGCGATCAACTTCGGGCAGAGTACCGTATACGTGCACGCGCATGTCCCCGGCCGCACGAGCCTCGACCTCGGCGTCGCGCGCACGACCTACGATTCTGCGGGCGGGAATCGCAATCTGATTCTGCCGTCTTTGATGGTAGTGCAGGAGCTCGGTGCGTTCTCGGTGACCGGTGGCGTCTCGACCTCGCTTGTACGCATCTCAGAGTACGGGGCGCCGTATCTCGCCGCGCTTGCCGAAGCGCATCTCGTCTATACAGATGGTCAGCGTCTCCGAGCCGAGATACAAACCTACGGACAGAATACGAGCATCGCAAACAGCCGCGGAATGACCGGAAGCGGCGCCTCGCTCGAGTATCAAGTCACGCCGACGACCAGCATCCGGGCATGGTCGTTGCGGTTATATAATGACGACAACGCGTACAGCGGCGTTCAGGATACCCCGTACATTTCAGGCGACTCTCTCTGGATTACCAATCAAAACGGCGGGTTTCGCGTCGACGCAATCTACCGTCGCACGGCGACGCAAATCAATTACGTGTATTCGCAAACCCGGCGCGGGCTTGACGGCGATGTCTATTTCCCGCTGACGGTGCGAACCTCGCTCGGCCTGCGCAGCGAGCTTCGCCCGCAAGGCCGGCGCAGCTCCGTCGTGCTCAACTTCGCAAGCTGACGCGTTTCAGACTTCCCTCATATCTTGGCGTTAGGCTGCGCGAACAGCCGCGCATCGCCGGCGATCGATTTGGCATGGCTCGATCCGAGCTCGAGCTTTCCCTCCTGACCGACGCGGCGGTGCGCGGACTGTTTAGGGCTTGCCGTTGTGCAGCGTCGCGAGTTCGCGATAGAGCTTGAGCTCTTTGTCCGAGAGATTTTGCGGAACCGTTCCGATCAACCGAACGTATTGATCGCCGTTGCCGCCGCCCTTTGAATGCGGCATGCCCTTGCCCGTAAGGCGCAAGAGCTTGTTGCTTTGCGTGCCGGCCGGAATCGTCATCGTAACATCACCGCTCATCGTGGGCACGCGCACTTCGCCGCCGAGAACCAGTTCGTAAACCGAGACGGGCATGTCGATGTACAAATCATCCTCTTTGCGTGTGTACGTCTGATCGTCTTTGACGTGCGTGACCAAATATAAGTCGCCCTTTGGTCCGCCGCCGATACCCGTTCCGCCTTGACCGGCGAGCCGGATACGTTGCCCCTCGCGCACGCCTTTTGGAATCGTCACGTCAAAACGTTTCGTCTCGAGGACGCGCCCGGTGCCGTGACACTTCGGGCAGATGCCTTTGCCGACGGTCCCCGTGCCGCGGCACTGCGGACAGAGGTCTTCGATCTGCAGCGAGACCGATTTCTTTCCGCCTTCGTATGATTCGCGCAGCGAGAGATCGAGCGTCGTCTCGAGGTCTTGGCCGCGCTGTTGGAACGGCTGACGCGTCGTGCGGCGGCCGCCGGCGTTCCCGCCGCCGGAGAAGAACGCATCGAAGAAGTCGGAGAATCCGCTTGGGCCCCCCGCTCCGCCGAAGTTGAAGCTCGAAGCGTTGAAATCTTCTTGCTGCTGCTGATTGCGATACCGGCGTTGCTGCTCGGCTTGTTGCGCAGCGCGCTGCCAATCCGATCCGAGGACGTCGTATTTCTTGCGCTTTTCGGCGTCGCCCAATACTTCGTAAGCCTCGGAGATCTCTTTGAATTTCTCCTCAGCTTGCTTTGGATTGGTGGGATTGGCGTCCGGATGCCATTTGCGCGCCAGCCGCCGATACGCGGACTTGATGTCTTTCTCGGCGGCATTCTTCGGAACGCCTAGGACCTTATAGTAGTCCTTGTAATTAATCGCCACTGCGTTGCGCTAGCCGGATTTTGTGACGATGACTCTCGCGGGGCGAATGACTTCGTCGCCGTATTTATAGCCGCGCTGCGCTTCTTCGACGACGATGTCGTCGTCGACGCCGGGACCCGGCGGTTGCGTTCCGATCGCTTCTGCGAGCGTCGGGTCGAAGCGTTGTCCCTTGACCGAGAACGCGCGAACGTTTTCGCCGGCAAGGACTTGCTCGAACCCACGCAACGTTTGCTCGACTCCTTTGCGCAAAACTTCGGGGTCCGCATCGGTCGCGAGCGCCCGCTCGAGATTGTCGATGACCGGAAGTATGCGTTCGAGCAGCGAGCGTTTTCCGGCAGTTGCAATGTCCGCGAACTGCCGTTCGATGCGCTTCTTGTAATTTTCGAAGTCGGCCATCGCGTAGAGGAACTTGTTGTAGTTCTCTTCGGCTTTGGCTTTGGCAGCCGCGAGCTCGGCAGCGGGATCGACTTGCGGCGCAGAACCCTGCGCCGCAGTCGTTTCCGTATTCGTGTCCATCGAAGTTTACTTGGCTTCTTTGAACTCGGCGTCGATCACGTCATCGGATGATTGCGATGATGTCGACGACTCGCTGTGCTGCTCTTGTCCCTCGGTTGCGCCGTCGTGCGCCGCACCGTTTTCGGACTGGCCGTTACCCGATGCCGCACCGCTCTTCTGATAGAGCGCTTCGGCCATCTTGTAGCTGGCTTGCTGCAGCTTGTCGGTCGCAGCTTTGATCTCGGCTGACGTCGCGTTTTCGGAAAGCCGCTTAAGCTCGCCGAGCGCGCTCTCGACATCCGCCTTGGCCGATGGATCGAGTTTCTCGCCGACTTCCTTGAGCGATTTCTCCGTCGAGTAGATCAGCGAGCTCGCCGTGTTGCGGACTTCCGCCTCTTCACGTTTGCGATGGTCTTCCGCGGCGAATGCCTCGGCGTCTTTGACCATGCGATCGACTTCATCTTTGTTGAGATTGGTCGATGCCGTGATCGTGATCTTCTGCTCGCGACCGGTTCCGAGATCTTTTGCGTTGACGCTCACGATGCCATTGGCATCGATGTCGAACGTGACTTCGATCTGCGGTATCCCGCGCGGAGCAGCCGGGATTCCTTCGAGACGGAAGCGCCCGAGCGTCTTGTTATCGCCCGCCATGTCGCGCTCGCCCTGAAGGACGTGGATGTCGACCGAGGTTTGACCGTCTTCGGCCGTGGTGAAGACTTGCGCTTTACGCGTCGGAATCGTCGTATTGCGCTCGATCAGCTTCGTGTTGACGCCGCCGAGCGTTTCGATGCCCAGCGAGAGCGGCGTAACGTCGAGCAATACGACGTCGTGCACTTCACCCGAGAGGACGCCGGCCTGAATCGCTGCACCAACCGCGACGACTTCGTCGGGGTTGACGGTTTGATTCGGCTCTTTGCCCGTCAGTTTCTGGACGAGTTCCTGAATGACCGGCATGCGCGTGGCGCCGCCGACCATCACGACCTGATCGATCTTCGAGATGTCGAGTCCCGCGTCGCTCAGTGCGCTCTTGAACGGCTGCACGGTGCGATCGGTAAGATCGCTCGTCATCCGTTCGAAATCGGCGCGCGTGAGCGTGTAGTCCAAATGCTTCGGACCGTTTTGATCGGCCGTGACGAACGGCAGATTGATCGAGGTCTGCACCATAGAGCTCAGCTCGATCTTGGCCTTTTCCGCAGCTTCGGTCAGACGTTGCATTGCCTGCTTGTCGCCGGAAAGATCGATACCTTGATCTTTTCGGAACTCGCCGACGAGCCAATCGACGATACGCTTGTCGTAGTCGTCGCCGCCGAGACGCGTGTCGCCATTGGTGGCCTTGACTTCGAAAACGCCGTCGCCGACCTCGAGGATCGAAACGTCGAACGTGCCGCCGCCGAGATCCCAAACGAGGATCGTCTCGTTGCCTTTCTTCTCGAGTCCGTATGCGAGCGATGCCGCAGTCGGCTCGTTGATGATACGCAGAACGTCGAGGCCTGCGATGCGGCCTGCGTCTTTTGTTGCTTGCCGTTGCGCGTCGTTGAAGTACGCGGGGACGGTAATGACGGCTTTCGTCACGCGCTCGCCCAGATACGTGGATGCGTCGTTGACGAGCTTCTGTAGGATCATCGCCGAGATTTCTTGCGGCGAGTAATCTTTGCCGTCGATTTTGACTTTGAAATCCGTGCCCATGTGCCGTTTGATCGACGCGATGGTGCGTTCGGGATTTGTTATTGCTTGGCGCTTCGCGAGCTGACCCACCAAACGTTCGCCGGTTTTCGTAAACGCGACGACGGATGGCGTAGTCCGATTGCCTTCCGCATTGGGAATGACGACGGGCTGCGAGCCTTCCATTACGGCGACGACTGAATTAGTCGTGCCGAGGTCGATGCCGACCACTTTTGCCATTTATTTTCGTGCCTTCTTCCCGAGCGAGTGGACCATCCGCGAGCGCTAGCTCTTGGCCTTGCCGCTTATCTCACTCAAGGAGTCTTGAAAGGTAAGGTACGGACCATCTTACCGCAATCGGCGGCAGATTGTTCCGCTCACGTTCTATGACAGTATTGCTGGCACAGTAGTTGCGGGGCGCCGTCGCCGGCGCCCCGCTTTTTTACTAGGGCTGTTGCTGCGGTTGCTGCGGCGTATCCAGGTTAGCCGGCCGCTCGCTTGTCTTGACCGCGACCAGCTTCTTATTGCCGGCGCTCCAGACTTGGAGATTGACCGTCCCGCCGACCGCGATGCCCTTGATCACGTTGGTGAGATCCTGGGGGGTCGCGACCGATTTACCGTTGGCGCCGGTGATGACGTCGCCCGGCTCGAGGCCCGCTTGGTCGGCTGGGCCGCCGCCGACCACTTGGGCCACGACGACGCCGTCAGGGCCGTTATAGCCGAGCTGCGAGCGAGCGCCCGAATTCATGGCTTGGAGCGCGACGCCGATGTAGCCCTCGTGCGTACCCTGGCTGATGCCCTTGGTCTTCGTGAGCTGGAGGGCGACTTGCTGCACCGAGTTCGCGGGGATCGCGAAGCCGATGCCTTGCGCAGCTTGCGGGTTTGCCGTCAGCTGGTTGATGCCGATGACGTCGCCGTTCAGGTCGACAAGCGGTCCGCCCGAGTTGCCGGGGTTGATCGGAGCCGAGGTCTGGAGCAACCCTTTGAATTGCTGGGGAGCCCCACCGGCTTCGGTCCCGGCGATCTCATCGCGATGGAAGCCCGAGACGACGCCGACCGTAACGGTCTGCTTGAGCTCCAGCGGTTCGCCGATTGCGATCGCCCACTGACCGGCCTCGAGACGGTCGGAGTCGGCGAAGCGCAGCGGCGGCGGCAGTTTCGCGTAGTTGTCGACTTTCACGAGCGCGAGGTCGACGCCGACGTTCGCAGAGACGAGATGCGCCGGCATGTGATCGCCGTTCGCAAACACGACGTCGATCTTCGAAGGCTGACCGGCGAAGCCGCCGGTAACAACGTGCGCGTTCGTCAGAATTCCGCCGTCACGTGAGTAGACGAATCCAGAACCCGAGACGCGGCTGTGAAACGCTTGCGGCCGAACGATGCTCGGACCGCCGAACATCTGCGCGAACGGATCAACCGGGACATACTGTTGTCCGTTGACCGTCACATTGAGCGCGACGACGGATGGCTCGACGCGCTTGACTGCGCTGACGATCCGATCTTGATCGCTTGCTCCGGAGGTTAGCGGTGCCGCGTTTACCTGCGGCGGCGTATTCCCGGGGCCGGCAACGTTAGCAAAATGTGTGCTCGCGAAGAGCATCATCGAAAAGCTGCCGATGATCGCGCCGATAAGGCCGACGATGGCAGTCTGCATAACTCGAGAACGAATCATCAGTACCTGGTCCTTTGCGTGCCGGTTGGCATTTAGTTCTTAGAAGCACTACCTGGAACGAGTTTCGAAAGTTGCTCGGTTCCGTCCGGCCTGCAGAACTTACGCGATCGAGGGGCTTCGGCGCGCAACCGGAACGGCCATGCGTCTACTTGTCATGCAACAGGTCGTCGATCGGAATCTGCCGCCGAATCGCGGCGCGAATCCGATCGAGCTGCGCGAGCCGCAAGTCTTCCCAGCGCAATCGTAGGATGACCGCAGCGCGCCGCCGCGCCCTACGGCTGAAAAGGTCGCCCGCGTACGGGGACATCGCCGCCCGAGGAGGCGGCTTCCCCGGGTGCGGCGCAACGGGGTGTTGGACATCCGAATGTTTGACGGGTGAACCTTGGACGGGGACAACGAGGAAAAGAAGGGCGACGACTAACCCGAGCATGCAGCAAACCTCCGCACGCCGCTTTCACGCCCCGCGCGCAAACGACAAGGGGACTCGTTGACCGAGTACCACGTCCCATCCGCGCCGGTCGAGCCGTTCGTTCGTATCGTCCCACTTGGGGGTTGCGGCGAGATCGGCCGCAACATGACCGTCATCGAGACAAACGAAGACATGGTCGCCGTCGATTGCGGGCTGATGTTTCCCGACGACGACATGCTCGGTGTCGACATCGTCATCAACGACTTCACTTATATTCGCGAACGCGCGGATAAGCTGCGCGCGATCCTCGTCACGCACGGACACGAAGATCACATCGGCGGCATTCCGTATCTGCTGCGCGAGCTCAACGTTCCGGTCGTCGGAACCTCGCTCACGCTCGCGCTCATTCGCGCGAAGATGCGAGAGCAAACCTCGCGCGAGCCTGTCTTCATCACCGTCAAACCGGGCGATCGCATAAAGTATGGCAGCATCGAAACCCAGTTCATTCACACGAATCACTCGGTATCGGGCGCCTGCGCGCTCGCGTTGCGCACGCCGGTTGGGACGATCTTTCACACAGGCGATTTCAAATTCGACCAGACGCCCGTCGATGGAGAGCCTGCCGATTTCGGTTCGATGGCACGCATCGGCGAGGAAGGCGTGCTCTGCATGCTTTCCGATAGCACCAACGCCGAACGCGCCGGACACACGCTCTCGGAACGGCTCGTCGGCGAAGCATTCTCAAACATCTTCGCGCGCGCGGCCGGGCGGATCATCGTCGCGTCGTTTGCATCGAACGTTCCGCGCATTCAGCAGGTTATCGATCAGACCGAGCGTTTCGACCGCAAGATCGCATTTCTCGGCCGTTCACTCGTCAACGTCGTGCACTTCGCCAGCGAGCTGAAGTACCTGCGCATACCCGCCGGATTGCAAATCCGCGTCGATGACATCGACGATTATCCCCGCGAGCAGATCGTCGTGATGACGACGGGCTCGCAAGGCGAACCGATGTCGGCGCTCTCGCGTCTCTCGGTGCGCGATCATCCGAAGATGCAAATCGTCGCGGGCGACACGATCGTCGTAAGCGCGACGCCGATCCCCGGCAACGAAAAAGCGGTCAGCCGCACGATCAACAATCTCTACCGGCTCGGCGCGATCGTCTATCACGGTGCGGCCGGACCCGGAGCCGGCACATCGCATCCCGCGCACGTTTCGGGACACGCATCGCAAGAAGAGCTGCTGCTGATGCTCAACCTGATTCGCCCCGAGCATTTCATTCCGGTGCACGGCGAATACCGGATGCTCGTCACGCACGGAAAGCTCGCGGAACGCACCGGCGTCGATCACACGAACATCTTCATCTGCGAGAACGGCGACGTCATCCAATTCACGGAAGAGATGTCCGGTAAAGTCGGCAGAACGTACGGCGGAAACGTGTTCGTCGATGGCTCGGGCGTGGGCGACATCGGGGATGCCGTGCTGCGGGATCGGCGGCATTTGAGCAGCGATGGGATCATGATGGTCGTCGTTACGATCGACGCCGAAGAGGCGCGGGTCATCGCCGGTCCCGATCTCATTACGCGCGGCGTCTTTTACATTCCGGAATCCGACGGCAAAGTGCTGGACGACCTCAAGACCGAGCTGCGCACGATTCTCGATCGCGTTTCGGCTGAGGGACTCCGCGACGTGCACAACGTCAAGGAAACGATCCGCGAAGGCCTGGCGCAAGCGATCTATACGCGTTCGAAGCGGCGTCCGATCGTCGTCCCCGTCGTTATGGAGGTGTGAGCCTCCATTGAGTCTTGCGGCGGCGGAGCCGCTGACCCAAACCCGCAGCTACGGCCTCGACGTCTGGAATCGCCTTCGGCGCACGCCCGGAGCACTCGCGGGCCTCACAATCGTCAGCCTGCTGATCCTTGCCGCGATCTTTGCGCCTATTTTGTCGCACTACGATCCGCTCGCGCAAAACATTGCGGCCGGCGCGCAGGCGCCGAGCTTCGCGCATCCGCTCGGAACCGACAAGCTCGGACGTGACATGCTCGCGCGGATTCTCTTCGGCGCGCGCATCTCGATTCGTATCGGTTTCGTCGCCGTCGGACTGGCGATCAGCGTCGGCACGCTGATCGGGCTGCTAGCCGGATACTTCGGCGGCCGGATCGAGTCGATCTTG
>Ga0209168_10003805_pt1 | contig 10194 bp, 17 predicted proteins | sample Coa_R1_FD_187156 | JGI IMG/M metagenome (GOLD analysis project Ga0209168, IMG submission 187156) | Surface soil microbial communities from Centralia Pennsylvania, which are recovering from an underground coalmine fire - Coalmine... | ecosystem: Environmental > Terrestrial > Soil > Unclassified ... | reverse complement strand
GCCGTGAAGGCCGTGGCGGCGGTGCCGGACGCCACGTTCTCCGGCCCCAGGAAAACGGTCCTGTTAGCTGCGGGGAACATGATCGGGGCGAAGGTCACGGGTCAGCCCTCCGGGGCGGCGGGGCCGGCGGGGCCGGCCGTTTCGGGGGGGCCGGCTGCGGCCTTGCGGGGCCGCCCGGCCTTCGGGGTCTCCGCTGCCTGCACGGCCCGGTCCGCGTCGGCGGCCTCCCGCCAGTCCCCGTCCAGCGGGCCGTCGAGGTCGCGGATGTCACCGGGCTGGACGCTCCGCACGGGGGTGCCGTCGCTGTGCCGCGACTCCGGGTACTCGCGGGGGACGAGCCCTGTGTAGGTGAATTCGGGCATGCGCGACCTCCAGGGCGGCAGGAAAAAAGGGGGGAAGCGGGTCGGCGGGGTGCTACGCCTGGATGACCTCGGTCATCGACACCTCGAACATCGCCTCGAACTGGTTCGAGCGCTGGTCAGGGGCCGGCCGCACGACGGACCGGTAGGTGATGACCTCGCCTGTGTCCACGATCTGCGTGACGGCCTGCGTAACCGGGTCGGTGATGAGCGCCGGGTTCGGCACGGCGGTCCGCAGGGCTTCCATGACCGCGTCGATCATCCCCGCGAACAGGGCGCCCTGCTCGTCGATGCCGGCCCACAGCAGCAGGAGATGCGGCTGGTGCACGATCTCCTTGAACCCGCCCGGCGTGCCGGGCCCCGTGTTGCGGGGCACGGTGCTGCGGGATTCCCGGCCTCCCAGGACCCACACGTAGCAGTGCGGGACCGGGCCGGGCTCGCTGAAGACGGGCGGCGGGGTGACGAGGCACACCAGGCTTGCGGTCCCGGTCCCGGGCATCGGCAGGCCGTCGAGCAGCTTCTGCAGGTAACCCAGCGCCGAGGTGACGGGCACGGGTCACCAGCCCAGCAGGACGGCGCCGGGGAGCGCGCCGGCGGTCTGCAGGATCGCCGCGGCCGCCGGGGCCAGCGGCGGGAACACCTGCCCCTGGGCGGACGGGGTCCGTGTCACCTGCATCCCGCCTGAGCTGGTCCACGCGTACTGGCTCTTCACGTTCGCCGGGTCGTTGTTTGCCAGGATGAACTGGCACTGTGCGCAGGTCGCGCGGCGGAGCACGCTGATTACGCCCGGGTCCGACGGCATCGAGTTCATGTCGGTGGCGTAGGCCGCGCCGATCATGGCCCTGTCGATGACTTCCGTCGCGCGCTGCAGCGCGATCTCCACCTGGGCGAGCGGGGTCTGCATGTCGCCGGACCAGGACTGGTAGTCGCCCGCGCTGGCGTAGGCCCCCGGTGACGGGACGAGGGACGGCGGCTGGGCGACCGTGACTGCCTGGGTGTAGCTGAGCGGGCCCTGCGTCCCGGTCCCGGTGAAGGTCGCCAGGTAGTCGCCGGCGGCGGCGGACTGGGGCGGCGTCCACGTGTACGTCCACGTCACCAGGTCGGCTGAGACCAGCCCGGTTCCGGTGGGGCCTATGACGGGCACGCCGCCCCGGGTGATGGTGATGGTGACGCCCGAGACCTGCTGGCCCCGGCCGGAGCCGATGAAGGTCTCGAACATCTGGGTGAGCGTGACCGTCCCGCCGGGGATGACCGCCTGGTAGAGGTCGGTGCTGGACGGGATGGTCACGGCCCCTCCCTCAGTCCCCGCCGCTGGCGGGGCTCATTTCCGGCGGGGTGCACCGCGTGATCAGCTCGGCGCGCGTCAGCTTGCCCGCTTCCTCTGCGCTGACCGCGCCGACCGCGGCGGCGTAAGCCTGCCAGTCCCGTTTCGGGGCGTTCCCGTCCGGGCGCGGCGGGGTCCCCGGCTTGCCAGGGTCGCCGGGGACGTCCGGGCCGTCGCCCAGGTCGTACTCGTCGCCCTCCCACGGGGAGCCGTCCCCGGTGACCCGCTGGAGTTCCCCCCGCCGCCACTGGCCGTCGATCGCCTCGTGGAGCGGCAGGCTGAACCCGATCACCACCCCGCTGGGGGCGCGCAGGTGCAGCAGGCCCATCAGACCGGGTTGGTGGGCAGCAGGTAGGCCCAGAAGGTCATGCCGGTGGCCGCCGTCCAGTCGATCCACAGGTCACCGCCGCTGACGTGGTTCGGCTGGACGAACCGGTCAGTGGTCGTCAGCGCGATCACCTCCGTCGCGCCGTTCGCGACGGCGACTGACAGGTCGCCGAGGGTGGCCTGGGTGAACGGCTGGTTCGCCGGGGCGGCGAGCCCGGAGTTCGCGGCGCCGTTCGGCGCCCCGGTGTACCCGGCCGCGCGGATGATCGCCGTGTGCGGGGCGCTGTCCGCGTTCGCGATGACCAGGAGGATGTTGAACGGCCCGAAAGTGGGCGGCGTGTTCGTGAGGCTGAACGGCAGGATGTTGCCGTTGACCGCGTCGGCGGCCTGCCCGGCGCCGGCGGCGACGCCGGCGTCGGCGGCGAGGGCGACGAGCCCGGCCGCGATAGCTGTGCGAGCCATGGTGGCTGTTTCCTTTCCTGGGGCCGGTCAGATGCCGAGTGGGCGCTGGACGTAGGCGACAGCGACGCAGTCCGGGCGGACCAGCTTCACGCCGTACAGGTGCAGGCCGCGGACGCCGTCGCTGAAGTCCGACTGCAGGCGAAGCGCCTCCGTCTCGGTGATCTGCTCCGCGTACGTCAGGGCCATCGGGTGGCCAGCCTGGACCGCCCACACTCCGGTGCCCGCGCCGCCGGCGACCGGCTGCGGGACGTTGTTCGACTTGAGCACGTTGAACCCGGAGACCTGGCCCATGAACCCGCGCTGGAACACCTGCGACGGGTCACCCTGCATGTCAGTGACCGACACGAACGCCTGGGTCTGGGAGACCAGCGAGACGGCCCACGGCGGGCAGGTGATGTACCGGTCCTCGTCGGGCACGTTCGCCTGGTCCAGGATCACCTTCAGCGGCTCCAGCACCTGCACGAAGAAGTCGGCCGGGTGGCTCGCCGACCCGGCGTAGGGCTGCGGGGTCAGCGGCGAGCCGGTCGAGCCGATCACGTTGGACACGGCCGCGCTGGTGTACTGGGAGGCGACGTACTGGTCGGCGACGTCCGCCATCCGGTACGCGGCCCTGCCCTCAAGGTAGGGCTGCATGAGGCCGGCGGCCTGGGCGCGGTCCACGTCGTTGACGGCGAAGCTGAACGACTTAGCCTGGCTGATGACCAGGGTGAGGCCCGCGTCGGCGACCTGCTCGTAGACCAGGGTTCCGCCAGGCGTGTACGTGCTGACGGTCGGGTCGCCGAGCTGGGTGATGTGGACGGTGTCGCCCATCTGCTGGATCTCGCCCTCGTAGTCGTCGTTGACGACCATCGGGGAGCCGTACACCAGCTTCTTCTGGAGCGCGGCAAGAATCGACTTGCTCCAGATCTGGGGAATGAAATTACGGAATGACACGTGCCGTTCCTTCCTGCGCGTGCGAAAGCCCCGGCAGCGAACTGCCGGGGCTGGCGGTTAACCGCGCGGGGCACGTGCCGTGCGCGGAGGGTCTAGCGGGTTTTCCTGCGGGGCGGGTAGCCGAGGTCGGCGAGCAGCCCCTGGTCCTGCGCCGCGACGACCTCGGACGGCGTCGCGGCCTCGACGTCGGCGAGCGTCCACTGCCGGTTCCCGCCGGGTGCCTTGTGCTCGCCGCCTGACCGTGACGGGGCGGTCGGCTTCCGCTCTGCGCCGCCCGGGGGCTCCTGGCCCGCCGCCGGCTGCGCTGCGGCCCGGTACTGGGGGCCGGCTTCGACGGCGGCCCTGATCGCCTCGGCGAGCTGCTCGCCGAAGTCGCCGCCGTCCGGGTCCAGGCCGGAGACCTTCGCCATGAACGAGCGGGAGTCGAGCAGCGCGTCGCCATTGGCGCCGTGCTTCCCGGCGGCCCGCAGGACGGCCAGCTCGGCCCGGGACTGGCGTATCGCCTTGTCGCGTTCCGCGAGGTCGGCGGCGGCGCTGTCGCGGGCGGCCTGGAGCTCGGCGGCGAGCTTCTCCGGGTCGGGCGGCTGGTCGCCGGATTTCAGCCCGAGCGCGACCGCCAGGGCGTCCATCTGCCGCTGCCGTTCGGCCTTGTCGGCGTCGAGGGCGGACTGGATCTCGGTGAGCCGCTTCTCGGCGGCCTGCCGCCGGGCGCGCTCGTCCTTGAAGTCGGCACGGATCGCGGCGATGGTCCGCTCTGTGCGGCCGGCGTCGTCGTCTGCGCCGCGCTCTCCGCCGGCGAACCGGCCCCGCTCGTCGCGGGCTGCTCCCTCGCCGCTGCCGGCGCCTTCCGGCCCGGTGCCCGTGTCCTGCTGGCCGGTCCCGGCGCTGCCCGCGCCGTCTTCCTGGCCGGCGGTGCCGGTGCCTTCGCTGTCCTCGCCGGACCCGCCGGCGATGAGCCTGATGGGGCATCCGTTCCTGCGGTAGCCGATGATCGCGCCAGGCGATGACGGCCGGGTGGTGTGGTTCATTGTCGTGGCCCTCCGGGAGCCGCTAGGAGCCGCCCGGCCAGCCGGGCATGGTAGGACCCGCCGTCACGGCGGGGGTGCTGCGGTAAGGGCCGTGGCTGCGGGCCGGGCGCAGGCAGCGGGAGCGCCGCCTTCCCGGTCGCGTTCCACGGCTCGTCGGCCTTCGCGCGGTCCCGCATCGACGGCAGGTGGTTCAGCGCGCCCGGGGTGCGTTTCGGCTGCACCTTCCCGGGTGTCTTCGCCGGCCGTCCGGCTTTCGGCATCTGGGCCATGTCAGGAGCCGTTCGGGTTCATGTAGGCGGCGAACCCGATGGCCGGAGGCACCTTGTCGGCGGGGGCCGACCGGGACCGCACGGCGGGCGGATCCGGGTTCTTCCCCGCGGTCCTGGTGACCTGCTGCTCGCTGTGCGGCCGGAACGGGGACGCGGGCCGCGCCGGGGCGGTCACCGCTGCTCCGGCGGGCGGGCGTCGTTTGCGGTCGCGCGGTGCAGCGGCGGCGGGCCGGCTGGAGTGGACACCGTGTCGCGCCCGTTCTCCCACCTCGCCGGGCCTTGCACGCAGTGGGTCGGGGTGCGCTGCGGCAGCCGCACGGTCGCGGCGGGCCGCGTCGTGTCGGGGGCGCCCTTGACGTTCCGCTGGGCATCCTGCGGGGTAGTTCCCATCACTTCGCCTTCTTCCGGTTCCTCGCCGCGGTCTTCCGGCCGGCGGCCAGCATTCCCGTAGCCAGGGCCGCCTGGGCCCTGGCTTTCGGCCCGTACTTCCCGGCCTTCGCGGCGGCCATCTTCGCCGCCGGGATGCTCTCGCCCTGCGGGACGCCGAGCGACTCGTGCAGGCCGCCGGGCCGGAACGCGACCGGCTTCCTGCCCGTCGCCCTGATCACCGTCTTGCCGCTGCCCTTGCCGGTCTTGCCTGCCATGACGGGGCCTCCTAGCCGTTCCCGGACAGATCCTGGCTCTCCGCCGCCTGCTCTGCCTGCCTCGCGGCGGTGGCCGCGCCGACCGCGTCCGGGATCTCGCTGAGCTCCTGCGGCAGGGACTCGCCCGGCGTGGCGCCGACCGCGATGCGCGCCCGGCCCAGCATGCTGATGCTGACCTCGTCGTAGATCCGCTGGACTTCAGCGGCGATCAGCTCCGGTTTCCAGTCCGGGTGCATGGTGGCGACCGCTGTCTCCACCGACGCCGCCTCGGCTCCGCGCATCGCCGCGACGGTCTGGGCGAGCTCAAGCTGGTCCGGCAGCACCGCGTCGGGCCACTCCACGTCCGGGCGGACCGGTTCCAGCGGGGACCCGAACACGGCCGCGTCGATCGACATCAGGCCGTAGATGATGTCGGCGAGGCCGGGCCGCCAGTAGTTGATCTTCTTCCCGCGGGTGGTCAGCGACTTGCGCTCCCTCGCGACGACCTCCGTCGCGGTCTGGGCGATGTCGCCCTGCAGCCCGAGGGTCTGCCCCGAGTAGCCGGCCTGGGTGATGATCGTCTCGATGAGGTTCTGGCAGGTCTGCTGGTGCGCCTGCCACCGGATGTCGAACTGCTGCGGCAGGATCTGGTCCTTCACCGCCGACTCGCCGGTCACCAGGCCGCCGACCGGCACCATCACTTCCCGTTCCAGGTCGAGCACCGCTCCCCGGCCGCGGCCGAGGGACTGCAGCATCGACTGGGGGACGATCAGCCGGGCTTTCCCGACGCGGATGTCCCGCATCCAGGAGGAGAACGCCTCGTCGAGGGAGTCCATGAGGCCCTCGACGCCGGAGTAGTCGGACCGGCCGAGCGGCTCGGCCTGCGGGCCGAGCTCCCGCCAGATCCGGTTCGGGCGCATGTTCGGCACGTACACGACCGTGCTGGCGTCTTTCGGCTGGTCGGGGAACGTGATCGCGTTGCCCTCGGTCAGCACCTCGGCGTAGGGGGCGGTCTCCTCGAAGTCGGTCAGCGCCATCGGCCGGCCCAGGTTCTTCTGGGTGCCGTGGTAGACGCCGTGCAGGATCGCGTTCCGGGCCGGGATGTGCTTCTCCAGGTGCCGGATGACGTCCTTGCCCTCGTCCCGGATGACGCTCCAGAACGTGACGGCAACGAGGCGGCCGTACCGGAACTCGGGGACGGCGCAGTCGGGGGGAACCCAGTCCAGCCACGGCCGGTCCGAGATGTCGGTGTCCCAGACGACCCGCAGGTAGATGCCGCCGAGCGCCGCCGCTATCTCGGCGGCCTCGGTCAGGGTCGCGCGGGTGCCGTCGTCCACCAGCCCTGACAGGTAGTCCTGAACCCCGGCTCCCGCGGTGCTGGCCAGCGCCGGAGACTGGGCGAACAGCAGGTTGGAGGAGGTGGACGCGAGGTCGCCGGCGAGCGGGACGTGGACGTTGCTGCGCTTCTCGCCCTGGGGGACGGGCTGGCCCCAGAACCAGCGGCGGATCGACCCGAGCAGGCCGCCGCGGTACTGGCCCGGCCGCGGCGACGGAGCCCCGGCTTCCCCTGTCGTGGAGAAGTACTGGCGGCCGACCGGCGAGTTGGTCCCGATCGCGTAGTAGGCGCGCATCAGCTCGTCGGGGTTCCCGGAATGCCACGCGGACCACAGCCGGATGTCGGCGCTGACCGGGTTGTAGCGCGGCGGCGGCCACGGCTGGTCGGTGACGGGGAGCGCCTGCCCGGGCCGCATGTCGGTGAAGGCGGCGACTCCGGCGAACGGGAGGTCCAGCGGGAGCGCCGTCATGCAAGCCCCCCGGGTGTCCTACGCTGCCTGCGCTACGCTGCCTGCCCGAGCCTGATCTGCGACTGCCACATGGACCGTGTGGTGAAAATGCCGTACCGGAGAGCGTCCGGCGCGTGGTCCGCGACCTTGACCGGCTTGTCCTCGCCGAGCTTCGCCGCCTTGTCGTCCCACGCGTACGCGGGAAGCTCGGCCAGCAGGCCGGTGCAGTCGCGGCTCACCCGCAGCTTCCCGGCTGTCATCAGGCTGGACACGGTGCGGATGCCGTCGAGGACGTCATTGTTGGCTGCCGCGGTCGGCATGCCGTCCTGGTGAAGCTGGACGCGGAACGACGCCGCCGACGGGTCGACCACCATGTAGTGCGGGCGGACCCCGCGCAGCCACGACCCGTCGTGCTGCCGTGTCGCGGGGATGCGGACCTGCTGCAGCCATGCCCGGATCCGCTGCGAGTACTCGGCGTCGGAAAGCTGCCGGTGCTGCTGCCGCGAGTCGTAGCGCCACTCGTCGGTCACGTACATCCGCTCGTCCGCGCCGATCCCGATCAGCAGCGCGTGCGTGGGGTTGGTGGTGCCGTAGTCGATCGCGCAGCACAGCCACGTCATGACCGGCGGCAGGACGTCGGTGACCATCAGGTCCGCGTCCCACATGTCGTAGACGGCGCCCTCGGCCGCGACCCACAGGCCCTCGATGAACCTCTTGCGCCACAGGCCGGTGAACTCGGCCGAGAGCGCCCTGATGTAGGCGGCGGACAGGTGCGGGTTGTCCGCCAGCCGGAAGCTGAACCGGGCCAGGTCCAGCCGGCCGTCACCCTCGCTGCGGAGCACGTCCCCCGCACGGTCCAGCCACAGCGACGCGCGGTCCAGGTAGTCGCGCATCAGCCAGTGGCCGGGCGAGTCCGGGTTCGACGTGGCGAACAGCCTCGCGCCGTCCAGCGACAGCCGGGACAGCAGCATCGACCAGTAGGACTCCGGGACCGTGCTGGCCTCGTCAACGTACGCGCCGGCCAGGGTCAGGCCGCGGATCTTCTCCTGCGCGCGCTCGTCATTGGCGCCCGCGAGGTAGATGCGGCGGCCGAGCAGCCACAGCTCGCCCGACCCGGCGACCAGGCGGCACCGCCTGTCGCCCAGCATCTCGGTCAGCGGGTCGATGATGTTCCGCTTCAGCGTCCGCTCGGTCTTCCCGCCCATCAGCAGGTTCCCCGGCGGCCCCTCGCGGACGAAACGCAGCCAGGCGATGAGGCTCGAGATGGTCTTGGACGACCGTACGGCGCCTTCCCAGATGTTCAGCCGGGCCGTGGCCAGCCGGACGGAATCCAGCTGCTTGCCGGTCAGGGGCGCGACGTGCACGGGTCACCTATCCGCCCAGCATGCCGCGGAGCCACGTGTCGACCGCGCTGAGGCCCTGCTGGTCATCGGAGTCGTGCCGCTGCTGCGCCATGTGCTTGTCGAACGCGGTTGCCGCCGCGACCATCAGGTTCCGCAGGTCCCCGGCCGGCGGACGGTCCATAAGGTGCTCGGTGTAGATGTTGTCCTTGCCGCCGATGTTGAACACGACGTGCCGCTGGTCCATCCGGTCGAGCAGCTCGTTGGCCTTGGCGAGGAACCGGCGTGACGTCGCCAGCCGGCACGCCTTGTCATCTACCGCCTTTGCCTGTAGCGCGTCTTTCAGCTTCGACCGGTCGAACGCGTCCTCGATCGCGGCGTCTCTTGCGATCTTCGTGACGGTGCTGGGGCTGACGGCGTGGTCGCGGGCTATCTGGTTGCGTGCCTTGGTCCCGGCTTCGATGTCGGCGAGGATCGCGTCCCGCTTGCCGGCGCTGAGCGGCCTGGGCATCACGGCCTCCCGGTGCATTGGGTCAGCAGGCCGGGCGGGACCGCATGGGGTCAGCGCCGTCCGGTCACGTACTCGTGGTGGCCGTGATACTTTAGCCCGGCCGGAACGTATCACCGTGATAGGCTCAGAACGTGAAGCACATCACCGAGCGGTGCTCCGAGTGCGGGCAGCCGGTCCCGCCGCTCCGGTACTGCGCCCGGCCGGACTGCGGGAAGCCGTTCAGGAACCGGCGCAAGGATGCCGTGTACTGCTCGGCGGGGTGCGCGAAGGTCATGGCGCAGCGGGCGCTGAGGGAACGGAAGGCGGCACAGTGATGGCACGCACCAGGATCAGCCGGTCAGTCACCATCGGGCCGTTCCGGGTCCGCCTGTCCGTCCCGCTGGGGCGCGGGCGGAAGTGGCTGAGCATCGGCACGGGTACCGGGCGGGGATGGACCAGCGCGAGCAGTCCGGTGGGAAGATCGCAGCGAGGGAGGAGGAGCCGGTGAGCGCCATGTTCTGGACTCTCGGCTTTCCAGCCTCGCAGATCGCCGTCATGACCGCCATGACCGTCTCGATATGCAAGCCGGAGCGGCTCAGGTACTCCGAGCTGCCCGTCTGGCTGTGGGCTTCGCTCGGGGGCCGGGAGGCGCGTGCCCGGCTCCGGCGTGTCCTCGCGAGCCGGGAGAGAGTCGCCCGTGAGGCGATCCGGGTGCGGATTGACCTCGAAGCTGAGGCGGGGCTGATCGCCGTGAACTCGGGCGGGGAGTACCTGACGGCGGGGCATAACGGCTGGTAGGAACGCACGCGGTGGCGTGCGCGCGGAAGCTCCGCTAGCCTCCGGCCATGAGGTGGCTGAGGATCGTCCGCACCCGGTACCCGTACACGGCCGGGGCTGTGCTCTACACCATGGCTGCGGTGACGCTCTTCGCTGTCCCGGCCACGCACCAGGCCGGGAGGTACGCGGTGATCCCCGTGGCTATCGCCGTGGTCCAGCTCGCGGTAAGAGTCCTGGAGGTGTCGGTCCGGAGGCTCCGCCGCTAGGCGTAGCGCCTGCGCGCCTGGTCCAGGGAAAGGGCACCGCGCCGGAAGTCGCTCGTGCCAATGGCCTGCCCGGAGACGTTGACCGTCCAGGCGGGCGGACTCCCCGTCAAGGCGGCCGATGCCGGAGGCGCGTCCGGCGCCGAGATCCGGGTGACGTTCACGGCTGCGGGCGGCGGCTCGCAGCGGTGCTCGGAGAAGTGCGGGGCCAGCCA
>Ga0209168_10003804_pt1 | contig 10196 bp, 9 predicted proteins | sample Coa_R1_FD_187156 | JGI IMG/M metagenome (GOLD analysis project Ga0209168, IMG submission 187156) | Surface soil microbial communities from Centralia Pennsylvania, which are recovering from an underground coalmine fire - Coalmine... | ecosystem: Environmental > Terrestrial > Soil > Unclassified ... | reverse complement strand
GATGCAGGAGCATCGCTGTCAGACCCGCCAGAAACAGAAGAGAGGGTGCCGAGATCAACAATTGAATCGGCTTCAGCAAAAACTCGATGATGCTGGCTCCGAGATGCCCCGGCCCTGTTGCGTACAGGAAAGGATCGGACGACTCCTGGATCATTCGCCGCTCCCGCCGACGACAGCCACCACTGTCCGCAGCAGAATTTTGAAATCCAGTCTCAAACTCCACGTTCGGATGTATTCCCGATCCAATTCCATGCCTCGTTGAAACGACGGGTCTCGCCGCGCTGTAACCTGCCACAACCCTGTGATGCCGGGAGTCACATCCAACCTGGCCAAATGTTCGAGAGCGTATCCGGCCACATCGTCCAGCGGATGAGGTCTCGGCCCCACAAGGCTCATCTCCCCTTTCAGTACGTTAACCAATTGAGGCAGTTCGTCGAGGCTATAGCGCCGCAAGAAGTGCCCAACTCGTGTGAGTCGGGGATCACGGCTGATCTTGAAAAATGGTCCAGATCTTCGATTGTCTTGCCGCAACGAGTCTTTCAATGCATCCGCATTGCGGACCATGGTGCGGAACTTATGACATCGGAATAGTCGCCCTTTGCGGCCGGCCCGCTGTGCGCTGTAGAGAACCGGACCCGGAGAGTCTAGTTTGATCAGCAGTGAAATGAGAGCGATCAGAGGCGACAGAATAAGCAGAAGCGCGCCAGCTCCAACAATGTCTGCTATCCGCTTCAGAACCAGGTCAGATGCCGGTAACCGTTCGAAGTGCAGGCCCACAACTGGAAGGTCGCCTAATCGCTCTACTTCGTGATCTACCGGATTGCAACCAAACAACTCAGGGACAAAGCCAAGATCCAATCGCAAACGTCGGGCTTCGCGGAGCACTCTCCGAGCCAACTCCCCGTCCTTCGGCGTTGCAAGAATAACCTCATCTATGAAACCTTTTCGAGCCACCTGCGCCAGTTCCGCTACTCGACCGATCACTCCGTTACCGGACAGGCGATCGTCATCCAGGAATCCGCACACCCGCCGTCCTGATCCCGGATGCTGCTCTATGTACGACGCGAGGCGTCTACCCGTCGCGCCGGCCCCGACGATGAGCACATTCCGTAGATCTGCGCATTTCTCGCGCAGAGTACCCCTCTCGTGTCTCCACAGTCCGAGAGCGATGAAATGCAATGCGCCTGCGCCGCAAAACAAGAAACTGAGAGTCCATGGATCCCCTTGCAGCCGGTAGGCGAGACACATGAGAAGAGTAGCCAGCAGAATTGCTTTGCCGAGAATCCTCTTTTGATGAACCACGTCGCAGGCTGGAGCGTGCAGACCTTCGCTGTACCCCACGAGCGTGATCAGTGCAGCGTGTAAAATCGCGAATCCCAGCAGCGAGACTGGCGCTCCTGCAGCAAACTGGAACAGCCGTCGATGCGGAAAGAGAACCCGCAATGGGACTAATGCTGCGCCCACCACCAGCCAGTTCAAAATAACGAGCGCACAGTCGATCGCCATCGTTTGCATCCAATGCGCAGCCGTTCGACCCTGCAATGGCTTTGGCGTCAAGAAACTTAAAACCGTCTCAGATCTGTCGGAATTAGGGCCCTCAACCTCATGCAATTCGAACGGCGTCACCGAACGGGGTGGTTTCCTTTGGTTCGAATGAAAAGCGGTGTGCCCCCCAGGAATAAGACGGGCCCATTCAGCTGGCGCGGACTTCTGTGTTCTCGGACTGAATGAAAGAGACGACACGACAGCACCCTCACGGCTCCTAGCCGCGACCAGACCTCAGCCTTGAAGCTCTTTAAAGCCTTCTGTAGATTGTCGCCGGAATGGGAAACTCCCGATCCGTCAACACCGTTCCCAGCAAGTGCGACTGCGCCAACGCATCGCGAAATCTGACGGCTCCGGCGCGCCGGGTTCTCATCGCTGACAAGACAAGAACAATTCCGTCGGCGGACTGCCCGATAGCGAGTGCTTCGTTTGGCTCTCCGCTCGAGGCCGCCACGATCGAATACTCGAACTCACGGCGGATTTCCTCCATGTACGCCTTCAACAAACGCGTGGTGATCTGAGCGCCGCGGCTCGGAAGATGCAATGACCAGAGATTTTTCTTTACCTGCCGCGCACCTGTTTGCACGAACTCCGGCGGATCCAGTTGACGATCTAAACCCGATTCAGGATTGCTCGTGACTACCACGACATCCCTCTCGGTTTCCGTCGCGAGAACCTCGCCAACCGTGTTACAAATGCCTGCGATATCGGCACGAGGCTCGATTCCACTAAAAACGACGTGGCGCACTGGAGGAGTTATTCTCGAAAAAAAAACTTGCCGCACCAGACCACAAATCTGCGCGCGCGCAAATCTTTCTGCAGAAAAATCCGGAGCAAATCGTGTGAACGATTTTCGCTCGACGAGGGGCTCGCACTCCGATGTTTCAGGCTGCCGTCCCAAGTCATACAGCACCGCTGCCATGGTTTCGGCCCTCATGCGGAGAGTCTCCCGGGAAATTCGCGAGGTAGCGATGCCAGCACAGGCACGTGTAACGACGCCAGTACGTCTTCTGGATCTCGGAATGCCGGATCCAGATAATCCGCCAAAAACGCAGCACTCGTACCCGCCGCCCCAGCTGTGCAAAACCCCACCATAAGGATCATCGCGGCTGACCAAACCGGTAATGCAGGTGCGACTGGCTGCTCTGCAACGGCTACGTTCACGATTCCGCGCTCATCGAGTGCGTCGTTCATCCGAGCTTCCTCCTGCTTTTTAACGTAGAGCAGGTAGTTGTCGAGCGCAGCCTTCTCGTTTCTCAGGAGATCATCCTGCGTAACGGCATCTTCTCCGAGCCGCCGCGCGATAGATTGATAAGCGAACTTTTGCGAGTTGGTGGCCGAGACCCGTGCAGCCAGGGCTTTCGACTGCACCTCGGATTTCTCCAGCTCGGATTTCGCCCATTCGTAATGCGCATCCTTATCCGTAGTTTCATCGCGGACGGGCGCCGCATTTTCGGCGGCGATCGTTGCCTGGGACTGAGCAATCTGCTGGTCGACCTCCTGCACCAACCGGTGGTTCGGTTCGAACTTCGTCAACAGTTGCGTACGTTTCAACTGCAGGTCCAACAAGCTCGACTTGAGCGCCTTGAGCAGTTCTGGATTATCCGCGGTCCGTACTTGTGTGGTCGTTCGCTCCGGAATGGCCGTCAATAGTCTTCGCAGCTCGGCAACTCGTTGCTGCGTCTCCGCCAAGTCGACCTGCGTCTGGCGGTGACTTGCGTCCATTTCGCTCAGTTTCTGGACGGCCAGATCGCGCTGCAGTGCCGCAGCCACCGATCCACGCAGCGCCGCGAACTGCAATAAGCGCTGCTTCGACGCCTCCAGCTCTCTTCTCGATTCATCGATCTGCTGCTCAAAAAAGTGCAGCTCCCCTCGGGGACGATGCACCGCCATGTGCTTTTCCAGATAGGCCCTGGCCAGCGATTGCAAGACGCGCTGCGCCATCTGCGGATCATCTGCCGCGTAGCCGATCGCAATTAGATTGGTCTTCTTGAGCGGTTCTATTTTCACTTTGCTTGCCAGCCGCCGCGCAGCGCGTTCCTCCCGCTGGGGCGGTCCATCGTGCCAGCGCACGAAATGCAGCCAATCACGCTGCCCCATTCCCGTCTCATCCACAACTTTTCGCAGGATGTCATCCGCACGGAGAAGTTCGACCTCTGAATTCAGATCCTCTTCCGTAACTGCCATCCTCGTCAGATCAAGGGGGGCATTCTCGCCTGCGCTTAAGGGAGCGTCCGCGCGGCCGCGCCGCACGAGAATCTTCATATTCGCCTGGTATTTCGTGCCGAACACGGCATACAAAATCGAGATCGCGAACACCAAGGCAGAGACCCACACAAACACTCTCCGACGCCGAAACAGCACGACTGCCAGTTCTCGCGCAGTTGGCACCGGCTGTTCTACTCGGGAGCGAGTTGTGTCTCCGTCCGGCATGATGATTTGCAATTCGTCAAAATTGGGATGGGTTCACGTACATACTCACCGAGGGCTTACTCATGAACCGGGCAATCTTCGAAATCGTATTCTGTGGAACAAAGACCAAGTCTCCGGGCCGCAGGTGCGCATCTTCTTGCAAGCTGCTTTGCTTCAGCATCTTCTTCAGATCGAGAACCCGCGTTTCTATCAGGTCATCATTGACACGCCGAAACAGCACCACTTGCGAGTGCTTTGCCTCATGTGTGAAGCCTCCCGCAATCTGGACCGCCTCGGCGACGGTAGTATCCGATCGCAATTCATACTTGCCCGGCTTCCCTACTTCCCCTCCCACGACAAAATAAGGTCGCTCAAAATCTTTAAGTACCACCGCAGCTTCAGGATTGTGCAGATATCCCCGGTACGCCTTCCGTACGGCCTCAGCGAACTCCGGCATGCTCAGCCCTTCGACTTCCACCGGCGCGACATCCTTTAACATCACGTACCCGTCAGGTTGCACGGTCAGAACCTGGTTGAACTCCGGAGCAACTGTGAAGGTCACCTCGACTACATCACTAGGACGCAACCGGTAAAGCGGACGGCGTTCGCCTCCGAGCAGGGGGTTTCTACGTCCGTCCGCTTCCCCGGGTTTTGCGGCCGTTAACTCATCCTTTCCCACGCCAGCTCCGGTTAAGCTGAGGTGAGAGTTCTGCGTTTCTCCGCCGAGGTCTTTCGTCTCCTCCTGCGCGAACACGGCCGAACCAAATCCAAACAACCACACCAAGATTGCGGCAAAACTGACGAATTGATAGGCCCGTTTCATTGACCCTGCAGCCGTCTCTTAATACCGGCTGGCGCGAACTCATGTCTGTTGAACTTCGCAAACTTACCTTTCCCTGCCGGACGCTACAAGACATGAGAAGTTCCGTCTACGAAAGTGGAACGCTGTGCACGTTATTGAATCTCGAGGACGATTCAAGGCAATCATCTTGAATCAACAGCTTGTGAAAATTTGATCACATGCGCGGCAGGAGGCGCAGTTGAGATGACTACCTTCTTTTGGAGCGCCCACAAAAGTGGACTTGCATGTTCAGCAGATCACATACTCCAGCTCATGATGACCTGAGGATTTCCCACGTTGACACAATAATTGTGATAGCGGTCACGAAAAGGTCGGTCCCAGACGAAATCCATCGCTGCCAAGTCAACGCCTTCCACAGCGCGACCTCAACCAGCAGCCTCACTTGTCACACGACACGTCCGATTCCCGAAATGAAAACTGATACGTACTTTTGTGACAACTTCTCTTGTGACTCCTTTTCCACATTCCTACAATCGCATGTCGTCTTCTTTCTTGGGAGCTTCGTCTATATGGGTTCGTCCACCGCCACTTCCGAGGGCATCCGTGTGCTCATCGCCGACTCCAACCGCATGCAATCTCAGTTATTAATCAGCGCTCTTCGCAGACATGCTGAATTTCACATCTCCGCTTGCGAAATGGAAACGGTTTCCATCCTCCGCTCCGTGACCGAAAAGTACCCGCACGTCGCACTTCTCTCCATCAGCTCCACCGTCAGCGTGGGGGAAAGTGTCGTGACCCTACGCCGTTTTCACCTCTCGCATCCTGAAATTCCCAAAGTCCTTCTCATCGAATCCCTGGACCGCGACCTGGTCATCAGCGCCTTCCGCTCGGGCGCGCGCGGAATTTTTTCCATCACCGACGCCAGCCTGCGCCTGCTCTGCAAATGCCTGCTCCGCGTGGCCGCAGGACAGATCTGGGCCAGCTCCGAGCAACTCAACTACCTCATCGATCTGATCTCCGAAGTCCCCTCATTACGCGTTCTGAACTCTAACGGCGAACGTCTACTCACCCCCCGAGAGGAGCAAGTTGTCGCCCTGGTTGCCGAAGGATTGGGCAACCGCCAGATCGCCCGCGAACTCAACCTGAGCGAGCATACGATCAAGAAATATCTTTTCCGGATATTCGAAAAGCTCGGCGTCTCCACGAGGGTGGAACTCGTCCTCTACGCGGTGAACAACGGAGATCCGCGCCACGCCGAGTGGCTCCCCGGCGCGGCTCGCATTCCCCCGAGCGCGTGACTTGCCATTTCGACCTTGACAACTAACTCGGACTCCGATATAACGACATCCGACTTATGCCAGACGCATTTGATCGCTTCTTGCCCTTGTCCCCAGCCACCCTGCACATCCTGCTCTCTCTTGCAGGCGAAGATCTTCACGGGTACGCGATCATGCAGGAGATCGCCCGCCAATCCAATGGCAAATACAAGCTGGGTCCCGGAACTCTTTACGATAATCTGCAAAAGTTAATCGAACGCGAGTGGGTGCAGGAACTCGGACAGCGTCCTGCTGACGATGATCCTCGCCGCCGTTACTACCGACTGACTGCGGCAGGCCGCGGTGTGCTGGCTGCCGAGACAGCGCGTCTGGCAGACGTAGTCCGCGAGGCTCGCTCGCGTCTGAAAATGGTAAAGCCCCGGAGGGCCTGATGCTTCGGCATCTCTATCGTTGTGCGCTACGTCTCCATCCGCCCGGATTTCGCCAGAGATTCGGCGAAGAGCTGCTTTCTATCTTCGACAAGGCAGAAGGAAGGCTAGCCGCTTTCCGCCTGGTTCTCGATGCCGTCGGCTCATTGAGCCGTCAATGGCTCTTTCGTCCGGAATTTTGGAGTGAGATTGGGCCCCGTTCGATCGGCCGAGCCGGTCCCCGACGGGATCCCGTCGTTCTCCACACTCGACGGATTCCGTCCGCATCCAAGCGCTGTCATCGACGGTGTCGTACTCTCGATCACTCTGTTCTGTCTAACATGCTTCGCCATTCGCTACAGCTGGATCCGCGTCTTGAATGTGCACATTCCAGAAATTCAGTTTGAACCTGCGCAGTGGGTGCCACCGAGCTCCGGCAGCGGCGCATCGTCAACAGAACGACCAGCCTCCCCAATCCAAAAGACCAACATATCGACGGCAACTCCACCCGTTGCCCGTCCGCCGCTGTCAAAGCAGCCGGTCGCAGCCGCTAAGGCAATCGAAGACACGCGTATCGTCCCTAAGTCATCCGAGAGAGTGGCTTCCAAATCTGTGGCCTCCAGATCTAACCAAACCGCTGCCATGACGTCCACGACTACGATCGCGAAAGCTGGAGCCGCCGAGGCGCTGCCCTTGCCGAACGACGCTACGCTCGACGCTCCGGAGCGTCAACGCGTGATCGATGGAGCCATCAGGAGTTTAAGGCAGTATTACGTTTATCCGGTTATCGCCCGGAAGATGGCCGAATCGCTCAGAAGACACGAAAAGAACGGTGATGATGACGAGATTCTTGATGGCGGTGACTTTGCCGACGTGTTAACCGCGCAACTGAGAGAGGTGAGCCACGACCGGCACCTCATGGTGATCTATAGCCACGAGATTACTCCTGACCGTGCAGGACCGACACCGGAAGCGATCGCCCGATATCAAACAGAAATGGCGCGGACCAATTGCACATTCGAGAAAGTCGCCGTCTTGGCGCACAATGTCGGCTACATAAAGTTCAACTCCTTCCCCGATCTCTCGATCTGTCAGCCCACGGCGGCGGTGGCAATGGCCTCCCTGAACCAGTCGGACGCAATCATCTTTGATTTACGTGACAATCGCGGAGGCAGTCCCGCTATGGTGGCCTTCATGGCCAGCTATCTTTTCGATCATCCACAGCACTTGGACGACTTGTATAACCGTTCTGAAAAATCGACGCTGCAGTCCTGGACACTGTCACCCGTTGCCGGAAACAAGCTGTCAGACAAGCCTGCATTCGTGCTGATCTCCGCCGAGACCTTTTCTGGAGCAGAGGAGTTCAGCTACGACCTGAAGATGATGAAACGCGCCACGCTTGTGGGTGAGACGACGGCAGGCGGCGCGCACATGGTGCGTCGCCATCGCATCGACGATCACTTCAGCATTGGCGTGCCGGACACTCGACCGATCAATCCCATCTCGAAGAGCAACTGGGAGGGTACAGGCGTGACGCCGGATGTACATGCGAAAGCCGCCGACGCGCTCGCAACCGCAGAAAGGCTGGCCGGGACGATGCTGCAGAACAAGTGAGTGAGTCCCGATCACACGAGATTTGAAACCGCGCGCCCAGCCCTGTATAACTTTGAGCGGAACCAGTTGCCCGACGCCACTCCTAACTCGTCCCCAGCGCCACGTCCTCGTCGCTGGAGCATTATTGCTGCAGGATTGTTGTTGCTGGCACTTGCGCTCGTCGTAATTTATACGACTCGGGGTGCGTTCCTGAGCCCACTGGCACTCGTCGTCGTCGCTGCGATCGGTCTGGCCGCACTTCTATTGCAGTTGCACCTGCGTAAGGACTTCAGCACACGCGTCCATGCGCCGCTCGGGCTCAATCTTCTGGGGCTCGTCTGCGCGATTGGCGCGGTGGTCGCCGATTTCCTTCATTTCAGCGCAAATCTCTTGTTGGTCGCCGCGCTTGGAGCTGTCGTCTGCTTCGCCATAAGCGGCGTCACGGTTTTGAAAGCATTGCGCAAACGGAATCTCTAGGAGCACTGTCGGCGACACGTTTTGGCGCGGTCCCTTCTCGCCGCAACTAACCGCCCCGCCATGACACGTTGAGATATACAGAGAAGAATTTTTTTCGGAGTCCGGAAACCGGACGCCGGGAGCCTTATTGTTTGAATTCCACGGCGACCCGCGACTCGACGACCACAGGCTCACCATTGACGCGGTAAGGTTCAAACTTCCACCAGCGGAGCGCGTCCATCGCCGCCCTCGCCAGCACGTCCGGTCCATTCAGCGGATGCATCGCCTTCACTGCTCCATCACGTCCTACTACAATGTCCATCGCGATGATCCCTTGCAGATTCTGCTTGCGAGCTTCCGCCGGATAGACCGGCTCTACACGATGCACCAGCAACTTCTCCATGACTTCGGCCGGAACTTGCGCGCGCGGCGCGTCTGTCGAAGCCGTCTCTGAAGTCTTCCACCCGGATTCCAGTTCCCGCCAACCGCGATTCCATCTCCACCAATAGCCGGCCGCTGTAATTGCGAGCAGTATCAGAAAAGCAAGCCACAGACGTCTGCGACGTGTCCATCTTCTAGAATTTGGACGACCCGGCGGCCCATCGCCTCTTTCGGTTTCGCTCCCCTTGGCCACGAATACCTGGGGCGGCGGGACTATGTTCATTTCACCGCCTGACTTCGACTCTCTCGCCCATTCGCGGATCGCAGCCCTCTGCTCCGCCGTCATCGCGGCGAATTCCAATCCGCAACGCAATTCATGTTGATATTTCACCGTGGCCCGCGTCCGCAGCAGCTCCAGCCCAGGAGACAAGCTGATCTCAACTTCCACGGTCTCCCCCGGCACCAGTTCGCCCGCGATCACTGCCGCAACCCCGCGCTCACCGAGGTTCAGCGATCGTCCCGGCACTGTGTCCGGAATCCCGGACCGCAGCACCTTCACATCGAGAGGCGCCTGCACCGCGTACCGTGGCACACGCCGTCGCGATGGTCCGTCCCGCCCGATCATTTGTGTCCCTGATGACATGCCTGGGTTTTCTTTTGGATTGCTCATCGAGCGGCCAGAGATTTCCGGAGTCCTTTGCCGCTCCGAGCAAAGCGACCAACTGGTTGCTCTGGATGTCATTCCCTCATCCCCGCCTCACCACGGTGGAATGAGCCACCGTGGAAGAACGGTGCTTTAGCGCCCCGAACACGGCAAAGAGAAACTTGGCTTTAGCCCTGCCGTTTCAACTCCACGATCTCATTTCCGCGCGCGAACAACACCACACTAGCCATGCCGATAAACAATCCGTGCTCGACCACTCCCGGCATTTCGCTCAATGTGCGCGCGAGTCCCTCGGCGTCCCGAATCTCGCCGAACCGGCAATCCAGAATGTAATTATTCTCGTCGGTGAGATACGGTTTCCCGTCGGGTCCCGGCCGGAGTTGCACATGCGCGCCCAGCGCGGTGATCCGCCTGGCTACAAGCGCCTGCGCGAACCGGATCACTTCCACGGGAAGCGGAAACTTTCCCAGCCGCTGTACTTGCTTCGAAGCGTCGGCCACGATCACCAGCTTTTCTGTCGCCGACGCCACAATCTTTTCGCGCAGCATCGCCCCGCCGCCACCCTTGATCAATCGTAGTTGCGGATCGACTTCATCCGCTCCATCCACTGTCACCGCGATTTCCTGGCATTCATCAAGAGTAGTAAGGGGAATTCCCAG
>Ga0209168_10003803_pt1 | contig 10197 bp, 5 predicted proteins | sample Coa_R1_FD_187156 | JGI IMG/M metagenome (GOLD analysis project Ga0209168, IMG submission 187156) | Surface soil microbial communities from Centralia Pennsylvania, which are recovering from an underground coalmine fire - Coalmine... | ecosystem: Environmental > Terrestrial > Soil > Unclassified ... | reverse complement strand
CGGAGAGCACGGGCTGTCCGACTCAGTTATCGCGGATGGCGCTCGAAGGCTCGATCATTCCTATCGTTGAGGATATGTTCAAGGAAGGACTTGCCCATCATGGAATGGCTCCCGGTGCGGACGCGTCACTCCCCGCGACCACCGCTGCCTGGGCCGTTTTTGGAGCTGCACGCCGCTGGTTCCAGACTCCCAATCGCATCCCCGCGGAGGAGATGGCAGCCAGGATTGAAACCATGGTAAGCCCGATTCTTTTCGGCGCCTCAAAATAGCTGAAGAACGGCAACACTTGGCCTTGCCGCCGACGGCCGTGATTTCTTGAATCACTGCGTCGATCCGGTCCAGACGCTGCGCTCACAGCGCAACTTTTGCCCCTTGTGCTGCGAGAATGATCGCATTGCTTTTCCCAATCCCACTGCTGGCTCCGGTGATTACTACAACTTTGTCGGTGATATTTGACATTCCCTTCTTCTCGTTATTGAAATCTGCTTCGTACGGCGGGCCGCGCTCCACTGAACGATGGGCCCTGCGGTTTCAGAAACTTCCTCGACCAATAAGGTCAAGATGCCGATATCTCGGTGCAAGTAGAAAGATTGGGGCTTTGCCCGGCCCACATAGGCACAAGATCTGCCCGGCCTGCAGCCTCTGCTGCAATTGAAAGATTTCTGACGAGTTCTGGTTGCAGCGGATTAGGCAAGATCTCCGTTACGCCGCGATTCAACTCCTCCATCACGCGGTTGTGGATTACCCGCGCGAGTCTTCCCGTGAACCCTTCTCAAAGCAGTGTGTCCGGCATTGCGCCGTCGCAAAGTTTCGCGATGAAGAGGCTGGCGCCGGATTCCTCGCACGACAGGAATGCCGTTCCCATTCGGACCGCCTCGCGCTGAGAGCCAGGGCGGCCCGGACTCCAACCGAATGGTGAGTCAGATCGCACAACCCACGCCAGCGAGCGGGAATAAGCTCCCGGATTTGGATAAGAGCCTTGTTTCCTACAGTAGTGCCCCCGACTTCCCTGCAAAAATCCGGTAGAGCAGCATAAAAAGACAAAAAACAGCTTGGATAGTCTGCCGGGATGGAGTATTTTTGCGGACATTGATATCTGGAGTGGGGCTCGGTTCTCACAAGGCCTAGATCGCATTCTCATTTCGTGAGTTGAAGACACCCCCTGCCTTCCGCGAAATATTCCAGGTTGAGTGAAGCCTTCCCGGCTCCCAGAGGGGTCCAGCCCATGAAATCTCCCGTATACCTTTGCGTGCTGGCTGCGCTTTCACTATTCAACGGTTACGCGTTCGCCGGGGCCGCTACAGTCCATCCTTCCCATAATGCAACCCAGCCCGACTTTGGGGAGATTCCTTCGGCGGAAGATGGAAATCTGCCGGTCTCGCAGTTTACGATTCCAGGTCCATTGCGATCTTTTATGCGGATGGCCGGAATTAGCCAGAAGGTAGCGCCGGAAGAGGTGTTGCCACTGCTCGGCCGGAACGTATTTGCCCAAGGGTATGAGGAATCGCGGCCCACCGAGTTCCTGGTCTTGCTGAGGCGTTACATCGTCCAGGCGAGGGAATTGACAACATTTGCCGCCGCCAATGGCATGGTCATTCGCGTCTCGAATTGCGAAGATGCGAGACCTCTCCTCCGCATTCTTGGCTATCGACCCCGCCCCAACTGTGGACAGCCCGGATCCTCTTTACAGACCGAAGATCCCGAGAGGGCGTTTCTTACTATCGATTCCGGGTTTCCGCTTCCTGAACTCGAGCAGACATTAGAGGGCGGAAAACCGTTCGAGTACCCGTATCAATCTTCCACCGTGCCTGTATTGTTTGCCGAAGGCGAATGGACGCAGGTGAGTAGAAGGAATAACAAAGAAAGCAGTAATGACCTTATTGACACAATCGTCAACGACCCTCCGGTAGCGCGTTTGTACTGGGCGTTTTCCAAGCTCGATCCGGAGACCGGCATTTTTCTCCAGCGCTCGATTGGAATCGCGAAGCTGCTCCCCTATGGTGCCGTCCTGGATTTCTACGGCAGAAGGATTTGCATCCGCGACGGGCGCGTTCTGGTGCCGGGAGGAGTCGCCGCGGAATCTGCATGGAAAGAGCTGGTAGGAGCGAGTCCCTCATCCCCGGCGGCTTTTGTGACCAAGTTGCTTGCCAAGGATAAAGGATGGCTGGCTGCGTATTTTGATGTGCTCTCGCGGACGAGTGGAGCTCGTGAAGCATACTTCACCGATGCCCATCGGTTGCGATCCTTCTATGCCGGCTTGCGCTCCCCTTCGCTCTCAGTTGAGGCCACCAAGGGAGTATTCAGACCCGCGCCAGCCATGCTGCTTTTGACGACTCGCCTTCAATTCGACAACAATGGCGAACCGCTGGTCCCCGGAAACCTTGCGGTATGGAACGAGATCTTTTCGTTGGGACAAAACAGTCGGTTGGTGCGCAAGCTAGGAAAACAGAATGGCAAGGTGACCAGTCCCGATCAGCTCGTGCAAGTGATGTTTTCTTTGTCCCGCACGAATACCGATACGGGCCCGCTGCAGAGTTACATGGCGATCAGCCAGCTAGATTCCAGACGACCTCCTGGACATCACTTGGCGCCAGAGACGGTTCGTCTGTTAGCCAGCAAATTCGAAGACTTTAGCGATCAGTATCGAATCTTTTCCGAGTTCCCGGAGTTGAGCGATCAGTCGATCACACTGTTTTTAGACACAGTCCAAGCGCTGGATAGAGTTCCCGGTCCGGTGCGTGGGAACGCATTCGGGACGTTTCAAGCGGAGGTTGGACTCTGGCAGATTCTGGCGCGTCAGGGGCAAATTTCAAGCGCCCATATGAACGAGTCTTGGCAGGAGATCATTCAGCCCTTCGCCACGATTCGCTCGGGGGCACAGTTATATGATGCCGGACAAACTTCCTTTGGACATCTGATGCGTTCTGCAACCGGCAAGTCAAACGGTTCGCAAGACGAAATCATCGAGTTGCTGGCAGGACCCCGTCAGAGCAGCCCCGAAGGAATGCGAATGCATCGGGAAATCGCCGGCAGAATTCGCTCAGTGTTAGATGACCAGCGACTAGTCTCGCTGGACACGCTCTTCACTGTGGGAAATGCCTTGCGTCAGAAGGAGCGAGGGAAAGAACCGGAAGAGTATGTAGTCCTTCTAGCTGGCGAGACGCGGGAGTTCCAGATGCCCCGGCCGATTTTTACCAATGGCGAACGAACTGAGTGGGCCGCCGGAGTCTATAACGATCATCATGCCGAAACGCAGATGCGGACGGACCTCACCAAGGTTCTTAAAGCAAAGACGGCGTCTACCGCCCAAATTGAGGAAGCGCGGAGTCAGCTCTCCTCATTCCTTCGTGACACGCTCGTCGGGCTGAACTATGCATACTACGAACCGCCTGGAGCACAGGCTCTGCATAATAATCCTCTGCTGGTTCGTTCCCACGATTTCGCTGGGGAAACAGTCTCCGGAATCAAAACACTTTGGCAGGCACCGACTCTCCTTGGCCAAGGTTCCCCGGCTGGCGGAGGAGCCCATTTCGTTGGATCAATCGCCGACCTCCCTTATTCGTTAGCAGAGATCGAGCAGGATTTCATTTCTCCGGACAACGTCCAGGCACTCGTGTGGCAGGAACTTGCCCCGGAACTTTTGACCAGCGCGGTTTTACCCCGATGGTGGAATGTCAGTCCGCTCGAGCTTCACGCCATTGCGCTTTATCAACGCACGGGAGAAGAGCTTCTTACCGCTTCTACAAAGGACGACGCATTGCTGAATAATGTGCTGAGCATTCTGGCGGACCGGCTGCACCCGAAGCAGCTGGAAGTAGTGGCGAGAGACTTGCGTGCCGATCGCGTTCACGAACTACTTCCTCAAATGATGCCGGCAGATTTGTTTTATCTGGCATCCGAGTTCTTGCGCAAAGATCCCAGGCGATCTGCTCCATTAGGAACCGCGATGCAAGAACTGCAGAAGCTCTCGGCGCAGCATCCGGAGCAGGTCAACTGGAGCCGGTTGTCACACGATTTTGGTACACCGCATCCCAGCCTGGCTCGCACCTACGGCCTCGAACTGCTGAACGTGCCGCCCATGCCAGCTTTTTCAGGAGATTCCAGCCGCTATATGGCGGAATCATGGGATTCTCCGAATTTGTACTGGGCTCGCCTTGCGGATGAAGCTGGGTATTCGCCTGTTATGCTGAATCACTTTGTGCCCGAGCTTACTCGCTTGATGGTTAAGAAGATTTTTGCTACCGACCTTGAGGATTGGCCGGCACTTCTTCGTGCCATGCACGAGGCGGGCGACGATTTTCGTCAAGGGAAACTTGATTTGCCGCAAAAAGTCAGTTCAAGTTCGACTGTGATGTCGTCGGAAAACTAGATGCAATAATTACAGTCGATCAGCGTGCTCAAAACACGACGATCGCGGGCAGGAAACTTATGGTCAGGAAATGTTTGCTATGTGTTCTCGTTCTGCTGGTGTTGTTGCCGGGGAACCATGTCGTCGTAGCTCAGGACAGCCCGAACCTGCGGGTCGAGGTCAATCTGGTCCAGCTCAATGTGGCCGTGACCGACAAGAATGGAAACTACATTACGGGGCTTCGCCCCAAGGATTTCGCAATTACTGAGGATGGAATTCGGGAGACGACTGCCACTTTTGCCGAGGGTAATGAGCCAGCGGTCCGACTAAACGAGTCGGGCGACCAGGACTCAGCCGCAAACGCCACCGGTGACTCGGCTAAAGCTCCGTCTGGCGGGGCGCCTGAAACTCTTGACTCGCTGGTAAATGGAGCCAACGTGTTCGTCCTGTTCGATACCAGCGACTACATGTACCGGGGTTTCGTTTTTGCGCAGGATGCAATCACCGAATTCATTCGCTCGTTGGAACGCGCAGATAGGATCGCGTTCTATTCTTACAGCAGAGATCTTTCTCGTGTCGCTCCGCTTACGGCCGACCGATCGCAAGTCGTACGAGCCGTTCGCTCAACCGTGGCGGGAGATCAGGCTGCACTGTACAACGCGCTGTTGCTTACGCTGAAAGATGCAGCACAGAATACGGGCAGGAAGGTGGTGGTGGTCTTTTCGAATGGCCCCGACAACTCCAGCGTCGTGCCACCCGAGGATGTCGCCGAATTTGCCCAGTCCGCTGGAGTTTCCATTTACATGATCAGTACTCGGACTGCGCAACTGGAGCCGATGTCCACTACGGTCTTTGAGCGAATGACTGCGGCAACTGGGGGCAAGGCGTATTTCGCGAAGAATTGGAAGGACGAAAAGGCAGCCTTCGCTTCCATCCGCGATGATCTGGCGCATCTTTACTCCCTGAGCTATTACCCGAAATCCAACACCAACACGGGTTGGCGGGCGATTACGGTCAGCCTGGTGGGAGATCAACTGAAGAAATACAAGGTGCGCACGCGCAACGGATATCGCCCTCGACCATCCCGGTTTTCCACTGAAGGCAAAGCGCTGTCGTCTTTGATCAGCCCCGAGTGAGATCGTCAGGGAGTGCTTGGGCGGCATATGTATTTGCCGTTCTTGAAAAGTCACGGCTCTGACCAGTACCGGTTGAATCCTTCATAATCCGAGGGCAAGTTCGCAAGAATGGTTCTTCTTAATTCCAGAATGTCGACCGAACCCTGTTTGCGATACAAGATCTTTCCATCGGGAGCGATCACGACGGTATAAGGCACAGCAGATTCCCACGTTGGATCGAAAGCTGCTTGCAGAGCGGCAGTATCTTCCGATGCAAACAGCAGGTTGCGGCTGGTGGCATGCATCTTCTCGAGGATCCGCTGCACACTCGGCTTTTCGTCCGGCATATTGGCGGCGACAGTCACCAACTCCACATCGCGCACTCCGTACATGCGAAATGTGTCTTCGATAGCTGGGAACTCGTGAATACACGAGCCACACCAGGTCGCCCAAAAACTCACCAAAAGCGTTTTGCCGGTGGGGTTGGTCCGCAGCTTCTTGAGATCGTCGGCCGAGGCCATCCCCAATAGCACAGGTTGGGCTTCAATCTTCCGCAAGGTCTCTATCTGGGCGGCCTGTTTCTCTTTCCACTTGGTCGAGCAGCCGAAAACACCTGTGTGTTTCACTGTCACTTCGCGATGTTCAAGCAGCGCATCAATCGCATCGCGTGTCTCGTGGGTTTTTGCCAACTCCGCGCGATAGCTATTGTCCATGCGGCCTTCGTAACGCAAGTGCCGCTCCTGATCAAAGACAAATACATGCGGAGTAGCCTGTGGCCCGTACGCCCGCGTGACGGACTGGGTTTCGCCATCGTAGAGGTAGGGATAGGTCAAATGTTTGTATTGCGCCCGGATCTTCATCTCCTCGAGGCTGTCACTGACATCCGAGGAATCCAACTCGTCGATGGTGATTGCCTTGGGATCGTTGGGTTGAATTGCAACCACCGCTACGCCGCGGTCTTTATAGTCCGCAGCGAGTTGTGCAATGCGGCGTTCGTACATCTGTGAAATAGGACAGTGATTACAAGCAAAGACAATCACAAGAACAGGACTGGAAGCGTAGTCCGCGAGCTTATGAATCTTGCCGTCAACGCCGGGAAGCTCAAAAGTCGGCGCCGGCGAACCAAGCGCGAGAATCGGGTGTGATTCCTGAGCGCAAAGACTCAGCGAAAACATAAACAGAAATAGATTTCTCCACATCATCGTCCTTCGGATTTCAAGATCAGCGCTCAGTGGCGGGAGAGTTTCTAAGAGTATTTCCATCAATGACTGTGACATTCTCGCCCGCCAGATTGGCTACGTATGCCTTATTGGTCGCATTGTCGACCGTGATCGCGTAAGGTCCATCTCCGGCTTTCACGGTTGCAGCGACGGTGTTGCGCGTCCCGTCGATTACGGTGACGGTCCCGCTGTGTGTGTTCGCAACATAGACCGTGTGAGTTGCCGAATTAACAGCAAGCGCTTGTGGGCGCTCGCCGACCGAGACGGATGCGAGCACTGAGTTGCTGGCTCCATCGATCACCGATACAGTATCGGAACCGTAGTTCGCCGTATAAATTCTGTTCGCCGACGGATCTACGGCAACGGCGCACGGGATCTCTCCGGTTTCGACCGCAACAGTGGCGTTGGTCTTGCCATCGATTACCATCAGCTTCGAACTACCGATACTGGTAAGGTAAATCTTGCTCGTTGCCGGATTGACCGCGACTCCCCAAAGGTGAAAATCCGCAGGCATGGTGAAGAAACGATCGTTCGCGCCGTCAATTACCGTGATTGTCTTGCTCTCGTAGCTGGTTAGATAAATCTTGTTCGCCGCCGTGTCCACAGCGACGGCGTCGGCCTGTACTCCCACATTAAGAATATTCGTGCGGTTGGTTTTGCCATCCAGCACCGTCAAGGTATTGCTGAATGTTCTCGAGACATAGACCCGATTGGTCGCAGAGTTTACAGCCACGACGTAAGGCAGTTCGCCAACCGGTACTGTTGCGATGACTGCATTCGTTGCTCCATCGATCACGCTTACGGTGCCACTTCCCCCGTTGCCCACGTAAGTCCTATTCGTGGCTGTGTTGATCGCGATGGCCGCAGGCTCATCCCCCACCTTCACCGTTGTGCTCGAATGCGCCGCATCATCGATTATCGTTACCGTGCCACTCTGCGAATTCACACCGTAGACTTTGTGGGTTTTGGGATTCACAACGACGGCGCGCGGACCTATTCGTATACCGGAAGCTGGTGAGCGATCGACTGGAACTGAGGGAGGGCCGAGCGAGAGGAGCGCATCCTCGATGAGCTTGTTCTGCGTGGCACTGGTAAATATCTTGTCCCCGTGCCCCATGTTCAGGTAGATCATCTTGTATTTGGTGTTGGTCCAAACGACCGGCAGGTCTCCACTCATGATGACGTCTTTCAATCCGAGTGGATAATTCGCGGGATCCAAGGTGACCAGCACCCGGACATTCTTATTGAGCCTCGGACTCGGCTTCCAGACATACCATTCGTTCGCGGGCGATACAAAAGCTGCGGGCATGCTGGCGGTCACGGCGGGAGTACGATCGTCGAGGACCAGCTTAGCCGGCAACGGCGGCCAACTGTTGATGTCAAATACGACGCCACCTAGGAAATCGACATACCACGGCCAATTCGTATCTTTGTCATTGTAACCAGCGGCATGAAAACCAAGCCAGGCACCCCCGCCTTCCATGTATTGCTCAAAAGCGCGCCTCTGCTCCGCGTTGTTGGGCGAATCTGTCAGCCAGACGACGATTTGATATTTCTTGAGGTTCGCTGGGTCCAGGTCTGCCCAGTTAGTAGTTGACTCGAAAGTAAAATTATCTTTTGCAGCGATCGCGCCAAAGAACTTCAGCGCGCTTTCCGCAAATTGGACGTGATCCAATTCCGCGGCTGGCGAGTAAAAAGCAAGGACCCGAAAGCGCGACTGCTGGCCTACGCTGGCCCCTGCCAGAACCAGGACCGCCAGCAAGGCAAGGCATCTTTTCATTGGCCGGCCGCCCAGAAAATGGAGTTGCGGAAGATCGTCGTGAATGAGGGATTCTGAAAGAGTTCGGGATGGTGCCCCATAAAGATGTAAATATTCCGCGCCTTGTAGTGTTCGTTAGTCCAAATGACAGGGTGATCCCCGCCCATCTTGATACGAGTGTCGGGCGAGTAGGTAGACTCATCCACTCGCGCTAGAACATGAACATTTGGGCGTGGCGACCTGTCCCACGTGTACCACTCCTCCTGATCCACAATGAAGGATCCGGCCACGCCTTTCATTGCGGTGTGCAATGGGTCCTCCACGACCACGGTCGCAGTCGCGAACTTCGGAATGTAGTCGGTGAAGCGAATTCCTCCCATGAATCGGGAGAACCACGGCCACATCTTGGTTCCGTCAAATTCACCGAGCAGCGTCGCATGATGGAAACCGATCCATCCGCCTCGTCCTTGCTCGATGTATTTCTCGAATGCGGTCACGGCCTTTGGGCTCCAACCATAAGGGGGATAGTTCAACTGGATGAATAACTGGTAGTGGGACAGGAAGTCGTCATCGATCTTGTCTGTATTCTCGATGTAATCAACCACAAAATTCCGATCGGCTGCCAGCTTTTGCAGCCACACCTTAGCTGCATCTACAAAAGGACGGTGAATGCCTCCAGCTTCGGCCAGCGCCACTACCTTGAATTTCGGATTCGAAGTTTGTGCCGCGCTTGCGACGCTGATCGTAAGCAGGAGGGGGATCACAATCAAAATGCAGAGCAAGAGTCGTATCCATGAGCGAGACAGCCGAGAAAATGACATTAGCAGTCCTAACCGAAGAGCATTATACTCGGATTGTTAGGAATCATTAGAAAGCTTTTTGATAAAGCACTCAACGTGAAGAAAGAACCTATTCTAATCGGCAGGCCTCCGCTCCTTCGCCACACGAATGCGCAGGTCCTGCTAAAGCTGCTGCGTCAGAGTGGTCCATGCTCCAAAGCTGACCTCGTTCGGGCTTCTGGTCTAAGCGCGCCAACGGTGACCAATGTAGTCGCTCATCTCGCTTCAGCGGGACTTGTCGAGCTGATTGGCGAGGGAGATTCGACCGGAGGAAGGCCTCCCGATATACTTCGCTTCCGAGCGGAGCGGGGCTGCGTGATCGGAGTGGAAATCAGCTCGAACTCTATCCATTTCCTCCTCGGCGACTTGAACGGACAAGAGCTGGGAAGAGCGAGTGTTGACCTGTCGTCAGCGCCATCCACACCTCCAAATGTGTGTAGCCTGATCGCTACGGAGGTCCGCGGGCTTCTTCGCAAACTTGTACAAGGGGAAGGGCAATTATTAGGGCTGGTTGTGGGAATTCCGGCTATCGTGAATGTGAACGAGGGCTCCGTTCTCTCGTTCACCGCCCTACAAGATTGGCGAGCCGTGCCGCTGGGCCATATGCTCCAGGACAAGTTGAAGTGCCCGGTTATTGTCGAAAACGATACCAACCTTGCGGCGCAGGGCGAATACTACTGCGGGGCGGCACAGAAGCAGGACAATTTCGTTTTCATCACTATCGGTGAAGGTGTCGGCGCCGGCATTTTTCTCAATGGGCAGATCTATCGTGGGTCGCAATGGTCGGCTGGAGAGATCGGCTACCTGCGAGTCCCCAACATATCTCGCGAGAAACCGGCCATTGACGCATATGGAAGGCTCGAGAAGGTATTGGGAGCTGCTGGCATCCTCAAGAGCTGGCGCAGCGGTAGCAAGG
>Ga0209168_10003800_pt1 | contig 10198 bp, 10 predicted proteins | sample Coa_R1_FD_187156 | JGI IMG/M metagenome (GOLD analysis project Ga0209168, IMG submission 187156) | Surface soil microbial communities from Centralia Pennsylvania, which are recovering from an underground coalmine fire - Coalmine... | ecosystem: Environmental > Terrestrial > Soil > Unclassified ... | reverse complement strand
AACTTTAAACAGGGCGGCATCATTCCGATATACGGATCGCACGACACGATAGCCAATATTCAGCGGTCGTTTCCGTACATCTTCGACGGCCGCGAAAGCGAATCGTCGCGGCCTCGCCTCGTCACTCACATTTTCGACGGGGGGCCATTTGAACTCTTCGGATTGACCTTCCAACCGATTCGCCTCAATCATGGACGCGGCACCGTCTATGGCTTCCGCTTCGGAAACGCGGCCTACTTAACCGATCACAGCGACATCCCGCCGGAATCCATGGAGAGGCTCCGGGGTTTGGACGTGCTTTTTCTCGATGCGCTACGGCACCGGCCCCATCCGACGCATTCCACCGTGGAGCGTTCGCTCCAGACTGTGTCGGAGCTCAAGCCTAAGCGCGCTTATTTCACCCACATCTGCCACGACCTGCCGCACGCCGAGACCGAGAAAACGCTGCCTGAAAACGTGCGGCTTGCCTACGACGGCCTGCAGATTCAAGTCGAACTGGCGGCGGCGGTCACCATTGGGAACTTCGACGGTGTGCACATCGGCCATCGGCGCCTGATTCGGCGCGTAGCCGAGATCGCGCGCGAGCACGGCTGGACACCCGCGCTTTTGACTTTCAATCCCCATCCGACCCGTATCGTGGCTCCCGAGCGCGCCCCGAAGCTGCTGACTACAGCCGAGCGCCGCAACGAACTGGCGCGCTCTGAAGGAATCGAGCGTATCGAAGTGCTGCCCTTCACGAAGGAACTATCGCAGCTCACTCCCGAGGAGTTCGTGAAACGGATCCTCGTCGACAACCTGCGGGCAAAGGCGGTCGTGGTCGGTGACAATTTCCGCTTCGGCAACCGCGCTGCCGGGAACGTCGCGACGTTGCGCGAACTGGGGAAGAAATACGGTTTCGAGACGGAAGTCTGCCATGGTGTGAAGACCCACGGGCGTGCGATCTCGAGCAGCGAGATCCGCCGTCTGATCCAGTCGGGTCTAGTCTCTCGCGCCTGCCGCATGTTGGGTCGTCCCTATGCGCTCGACGGCGAAGTCGTCTCGGGTCACGGAATCGGCTCCAGCAAGACGGTCCCGACTCTGAACCTGGCGACGTTAGCGGAAGTTTTGCCCAAACCGGGAGTCTTCATCACCCGCACCCGTGACCTGGACAACGCCCGGAAGTGGAACTCCATCACAAACGTTGGGTACCGTCCGACATTCGGCGGAGACGATCACCTCTCAATTGAGACGTTCCTCCTCGACCCGCTCACCGGCGAGACGCCGCGGCGGATTTCCGTAGAGTTCCTGAAGCGCATCCGCGACGAGAAGAAGTTTGATGACGCCGAAGCTTTGAAGGCGCAGATTCTCCGCGACGTCGCGCGTGCCCAGACCTACTTCCGTCGAATCGCGAGCAGCAGTCAACCTGCGCTAACTGCGGTAGGCCTCCCTACGATGCCGCACTCGTAGTATCCGATACGTATCCTCTCCTGCCTTTTCGAACCGCACGCGATAGTCTCCAACCCGTAAACGGAGATCTCCGCTACCTTTGAGCTTCTTTACGTCACCCAGGCCGCTGTTGGCGTAATCCGTTAGGGTATGCAGGATCTGCAGCGCTTGTTCGCGGTCAATTGCACGAAGCTGTTCCTTGGCCCGGTCGGTCCAGATAAACTTGCTCACAGACCGAACTCTCGCAGTACCTCCTGGTGCGAAGTGCCGGGACCTTGTTCGACACGGGCCGCTTCCACTTCGGCTCGCTCCTCGTCGGTTTCCGGCTCATCGTCGAGCGGAGCGGTCAGGATCGATTGCCAAACAGGATCCGCCAGCGCCCGCAGGATCTTGCGGACCGCCGGCAGATCACTGGCGGGAATCTGCTCCACCAGGGCGTGCAGCTCGTGTCGATCGATCTCGCTCGATTGGTTGCTCATGGTCTTAGTTATAAATGCATATGCGGCGCGACCAATGAACACCCATTCTCCGACACCCCGCAATGGGCATGCTCAAATTGCACGGTCGTATGGTGAATGTGGAACCCGCACAACACGTCATTCAGCCGCTTAAGAATCGATTCGCTCTCCGACGGCGGCATATCGGCAATCTGAACGTGACAACTCAGCGCATGCTTGTTCGAGCCCAAACTCCAGATGTGCAGGTCGTGCACGTCGATCACGCCTTCCACCTTCCGCATCGCGGTTGTCACCGTGCCTAATTCCATGCCGCGGGGCAGGCCCTCCAGCAGGATGTTCAGCGACTCCTTGATGATGTCCCATGCCGTCCAGACAATCAGAAACGCGATGACGATCGAGAGAATCGGGTCGACCTGCTGCCAGCCGGTGAAATGGATGATAACCGCGCCAGCCATGATGCCCAACGACCCGAGCGCGTCCCCCAGCATGTGGATGAACGCCGCCCGCACATTGAGGTCGTCCTTGTCGCGATGCAGGCTCCACATGATCACGAAGTTCACGAGAAACGCCAGCCCAGCGACCACGAGCATGGTCCATTCCTGTACCGGCTCCGGCGTCAGGAACCGCTGGACCGATTCATACAGAATGATTGCCGAGATCAACAGCAGGGTCAGCGCATTCACAAAGGCGGCCAGCACACCCGCCCGCTGATACCCAAACGTCTTTACTTTGTTCGCAGGCCGCGTTTCGAGCAAAACCGCAATCGCGGCCAGCACCAGAGAAAGCGCATCGGTGAAGTTGTGCCCCGCATCCGAGAGCAGAGCCAGACTATGGGCTCTGAGCCCTGCGATAATCTCCACGACGACAAATGCCAGCGTAGCCACAACTGACCATTGGAGAACCTTGCCCTTGCCGTGATGATGATGCGTGTGCAACTTTCCCGCCCGCCCTATAAACAAGGGTATCAAGCCAGCGTAAGATAAGAGCAATGGCAGTACCTCCGGCGCCGCCGCCTTTAGAACAGGCCGGGCCACGACCGTTTTCGTTTTACCCCCCGATCGGGAACATTGAGCACAATGAGTGGCTCTATCAGCGGGCGTCCTGGTCAGAGGTACTGGTGCGCAATACTAAGACCGCCGAGGAAATCTGGGTACCCCGCCGTTATGTTGGTGAAATTTCCAGTGTCGACGAGCCGGTGATGATTGTGGGCCTTCTCAAAGAGCTGGAATACCGCGCCGGCGCGCTGTGGCCGGTGGTCCGGCGCGTCATTCAGATGCCCGTCGCAGTCAATGAAACGCCCCGGCCCAGCGTAGCCTCTCGCGAGGATCGCCGCCCTGCGAACGTCGTGGGCATCCGGCTCGAAAACCGCGCGGAATCCCGCATCGGAAAGCTAATTCTGGCCGCCATCGCGGCGGGCATGGTCGCCTGCGTCCTGGTGGTGAGCTTCTCTCGGGGCTCGATGCTTGGGCACCGCATGATCTACGCACCGCTCATGCAAGCCGACCTCGACCTGACCGCCCGCGACGACTACTACGGCGTCCTCCGGCTGCTGGGCCTGCCCGACGACGATCGCTGGAAGTCCGAAACCGGTGAATTCCAATACCGCAAGCTGACCTACCGCAAACTCGGCTATTCGGTTATCCTGATGGGCACGGATCGCAAGGATGCCCACTACATCGGGGCAATGGACAAGAGCTGGAATCCCGTGCATACTGTTCAGTTACCGAATAACGTGAACAGCTATTCCTTGCTGCGCCAACTAAAACGATTTTGAGGGGAGAGCCATGAAGTTAGCCGGTCATATCCTGTGGGGAGTCGTGTCTGTGGCCGCCGCATTTTGTCTCGGCACCATAGCGGTGAACCGCGGCGAACATATCAACAGTATGTGGATCGTGATGGCGGCGGTATGCACCTACACAGTGGGCTATCGCTTCTACGCCAAGTTCATCGCGGCCAAAGTGATGGCGCTCGATAATCAGCGCGCCACGCCGGCCGAGCGGCTCCGCGACGGGCACGACTTCGAGCCCACCAATAAATGGATCCTCTTCGGACACCATTTTGCCGCCATTGCCGGACCGGGACCGCTTGTGGGTCCGACGCTGGCCGCTCAATTCGGCTACCTCCCCAGTGCCCTTTGGATCATTATCGGCGCGGTGCTCGGCGGATGCGTCCAGGACTTCGTGATTCTCTTTTGTTCAATGCGCCGCGACGGAAAACCGCTGGGGCGAATGGCCCGGGAAGAGATTGGCAAGGTCGGAGGATTCACCGCGCTGCTGACGGTCTTCCTCATCATGATCATCCTGCTTGCTGTCGTAGGGCTGGTGGTCGTCAATGCGCTGAAGGGCAGCCCTTGGGGGACGTTCACCATAGTGGCGATCATGCCCATCGCGCTGTTCATGGGCATTTATCTGCGGTTTCTGCGGCCCGGCAAAGTGCTGGAATGTTCGGCGATCGGGTTCGTGCTCGTGGTGGGAAGCATCTTCGCCGGGCAGGCGGTGTCCAATTCCCCGACGCTGGCTCCGATCTTCACGTTTTCGGCCACGACGCTCGCCATCATGGTGATCTGTTATGGATTCCTGGCGAGTACGCTGCCGGTCTGGATGCTGCTCGCTCCGCGTGATTATCTCGCGACTTTTGTGAAGCTCGGTGTTGTTATGTTGCTCGGCCTGGGTGTGATCGCGGTCCATCCGACGCTGCAGCTTCCTGCGTTGACCCGATTCGTTGACGGAACCGGGCCAATCTTCGCGGGCAAGATCTTCCCGTTCTGCTTTATCACGATCGCTTGTGGCGCCATCTCGGGCTTTCATTCCCTGATTTCATCCGGCACGACGCCGAAGATGATCGCCCGCGAGTGGAATGCCCGTCCGATCGGCTACGGTTCGATGGTGCTGGAGAGTTTCGTGGCCGTCATGGCGCTGGTTGCGGCCTGCTCGCTGCAGCCGGGCGTGTATTTCTCGGTCAATTCGCCTGCAGGAATCGTTGGCACGACCCCCGAAACCGCAACGGCCACCATTACGGGATGGGGCTACCCGGTGACGCCTGCCGACATGAGCGACCTGTCCAATACGGTCGGTGAACAGAGTCTCTTCTATCGCACCGGCGGCGCTCCATCGCTGGCGCTCGGCATGGCACACATCTTCGCAAGCACCCTGGGCGGCAAGGCGATCCTCGGCTTCTGGTATCACTTCGCCATCATGTTCGAGGCGCTTTTCATTCTCACTATCATCGATGCCGGCACGCGTGTGGGACGATTCATGCTCCAGGACATGCTGGGGCACATCTCCAAACCCCTGGGACAGACCAAGTCATTGCCCGCCGTGGCACTAGTCAGCGCCGTTGTTGTGTTGTCGTGGGGGTACTTCCTGTATCAAGGCGTGCGCGACCCATTGGGCGGCATTAATTCTCTCTGGCCGCTGTTTGGAATCGCCAACCAGTTGCTGGCCGCGATCGCGCTTTGCGTCGCCACCACGATCTTCGTGAAGATGCATCACGCCAAGTTTATGTGGATCACCTGCGCACCGCTCGCCTGGCTGGTGGTCGTATGCTTCACCGCGGGCTGGCAGAAGATTTTCTCCGATCAGCCGCGCCTCGGGTTCCTGGCGGATGCAGCCCGATTGCAGTCGCTGCTCGATTCGGGCAAGGTTGCCGCCGCGAATGTTTCCGCAACGCATACGCAGATTTTCAATAATTATCTCGATGCGGTGATGTGCGGGTTGTTCATGGTCCTGGTCGGCACAATTCTGATCGACTCGATGCGCGTATGGTACGGCGTGCTGAGAGGAACGCGAACCGTTCAGGTTTCAGAAACGCCCTTTGTGTTGTCGCGTCTGCAGCCGGAGGAGTTATGAGAATCATGCGCAGCGTCTGGCGGGTGGTGATCGGGATTCTGCGTGAAATCTCGGACCAGAACGCCTACGACCGGCATCTGCGTGCCCATTGCGCCTCGCATTCTCCCGAGGAGTGGCGGCGCTTCATAGATGAGAGGCTCCGGAGCAAATTCGAGCGCGCGAAGTGTTGCTGACCGTCAGCAGTCGACCTTTGCTGCTGCCAAATATCGCGTTACCTCTTTACAAATGCGACATTACACTGCAGAATTGTTCTAATTCTGAGCAGGCCCGGCCGCATTAATACCCTGTAACGTATTGCAAGCTTGAAACTTGCACCGGCGGCCCGGCATCCAACTAGCAGGAAGTTAAGTTTCGCAGCGTTTGCGTCGATCTTATAACTATCGGAAGAGGCGGTTATGGACATCGTCGGTGATCGCAAATTTGTGGAAGTCCCCGGGGGCAAGACTCATGAGCTCCCGCCCTTGCTGGTGAGTGCCCCTCACGTGAGGCGGCTGGACAAAGTGATGAGTCTGGCCAATCAGATCGTGGAGTCGGAGGACATCATCACGGCGCCGGATGAGCTGGATCTGAGCCGCCGCAAAATGGACCTGGCGATCAATCTCGTAGAGCAATACCTTGGCCTGGTCGCGCACTGGCACTGGGGGGATTCCATCCTGGAATGGATTCGACAATGCGAAACGACCTTCGAATCCCGGATGGAACTCCGCAATTTGCTGCATCCCGATGTCTGGCCCCATGCCGGCCGCAGCAGTTTCGTCCAACTTCTTGCTGACAAGGCGGTGGACACACACGGGATACCGATTGAGCAAGCCGTCGGTCTCAGGCTCGCGTTTCACCAACCGCCGCCGATCTCGATTCTGTCCGAGCATTTTCTGTTCTATCTAAGCCCTCGAATTGCGTCGACTTCTTACGAGGGATGGTCGCATCTCACGGCTCCGCCTGTGTCGTCGCTTCCTCCTGAGCGCTTCACTTTTGAAGTCGTGAATATGGTCATGCAGTAGCAGATGTGTAAGGCAGGATTGTATCCTGCGGACCGGTTTGTTAACGGTGCCTCTCGAAGCGTTTTGAATTGGTGATTAGTGTAATGCTGTTCATCCACGCACCGATCCCCTTCGTCAAATTCCACGCCTGACTCCGCCACCCGCACTTCAAAGTGGATCGAGTGGAGGAATCATGAGAATTGCTGCTCTTGTTTGCGCCTTGCCCTTATTAGCCGATTCCGGGCAGACAGTACCCTATCCGGCCGGGTATCGGACCTGGGCCGTCACGCGCAGCTTCATCACCAGGGAAGGACCCAACGCCGGCTTCCATCATTACTATGCAAATCCCCAGGCATTGGAAGGCTTCACGACCGGCAAATTTCCAGACGGCGCGGTGCTTGTGGACGAGCGCCTGGAAGTGGATCAACATGAAGGGGGCAGCTTCGAGGGGAAGCGCATCAGCATCGCGGTCATGAGAAAGGACAGCAGCCTTTATTCGGAAACAGGAGGATGGGGTTTCGACGGCACGCTGGGCGAAAGCCAGGCGCTCTCGGCTCCGGCAGCCATGCGAGCCTCGTGCTATGCGTGCCACTCGAAACAGAAGGATCATGACTTCGTTTACAGCACGTTCCGCAAATAATGCTAATGCCCGCCCGGGCCGCGAGTTGTGCCGCAATTAAGCCCGGCATTGCGGAGCCGGCTCCGCGGCTTCCTGGTGGTGTTCGGTGGCTGGACCCTGGTGGGGTTGTTCTACCTCAGCCAGGACGCCGGCCGCCGATCGTTTTTCGGCGATCCGCGCCCCTGGCAGGAAACGACGTACTGGGCGGTACGAGTCTATGTCTCTGCCGCTCTCACGCCATTCATCCTATGGCTGGGCCGCCGGTGGCCGATCGAACGGCCCCATCTGATACTACGGTCCCTCGGACACGTACTGTCGGCGACAGCGTTCGCTGTCGGCGAGGTCGCGGTTGAGACTGCTGTGCTGCTGTACACAGGCGATCCAGCGAGGATTGCGCTTTCTCCTTCCTACCGCCGTTCAGTGGCCATTCTTCTAATCTTCGGCTTTCACGCGAACGTGATTTCGTACGGCGTGATCCTGGGAATCCAGTCGGGCTTTCGATACTACCGCAAGTACCGCGAACGCGAGCGCCAGACCATGCGCCTGGAGTTGGACGCTTCCGAGCTGCGAGCGCAGATTGCCGGCGCCCGGTTGAGCGCTCTTAAAATGCAGCTTCAGCCGCATTTCCTGTTCAACACGCTGAACGCGATCATGGTGTTGGTGAGGCAGCAGCGCGGGCAGAAAGCGGAGGAAACGCTGGGCCGGTTCAGCGACCTGTTGCGCGCGGTGTTGAGCGATATCGACGCGCAGGAGGTGCCGCTCGATCGTGAGTTGGAATACGTCCGGCTGTACCTTTCCATTGAGGAGGTGCGCTTCCCGGACCGGCTGAGGGTGGAGATTGAGGCGGGTCCGGACGTCCTTCCCGCGGCGGTGCCGCATATGGGTTTGCAGCCTCTGGTGGAGAATGCCGTGCGCCACGGGATTGCGAAAAATGCCGGCGCGGGGACAATCGCCATCCGCGCGGTACGCTTGGATGAGCAACTGCAAATTTCAGTAAGCGATAACGGGCCCGGCTTGCCGGCAGGCGGAATCGATGGAAATCAGGGCATCGGGCTCGCGAACACCCGCAAGCGGCTGACCCAGCTTTATGGCGGCCGGGCGGCGCTCGTGCTTGAGCCGCGCGAAGGCGGGGGCGCCGTGGCCACCATCTCGCTCCCGTTTCGCCTGGGTGAATTCTCATGAAGCAGTTTTCGGTCCTGATCGTGGATGATGAGCCACTGGCGCGCGAGGGCCTGCGGATGCTTCTTACGAACGATCCGCAGGTCGCAGCGATCACCGAGGCGAAGAATGGCCGCGAGGCGGTGATCGCAATTCGGGACAGCCGCCCGGACCTCTTGTTCCTGGACGTCCAAATGCCCGAAATGGACGGCTTCGAGGTGGTCCGGCAACTGGGCCCGGAACGGATGCCGGCCGTAGTGTTTGTCACCGCGCACGATCAGTATGCGATTCGGGCTTTCGAAATCAATGCCCTCGACTATCTGTTGAAGCCGGTCACCGCCGAACGATTCCGGCAATCGTTGGAAAGAGCCAAAGCGCGGCTAAGCGGCGGCGAGGAAGTGGGCCGGCGGATGGTTTCGCTGCTCGAGGCGATGTCCAATCCGTCGTCCTACGTCAAACGCCTTGCCGTCCGGTCAGGCACGAGAACGTTGTTCGTTCCGGTCGACGATATCGAGTGGATCCAAGCGGCGGAGAATTACGCCGAACTCCACGTCGGGGCTGCCGCCTACCTGTTGCAAGCCACCATGAACACGCTCGAAGCATCGCTCGACCCGACGACGTTCCTCCGCATCCACCGCTCGTTAATTGTGAATGTTGGCCGGGTTAAGGAGCTGCAGCCGGCCGGACACGGTGAGTATGTGGTGGTACTGCGGAGCGGCGTGCGGCTTCAATCCGGCCGGAGTTATCACGAGAAGCTGAAAGCCCTGGCGTCGAACCCGTTTTAATGGTCGTCACTCCACGCGCAGCGCACGCACAGGATCAACCCGGGTAGCGCGCCGCGCCGGAATTGCGCACGCCACGGCCGCGACCAGCGCCAGCAGCGCAGTGACTCCTACATAAATCAACGGGTCCATAGCACTGACGCCGACCAGAAAATTCCCGACCAGCCGCGCCATGGCGAGCGCCGCGGCAATGCCTACGAGAAGTCCAACGGCGACAATTTTCAGCCCCTGTCCCACCACCATGCCGAGGATCTCTCCCGAAGCTGCCCCCAAAGCCACCCGAATCCCGATTTCCCGCGTGCGCTGGGTGGCGGCGTACGACACTACGCCGTAAAGCCCGATGATCGCGAGCACCAGCGCCAGCCCGCCCAGACCCGCCGCGATCATGGCCCCCAACCGGAATCGCAGCAACCCATTGAGCGAATCGATCGATTCGCGCATCGTCTGGCCGGCCGTCAGCGAAATCCCCGGAGCGAGGTCCCCAATTTCCTTTCTGAGTTGGGCCAGCATGACCTCGGGCGCCAACCGTGTCCGAACATGCAGCGTTCGGAGCGAGACATACGACTGAGCGAAAGAAACGTAATAGCTTGGGTCAATCGGTCCGGTCAGCTTGACAATGCGGCTGTTCTGAACGACGCCAACAACCGCGATGGGATGCTTGTCGTCGTCCATGGAGCGGAACTGCCGACCGATCGGATTCTCGTGCGGCCAGAAACGCTCCGCCATCGCTTCGTTAATCACTGCGACATGCTGAGATTCCTTCTTGTCGTCGTCGGTGATTCCCCGGCCCGTCAATAGCCGTATGCCCATAGTGTTGAAATAACCTGGCGATATCAGGTTGTACTGAATCACCGGCATGGAGCTTCCGGATGCCGGCTGGTATCCCGGAACCTCAATCGGACTGGCAGCATTGAAATAGCCCATCGGC
>Ga0209168_10003797_pt1 | contig 10201 bp, 6 predicted proteins | sample Coa_R1_FD_187156 | JGI IMG/M metagenome (GOLD analysis project Ga0209168, IMG submission 187156) | Surface soil microbial communities from Centralia Pennsylvania, which are recovering from an underground coalmine fire - Coalmine... | ecosystem: Environmental > Terrestrial > Soil > Unclassified ... | reverse complement strand
AGGAGTCGAAGAGACAGTGGACGATCATCGTGGGCACGTGTCGGGCCGTGGTCGCTGCCAGGCGTCGGTCCAACGCCTGATTCCGCCAGAAGGCGTCATAGGTCGGATGCTCGATCAGTCGCTGAAAGTAGCTTCCCTGTTTGAAATGCCGCGCGACATTCGTAGCGCTGCCGTGTTCGAGCCACCATCGATACAGATCGGAGCTGTCATAGGGAAAATGGGCAAAGACCGCCTCCGGGCTCGTCTCCATCCCGTAGACATACTCAAAGGAGTTGCCGAGGCGGAATGCGCCATTACGGAAGTCGTCATCACCTTTCCAACAGTCGACCTCCGGCGCCGTCGCGATCACGGCGCGCAGCGCCGGATGAGGATCCAATGTGGCTGTCAACGCCACCCAGGCGCTGTAGGAGCCGCCCATCATGGCCACACGCCCGTTGCTGTTCGGGACATTGCCGACGATCCATTCGATCGTATCGTGGCAGTCGGTCGTTTCATCCGTGAGGCCCTGATTGAACGGTCCGCGCAGCGGCTGGCGTAGCTTCAGACAGCCCTCCGAGCCACCTCGGCCCCGGACCTGCTGGAGGACTTGGATGTAATCTGTTGCAAATTCCCGCCCGCCGGGCCCGCGCAATGCCTCGATCTCGGTCACTGACAAATCGAGAGCGATCTTGTAGGGGCTGCGATATAGCAGGACGGGCAAGGGATGATGTGCATCCTTCGGTCGCAGAACAGCGGTGCGAAGCGCAACAGCGTCCCGCATGGGAACGCCGACCCATTCGAGCGTGTAGTTACGCGTTGACTCGTCGATTTGCCGGCCATCCTTCACAGCGACCGCTCCATCTCTCGATAGGACATCACGTAGAGCATGACGGCGAGGAAGCCAGCGACCGCGGCGACGATACTGATCGATTTCGCTACTGCGAGAGAGTCGACGAACACGACATCCGTCAGCAGTGCGGTCAACAATGTACCCAAGCCCAGCCCGACGAACATGTTGCCGAAGGAGATGGCAGCGATGCTCACTCCGCGTACCGCGTTCGGAACGGCCTCCTGCATCGCGGTGATCCCGATGGTCGCCGTCGCAGAGGAGAACGTGCTCCAAACACAGAACACCAGCAGCACCCAAACTGAGCTCGTGGCGGTCCAGATCAGGGCACCCGGCAGAGCCAGTGCGGCTCCGACCGCGGCAACCTTGGCGCGCATCGGCAATCCTCCAGAGCGCGCGAGGCGATCCGAAACCAGTCCACCGGCCACAGTGCCGATCAGACCGGTGATGATGACCGCACCACCGAAAAAAGAAGCGATGGCGCCCGGTCCGAGGTGAAAGATGCGCGAGAGTACGGTGGGCGTCCAATTGAGTAGCGAGAAGTCGCCGGCGGACATCAGCGCCATCGCGCCAAGCAAAGGCAGCACGACCCGCCGGCGTTGAATGAACGTCTCCAGTGTTTCACGCAGGCTGAAATTGCCGCTCATCGCCTCTTTGCCCGGCTCGCGGCGCGCAGGCTCCGGAACGGTCAGTAGCAGCAACGCCACGAGGGCTCCCGGTGGCCCGAGCAGGAGCAGCACCTGCCGCCAGGGAGAGAAGGCGCTGAGCAAAGGCACCTGCGGCAACGCTCCGCTCTGAGCGAGCGCCAGCAACGTGCCGCCGATGCCGAGCGCGATGCCTTGCCCCACCATCATGCCCATCAGGAAGAGGCCAATCGCGGTGCCACGTCGATGGAGTGGAAAGATGTCGGCGATGATGGCCATCGCCGCTGGCGCGAGTGCGGCCTCACCGACTCCGACGACCAGCCGGGCCGCGAACAGGCCGGAGAAACTGTTGGCAAGGCCGCAGCCAACGGTGGCCAGTGTCCAGATCACTACGCCGCAGATCATGACCGCGCGTCGTGGCAACGTGTCCGCCATCCGCCCCAGAGGCAGTCCGGCGAGTGAGTAGATGATCGAGAACGCCAGGCCCTGGAGGAGGCTTACCTGAACGTCACTGATCCGCAGCTCGGCGCGCAGCGGATCGACGAGCAGGCTCAGGATCTGCCGATCGGTGAACGACAAAATCCCCGCGGCGCAGAAGATCGCGACGGCCCACCAGGCACGCCAAGGTGGAGGGCCAACAATTCGCTTGGCGCCGGATGCCTCGAGGGCACACTGGCTCACGGAGCCTCGAGAACCAGGCGCACAGCGCGACTGAGCGCAGCAGGCGGCTCGGAAAGATGGCCGTCGTCCGGATAGACGACACCAAGCGCCTTGTAACCCTGTGCACCCTTGACCGCCGCGAGGCGGTTGGCCAGCTCACGGGCGTTGTCGACCATCCGCAGCGAGCGAACCATCCCGTTGATCTGATCTAGCGTGAAAGGGTTCCCGAGCGGCAGCTTCGTCCACGGGGCTGACTCCTGTCCACCGACGGTAATCAGCACTTGCGGTGCGACCTTGCCTTCCGTTACTTGACGTAGGAACGCGGCCTCGCCATTCAACACCACCCTGCCGTTCCAGAAGATCGAAGGGCTCGCGGCAATATAGGACCGGAAGAATCCTGGATGCTCAAACAGGATCTGCAGCACCGCCAACCCACCGAAAGAGTGCCCGAAGATGGCAGTGTTGGCAGGATTGACCGGGACCGACGCCGCCACCTGCGGCTTGATTTCCTTCTCGATCACCTGGAGGAATGCATCGAGGCCGCCGAAGTCCGCAGGTGTCATCCCCGGCATCAAGGCTCCGACATCCTTCGGCGCCGGCGGTGTGAGATCGAACGCCCTACGCTTCTCGATCTCCATTCGATCGCTCACCGGATATCCGATGCCGACCACCAGCAACGGACCCATCCCGGGTGAGTAGGATTGGAGATTCGCCGTCGCCGCAGCCGTGCTGAAATAGGCGTTGCCGTCCAGTACATAAAGCACCGGATAACCTGCGGGTGGTGCCGGTTGTGATGGCGAGGCGATGAAGACCCTATAGGCACGGCCGTTGACGGCGGACACGAAATCAAATTGCCGCGCGCCCTCTACAACCACGGGCGCCCCGGAAAGAGGCGGCGCCGCAAGCACTCCCACCCCTGGAAGTACCGACGCCACGCCGACAGCGGCCGTGAGCTTCAGCATTGTCCTTCTTCCCAGGGAACTCAAAGCGACGCATCCACTGCGATTCCCACGGTCCGCGGCTGAAGCGGCGCGCCGAGGAGCTGGGTCGCCTGGCCAGTCAGCCCGTTGGTCAGGATCTGGTACCCCAGGTACGCCCGCTGGTCGGTGAGGTTCTTCAGGAACAGGCGCACGGTCCAGCGGCTGTTGGACAAGGCGGCATCAAGATCGACCGCATAGTAGCTCGGCATTCGGAATGAGTACTGGCTGTGTGTGACGGCCGAGAGCCGATCGCCCACCAGCCTCAAGCCCGCTCCCGTGCGCACTTGCCAGTCGGCGAATGCCGCTCGAGAGTAGTCGGCCCGCAGTGACCCGCTCCACTTTGGAATGTTGGAGAGGCGGTCGCCGGAGAGCCCCCCGACCGAAGGCGCGTCAGCGGTGAGCGTCGCCTCATCATAGGCTCCGGTGGCGGACAGAACGAGCTCGTCGGTGACTTGCAGGAAGCCATTCGCCTCCACGCCCTGGCTGCGTGCCGTACCGCCGTTGGTAAAGAACGCAAAGCCCTGGGTGTTGGTTGCGCTGATCTGAATGTTGCTCCAGTCGATGCGAAATATCGCGATGTCCACGAGCGCGCGCCTGCTCCAGAACTGGGACTTCAGGCCCGCCTCATAGTTGGTCAAAGTGCTGCTTCGATAGGATGGCGGAACGTCGGGAAGTACGACGTTCGGACCACCAGGTTGATAGCCGCTGGCGACCCGGCCGTACAGCATGGTGTCCTTCGAAAAGTGATACCTCGATGTGGCGCTGTAGGTCCACACGCCCTCGCCCGAGGACCCCGGGTTGTCGGCGGGCGCCACGATGGATCCGAAAGAAGTTTGCCGGAAGGTCTGTTCGTTCTTGGCGTAGCGAACCCCGGCGCCGATATCGAAGCGGTCCGTAATGTGCACAGTGGCATCGCCGAACCCGGCGTATTCCTTGTACGTCGAGGGGATGTCACCAACAAAGAGGGGATCCAACCCTGGCACGGAGGCTCCGCTGAACTGCTGAGCCGTGAGTAGCTGTTGATTCGTACTGCCCTCGTGCGTATAGAACACTCCCCCCAGCCACTCCACTTTGTTCCCGCTCGGCGAAGCCAGCCGCAACTCCTGCGTGAACTTGTGCAGGCCCAACTGGATGTCGAACGCCGACAGACCGGCTGGTTGCCCGAACAGCGGGTAGATTTCGCCGTAGGTACGCGTCACGTCCTGAGTCTGTGCCGTCAGCGTGTCAGCGTAGCTCGTTGCGGACACGAAATTGGCCCAACCGAGATCCCAGTTCACCGTCGCGAACTCATATGAGATCCGCTTGTAGAAGGGTTGAGCGAAGTAGTTGTTGTCCTTGAGGTTGCCTGCGACGGGCGCAGGGGTCGGGTTCGTCGGCGTGAGCGCGACCTCCCCCACTCCGTCCGTGTCGATTCGCTGATATAGGGCGCCAAGGCTCACAGACAGCCCATCGACGGGCCGCCACAGCAATGACAGGCGTCCGCTTTGCTGCTTGACGTGGTTCTGATCTCGCGCCCCCGTCTGGGCGCTGTCGATGTATCCCGGCGTGTCCTCGTAAGCATAACTCGCGATCATGGCGAGCTGGTCCTGAATCAGAGGCGCGTTGATCATCGCGCGCGCTCCACCACCCATCTGGCCTGCCCGTGAAACGCCGAAACCGTCAGCGCCGACGCGAGCATGGAAGCTGCTCGTATCCGGCTCTGTGAGCACATACTTGAGCAGGCCGCCCATGGTGCTCGCACCGTAGAGAGTTCCCTGTGGGCCTCGGAGCACTTCGATACGCTCGACGTCATAGGGCAGCAGGTCAAGTGCGAAGTTGGTGTTACGCGAATAGCCGGAGCTGCCACCTACCGGTGTGTCGTTGATATAGGTTCCTACAGTGGCCCCCGACCCCAAGGGCGCCACGCCACGGATAATGATGGTGGTCTGACCTGGTGTGCCTCCGGAGACCACCTGGAGGCCCGGAACATAGCCCGCCACATCCGTCAACTGCGTAACATGTAGGTTGTCGAGCAGATCCTTGCCGACGACGCTCACCGAAGACGGCACGTCCTGCACATTCTCGGTCCGCTTCTGTGCCGTGACGACGACCTCCTCCAACCGTACCGGTGCCGACGCCGACGTGTCGCGATCAGCAGTGGCGTGGCTTCCATGCGCACCCTCGTTCTGCGCGCGATCGCTCGGGGTCCAAACGAGCGGCCAATTGGGTCTGCCCGCCTTCTCACCGCGCGAGCCATTCGCATCGTCCGACGCCTGCCCCGTGCCGAGCGCTTGAGCGTCTGATGGAGTCTGCAAATGAGCGGGCGCCACAACTGCCACCGTATTCTCATCCACGAACCGGAATTCCAGACCGGTGCGCGCCAGCAACCGGTCGAGAGCGTCTGACGGTGTGAAGCGCCCGTGAATACCCGAAGAAGTGAGTCCCTTCGCCAGATCGGAATCCACCACCACATGCAGACCCGTTTGCTTGCCGAACTCCGTGAGCGCCAAGCCGACGGGTTGTGCGGCGATATCCAGGGCTACAGGCTTGGCCGCCACCTGAGTCGCGGCCCACGACGGGCCTCCGTAGAGCACGACAGCCAGCAGGGTGGCACCGAATGTACGGAAACCTGACATGAACTCCCCCAATCACACTTTTGAGTGGTTTGTCAGGTAAGGGGAGTGGCGTCGCGGTTTTTGCGTACGGCGAAAAAATATTTCGTGCTGCTTACCCAAAATCCGCCGCTGCCGTACCCTTAATCCAATAGAGAGGCTTTATCCGCAGTGAGTACCGAAGACACCGCAAAGCAACGCTCCCTCGCCCCTCGGGCGATCGAAGAGGCGTATTCGCGCTACAGCGGTGAGCTGCGGCAATTCTTCCGCCGCCTGTCGCGGCGGACGGAGATCTCCGATGATCTCGTGCAGGAGGTGTATCTGGAGCTGCTCCGGTATCCCCCTCGGGAGACGCTGCGTGAGCCGCAGGCCTTTCTCTACAAGATCGCCTGGCACGTCATGCACCGCTTCTACGTGCGGGAGCGCCGTGCTGGAGTGCCGATGGACATCGAGACCTTGAATTCCACCCAAGACAGCACGGCCGCCGCCCAATGGACCGACGACACTCTCACAAACCTCGACGCGGAACAGCGAATATTGCACGTTCTGGGACAACTTCCCCCGGTCTATGGCGCGGCCCTGATCCTCTGGAAACGCGACGGCCTACCCTACTCCGAAATCGGCAGGCAACTGGGTATCTCCACCCACACGGTGCGCAAGTACCTCACTCGAGCCATGGCTCACGCGAAGAAGGCCAACTGGGATGTTTAAGCGCCAACTGAATGCAACGGACCTGCAAGCCGCCGAATGGGTGGTTCGGCTGGAGGACCGCGAGCGCCCGCTGAGTGGGCGCGACCAGGGGGAATTCTTTGCCTGGCTGATGCGCTCAGCGGAGCACGTCAAAGCCTTTCTGTCCATCGCTGACTTATCACACGTGCTCGAAGGCATTGACCGTGAGCGACGGATCGACATCGAGCAATTGTTCCTGAGCGGCCGCTCGCCAACGGTTCCTCTGCGGCCCAGCCGCGCGGCGACCGTCGCTCATGACAGCTCGACTCAATTGCCCTTTCGATGCAAACGGGTGAGCCTGGCCCTGGCTGCATCGGCCCTGCTCACCCTCGGTGGCTTCGCGACCTGGCGCGCCTGGACGGACACAGGACTCTATCGAACCGCCACAGGCGAGCAGCGCACGGTCCAACTCACCGACGGTACCGTAGTGAATCTGAACACCCACTCGAAATTCACCGTGCATTTCACGGATCGGACCCGGCAAGTGGATCTGATCGAAGGCGAAGCCTTGTTCGGCGTGGCTCATGACGCCTCGCGCCCCTTCTTCGTACGCACGCGGGACGCGGTGATTCGGGCCGTGGGAACACAATTCAACGTGTATGAACACGGTGGCGAGACTAGCGTGGCGGTCATCGAGGGCGTTGTGCAGGTGGTCCCCGCAGAGAAACCCACCGCCGCCCGATTGCTGCGAGCAGGTGAGCAGGCAAGAGTAGCCCGAGGGAGCGACATCCAACGCGACAAGCGAGACGTTCGCAATGCGGTTGCGTGGCGCGAGCGTCGTCTGGTCTTTGAGGATGCCAGCCTCGGCGACGTCATCTCTCAGTTCAATCGCTACAATATGCTGCAGTTGCGTGCCGATGAGTCACTCGCCGCGAACAAGCATTTGACGGGCGTCTTCAGCGCTGATCAGCCCCAGTCGCTACTGCATTACCTCGAACAGGATCCTCGAGTGGCCGTCGTGCGTGAGGGTGATGAAGTGACTATCCGCGCGAAATGAGCGAGCGGCGACACACTGCCAACAGAGTCCATCGCGCGTTCTCCGAGTAACACGCTCCAGGTATCACCGCGACGCATGGATCACCGCACAGCGCCAGAGTCGTACTCGAAGTTCCCCTGCTTCTCGTCCTTCTTCGTTCCTCCTGCCGTGTATACGAGACCCAAAAAGGCAACCCGGCCCGCAACGTGGCGCTGGTAGACCTGGGTCAGTGTCGGGGTAGATGCAATGCGCTCGTAGCGCTGACCATTGAAGAGATCGGAAACAGTCGCCACCGCGGAAAGAGCCGGCGTCAGTGCGCGCTTGTACCCTACATTGACGATGTTGATGGCGCTGACGCTCCCCTGCGGGGTGAGGCGCTTGTCGGTGCGGGTGAAGGTGATCTGCGCCGCATCGGCGATTGTCGGACGGTAGTCCAGCTTCGCTTTGAGATTGACTGCGGTGGTGGATTTGAGGCCCGGAGTACCGAGTGGGGTGGCATCGAACTCGGTGTAGAAGACATTCCCGCTGAGATTGTAGGAAAGCTTCGACAAAAGATGCCCCGTTGCCGAGAATTCGAGACCCGCCGCATCGTTCTTTGGGAGATTGGTCTTGGTGGTCAGTGAAAGACCTTCGCCCAGGTACGTGGTCACCTCCGTAACGCTGTCATTGTTGCGCCGATAGTAGCTGCTCAGTGCGTAGCTGGTCGCTGACCCCTCGTATCCATAGCCAAGCTCGTAGGACTGCGTGAACTGCGGTCGCAGATGCGGATTTCCCGCGTTGTAGTTCGGTGGGTACTCGCGGTCGACATAGGGGTTGAAGTTATCCGGATCCGGCCGGGTGACGCGGCGGCTGGCGCCAAAAGACAGCGTTGCGCGCTCCGAGAGACTTCGATCGACATGCAGGCTAGGATAAACTTCCACGTACCGGCCCGGTGTCGATTGACTATTGGTGAGCAGCAGAGCATCCGTGGTTGTCCATTCGGTCCGCACCCCGGCGAGTCCCGTCCAGGCACCGAGGCTCGCCTGATCGCTCAAGTAAACAGCCTGGACGCGTTGCTGGTACCTGAAACTGTTGGTGAGCAGAGGGTTGATGGTCTCCACCCCGGTCAGCGGATCGACATTCTCACCTACGTTGTTGAATCCGTAGTCGTCCTGCTCAAACGCGTAGCCGAGCTTCAATGATTGCATCTTCGACAAGGGCAGCGCGTAGTCAAGAGCGCCCTCGGCGACACCGATGTCCTCAGTGAAGCTCAAGTTATTGTAAAGGGTCGACGCCGGCGGTATGAAGGAATTGTTCACGTAGTCGTAATGTTCGTGCTGATGCGAGATCGAGCGGTGTGCCGACACCTCCAGGCTTTCGCCGGGCTTGCTGAACTTATGGGTGAAGCGCAATACACCGTCGTAGTCATCTTCCGGATCGTGTCCACTCGTCATGCGGCGGGTGGAGCTCGTTTGAACGCCGGAGGTCAGGGCGCTCTCATCTGATTGAGTGTAAGTGCGAAGTCCCCCTCGCGAGAGCCAGCTCCCCGTACCGGTGATTGAATCATTGTCGTTCGGATCGTACTCGACCGAAAAGCCAGCATCCGGTACGTTGCGCCGAATGCGCTGGGAGGCGTGATCGCGGCTCTCGAGCACCTGGCCGGTCGTGGGATCGGGCCCGATGATCCGCGAGTCAAGCGTCCGGATGCGGTAATCTTCGCGAAATCCCGCATTGACGGATACGCTGAATTTCCTGCTCCCGTAGCTGCCATCGGCACCGACGAGCCATCGTCCGCCGTCGCCGAGGCTTCCCTGTAGCGATCCGAACGACGATTTCTTGGCGCTCCGCTTGCGCGTAATGATATTGATTACGCCGGCCGCACCCTCGGCCTTGAACTGCGCGGGCGGGGTTGTGAGAACCTCGATCCGCTCGATATCCCTGGCCGAAATCGACTGCAAGTTCTCACCCGCTTTCGTACCTCGGAGTTGAGTTGCCGGCTTGCCGTCGATCAAGATGAGGACGTTGCTGTCTCCTCTGAGAGACACAACGCCGTCAGGATCGACATCGATGGAGGGGATCACGGTTAGAATATCGCTCAGGTTACCGAGCGTGCTTTGCGCCTCCTCAGGGATGTTGTAAATCTTGCGGTCGATCCTCGACTCGACGGTGAGCTTCTGACTCTGGACGACGATAGTCTCGGTGGGTGCCGAGGAAGTCTCGGGAGGTCCGGCGAACGCGGCGATTGGCACGAGCACCAGTGCGCCGCCGAAAATGCCGTTCTTTGGAAGGGAATTCCACACTGTTCGTTCACCGCCGAGTGCGCCTACTGACGCACGAACCGCGCACTCGAACTTTTCCATTGACGTTTGTACATCGCAAACCTTAAGAAGTGCTGAAGTTCCGCTCTCCGCACGGTCGTCGGCGCAAACCTTCGACACTAAAACGCGTCCACTCCTGCTTCGGGCGCGTGTCGGGACATATCAAGCGGTAGTCGAACGCGAAACACAGTGCCGGTGCCGGGAATGCTTTCGACCTCAATTTCGCCACCGTGCGCTTGAGCAATCCAGCGACCAATGGCAAGCCCGAGCCCCACCCCTCCGGATTCACGAGAGCGGGCCTTGTCGACCCGATAGAACCGCTCGAACAGGTTCGGCAAATCAACCTCGCTGATACCGATGCCGCTGTCACGCACGGAAACCATGACGCAGTCCTCATCAAGCTGACTCGACACGACGATCTCCCCCTGGGAAGGGGTGAATTTCACCGCGTTGTCAATGAGTATCAGGAACAGCCGTTCGAGGAAATCCGCATCACCC
>Ga0209168_10003793_pt1 | contig 10213 bp, 12 predicted proteins | sample Coa_R1_FD_187156 | JGI IMG/M metagenome (GOLD analysis project Ga0209168, IMG submission 187156) | Surface soil microbial communities from Centralia Pennsylvania, which are recovering from an underground coalmine fire - Coalmine... | ecosystem: Environmental > Terrestrial > Soil > Unclassified ... | reverse complement strand
GCTCCCCTCGGACAATTACGTCGACTTTAACGCGCTGACCGACGACATCAACAACATCGCGCCGCAGGCCAAGCAACTCATCCAAACGCTGGACGCGCGCGCCACGGAACTGAAAGTGACGCTCGACCGGGTGGATGATTTGCTCAGCGCGCAGAATCGCGCCAATCTTTCCGCCACTCTCTCTCAGACACGCGGCCTGATCACCGATTCGCGGCCGCAAGTGCAGTCGGCGTTGCAGCATGTCAACGATCTGAGCGAGAAATTGACGCCTTTGATTGCCGACTTTCGGAAAACTTCCGGCCAGGCCAACGAAGTTCTGGCGCACCTGGACGCCAGCATCGGCGACACCCAACCCGAAGTTCGCAAAGCGCTGACGGAGCTGCGCGGCACGCTGAAATCCCTGAACGATCTGACCGGGCAGCTGAACCAGACGCTCGATGTGAACTCCGAAAATATCGATCAGCTTCTCGATAATTTGCTGCATGTCACCGAGAACCTGAAGGAATTCACCGAGACGATCAAAATGAAGCCGTACTCGCTCATTCGCGCCACCAACCCGCCCGAGCACAAGCCGGGCCAGTAGGGAAGTGGACTGCGGATTTGCTATTCATGTTTTGCGGCTGGTGGTTTAGGGCTGTTAGTTTGTGACGACTTGATCGTTGGCTCGTGAAGCCGTGCCGCGGCGCAGGCGGAACTTCACGAATCACGAATGACGATTCACGAATCACGCTGCAAGGGGAGACCGATGAATCGAGCAAGCGCATCCATCGTGGTGCTCGCCGCAGCCCTGCTGGCCGGCTGCGGGGCGGCGCGTCCCAGCAAATATTATCAGCTGACGATTCCCGGCGGCGAGACGCCTCCGGCGGCGGAGCGCAGTCCGTACGCGGTGACTCTGCTGCTGGGGCCGCTGCGCGCTTCGCACCTGTATCGCGAGGATCAGATCGTTTACAGCGAGAAGGGCGAAAACATGGGTACCTACGAGTACCAGCGATGGGCGGAACCGCCGACGGAAATGCTGGTGAACGTCCTGTTGCGCGATTTGCGCACTTCGGGAAAATACCGCTCGGTTGACATCCTGCGTAGCAATTCCCACGGTGACTATATTCTTTACGGCCGCCTCTACGACTTTAAGGAAGTCTCCGGGCCGCAGCTTCTGGCGCGCGTGAGCTGCGATCTGGAATTGCGCGAAACAAAATCCGGCTCGACGGTCTGGACCCACTATTACTCGCATGATGAGCCGGTCAGCGGTAAGGACGTCAGCGCCGTGGTGGCCGCTCTGGACCGCAACGCGCAGCGCGGCATGGCGGAGGTAGAATCAAGCCTGAACCAGTATTTCGCCAGCCGCGGATCGAACTAGAGGCCATCGCCTGCTCATAAGCAGGCAGGCCTAACGCTCGACGCGCTTCAGGGGCTGAAGCCCTTATTCTTCGGACCCTGAATGTCGCGGCTGGAAAGCTTGCGGAAAAGCTCAGAACTGTCATCCCGAAGGGCTGGGTTGCCCGAGGGATCTGCTTTTTGACTTAGTTTTCCGGAAAAGCAGGTCCCTCGCGTTGCTCGGGATGACAGCAATTTCCGAATCGACCTGAAGTTTATTTTTTCGCATGCGCAGGGCGGGAACTATGTCAGTGACAAAAGACGAAGCACAAGCGCCGGGCATCAAGAAAACGCCTCCGCAAATGACCTGCATGGAAGTCTGGGGCGGCAGCCAGCTTACCAACCGCGGCGTGGAGGTGGGCGGGCTGGACGCGTGGGTTTACAGCAAACCCTTCGGTGACGCGCAACGTGGCGGCGACGTTTATTATGCCTCCAGTTGCGCCACGGGCCGGATCACCCGGTTGTTGCTGGCGGATGTTGCCGGGCACGGAACGACGGTCGCTTCGACCGCTGCCAACCTCCGGACGCTGATGCGGCGGTTCGTCAACCGCCTGGACCAGACCGAATTCGTGCGGCTGCTGAATCAGCAGTTCACCTCGCTGTCGGAAGCGGGGACGTTCGCCACCGCCGTCGTGGCCACATTTTTTGCGCCCACTCAGCGATTGATTATCTGCAACGCGGGCCACCCGCGGCCTCTCTTGTTCCAGACGACAAAAGGAGACTGGTCGCTTCTGGGCGTCGACCCCGCCCAGGAGGCCGCTACGGCGCGCAACATGCCGCTCGGGATTCTCGATGTCACGGAGTACGAGCAGTTCGACGTGGAGCTTGGTCCCGGCGATTGCATGCTCACCTACTCGGACGCGCTGATCGAGTCGCGCGATGCCGATGGAGAAATGCTAGGCGAATCGGGCTTGCTGCGACTCGTGCGCCACATTGGCGATGAGGATCCGCAGGAATTGACTCGCATGCTGCTGCAGGAAATCCGGGATCGCTATACGGGCAATCTGACCGAGGACGACGTCACAGTACTTCTCGTGCGAGCCAACGGCCGCAAGCCACGCCCATCGTTCAAGGATTTTCTGTGGGCCAATCTGCGCTTCGTCGGCTCGCTCATTCGCGGAATTAATCCTTGGGCGGAGCGCCCGCCGCTTCCGGACTTGAATGTGGCCAATATCGGCGGCGCCATCATTCCGTCTCTCCAGCAGCGCTGGCGGTCGACCGGTTCGACGCACGGCTCGGGCAGTCAGCACTAGACATTATGTAGCGCCCGCCTTCAGGCGGGCATGTGCTTGGCGGCACAATGCCCGCCTGAAGGCGGGCGCTACACAAAGCGAAAGGAATTTGATGACGCGAAATTTTGCCTTGCTGGTTTCACTGCTTGCGGTTTTTGGATTCGCAGTTGGATGCGGAGGTTCCGGGAAATCCGAGTCGCCCAGTACCGCTGCCCCGTTAAAGGTCAGCGGCCAGCCGACGACCACTTCGTCCGGCCTGCAATACTGGGATATCGTTGCCGGCACTGGCGCGACCGCGGCGCCCGGAAACACGGTGAGGGTCCACTACTCCGGTTTTCTCACCAACGGCCAAAAATTTGACAGTTCGCGCGATCGCGGCGAGCCGTTTTCATTTCCGCTTGGGGCGGGTCAAGTGATCCAGGGTTGGGATGAAGGAGTTGCCGGAATGAAAGTCGGCGGCCAGCGACAGCTGCGAATTCCTCCGCAGCTCGGCTACGGAGCCGCGGGCGCCGGCGGAACGATCCCGCCGAACGCGACACTGATCTTCGATGTGGAATTGCTCGGCGTCGAAAAATAGGCAATACATCATTTACGGCGTCGGCCTCTTTCGGTTCGGCGGAATTTCGCGGTCTTTCGTTCTGGCGCGCCCATGAAAGCGCACACATCCCGAGTCGTCGCGGCCGCAGTTTTCCTCGCTGCATGGATGCTCGCGTCGGGCGCGTCACAGGCTGGGTCGCGAGCATCTGCCTCGCCGCAACCCGCCGCAGAAAAAATTCCCATTACCTATTTTATCGCGGACGGAAGCGGCAAGCCCGGCTACCATTCCTCGGATCGGGAACTTGCCGAGTGGGCCCTGCAGGCGTGGCAGCGCAGCGCGGGACAGGGCTTGCGATTTGCTCCCGCGGCCGAAGCGCACGCACTGATCCGCATCAACTGGGCTGGGCCAGAGAGCGGCGAGTATGGCGAAATGCGGCCGATCACCGTGGATGGGCAGGATGGCGCAGCAGTTTTCATTCGGCCGGATATCGATGCGCTCGGACCGGACATCGCACGGCGTGCCCGGGCCGACTCACTGCTGCGGGACAGCATTGTTTATCTCACCTGCGTCCACGAGCTGGGGCACGCCCTGGGTCTCGAGCACACCCGCGACTTTCGGGACATCATGTATTACTTCGGCTACGGCGGAGATGTGCCGGAATATTTCGGCAGGTACCGCGCGCAGGTTCACGCCAGAGGCGACATTGCGGGCGTTTCCGGTCTCTCCGATTCAGACGTGCATCGGATCCGGTCGATTTACGCGAAGTAATGAAAGATAGAAGGAAGCTCGCCGCGGAACGGATCAGGGCTTTGGCTCGCCCGGACCGCCATCGCCGGGAGTGCCGCCGAAAATCCTGCGGCCGTCGGGGAGAGTCACGCGCCGGGCGTCGGCGAGCTTGGAGCCATCTCTCGCTGGGTAGCCTCCGACGATCACCTGATCTCCCACTTTGAGCGAGTCGCGATTCCATCCCTGGCGGTGCAGGGATCCCGGGCTAGCGGCCTCGCATCCCCAGTTGGTCGTGTTGCCCTTGTCGTCTTTCACATCGAGGTAAAAATAAACGTGCGGGTTAGCCCACTCGATTCGCGTGACCACGCCCTTCAGTTCGATCAGTTTCCCGCCGTCAAATTCCGCGGAAAAGGAATGGTGCGCCAAGGCAGGAATCGCCAGCAGCATCGCTACGGCGGCAACGTACAGTGCGAAAATGCGTCTCACAGAGCGGAATCTATAACAGGGAGCGATGGCGGTCAAGCTGCGGGCATTGCTTGGGCAGCGCATTCCTTGACACTCTAATAACACTCCGCTAGTTTACGCACATGCGAATGTTTTCGACGCGGCGATCGCCCGCGTGTAGATTTTCGTTCCGGCTTCCTGCCTGCGGCCTGGCTATCGCAATGCTCTCGGCATGTCCAGTCGCGTTCGCGCAATCAACGCGTCCGCCGGAAAATCCGTACGGCGAGTTGCCCAGCGAATCGGGCCCCATCGAAGCGAAGACCGGTCCGGCAAAACCCGCGCCGCGCACCGCGGATGGCAAACCCGATTTGTCCGGATTCTGGAAAGGCCCGCTGATCTTCGGCGGCATGTTCAAAAGCGTCGGCGGACCTCCGTTCACTCCCGCGGGAGAAGAAGCCTACAAAAACAACCTGTCGAAGTCGATCAATCCGGAAGCCCTGTGCCTGTTTGCCGGAATACCCCGGGCGAGCATCAGCGGCGTGCCGTTTGAGATTGTTCAGAACGCGAATCGCATCGCTTTCCTGTACGAACTGATGTGGACCTTTCGCACCGTTCCCATCGGCGGGCGCGGGCACCAGAAAGATATTGAGCCTTCGTTTTTTGGGGACGGCGTTGCCCGATGGGATGGCGACACTCTAGTGATTGACTCCATCGGCTTCAAGGACACGCTGAGCTGGATTGACGACGATGCGCACCCGCACAGCGACGCGATGCATGTGGTGGAACGATGGTCGAGGCCCGACGCCGATCATTTGGCGCACGAAGTCACGGTGGAAGATCCGAAGTTCTACACCAAGCCCTGGACTTTCTCGCGCGTGTTCACCGCCATGGACCCCGGTGACGAGCTGATTGAATTCGCGTGCGACGAAAACAACGTGGACCGCGATGGCGGGCACCTGGGATACGGCCCGCTCAATCTGAAGTCGTATCCGTTGAATCCTCCGGCCCCGAACAAGTAGGGTGGCGCACAAATTCCTGCCGCGAGAAATCTGCGACCAGCGTGGATGGAGGAGATGAAGATGAAAGACCCAACGCAAACCAAGCCGCGACAGCTGTTCTCCGTAGTCATGGTCGCCGCTTTCGCGCTGGTCTCCATGTTGTCGATCGCGCCGCGTGTCCGGGCACGGCAGTCTCCTTCTGTATCCGCGAACACGCCAAGCGACAAGCCGTACCTCGTGGAGTGGGTGTACCGGGTAAAGTGGGGCTACGCCGACGAATTCTGGCAATTGTTCAAGAAATACCAGATTGCCACGCTGAACCGCGAGAAGGAACTGGGCTACGTCACGTCCTATACCGTTTACCGGCCCGGGCTGCACACCGGTGAGGATTCCCGCTGGGAATACCGGATCGTCATCACCTACAAGAATATTTCGTCCTCCCAGCACGGCAGCGAAGTGGAAAAGCAATTGTTCCCGGACCAGGAAGCCATGAAACGGGGAGAAAATCGCCGCTGGGAATTGACCGAAGCTCACTACGACCTGCCGATTAAAATTATTGACCCAAATGGCGACGGGACGGAATAAAATTTAGATCGCTAGAAGTCATCTCGGAAAAGGTCTTTGTGGGCCGCGGCTTCAGCCGCGACGTTCAGAGACTGAGACAAAAGGGCTTGAGCCTCGGCAGCGCTGCCGAGGTCACGGCCTGGGGCATTTGTGAAATGGCTTTTAGTCAGTTTCGGGTGAGCCGGTAACCGACGAGTGTTCGGTGAGCAGCACCGGCTCGAGACTATCCAAGGTGTTCCATGAAGAGCGAATCCGCAACAGCCGGTAAAAAATCGCGCATCAAAGTGATTCCTTCGGGAAGGGCTCTGGGCGCGGAGATTCAAGGCGTCGATCTGCGGGCGATCGACGCCCGCGATTTTTCCGCGATCTATCAGGCCTGGTTAGATCATTCGGTGCTCCTCATCCGCGGACAAAATCTCACCGATGAAGACTTGATCGCCTTTAGTGAGAGATTCGGCGATCTGGACTGGGCCCCGATACAGGAGTCCGGCCGCCGTTTCGTGGAGGGGCATCCCGAAATTTACGTGGTTTCCAACGTGATGGAGAACGGCCAGCCGATCGGCAGCCTCGGCGCGGGTGAGGCCACCTGGCACACGGATATGTCCTACCTGCAGGATCCGCCGAAAGCCAGTATTCTTTACGCGCTGGAAGTTCCACCGAGCGGCGGCAACACCTACTTCAACAGCATGTACCACGCGTATGAATTTCTTCCTGCCGCGGTGAAGAAACGCATCGAAGGCCGGCAGTTGAAGCATGACGGAACCTACAACAGCGGCGGCTACGTGCGGCAGGGCGTCACGGCGGTTGACGATCCGGTCTCCTCTCCCGGCACGTATCATCCGCTGGTTTGCACGCATCCCGAAACCAAGCGCCGCGTGCTGTATCTGGGCCGCCGGCGCAACGCTTACATCGAGGGACTGTCGCTTTCGGAATCTGAATCCCTGCTCGATGAATTGTGGGCCTACGCGAATCGCGAAGAGCTCGAATGGCATAACGAATGGCGCGTCGGCGACCTGGTCCTGTGGGACAACCGCTGCACCATGCACCGCCGCGATCCGTTTGACGCCGGCTCGCGCCGGGTAATGCACCGCACACAGATTAAGGGCGAAACCCGTCCCACCGCGTGAACGCGCGATTTTGTATCTTTGTATCCAGGTACAATCAACGAGCATGACTAAACTCTCCATCGCCATCGTCGGGGCCGGCATCGGCGGCATGGCCGTCGCGGCTACATTGCGACAGATCGGCCTGGACGTGCGCGTCTACGAACAGGCTCCCAGGTTCGCCCGCATCGGCGCTGGAATTCAGATGATGCCCAATTCCATGAAGGTTCTGCGGCGCATCGGCGTGGAGGAAAAAGTTCTGGCGCGCTCCTTCAAGCCGTACTCGCACCTGAACCGCGCGTGGGACACCGGCGCGGTGCTGCGCGAATTACCCATGCCGGAAAGTTTGTTTGGCGCGCCGTACCTGTGCATGCACCGCGCGGACCTGCACGAAGCCCTCGCGGCGGTCGTCCCCGAGGAACTCGTTCACCTCGATAAGAAACTCGTCGGGCTGGAACAGCGTGCGGGAAGAATTATTCTGGCCTTCGCGGACGGCACGCGCGCCGAGGCGGACGCCGTAATTGGCGCTGACGGTGTACACTCCGTGGTGCGCGAAATTATTTTGGGCCGTGACGAGCCAATCCACAAAGGGCGTATCGCATATCGCGCCATTTTTCCCTCCGCGCTGCTGAACGGTATGGACATTGGCCCCTCGCGCACCAAATGGTGGGGGCCGGACCGGCACATCGTTATCTACTATACGAATCCGACGTGCACGGAACTTTATTTTGTGACCAGCGTGCCCGAGCCGGCGAACTGGGTGACCCGGGAATCGTGGTCGGCCAAGGGCGATGTGCGGGAACTGCGGCAGGCGTACGAAGGTTTTCACGCCGATGTGCGCGCCGTGCTCGACGCATGCCCCGATTGCCACAAATGGGCCATTCTCGAACGCGAGCCGCTGCCGCGATGGAGCGACGGCCGCGTCGTGCTGCTCGGCGACGCGTGCCACTCCATGACGCCGTACATGGCGCAGGGCGGCGCGACGGCCATCGAGGACGCCGCGATTCTGGCGCGCTGCCTGCAGGAGACCGCAGGGGACGACCTCGAAAGCGCGTTCCTGCGCTACGAGGCGCACCGCAAGCCGCGCACCTCGCGCATTCAGGCCATCTCCAGCGCCAATACCTGGATGAAAGGGGGAGACGAGGACACTAGTTGGCTCTACGGCTATGACGCCTGGAACGTCCCGCTCTCTCCTGCTGAGCCCTTCGTCAAAGCGATCTGAGATGGTCGCGGCGAGCGGCGGTCCCCGCATCTATTTTAGCTTGCCCGCGTACTTGGCGATCCCTGCGAGCGCGCAGGCTTCATCCTTGTCGCTTCCGGGTGCGCCGCCAATGCCAATTGCGCCGATCACATCGTCTCCGGATTTGATAGCCACGCCGCCTGCCAAGGCCACCCGGTCCGGACCGATGTTGGGAATCTTCTGAGTCTCCCAGATTTTTACCTGGTCGCTGGACTTTCCTTTGAAGGCGAGCGCAGTAAATGCCTTGCGGCGCGCGGTGTCAGAATTTTGCGGGCCGCTACCATCGTCGCGCAGCAGCACTTTGACCGCGCCGCTCGCGTCAATCACAACGATCGCGGGATGGTAATTGCGCGAGCGGCAATCGTCCAGAGCTGCCTGCGCGATGGCATGCGCCAGGTCCAGCGAAATGGCTTTCTGCATGATGACTTCCTGCGCAGGAAGCGAGAGAGCGCTTGCTGCCAATGCGGATATCGCAACCGCGCATGCGAAAAACAGCTTCAGACGATGCGGCATCTCTAACCCCCGTATCCAAACTCTCCCACTAAGAATCGAAATGTCGCATAGTCTGGCTCAATTGACAGTGCGGGGTCCAGTGTGTTTTGCTGGCGCGAAATGAATTTGCGATCACTGGCGTTGTTTCAGCCGTGCGGGTGCGGTTCTTTCTAGCCATTCATATCTATAACTGTACAGCCTGAGGCCCACGAATCTGTAAAGGAGACGCTGATGAAATCGACCAAAACATCCAAGAGCGGGAAGGGAACGACGCGGCGCGGATTTATTTCCAATACCGGGCTGTTGCTCGCCGGAACAGTGCTGGCCTCCTCTGCTCCGGAGCCGGTGAACGCTGCGTTCGCCGAGCCGCAGACCCTCGGGCCTGAGGCTCCCCGTGACGTGCCCACCCTGCGGGCGGACCTTGCCACTGCGAATCATATTCTGTACGACCAGGGCGTGGTGGACGGCTACGGTCACGTGAGCGTCCGCCATCCGACCGATCCGAATCATTTTCTAATTTCGCGCTGGCTGGCGCCGGATATGGTCACCGAAGCTGACATTCTGGAACTGGACTTCGACTGCAAGCCGGTGAATGGCGCGAAGGAACGCCTCTACAGCGAAGTTTATATTCACGGTGAGGTCTACCGCGCCCGGCCGGACGTGAAATCCGTGGTACACACGCACGCCCCGGCGGTCATCTTGATGGGCATTTCCGGCGAGACTTTGATGCCGATGTATCAGATGACCGGCTACATGGGGGAGGGAGTGCCGGTGTTCGATATCCGCAACGCCATCGGCCAGACCAACATGCTGATTTCCGATCCCAAGCGTGGCAAGGCGCTGGTGCAAACCTTGGCGGATAAACCGGCAGTGTTGATGCGCGGGCACGGGGGTGTGGTGACCGGAAACTCGCTGTACCAGTCAGTGGGGCGCAGCGTTTATATGAAGGTGAATGCGGAGCTGCAAATTCAGGTGCTCGGCAAAAAGGTGGCTTTTCTTTCTCCCGAAGAGGCTAAGCTCACAAGCACCGCGGACTATCCCAAGGATTGGGAGATGTGGAAGCGGAAGGTTGCCGGCCAGCGCGCGTGAGCCCGGTTGCTGGGCATTACTTTTGCGCGACGGCCTTGTCTGAATCCGTTCGCAGGCGCACGTAGCCCACTTTGCCGTACGGTTGCGCGCCATACCAGATGCGGCCCTGGGCGTCTTCAAACATGTCCCGTGTGCCGCGCTCGCCGTAGGGCGTCGGATACTCAATCACCTTGCCGGTTTTGGGATCCAGCTTTCCGATCACATCCGTGTACATCGACGCGTACCAGAGTTTGTCGTTGTGATCGATGCCGATTCCGTAGGGAGTCGGCATGGGCCCCGGCAGCTTGTATTCCTTGAAGGTCTGCGTTTTGGGATCGAAGCGCGTCAAGTTCCCGCCAAAATAATCGCCGAACCAAACCATGCCTTGCGAATCGATTTTTAGGCGGGAACTTGACGCGCTTCGATCCCAAAAC
>Ga0209168_10003792_pt1 | contig 10214 bp, 12 predicted proteins | sample Coa_R1_FD_187156 | JGI IMG/M metagenome (GOLD analysis project Ga0209168, IMG submission 187156) | Surface soil microbial communities from Centralia Pennsylvania, which are recovering from an underground coalmine fire - Coalmine... | ecosystem: Environmental > Terrestrial > Soil > Unclassified ... | reverse complement strand
CGTCGGCACTGGTGCGGGGCCAGCGAAACCTAGCAACTCACCGCACCGGGGACAAACGATTGCAACCGAACCAGTCTTGATGCGATTGCGGTCAACGACAGCGTGGCCGCACCGTGGGCATTGGAAGCGCTGTTCGGTCACTTGGATTCCTTCGCCTTGTCGAGCGAGGCTTGCACGCGGTCTGCCTCAAGGCGCAGGGCAGTTATGCGATCTTGCGCGACTTCGCTGGGGCTTCTGGCAGCTAGGCGTCGGGCGTCTGCAGCGAGCAAATCGTTATACTGTTTTGGGGTCACTCTCGCGTCTGGCGGGAGTCCTGCCAACTTTCCGAGTTCGCCAGCATTGACCCGTTCATCGTCCACGACAGTGGGTTTAACTTCTGGCTCTGGGAATCGAACAGTGCCTTGAATGATCCCGTGAAGGATCGCGGCGTTTCTAATTTCCAGTTGCTCAGCGGCAGGTCGTGGAACAAATCCATCAACCGCGTCTGGACTATCCGAAACTTTCTTTGCGAGGATGTGCGTGAAGTCGGGATTGCGCTTGTCGCCGTTCGTAACGTAGAACTTCGCTATCTCTGCCTTCGGATATTTGAGCATCAACGAAAATTCTTGGTCACTCAGCGGTTCAGTCGGTGTTTCGACGCGGTGATTGATTCGCAGGCCGGGAGTTTGATAACCGGATTTCGGTGACAACTTGCCCGTGTCAACCATACCCTGCCGCAATTCCAAGTAGCGCGGGCGATTGTTCTGGGCCAACCTGCTCAACTCCGTAGCCGAGTATGACTGATATTCCTTAGCCAGTAGTTTCGATGCTGCGATTTTTTCTAGTCGTTCTGACATTTCAATTTCTCCTAAATCGGTTTCACTGCGAGTTTGTAGATAGTCCTAACCATGCTTTTTCGTGTCTGTAATTTATTGATTCTAAAGGGCAGATGTAACGCTTTATTCGGCCTATGGTGGTAAGAGGCATTCCCGATTAAAGCGTTACGCCGCTAGTGCTCGGAATTGACGCTGCCTAGCCGCGTTAACTGCGCGTTTTTCCTGTTCAGTTTTACGCGGTCTGCCACGATGAACTGCCGGTGTTACTGGTGTCGCTGGTGCCGCGACATCTTCGGCTTCACTACATCGCGGCGCTTTGAATACTTCATCGAACGACTGAGGCCGGACTTTTCGATAGCCGCTGCCCCAGCAAAGCTGAATTGCAGGATCATCCGATATGAATTTCTTGCCGAAGAGATAATCCTTTGCTGCGAATCCTGATAAAACGCCATACTTGAGTGTTGCCATTTTTCGTTAATCACTTCTTTCTATAAAAATTTGCACGGCACACCGGAATCGAGACCGAAACGGTGTGCCGTACAGGTTGTTTGCTGCACCACACTGAATCGCAACAGTGGAACGCAGCAACGCGGTTGACGCAGACCAAAAACACAGACCGCTAGAGTCCTGCCAGAGTCCACGAGCGAACGACTCCCCGTGAGACTTGAGAGGAGTTTGGCCCAAGTCCACACGATCATTCGTAAGTGGGACTCTTGCCGGGGTTCTTTTGGTCGGTACTGCGTCAGAGCCTATCGTTGGAATCGTGCCTCCGGTGAGCCTGATTGGGTTTGAAGCACGAGACCTAATTTGAAAGCCCGGAGTTCAAGTTCCGCGTACAAATTCGGCCTTGTTCGTCTCAACTGATGGAGCCGGTACGGATCACCCTTGAATAATTCTTCTATATCGGAGTCGGTGAAAGTTTTCGGAAGCACGGCGCTAGTCCTTGGTTGTCGGCAGTTTCTTTGCGTAGTCAGCAAGAAAGGCCAAAACCTCAGAGCGCTTGAAACGCAGTCGGTTTCCAAGCCTGTAGGAGGGGAGAATTGGTAACTTCCTGCCTGTAGCGTGATCGTGTACCCATGTCTCACTGAAACCGCCGGACATCAAAGCGACATCCGATTTTTTTATAAACGGTTCGTTGTCTACGGTAGTCATAAATAAACTGGTGCTCCATTTCTGAAAATACGCAAGCTGGGGCCTGCGGGTGAAACCAACAACATTTGGGATTGCTTGCTAGAATTCTAGGAGAGGAAGAAGACTCAGCAGAAGTCCGGCGGATACATCTCTACAAAACTAGTGTCTCATACTTTTTGGCCAAAGTCAAGCCATAATTATCCATGCCTACGGCTCTATCAACTTTGATGCTTCCGAGCACAAATAGGTTGCCCGACCCAAGACGAATCTGTTCAGCCCAGCGCACACTTCTAGGGTAGGCAGGTAAGGCCGTCTGCACATGTGCGTCTTTAGAGGTTATGCGATCAGTCCACAGCAACGGGCAGCGCAGGGGGGTGGAAGACCCAAACGTGCCGGAAGCCGGAAAGATTCTGGAAGCTATTGCGTACTGCTTGGTCGTTCAACTTGAGAACGTGCCTAGCGTTAGTTCCACATGGTAGAGCCTAGGTTAGAGCTTTACGGTGACGTGACCGCGTGGAGTTGGTTTGATGCGCTTAGGGACGCGAATAACCTTCCCCAAACATCGCACCGCCACGCCACTACGCCGTACCACGCCATCACCCGAGTTAAGGTCGGCGGCGACTTTAACTGCGCACCACCACCCGGCCTGCGCATCCCTCTCACGTTGTCGGTGAGCACCATTCCGTTCGACGCCATACAAAGCAAAACGCGCTAGCCGACGAAGCCTAGCGCGTTTCTAGGATTTCTAGCAGCGTTGTCAGTTAGCTAGCCTTCAGTGTTCTCAAGCTGATTGATATACTCCGCGACAATGCAATCACATCCTACAATTTCATCGTAGCAGCAGAATTGAGCGCCGCATTCGGTACATAGGTTGAGATCATCTGTGAAGAATGGTTCTTTGCATGTAAAGCAGATGCCCTCCGCTGGCCTGCTGGGGTAGTTGGCCTCTGCACATCCCCGGCATAAAAGAGTGGGCGGCCCGCTTGTGTTGACGAGAATTTCCGAACTCTGGAACACTTCCCCACACTTCGAGCATGGGAGATGGCTGGGCAGTTCTGGGTCCGCATCCGAATACATTCTTACCTCCGTCTGGGTACGGGGATGAATTTACGGGCGGCAGGATAATCAGGTTTTTACTGCATGTCAAGAGATAAAAGTGAACGTAGAAGTGAAATAACTAACTATATAACCTAATTGCTTGCATCGCAACCGGCAGAGTTGTCTAGGACGCGCCCGGAGGTCTGGGAAGGTTGAAAATAGTTGAAAACAGCCATTGACAACGGCACATTAGTTAAGTAATGTCCCTTGCCAGAGGCGACCCGATGAAATCCCTTACACATGATGAACTTCTCAAGGTGCTGCGGCTGGCAGAGAAGAATCCACGCGACCACGCGATTGTCCTTTTAGCTTTTCGCCACGGAATGCGAGCCAGTGAAATCAGCAATCTCGAATTGAAAGACGTGGACCAAAAGAACTGGCAGATCACGATTCGACGATTGAAGGGAAGCCTGACCACTACGCAGCCCCTTGCGGACGTTCAAGGTTCACCGTTGCTGTCAGAGCGCCGTGTTCTGCGTGCATGGCTGAAAGAACGCGGAGAGCATCCTTCCAAGCATGTGTTCGTATCGCAGAAATCTGGTCGCATTAGCAGGAGTCAATTGCACCGGATGTTCTCGGACCTTGCTGAACAGGCTGGTTTACCGGCTGGCAGGCGTCACTTCCACATGTTGAAGCACACACTTGGCGTGACGCTGGTCGGTGCGAACGTGAACCTAGCGAACATCAAACAGGCTCTAGGACACCGCAGCATTGCCAGCACAGCGGTGTACACGCAGCCGAGCGACGAATCTGCGGGTAAGGCAGTCGTCAGCGCTCTTGCTAGCATCTTCTAGGACGTGCGAGCCACGGAGCGCACGTTACCCGGCGTCAGGCAACGTGCCGTGGCGTCACGGCACGTCCTTACCACTATGCGCGGAGACGCCTCCGCGCATATTTTTTTGTCCAAACGTGCCTAGCCGCGAACGAGACAAACTATTAGAAGTGTCGCGTTATTCGAGAATTCGCGTTCGTATCTGATTGAAAATTCTATGGGCGAAAACTACACAGCGTCGAAGTAATGTCGCGTTTCGATGGTCGGGAGTTCACTGTGCGGTGTTCGCCTAGTTTCTGCCGCTGGCGGCAGTAACCTAATTTCGTCCTGCGCGGGACGAAATACCTAGCGTGATCCGCACACCCTGAAAACGTAGCAGCGCCTTCGTTCGTAGCAGGGATGCTCATTGGCCCCAATGAGCATCGCTACACAACCGCGTGGATTCGTAACCCTATCTGTTTTGCTAGTCGTTTCCTTTCAATGTGATGGGCGCATCGCATAGAGAGGCCAATACTTAGAGCCGCATTGATAACACAAGAGTTAAAGTGCAGTATGGTAAAGGTGTCCGCGAGAACCTACGTGTGGCTCTACGGTGTGCAAGTTGCTGAAAACAAAGTGATGGTAGGGCAGATGAGCAACCGGCAGACTGGCGTCACTGTCGCACAAGTTTTTTCTCGTTTTCAATGTCCAAGGAAAAGTGTGCTGTCGCCGTCTGTTTCTTCGACGATTTTCGTTTGCTCCGTAGGATGTTCAGTTTGGAATTTAGGGGCGAGTTTCCCGTCTTAGTTTATCTAAATCTGGCATCACGGCTCTCGCGCCGGTTGTAACAGTGCTTAGTGTGTGCCTCGTACCAGTTGCTACATCGACAAAAGAAAGAGAAATATTTGTTCCCTGAGTACCAAACTCAGTTTTAGTCAAGCCATAAACGACAGCTTGCAACCATGTGTCTATTGCGACGTTCGTTGGGATCGGATTCCGCATCGCTCTCTCAAATAAGTGACTTCCAATCCGGAGTGGGATTCTTGGACCGGTATTCGTACTTCCGGCATATAAATCGCCGTCTGCGGGAGGCAAGAGATCAGTTCTCAATGTTTTGCCATCCTTAGCGACCTCCAGCGACGGGCTTTCAATCCCAGTCGGGGCACCTGAATTGCTGATATGAACTGCAAGAGTTAAGAGCGTGTTTTCCTGCTTTTCGCCGCTATAGGCTCCCGCCATAGGAACAATGTTTCCAGCGAGGATCGGCTTCGATAAGGCATTGAGTTTCGCTTGTACCGCCTCGGTCGCCGCACTTGCGCCTTGGTAGGCGTGATATTGGTCCCGCCACGCCATGAAAGATGCAGCAAAAAAGAACGCTACTATAACCAAGCTTACGTATACGCGGTTAGGTATAATTTTGCTGCTTAGACGTTCGTAAAGGTATAAGCAAAGAAGTATAGCTCCACCGAACCCCCCGCCACTTGCCCACCCTTGCCACCGACCAAATACGGCGGCCAGAAATGTGGAAATATCGGTAATCATTGGCAGGCATTATACGCCCCGAACGTTGACGTAACCGTTGATTTCTCGAACTCAATTTAGTCACGATACCTCGCTGTTTCTGTCTTTGCCGGGCCACACTCCACAGAACGTTTGCGGCCTTCGTCCACGTGGAAAGCATCGCACAAAGTATTCGTTTGGATTCGCCTATGGTTTTTTGGAGGCAGCGCCGACGGTTAGCTTTGGTTCCGGTATTCCGAAGATACGGCGAAAATCAAAGTGCTTTTCTATTTCAGACTTCGCGCTTTCAAACAGAGCGGCATCCTCGTTTGCTGAATGAACAGCCTCACTTAGTTTGTCGTACCACTCTCGCAACGATGGCATCTGGTCTGCTTGTTTTGGTTCCAACATTTCGTAATAGGCGTCAAAGATTTCGTCACCAGTGGCCTTTCCTGTTTTTCCTGTCACTCGTCGCCCAAACTGCTCGACAAAAGTCCGCAAGTAAAAAAGCGCTGCCAGCGTTTTTCCACTATTGAAAGCAATTACAGCATCACGGTAAAAGCGAGATTCGGACTTGGGCAGATAATTAGGAACTTCTATCTGCTCCATCGGCGAACGGCCTTGTAGGCTCAGAATCCATCCATCCCGCCGCACGAGAAAACTTTCAGGGATTCCCAGACACCGTTGACACTGGTAGACCAATGAGAACATTTGGAAGCCATCAGGGAGAGCGATCTTCTTTAGCATACCCGCAGTCATTGCCGCACGAATCTCGCCGATAAGCTCCGTGTGCCATACAGGAGCAAACGCCTCTCGCCGTCCACAAATTTTACAAAATAGGCTCAGATGAGGAAGCATAAGAAGTATTGAAGAGTTAATCTGCGCGGCAATTTTTGCTGCTGCATTCAAATGAGGTTCTAGCACAAACTCTTTCTTCGGTAGCTCAGTCAACCATTCCGCAAAAGTCCGGTGGTGGTTGGAAATAATCTGTTGGTACAGCGCTTCTATAATCTTATCGAGATTCAATTCCACTTTTTGATAAAGATGTTTGGTTTCGAGCAACACTTTGAGTTCTTCGGCGGCCTTCGTACCGAGCCAGGTTAGCAGAGCTTTTTGAGCATCTCCTGCCAAAATATACTGGAGCATAGTGCGAAGACTTTACATTAAAACGGGGCAAAAATCAGGTGTGCTGGCGAGACGGAATTTTGTGTACAAACTGTGTACAGAAGAGGCAGTTTTGGAAGGGTTTTTGGCAGCTAAGCGTTAGCCAACACTGATCGAGGTAAACCAAACACTTTTTCACGTTCTGGAGATAAACGAATGTGTACCTTTATTGCTCTGTCAAAAGTTATGGGTTACTATCCGACGCGGAGACGCCCATGCCCGAAGATCAAGAATCACCGTTGCGCCCGGACGAAACTGCGCCCCTCAAAGATGATTTCCTGAAGCAGATTTGGTCGCTTTCAAGCACGCTCACTGAAGAAGCGATGGCTGCGGCGTCGAGTAAATCCAAGGAATTAGGTTTTGACCAGAATCGTGGAATAGTTAGCCTTCGGGAGAGTTTCATTAACCTCTCTTCTGCCCGCGGTGTGCTTGAAGATGCCATAGACAAGCAGAAGTTGGTGCAGCTTCCGATCACAGTCCAGAAGGAAATTCTGGCAAATCTTCAGGTTATCTCTAAATCGCTTCAAGGGTTGATTGAGGGGACAGACGAAATCATCAATCTGGTTAACTCCATTGAAGTTCTGAATACTTCCATTTGGAAATATGGCTTACACAATTTGTCCGATGAGGTCCTCGGGTATCAGAAAAAACTGAATCAGATCAAAGTTCAAGAGGTGGAGATTTCTAAGATAATTGCCGAACTCGCAACGGCGCAAAAGGCAGCGGAGACCGCGACGGTTGGAGCTAATGAGGTCGAGCAGAGAAAAGTCACAGCTACAGCTTCGTTGGAACAAATCCAACATAATAGCTCCGCAGCCGTAAACCTCTTGGAACAGATCAAGGATGCTGGGACTAAAGTGACCGCTTTTTACGCAACAATACAACAGCAAGAGAAACAGAGCGGGGAGCTTTCTTCTAGCATCAAAACTGCGAATAATGAATTACTCGCCGCCGACGCCAGCATCAGAAAATTTTACTCCGAAGTAGAGGATCATAGGAGAAAGATCACTCAAGCAGGGGAAGATGCTGCGAATTTGATTAGGACATCCGAAGGCAGTATGAAGAAGATGGTTGAAGAATCTACCACCAAGGTAGATTCCGCGATTGAGTTACTCCACAAGAATGAAAAGTCAGTTACCGATGGGCTAACGAACAGAATTGATTCTAACGCGTTAGAAACAAAAGAAGCATTGTCCAAGCTCAATCTCGAACTTCGGACTGGAATTACTGGTTTTCAAGGAACTGTCGAAGCGAAACTACAGGCGGCCTTAACTCAAGTGGACACATCTTCTGATAAGTTTCTAACCGACGCGCAGGCAAGACTTGAAAGTTTGTCCGAGCAGTTAAATCAGCGCTCCGATCAGACAATTGAAGCAAACCAGAAACATACGGGACAATTAGTTGACGACTTGTCGAAATTAAAGGACCAAATAAAGGAACAGATACAGCAGGCCACAGGGTTTCAGTTGTTCGGCGCATTCCAGTCGAGACAGAATGAAATCGCAAAATCAAAACAATTTTGGGTTTACGCCATCTTTATCTTAATCGGTATCTCCGCTTGCGTGACAATTTGGATTGCACGTGAAGCGCAGCATTACAATACAAACAGCCTCGCCTTTTGGGTGAAGCTTTCAATTACTGTGCCGCTCGGATTCGCGCTAGGTTTCTGTACGGTTCAATACAACAGAGAGCGTCGATTGGAAGAAGAGTATGCGTTCAAGGCCAGCATCTCGGTATCGTTGAACCCGTATCGGGACTTGATCCACTCCATCTTGGAAAAGGACGGGGCTGTTGACCAGAGCAAGTATTCGGATTTTGTCGTCGATGCGGTAAGGAATGTTTTCACGCCGCCTACTGACAAAGTATTTGACACTGTACCCAGGTCAGGCATAACGGAAAAGGCTCTTAAACAGACTGCCGAGATAATAGGGACAGCCGTTAAAGCTGCGAAATGACATAGTGGCTCAGTAATTGTACGGAGGCTTGTCCTTCTGTTTTGCAGGAAACTTTCGGTCTATCTTTTCCATTATTTTCTCTGCCATCGCAATGCCGTTCGCAATCGCGCTCTCTATGGCGGGGCAAGGCGCGTCATACTGTGCCAGTTTACGAGCGGCTAGAATCGTCGCGGCGATAAGCAGCACGCGTTTTCGGCCTTCGTCCACACGAAAAGCATAGCACAAAGTATTCGCTTTGTATTCGCCTCATCGCATCGGTGTTGCAAAAAGACGCTTCCGCAGATACCTCAGATATTCCAGTCCAAAGACTGAGGCACAGAGAAATTGTTGTGCAGTGTCTTTTGAGACTGCGGTGTGAGCCACACCCTCATGTATGATGTAGTTTCGCAGCTTACGAAGAGAGTTGATTTTACCGCGTATCTCCGCGGGCATCTGCTTGGCTCTCGCTAGATCGGCCAAAAGCGGTACGATGACATTTAATGACAATGAAGAAGAATGTTGCTCGTTCCTAAATATCGTAGCAGCAACAGTCGAAATGCTATTTTTTATTGCTTCTTCAACTAATGAGGTAAGTCTTAGTTCAAAAGCCATATACGCGGGTAGAATCACGGCTCTATATCTTCCTTCTGCTAGAGCTTGAAGTGCTTCGACCAGGTGAGACCAACTGAACGTTTCATCGTCATTTCGAACCCATGTCACTATTACGCATACAGATATTTTAGTCTGTGCGGCCCTGAGCGGGATTCCGTAAACGGCGAATTTTGTCTTCAGCGAAACCGGAAGTTGCGGGGCCAACATCTGAGGATAGCAGTCTGGCTCTGATTCTGCGGTTTGAAAGTCTAAAGTCAGCACAGTCGCATTTGAAGGAATACCGTGATTCGACAAATCCAGATTGACGGTTTCCTCAGGCATCAAATCAACTGAAAACTCTGAGTACATCGCTCCAAGTAGGAGTAGTGCAAAAACAACAGCCGATTCCTCACCCAATAACTTATGTGTTGTGCTCCAATAATCCACCGGTGCTTTGCAATCGGAGTTGTAGCACAAAATTTCTTTTCCTTCGAAATACAGCTCGGAGTGCGATTCCAACGACGGCATAGTATGGGAGCACGTGGGGCAGACACTGCCAAACCTTGCTGTCGCGTGACCTTCAAAATTCTTTGGTTCCGCCAACGTCTGGTTCTCCCATTAACCTTTAACGTCAATACCAAGACTCGTTATAACGGCAAGATTCTAGCATGATCTCGGAAATGATTCGTTTGAGAAAAACTGTGATAGACGTTCCGACTTGGGTGCAACGTTGGGTGCAACTGAAGCAGGGAAGTGAAGCTCGTATGCGACGCCAAGCAAACGAGATGTGATTTTTGTAAGCACTCTCTTGCCTAGCTACGAACCAGAAGGCCGGGAGTTCGAATCTCTCCGGGCGCACCATTTTCCCTTTAAAAACGCAGTTTTTCGATGAAGGCAAGAGCCGAGGGGCGAACATTTTCCCCAGATTTTCCTTTTCGCGTTTGCCAGGAACCAAGGGGCCGACGCCGGGTTATCACGCCAATCGCCCGTCCGGAGTCGTTCAGGATCGGCGAGCCGGACATTCCAGCGAGGTCTCTCTTACTGCGGGGTGACATCTTATAGAGATTTAGATAACGCAAGCTCCAAGTCCTGAGAAACGGGCTTATCGGAATGTATGGTCCGCCTCAGAGTTGCAAGCGAAAAATGATCAATGGCAGTTGGTCTGCGCCAATGTATTCGGCCTTGAGTGGAGTCACTGACTCCGGGCCATGATGGATATCCGCTCGCCCT
>Ga0209168_10003791_pt1 | contig 10215 bp, 7 predicted proteins | sample Coa_R1_FD_187156 | JGI IMG/M metagenome (GOLD analysis project Ga0209168, IMG submission 187156) | Surface soil microbial communities from Centralia Pennsylvania, which are recovering from an underground coalmine fire - Coalmine... | ecosystem: Environmental > Terrestrial > Soil > Unclassified ... | reverse complement strand
GTGGTCGACTGCGACCCGAATTGCGGTCGCGGTCCTCGAATCGAGATCCGTCGGCACTTCCATCCCGGCTAGTCTTGTCACTCGGGAGTGCATCTCGCGAAGAACGTCAGAAGACAGGCCCAGATTTGCAAGCTCGTGCGTCAACCTAAGGTCGAAAGCTTTGACCATCACTACTCCTAACACTGCGATGGCCAGGACGCTGGCAATGCGAGCAACAGCATTGTTGATGCCTGACGCCGTGCCGGCGTGGTCCTGATCGACTGAACTCATTACTACCGTCGTCAGCGGAGCCACCGTGATCGCCATGCCAAACCCGAGCACAACAATTGCGGCAAAGAATGTTTTCCAGTAACTGCCGCCACTTGAAGTAAACGCGAACATCGCGAAACCTGCCGCCGCAATGAATGGACCGATGATCAATGGAGTGCGCGGACCGTATCGGGCGACCAGCCCTCCTGACCAGCGCGAAAGAGCAAACATCAGCAGAATTAGCGGAAGCACGGCTGCGCCGGTTGCGAACGCCGAATATCCCTGCACCTGAATCAGGTCCAACGGAAACAGGAAAAAGAAAATTCCCAGGGCGGCGTAGAGAAACAACGTCAGCAGATTCGCGCCGCTAAAAGTGCGCGAGCGAAAGAGCGCCAACGCGACCATCGGCGCATTTATTTTTGATTCGACGAATACGAAGGCGGCAACACCGGCGAATCCAAAGATCAAGCTCCCCAAAACCAGCGAGTTTCGCCAACCGAGATTAGTGGACTCCACAAATCCGAATACCAACCCGCCCAAGCCAACTGTGCCCACCAGCGCACCCAGCCAATCGATCCGACGAGCGGCAACACCGCGGCTCTCGGGAATATGCCAGAACGAAACCGCAATCACAAACGCCGCAAGCGGTAAGTTAATGAAAAATACCCAGCGCCACGAAGCGTGCTGAATCAGCCATCCGCCGAGGAGTGGCCCGAGCGCGGTGGTGATCGCTGTAAATCCGGACCATGTGCCGATTGCCTTTCCGCGAATTTTCTCATCAAATGAAGCGCTGATGATCGCGAGACTGCCGGGCACTAGAAAAGCCGCTCCAACTCCTTGCACGCTTCGAGCAATGATCAATTGATGAATACTTGAGGCAAGCCCACAACCCGCAGAAGCTATCGCGAAAAGGAACACGCCCGACACGAACATTAATCGGCGACCAAACACATCGCCGAACGAGCCTCCCGCAAGAATTAGCGCCCCCAAAAACAAGCCGTACGACTCCACCACCCATTGCACATCTACGATATTGGCTTGCAAACTGGATTGCAGCGCAGGCAGCGCGACATTCACGACTGTGCTGTCGATGAACGCCATGCTCGACCCAACAATGGTTGCGGCCAGGATCCAATGCTGCGCATTGGCATTGCGCGAACTGCCGGTGTGCGATCGGATTACAGCGTCATCACAAGGCGGCCTCATTCAGGAAGTTGATGCGGCCATGCGTTACGGGGATTCTGAAGCTTTAGCGCATGGATCGATTGCAGAATAGGAAGTATTGCGGCATTTGCGACGCATGCGCGTGAGGGTGCCCTATGCGGCGACACAAAAATTTCTTCGCCGATCCCGATCCGGAAATCCGCAGAACTCGATGACCCGCAGCGCTTCGACGATATTGGGGCGCAGCCTCGATTCAGCGCTGGCACACGGCCTATGGGGCCCCATACAGCTGGCGATAAACATTCGCGTTGCGCATAATCGCCTGCACATATTCGCGGGTTTCGGTGAATGGAATGGATTCAACGAATTCCTGGATGTCGCGATACTTCCCCGCTGACTGCCAGTCTTTCACCCGATCATCACCGGCGTTGTAGGCCGCGAGTGCATATTCGAATCCGCCGAACTGGTCGACCATGGAGCGGAAATATCGAGTCCCAAGCTGCAAGTTCACAGCGGGAGTGAAAAGTTGGGGCGTAGAAAAATGCTTCAGCTTCAGCTGTTTCGCCACGCCTTTGCCAACTCGCGGCAACAGCTGCATTAGACCCAGCGCATTTTTGTTCGACACCGCGTTGGGATTAAATTCCGACTCCTGCCGTATCAAAGACGCCACAAGATACGGATCCAGGCCATTGGCATCGGAAAACCGCTTCAGATCCGGCCAATAGGGTTTCGGAAACAGTGCCTCCCAATAGGATCGGGGCAGCGCACTCAGGTCGACTGCAAAATAGTTGGGCACAGCGCGCTTCAAAGTCTCAACCGCAATGTCGTAACGGCCAGCGTCCTGGTACATCCGCGCAGTTTCAGTGGGCAGCCAGGTTCCTTTGTCCTCGTCGGCCGCAGCCTTAAGTTCGCGAACGGCAAAATCCAGCAAACCGCCGTTTTCGAGCAGACGCGCCTTTTCGACCCGCAAATCATCTTCCGGAGGAGGATCATCGGAAATCGTTGGCATTCCGTTGATCGGTGGAACGTGATCCAGGATCGCGTAGTGCGGCGGATCGGTGACCTTCAGCTTGGTTAGACGCTCACGCGCAAGAGGCCCGTAATAGTAATTTCGAAAGCGGTCAGAAACCTTTTGATAGAAGGCACTGGCCATGGCGGCATCGCCCTCCTCTTCAGCCAGACGGCCGCGCCAGTAGAGCGCGGCGGGAATTTCAGTCGAGTCAGGATAGGTTTCAATTTGCTTTTCGAATCCGGTCTTAGCGTCGGTGTTACGTCCTTGCCGCAAATTTAGCCATGCCGCTTTCCAATGTGAATACGGAGCTCTCGCCCCGCCGGGAAAACGGGTTTCGATTTCGCGGTAGGCATCGATAGCTTTGTCATAATCCTTGCGAAGAAGATAAATGTTGCCGACATAAAGCAGCGCCTGCTCGAGCCATGGACTGGTCGGGGCCACCTGCCGCATCTGGTCAACGGTCCGCAAAAAAGCATCATCGTCGTTGGCGGCGCGCTGCAACTCGCCAATATCCCAGAACCTGCGGGCTGCGATTTCTGGTGACGAGGTGTCCACCGAATTCAGCAGCCCCTTAACCTCGCGGTCCTGCCCGGAGTGATGCAGCGCCTCAGCGTATGCCAGCTGAATTTCAGGCTTGTCGGTTGGAGTAGCGGTGCGCAGCAGGTTACGGTACTCGTCGGCTGCTTCGGTGAAGCGCTTAGCATGAACAAGGGCATCAGCGCGACTCTTCTGCTCACCGAAACTGAGCGGCGTAATTCCCGGAGTCGCTGACAATTTCTGCAGTTCCTGTTCCGCAACCGTGGCTTCAAAGCTCAGGGGCAGCCCAATGTAAAGATGCTTCATTACCGCGTAAGCCTTCGCCGGATCACCGGCTGCCTGATAAGCCCGCCCCAGGGTCAGTTCAAGATCAGCGCGAATCGGCTCCCGGTCTTTTTCGAGCAGAGCTGTGGCTTCTCTCGCGCGGTTGGCAGAGATCAGAGCGTCGGCGTAAAGCAGGTGAGCATCACGAGTCAGCAGAGACTCGGGAAAGTTGTCGTCAAACTTGCTCAGTAACGTCAGCGCTTCGGCTGAGCGGCCGCTTTGCAGTTGCGAGCTTGCCAGATAAAACGCCACATAATCGCCAATCTCGCCCGCGTGTGGCTTAGCGCGGTCGAGTGACTCGATCGATTTCGCGTATTGGTGATCAAGAAAGTAGGCGTATCCCACCGCCAGCCAGGCCAGCGATCCTGCATCTTCGCTATTGTGGCGACGCGCGAAAGCCTCGACGCCGGCATAGGCTGCGGGAACACGATTTTGCAACAACTGCAACGCCATCGGTTTCAAAGTAGATGAGCCGACGAAAGCCTGATGCATTTTGCGGTAACGCAGCGTATCGCGATGCGACCTGACGGAAGAACGCAGCTTGCGAGATTTGGTTTTGCGCGACTTTTTCTTCCGAACCGGCTTGTGTGATTCGGACGGGGCCGCCGGGGCATGGACGTCCGAGTCTACATGGCTGGCTGAGGCTTTCGCGTCGGTGGATTTGGAGCCAGCCTGCGGATCCGTGGACTGCAAAGACGCAGATGAGCACACGAACGCAGAAAAGATTACAACCAAAAAAAATAACTTAGAATAATTCCCCAACACGTCTCTTTGATTATCGCTTAGTAAGATGCTGATGACATGCGTCAGCGTTGATTATTCGCGTTGAAAAGTTAACGCTAAAGGCTACCGCTGAAAGTTCTTGCCCATTAGAGAAACATCGTCTTCGGCCAGGCTGCGAATCAGTTCCTGGTTGAAATAATCCCCAGTTGCCGCAGCAGTATTGCCATAGCGTTTTAAATAGGTTGCGCGGCTTTTTTCGATGTCTTCCTGCAGGCGATCATAAATATCTTTGTGCTTGCGTCCTTCGGCAACCTTGGACTGATTGTAGAGCTTAATTTCATCCATGAGGAGCCTGGCAAAACGCTGCGCCTTGCGGTGGATCTCGGCGTCTTCTGCGCTTAGCGCAGGCACGGCGGCTGGTGATCCGCCCGAAGCGGCTGCCGCCGACATGGCAATGGCAGGTTGCCTTTCAGGTAAAGACTGGGCCTGCGCGCTGTGCAAAGGCGCGTGCGCCGCAAAAGGATCATTCGCTGCCGGCGCGGCGTGCATCTCCGGATCAGGCGGACCATCTTTTTGCGCTTGCTTGCGCTGGGAGATAACTTCCAGCCATGTGCCTGTGGCGCGCACCAAAACATCAAGCGCGGCCGCATCCAGCGCTCCAGCTTGCGGTCCGGCGTCGGCATAGATCAGCGCAGAAATTTTATCTTTTAAAAGCAGCGGTAACAGTGCGACTTTGCCATCAGCCGGCGGTCCGAATTTGGAAACAAAGTTTTGATCAAAATCTAACGCTGCACCATTTTCCGCCGCCCGCGATTGCATGACGCGGGTCACTAGCTTGGAATTCAGGTCAAGAACAAAATCTTTGATGGCGTCGTTGTTAGAAAAGGCAGTTCCTTGCCAACCGGTCGCCGTGCCGTTCTTTACCACGAAAAGCGCAGTTCGTCCGCAGTAGAGGACCGTGTTATCGAGCAGTGCCCGCAGAATTTCTTTTTGCGTGGTCCCGGACTGAATTCGCGCAACCGCCTTTTGTAATCCTGCTGCATTGCTCCCGCCGGGTCCTGGTTTTCCTTTGAGCGCAGGTCCGACCTCGCGTAGAACTTCTTGAACTACACTTTCGCGAAATGAGGCGAGTTGGCGCTCAAGCGCCTGGGCGACGGCAGTGCGGACGATCTCTTCAGCGGAATTTTCGGGCATAGTTCGCAAATCAGGGAAGATTCGTATTTCGATTATAGGGCGAGCCACGGGCTCGGCAGCAGGTCACTTTAGTCACTTGGCGGTTGCGGCGAAGATGATCTCCCCCAGCATCCACGAGGAAATCCAAAGCGAAACGATCACGAGGTCGGCGTCCAAGTGCGGTTTTCCTTCGAGTGTCACTTTCTTGCGACGGGCTGGGAACCACGACTCCACCAGAGCATCTATCTCTCGCCTCTGAACTGTTGTATTTTTCGGCGATCACGTTTTGATGGTCTGCCCTGCGGTGCAGGGCTGAATACAAAGTTGTTCTTACGTTCTTGCGCCAGCTTCAACCTCAATTCGCGGCCGGATTCGGTTTCGCGGTAGAGCGTCTGCGCAACTGCCGCCGGCCCACGCACCTCGCTCAAAAGTTGGACTTCCACTTCGAAATGCCCTGCTTCTGTCTTAATGTGCAAGAGGTCGCCAATGTGTACCTCGCGCGCCGGCTTGGCAGGCTGACCATTGGATTGAATTCTACCGAGATCGCAGGCCCGTGCGGCCAGGCTCCGCGTTTTAAAAAACCGCGCCGCCCACAACCACTTATCCATGCGAACGCCAGACATAATTTCGATTCACGTGGGGACAGCCGCCCTCGGCTGTCCGCGGAGCGTAACTCCGATAATTTTTATAAATCGAGATCCACTCTGCCAGGGCGCCCCGTCCGAGTTTGTGGAGTGCGCCGCAATTGTAATCGCCGATAACACGAACAGGTGATAAAGTGCAGGTGATGCGCGCCGTAAGTGCGATGCAGGCCGCTGGGCATTACGAATCATAGTACAAGCATTATTGCCACCCGCCCTTGCAAAGAACGCAAGGACGGGGCACCCATTTCCGTGTTGGGAAAAGAAAGGGTGGGCCACCCTTCCGTTATTACTCATTGACCCGATCTGGCAGTTCTTTGGACAATGAGTGTAATCGCTTTCACCAAATATCACGATGCAGCGCTTTACATCTCGCCCACGGTTCCCGCAGACGATGGCCACAGCTCCACAAATCTAAGCACTTCGCGGAACGAACCGGGTAGAAATACTCGTCCAAACCCGCCCAATGGCGACCGCACTTCCACAAATAAATGCACTTTAGCGAATGAACTCTGAATGTTGCGAAATATGGATCGACGACGCGAGGTTCTCCTATCAGAGTTACACGATTCTCAGACCGAACGATGCGAAAGTGACTTTCAGAACACGGGAAATCCGGGCCTGCAACCAATTGGAACGAATACACCATGGAGTAGAAGGTCACTTGGTCCCGGCAGGCCGTGCAGTCGAATCGAGACTGGCGAGCGCTGTTCAATGCAGCATCTCTGAGCAAAAGATGGCCACTCAGTACGACGGCTGATTCGACACTGCCGTCTTTCCGAATCCCCAGCTTTAAGTGCACGTCGCCAAATACATTTGCCATCAATGCTAGCGGAGGATACCTGGGCTCAAAAAGGTCGATGATGACCGCAGCGGCACTCTCAACTTCTTCTGCCTGCTCGGCATTGGGCTTTTGTTGTTCAACAGCAGCCGCCACGCAGGTGAACGTTGCAAGCAAAGAAACAAGAAAAGAAAACTGACGCATGGAAGCACTTTACTGAAAGGCAGCACAGCTTCCAAGATTACTGTTGATAACAGGCGTTATCACAAGTTTGCGCTATTTCTTCCCGTTCAGGACCAGGTTGCAGCACGCGAGCCAAAGTGGGAGGGAGCATTTTGCCGGAGCCATATACTACCCCGGCACCCGCTTTGTAGGCACCGTCAAGGAGATCAAAGGCCGGGCGATTTGCGCCAGCGGCGGTCGACAGTGTAGCCTTGCGCAACTTTTTTCAGGATGCGCGTGTTCCAATTGTTCTCTGCCGCGCGCACTTTTAACGTTGCCATCTCACGCGTAAACGGAGGCACAAGATTAGAAGGGGGCCATTGCGGCAACATTGTAAGTGCAGATCGAAGAATTTTGTTTTCTGGATTGCCAACTTATGAGGACTGCTTAAGCCCTGGCTGAAATTGTGAATCCAGCCAATTGTCAAGCTCCCTTTGCATTTGCGAGTTCGCGCATTCCAGGTTCAACCCGGTCTTGCCGTGCTTGTCGTCCCACATAACCGTGGCTCGGGCGCGCACTTGCGACCCGGAGTTCGGCAGTGTCATGGCAATGTGCAGCTTCTCGCCGCCTGTGAATGATGACGAGCAGCTTACCGCCATTCCACTGCTGCTGATGTTGATAGTTTTGCAAGCGATTTCCTCGCCGCTGTCGCGAACCAGTTGCAGTGCAATCTCAGCAGTACATCGAAAATAGCGTCTCCGCTCGCTCGTCATCATGCCGTAGGCGGCCTGAAGCACGCGCCGGATTCCTTCGCTTTCCAGCGGACGCTCCAACAGAAACGTAGCTCCCTGGTCCCGTGCGCGTTGTCGACTATCCGGACTGCCCACTACCGCGAACACCACAGCGTGGCGGTTCGCCGGACTCTGCCGGATAGTCGTGAAGATTGGCACAGTTTGCTGGACCGTCTCGAAATCAATCAGCAGCGCTTCGTACTTCGAGAGCTCCAACTCCTCTGGCACATCGCCACTACTGCTTCTGCTTTTCTGCGCATTGATCCCGAACTCGCGCGAGATGTCCCCAAAAGTCGCTGTCAAACCCGTATCTCGCGTAACCACTAATGCTCGGATTTCGGCCGCGGAGCTCATTGGGATATCACAGTATGGCACCTCTGCGCAATCGAAGGAAGCTAAACCTGAGTATTTTCAAAAGCTGTAGTAACAGCAGATCATACAATTCAGTAAGTTAATCGACAGGCGTAATACCAGAGTTACTCGTTACGCCTCATTCCCGGGAATAACTGGCCCTCGCATCATTTTGGACCTCATTAGGTACCGCAGTCATTAAAATCGCCTTACTCGCACCAAAGCTCAACGAAGCTCTGTACTTTAGCATCACACTTCTCTGCCTGGTATCGTTCTTTCGACCGAATGACTCCGGCTCCGAAGCAAAAAGAATGCAGAAGTAAGAAGCGAAAACGCAGAAGTAAGAAGTCGAAACTAAGAATGCAGAAGTAACCCGGTTAAGTATTTAATTTTGGATTCTTACTTTGCATTTTTATTTCCGACTTCTTACTTGTGACGTCTCAGTTGTGACTTGTGCCTTCTGACTTCGTCCTTACCCGCGCATCACAACCCTAGACCTGTCATCCTGAGCGCAGGTAATTGCTTCGCTTGGGGATCAATTACCGGAGTCGAAGGACCCCGTGATTGCCTGCGGAACCGAAACACCTCGAGGTATTCTCACTCGGAGGATTGCATTGAATTCGTTTATACAGCCCTTTGCAGATCCGAGGCGGGTGGCCCATTCAAGCCTGCCTTTGGCTTGAGTGGGAGAATTCACCTTAACTCTGTCATCTTGAGCGTAGTGAATGGACTCGCTTGCGACTCCATTCACGGCCTCGAAAGACCTCGCGCTTGCCTGCGCAGCGTGAGCCGCATCAAGGCATTTTCACTCGGCGCACTGGCCAGGTGGCCCGCCTCTCGTCGATGCCCATCACAACTGAGGGTGCCCCACTTCTCGCCGCTTTTGCGAGAAGTGGGCATCACGTACATTCGGACGAGTAAATGGCGGGTGGCCCATTCAAGCCTGCCTTTGGCTTGAGTGGGAGAATCCACCTTAACTCTGTCATCTTGAGCGTAGTGAATGGACTCGCTTGCCAGTCCATTCACGGAGTCGAAAGACCTCGCGCTCGCCTGCGCAACGTAAGCCGCATCAAGGCATTCTCACTCAGCGCACTGCAGAGCGGTCCTTCAGGGCCGCGTAACCGGCCTACCCCGGCACTATCATCCTGAGCGCAGGAACTCAAGTCGCTTGCGAATTGAGTTCTGGAGTCCAAGGACCCCGTGCTTTTATGCGGAACCGACACTACGGAGGCTTGGGTGCCCCATTTCTCGCGCCCTTTGCGAGAAGTGGGGCTTTCCATGTTCATCCATCACAGACATCGCACAGACTTCGACTTACGATTCCGGAATGCCCACAGGTCTCAAGCGTTACTACGGCAACGGCGACCTGCATTTCATCACCGCCAGCTGCTATCGTTGCCAGCCGTTACTCGAGTCTGAGTATCGAAAAGATTTATTTGTAACCGTGCTGGAACAGGTGCGTCAACGCTACAAATTTGTGGTGGTCGGATACGTCGTAATGCCCGAGCACTTTCATCTTCTAATCAGCGAGCCAGCGCGGTCCAATCCTTCGGTAGTCATCCAGGCGTTGAAGTTGGGAGTCGTAAAGCGTCTATTTCCAACTCCCAAAATCCGAGAGAAACGATCCCTGAAATTGTTCAACAATTCCGCTCCGAACCATTTTTGGCAGAAGCGTTTTTACGACTTCAATGTATGGAGCGCGTGCAAGCATCGCGAGAAGCTGCGTTATATCCATCGCAATCCGGTCAAACGTGGGCTGGTGGACACTCCCGATCAGTGGAGGTGGAGCAGCTTCCGAGCTTACGCTTTTGGGGAAACCGGGCCGATCGTGGTGAATGACTGGTCTCAAGTGAAGATGAAAATCCGCGCTGCGTAATGATCCGCATCAATGCCCCACTTCTCGCAAAGAACGCGAGAAATGGGGCACCCTCAGGTTTGTGAGGAAGAAACGGAGAGAAGTGTGCAATCCGGCCGGTGGTCCGCCTCTTGTCGATGACTATCACGACTAAGGGTGCCCCATCCTTCGCGCTTTTGCGAAGGGCGGGCATCACGTACGTTCGGACGAAAAAATAGTTTAGTACTTGGCGGCTAACTATAAGTCCAGTCAGCTGCGGTTTGGGCAGCTCTCCAAGTTCGTGGTACGCACCCTTTCGCCCAAAAACACGAAAGGGATGGGGCACCCGGCGAGAAATGGGGCACCCTCAGGTTTTTGTGGCACAGAAGAGAGACGTGGGCCACCCGCCCTGCCTTTGGCTTGAGTGGGAGAATCCACCTTAACTCTGTCATCTTGAGAGTAGTGAATGGACT
>Ga0209168_10003787_pt1 | contig 10222 bp, 7 predicted proteins | sample Coa_R1_FD_187156 | JGI IMG/M metagenome (GOLD analysis project Ga0209168, IMG submission 187156) | Surface soil microbial communities from Centralia Pennsylvania, which are recovering from an underground coalmine fire - Coalmine... | ecosystem: Environmental > Terrestrial > Soil > Unclassified ... | reverse complement strand
GCGTGAGCTTCTCTCGCGCATTTTCGAAAGGGAGCATTGAATGGCCAGCAAGGCAAAGACGCTGCAGGTGAAAGAAAAGGAAAAGGACGAGAAGGTCGCGGATGCGCCTGAAAAGGATGCGCCCGACGCTCCCTCGCCCTTGCTCGACCTGTCGGACGCTGCCGTCAAGAAGATGATCAAGCAGGCCAAGAAGCGCGGCTTCGTGACCTTCGATCAGCTCAATGAAGTCTTGCCCTCCGACACCACCTCGCCCGAGCAGATCGAGGACATCATGTCGATGCTCTCCGACATGGGCATCAATGTCACCGAAGCCGACGAGGCCGATTCCGAGGAAGAGAAGCAGCCGGAGGAGGCCGACGACGATACCGACAACGAACTCGTCGAGGTCACCGCCAAGGCCGTCACCGAGGTCAAGAAATCCGAGCCCGGCGAGCGCACCGACGATCCGGTGCGGATGTATTTGCGCGAAATGGGCACGGTGGAGCTGTTGTCGCGCGAGGGCGAAATCGCGATTGCCAAGCGCATCGAGGCCGGCCGCGAGGCGATGATCGCGGGCCTCTGCGAAAGCCCGCTCACCTTCCAGGCCATCATCATCTGGCGCGACGAACTCAACGAGGGAAAGATCTTCCTTCGCGACATCATCGATCTCGAGGCCACCTATGCCGGCCCCGACGCCAAGAACAATCTGAACCCGGCCATCATCGGCGCCGCCGTCGGTCCCGACGGCCAGCCGGTCGTGGAAGCGGCTGGCGCCGCGGTGCCCGCCGCCGCGGCTCCTCCGGCCGCGCCGCCCTCGCCAACCCCGTTCCGGCCGCAACCGGCCGCGGGCGATGGCGAAGACGGCGAGGAGAAAGACCCGGCGGAAGCCGCCGCCGAAGCCGACATGGACGACGACGAGTTCGAAAACCAGATGTCGCTTGCCGCGATCGAAGCCGAACTGAAGCCGAAAGTCGTGGAGACCTTCGATAAAATTGCGGACAATTACAAGAAGCTGCGGCGCCTGCAGGAGCAGGACATTTCCAACCAGCTCCAGAACGAATCGCTCTCGCCAGCGCAGGAGCGCAAATACAAGAAGCTGAAGGACGAAATCATCGTCGAGGTGAAATCGTTGCGGCTCAATCAGGCGCGCATCGATTCGCTCGTCGAGCAGCTTTACGACATCAACAAGAAGCTCGTCTCCTTCGAAGGCCGCCTGTTGCGTCTCGGCGACAGCCACGGCGTCGGGCGCGAGGACTTCTTGAAGAACTATCAGGGCTCGGAGCTCGATCCGCGCTGGCTCAACCGCGTCTCGAAACTCTCCGCCAAGGGCTGGAAGAATTTCGTCCATCACGAGAAGGACCGCATCAAGGAATTGCGCGGCGAGATTCAGCAGCTTGCGGCGCTCACCGGGCTTGAGATCGGCGAATTCCGCAAGATCGTGCACGGCGTGCAGAAGGGTGAGCGCGAGGCGCGCCAGGCGAAAAAGGAAATGGTGGAAGCCAACCTTCGCCTGGTGATTTCGATCGCCAAGAAATACACCAATCGCGGCCTGCAGTTCCTCGACCTGATCCAGGAAGGCAACATCGGGTTGATGAAGGCGGTCGACAAGTTCGAATACCGCCGCGGCTACAAGTTCTCGACTTACGCGACGTGGTGGATCCGGCAGGCGATCACGCGCTCGATCGCCGACCAGGCGCGCACCATCCGCATCCCTGTGCACATGATCGAAACCATCAACAAGATCGTGCGCACCTCGCGCCAGATGCTCAACGAAATCGGCCGCGAGCCGACACCGGAAGAGCTCGCCGAAAAACTCGGCATGCCGCTCGAAAAAGTGCGCAAGGTCCTGAAAATCGCCAAGGAGCCGCTGTCGCTGGAGACGCCGGTGGGCGACGAAGAGGATTCACACCTCGGCGACTTCATCGAGGACAAGAACGCGATCCTCCCGATCGATGCGGCGATCCAGTCGAATTTGCGCGAGACCACGACGCGCGTGCTCGCTTCGCTCACCCCGCGCGAGGAGCGGGTCTTACGCATGCGCTTTGGCATCGGCATGAACACCGATCACACGCTGGAGGAAGTCGGCCAGCAATTCTCGGTGACGCGCGAACGCATCCGCCAGATCGAGGCGAAGGCGCTGCGGAAATTGAAGCATCCGAGTAGGTCGAGGAAGCTGCGGAGCTTCCTGGATAATTGAGTTCGTGTCCTGGGCGCGGCGCGGCACGAAGTGATGCGCTGCAGAACCGGGACCAGGATTGTCACGCCCGGGCCTATCCCGTCCATCCCACGTCTTGAAAACAAACGGCGGCCGAAAGGCCGCCGTTTGTTATTGGCAAGACTCCGCAGGATGGGTGGAGCGAAGCGATACCCGTCAATTCCAATTTACGAAAATGATGGGTTTCGCCCCTTGCGAGCCACCAGCCAGACAGTCTGTTCGAGCTCTTTCGATCGAGGCTTTCCAGAATGTCCAGGATGGCTCTATCGTGGACGCGCCCGCCTCCGGCCATATCAAATGAAGGTCCCCTGATCGAGGCTTTCAATGACGGCGAGAACGCGATCCGCCTGACCCTTGTTGATAAGGTCGATGGCTCGCTGGCCGTCCAGCAAGCGGTGCTTTGAGTAGAGCCAAAGTCTGGTTTCTTCAGGCGTATAAAACTCGGATACCCGATCCACGATGTATCGCAGATCGGAAATAATGAGCTGAGTCTTGGGATGAGGAAGCGCCTTGCCGCTCGCCCATGCCGAAACGGTAGCCGGCGAAACCGCGGCGATGTTGGCGACGTCGATGCCCTTCAACCCGCCCCGATCCCGAAGATCATCTATCATCCTGGCGACTGCACTGGGCATTCCTCAATTCACCGCAAAGTTGGCCTTGGAGCCATTCACCAAGGAAGCCTTGGGCATCCATGGGAAACGCTCCCGCGGCGGCATATTCCGTTTTTATTTCATATCGATAGCTTCTAGTCGAATTGGTACCTCGGCTGGCCAAAATCTGGAAGAGGCTGCGTGGACGCTACGCTCTGACATCGCCTTGAAGGCCGCTCGTTGGTCGGTTCGGCATTTCTTCCACTCCCAGGCGACTTGCCCCCGGCCGAGGGATCGGTGGCGGCGCTCAATTCACGCCGGCCTTCTTCTTCTTCGCGCCGACCCGGCTGATCTCCTTGATCTTGAGCGCCGGCCGGCCGGACTTTTCGGCGATTTCGCGATCCTGTTCGGCAATGAACGCGCGCGCGGGCGCGTCGCCGTCGAGCCCGCCGAGAAGTTCGGACGGTACGCGGCGGTTGGAACGCTGGGAGCCGTCTTCATAGACGACGTCGAAAAAGGCGAATTCGCCTTTGGGATTGGTCCCGGGTTTTTTCGGCATGGCAGCTTGTCCTCGATCAAGCGACCGCTGTCAAAACAAAATTGGAGGCGGATGGATGAACAATGGACGAAAGATCAGCGGCGCACCGCCAACGCGGATCGCGCGGCATCCGGGGGAATGCGGCGCTGTCGTTTGCAAGCCGACCCGCTGAGCCATCGGGCACCTGCGATCCTTCGGTTCCCCTGTAGCGGCGCTCCAGCATTTCGCTGTTGCAGCAATCGGCGATGAAATCTTGAGATCATTGACGGTGCCGCTGACAACGAGCACTATGGCCAAACGTGCCCATCCTTCAATTCATCGCAACAAAACACAAAACCATAGGGGGGATCATGAAATACGTGACAGCGCTCGCGGCAAGTTTGGCCGTGATTGGTAGCTTTGCACTTTTGTCGCCGACGGCTAGCGGACAGGAGGTCAAACAGGATCCCTGGACACCCACCCGCGAGGCAAAGATTTCTCCTGTTACTCAGTCGAAACTCAATGCGGCTGACAAGAACTCAAAGGAGTTTCTGCTTACCAACGGCAACTACGCCCAGACCCGTTATTATCCCGCCAAGCAGATCAATCGCGACAACGTCAAGCACCTGCATGTCGCCTGGATCTTCCAGACCGACGTCAAGGAATCGCTGGAGACGTCGCCGATCGTCGTCGATGGCGTGATGTACGTCACGACCTCGTTCAGCCATGTCTATGCGCTTGACGCCAAGACCGGCCAGCAGCTCTGGCACTACAATCACAAGATGGGGCCGATCACGACCTTCTGCTGTGGGCCCAACAACCGCGGCGTCCAGGTTCTCAACGACAAGGTCTATCTCGCCACGCTCGATTCCAAGCTGGTTGCGCTGAACGCGAAGACCGGCGAGGTGGTCTGGAGCACCAACATCGCCGATCCCGAGCTCGGCTACAGCGAAACCATGGCTCCGACCGTGATCAAGGACAAGGTGCTGATCGGCACCAATGGTGGTGAATATGGCATCCGCGGCTTCGTGCGCGCCTACGACGCCAACACCGGAAAACTGATCTGGAACTTCGACACCATTCCTGAAAAATCCGTCGGCGTCTGGGCCACCAAAGACGCCACGGGGCGCGACATGCACCGCGATATCCAGGCCGAAAAAGATCAGCTCGCCAAAATCGGCGATCCCTACGCCAAGCTCGGCGGCGGCGTGTGGCAGAACCCGGCGGTCGATCTAGCCACCAATCGGATCTATTTCGTGGTCGGCAATCCCTCGCCCGATCTCGACGGCTCGAATCGGCCCGGCGACAATCTCTACACCAACTCGCTCGTCTCGCTCGATCTCGATACGGGAAAATACGTCTGTCACTTCCAGTATATCGCCCATGACGTATGGGACCTCGATGCGGTCAGCCCGACGGTGCTGGTCGACGTCAAGGACAAGAACGGCAAGACCATTCCCGGCGTCATCCACGCCGGCAAGACCGGTCATGTCTACGTGCATGACCGCAAGGACTGCAGCCTGATCCGCTTCTCCCAGGCGATGGTGCCGCAGGAGAACATGTGGGTGCTTCCGACCAAGGAAGGCGCGCGCATGTTGCCCGGCGCGAATGGCGGCGTCGAATGGTCGCCGATCGCCACCGATCCGGGTCAGGAGCTGGCCTATGCGATCAACCTGCACCAGCCGATGACCTACCATGTCGAGAGCTCGCCCTATCCGAACGGCAAGCTGTGGCTCGGCGGCGCGTTCAAGGTGATCCCGTCCGAGACGCAGTCGGGCAACATCACCGCCGTCAACTACAACACCGGCAAGATCAAGTGGCAGGTCAAGACGCCGGAGCCGATGATCGGCGGCATTCTGGCCACTGCTGGCGGCCTGGTGTTCACCGGCGAAGCCAACGGCAAGTTCGCCGCCTATGACTCCTCGAGCGGCAAGGAGTTGTGGAACTTCCGCGCCGGCGCCGGCGTCAACGCTCCGCCATCGAGCTTCACGGTCGGCGACAAGCAATACATCGTGGTTGGCGCGGGCGGCAACGTTCAGATCAACGCCAAGCGCGGCAACAACATCATCGCGTTCTCGCTCGAATAAACTCAAGGGCGCGCATTATCGACGGACGAGCGGGACCGCTTGCGGTCCCGCTTCTTTTGCGTGAAGGCGGAAACCATGCGTGGCAGCTTGTTTTGCGGCATCGTTGCTGTTGGCGTCGCCGGGATGGCGTTCATGGCAAATCCGCTGCACGCCGCAGGGCTGGACGGCCAAGTTCAAGTCTGCGCCGGCTGCCACGGCGAGAACGGCAAGCCGGTCGACAAGACGATTCCGAATATCTGGGGACAGCAAGAGGGCTATCTCTACATCCAGCTCCGCGATTTCAAGCGCGGCGACCGCAAGAGCGAGATCATGCAGCCGATCGCCTCGGGCTTCGAACGAGACGACATGCTGGCGATTGCCGAATACTTCTCGAAGAAGCCGTGGCCGGATCTTGGCCAGCCGCGCGCGCCGAAAGACGTCGCTCAGCGTGCCCGGACGGCGGACGGCTCGATCGGCTGCACCGGCTGCCATCTCGATCATTTCCAGGGCGATAGCACGGTGCCGCGCCTGGCCGGCCAGGGGCGCGACTATCTTGCCCGGAGCATGGCCGAGTTCCGCACCCGCGCCCGGGGCAATAACCCCGGAATGAGCGACCTCATGATCGCAACTCCGATCGAGGACCTGCCCGCGCTGGCGGAATATCTCGCGGGGCTGTGAGCGGTGTCGTTTCCTGGAGGTCGCTCAGCGCATCGTCAGCGCCTCGCGCAACGCCGACACCGTCGTGAGATCAGCGGCGCGCTTGCCCGCCTTGTCGCGAAGCGATGGATCGGCGCCGCGCTTGAGCAGTAGTTGGACAATCTCGGCGTGGTTGCCTTCGGCGGCGATCATCAATGCGGTGCGCCCGCGGTCGTCCCGGTCGTCGATGCGGGCGCCGGCATTGAGGAGATAGGAGACGACTTCCAGCGCCTGCGTCTCGGCGACGCTCTGGTCGGGGCCCGACGCCCACATCAAGAGCGTGAGGTCGTTGGCATAACGCGCGTTGACGTCGAGATCTTGGCCCAACAACTGCCTGACAATATCGAGCTCGCCGCTCGCGGCAGCATAGACGATCGGCGGTTTGCCGGTATCGTCCGCTGCACGGGCGTCGGCTCCGTGCGCCAGCAGCATCCTGACGACCTGGTTCCGGCCGGCGAAAGCGGCGGCGGCAAGCGGCGAGGTGCCGCTTCGTCCCTTGAGATTGGCGTTGGCGCCTTTGTCGATAAGGCGCTGCACGACGGCGGTCTGGCCGCGTTCGGCGGCGACGTAGAGCGCGGTTGCGCCCGAAAGATCGCGCGCGTCGATCGGCGCGCCACGTTGCAGCAACAGATCGACCATCTCGAGATGGCCGGATCGCGCCGCGCGGCTCAGCGGCCGCGCGCCCAGCCGGTCTCGCGCATCCACCGAAGCGCCCTGGTCCAGTAATGTCGTCGCAAGCTCGATGCAGTTGCGGTCGGCCGCGGCAAACAGGATCGATGACACCTCAATCGCGGTCAATTGGGACGTGCTGGTCTCATAACGGCGGGTCAGGTCCCGGCACCGCGCCGGGTCCGCCGCGAAAGCTGTGTGGATGATGCCGAATACGAGCATCCCAGCCAAGGCAATGTGACGCAATGTGCCCCTCCACTCCGACGGGCCGGTTTTTGGGGCCCCGCACCTTTGTTTCATCCCGGGCTCGCCCTCCTGGTCAATTCAACGCTGACATTTCTTCCGGAGCGATTACGTTTTCAAAAAGTCATTCAGCTCTTCAAAAAATTGGGGCAATCCGGGGTCATGCTCAAGCAGAACATGGTTTTGCCCCGGCAACGCAACGAAACGGGCTCCTGAGATGCCAGCCGCCATTTCGCGTCCCAACGCTACTGGAACACGGCGGTCATCTCTGACGTGCAAAACGAGCGTCGGAACCTTAACTTGCGGCAGCAGATGTCGGACATCAAACTCGGAGACGGTCTCAAGGTATCTGACGGCGCCTTCGGCGGATCCGCTCAGGCGTTGAAACTCGTTGAATGCTTGCGCCTGATCCCTGGTTGCGGTGGGAATCAACGTCGAGGTGAATAGTTGTCGGAAAGTCGGGTCATCCGATCCCCACCCGAGTTTCATGAGCGTCTTCATTGCGGCGAAGCGTTCACGATCCGCCGGAGTCAAATTTGGCCGTTTATTGTGACCGACCGCAAACCCGCCATAGAGGACCAAATGCGAGACGCGCTCCGGGTGTCTGACTGCATAGGTAATTGATACTGCGCATCCTTGTGAGAAACCCAGCAGAGGAAATCGATCCAGTCCGACCGAATCGACAACCGCTTCCATGTCACTGACCCAGGCATCGAGAGAAATGTTGCCGACATCCCAATCAGAGAGGCCGTTTCCACGCGCGTCGTATCTGACGAGGGTGTAGTTCTTGGCAAGCTCGAGCAAGAAATGCCGATAAATCGGCAGTTCCCAATCGTATTCCAGATGACCAAGCCAGTGCGCGGACCTCACCAATGGCTTCCCCTTACCGACGGTCGCATAGGCCAAACGAACGCCGTCAGGGGCGGTACAATAACGAACGCTCTGTTTCAGATTCGAATTGGCAAGAAAGCGGGCGGCGACTGAGCCTTCGGCGTGCAGATTGATTCCGTAGACCTCGACCGGCTTGGCGATGTTCTTCAGATTTTGGCGACCCAGTTCACGGAACGCGAAATCCACTTTCCCGTCAATTTGCTCCAAAACCTGCCGGGATATGCAGATGCCACCACTTTCGGCGATACTTTCGAGCCTGGCCGCGACGTTGACGCCGTCGCCAAAGATGTCGCCTGCATCGTCGATAATATCTCCGATATTCACTCCAATGCGAAAATCCATTCGCTTGTCGGACGCAAGGTCAAGGTTGCGCCTCGCCATTTCTTGTTGAATTTCAATTCCACAATTTACAGCGTCTACAACGCTGGGAAACTCCACCAGCAATCCATCGCCGGTCGTCTTGAAAATCCTCCCACGGTACTGAGCGATTTTGGGATCAACCACGTCGCGTCGAAGCGATTTGAGTGACGAGAGAGTGCCTCCCTCGTCCAAACCCATCAAGCGACTATACCCGACGACGTCCGCCGCCAGGATAGCCGCCAGCCGCCGCTCCAAGCGTTCGTTGGTCACCATTTCCTCTACCAAAGGCTCGGCAAATCTAGCTTAGCCGGACCGAGTGGAGGTAGCCAGATCGTTGTGGCGAAGCCTTACGTCTCGGCTTCTGCGGCGCGCGGCTGCGGCTCGCCTTCAGCCTCGCGTCCCAGGAAGTAGCTCTGCAAGGCCGGCACGACCACCAGCAACATGATGGGTCCGATCAGCATTCCGCCCACGATCACGGTGGCGAGTGGGCGCTGCACCTGACTGCCGATACCGGTCGACAACGCGGCCGGGAGCAGCCCGATGCAGGCTGACAACGTCATCATCAGAATGGGGCGCATCTGCTGGTCGACCGCCTGGAACATCGCCTCGGAGCGGTCCACGCCGCTGACCGCGACGCGATAATAGCCATGGATGATGAGAATGCCGCTCATGACAGCGACGCCGAACAACGAAATAAATCCGATCGCCGCCGAGATGGAGAAATTCAATCCGAAAACATATAGACCCAGAATGCCGCCGCTGATCGCGAAGGGCAGGCCGAGCAACGCCAGAAGGCTGTTGCGCAGCGAGTTGAAGAGACCGTAGAGCAGCACCATGATAAAAAGGAACGTGACGGGGAGAATGATGGCGAGCCGTTTCTTGGCCTGTTGCAGCCATTCGAACTCTCCGGCCCAATCGATGCGATAGCCGGTCGGCAGCTTCACATTCTGGCTGATTCGCTCCTGCGCTTCCTCCACGGCGCCGGCGAGGTCGCGGCCGCGCACGCTGAATTTGATCGGCACAAAGCGCTGGTTGCGCTCACGGAAGATGTAGGAAGCGCCGGTGTCGAGCGTGATCGAGGCCAGCTCGCCCAGGGGGATGTACGCATTTCCTGCCGTGGTCTGGACGCCGACCATGATGTTGCGCACCTTGTCGATGTCGTTGCGAAATTCCGGCGCCAGCCGCACCGCGACGCCAAACTGGCGATCGGCTTCAAGCAGCGTGGTCGCCACCGTTCCGCCCAACGCCGCCTGAACGACGGTGTTGGCGTCGCTGACGTTCAAACCGTAGCGCGCGGCCTTTTCGCGGTCGATCTTGATGTTGAGGTTCGGCTGCCCAAGCACCCAGAACGCGCCGAGATCGGTAATTCCCTGCACCTTCGCCATCTCCGCCATCGCGTCCTTGGCGATCCGCTCAAGCGTCGCCAGATCGGATCCGACGATCTTGATCGAGTTGGCGCCTTTGACGCCCGACAACCCTTCCTCGACGTTGTCCTGGATGTACTGGGAGAAATTGAAGTTGATGCCGACGAATTTCTCGGAAAATTCGGCCTGCAGTTGCTCGACAAGCTTCTCCTTGGTGAAATTGGCCGGCCATTCGTCAAAGGGCTTCAGCGGCACGAAGAACTCGGCGTTGAAGAAACCCGCCGCATCGCTGCCATTGTCGGGACGGCCGTGCTGCGACACCACCGTGATCACCTCGGGGTGTTTCAATAGAATTTCCCGTATCTGGGTCACGAACGGCATGCCCGCCTCGAGCGACAGGGTGGGCGGCATCGATGCGCGAATCCACAAATTGCCTTCTTCGAGGGTGGGGAGAAACTCGCTGCCGAGGCGAGAACCGAGGAAGCCGCTGGCGAGGAGGAAAACAAATCCGATCGCGATCGTGATTGGCCGGTGCGTCAGCGACCAGCGCAGGACGGGCGAATAGATCCGGCGCAAACCGCGCACCACGACCGTCTCGGCTTCGCTGATATGGGCGGGCAGCAGCAGCGAAG
>Ga0209168_10003784_pt1 | contig 10225 bp, 5 predicted proteins | sample Coa_R1_FD_187156 | JGI IMG/M metagenome (GOLD analysis project Ga0209168, IMG submission 187156) | Surface soil microbial communities from Centralia Pennsylvania, which are recovering from an underground coalmine fire - Coalmine... | ecosystem: Environmental > Terrestrial > Soil > Unclassified ... | reverse complement strand
GCTTGTATCGATGACGACGAACTCCGGCCCGGCGCTCCCCAGGATCGCCGGAAGCGCCTCGAGCTCCCCAACGGTACGGATCCGCGTAACGGTGAAGCCGAACGCGCGACCGAGCAGTTCAAGATCCGGATTCGTGAAATCGGTCCCGATCGCGCGTCCCGGATAGTCGCGTGCCTGCTGGACGCGGATCGAGCCGTACATCCCGTTTTCCGACACGATCACCTTCAACGGCAGCCCACGCTGCGTCGCGACCGCGAGCTCGTTCCCGGTCATGAGCAGCCCACCGTCTCCGACGAAGCAGATCACCTGGCGATCCGGCTCGCGCAACGCCGCCGCAACGGCGGCCGGCACGCCGAAGCCCATCGCCCCGGAGATCGGCGCGAGGAGGCGCTGCGGCGGCGTGAACGGAACGACGCGGTACACCGGGGCGCCGAACATCCCGGCGTCGACCGTCACGATCGCGTCGGGCCGCAGGTGCTGCCCGACGAGCGCCACCACGCGCTCGAACGGCACTCCGTCGTCGACCTCGCGAGGCTGGATCGCCGCGATCGCGCGCCGCTCCCTCCCCACACGATCGATCCATGCGCGCCGGCCGGCGGGCGCCTGATTTGGCGGCACCCCGAGGGCCTCGATCAGCGCCCGGGGGTCGCACGCCACGGCGAGATCCGCCGCGAAATGCGTGCCGATGACCGCTGGGTCGGGGTGCACGTGGACGAGCTTCATCTCCGGCCGCACCGACCGCGGGAACGTATAACGCTGGGTGGTGATCTCGCCCAGGCGCGCCCCGAGGACGAGCAGGAGATCGGCGCCGCGGAGCACGCCCATCTGAGACGCCGGGTTGGCGAGGCCCATGTCCCCGGCGTAGAGACGGTGCGTGTTCGCGAAGAGGTCCTGACGGCGAAACGACACGACCGTGGGCACCTCCCAGGCTTCCGAGAACATGCGCAGGGCCTCACGCCCGCCCGCGCGGTCGAGCGCGCTGCCTGCGACCGCAAGCGGCCGTTCGGCTCCGTTCAACCACCGGCGGAGGATCGCGACATCGCCGGCGCCGGGCGCGGCCCTGATCGGCGCCTGTGGGGCGACCGGCGCGGCATCGGTCAGCGCGGTCAGGACGTCCTCCGGCACGGCGATCACGACCGGCCCCGGGAGCCCTGCCGTCGCCGTCTGGATCGCGCGGAGCATCGTCTCCGCGGTCCGGTCCGGGTCCGTGATCTCCGCCGTCCACTTCGCGATCGAGCCGAACATCTGGCGGTAGTCGATCTCCTGGAAGGCACCTCGACCGATGTCGCGCACGGGCACGTCGCCCACGACGAGAAGGAACGGGGCCGCATCCTGCTGAGCGGCGTGGACCGCGATCGCCGCGTTGCTGGCACCAGGGCCGCGGCTGACACAGGCGACGCCGGGACGGCCGGTGAGGCGCGCGTCCGCCACCGCCATAAACCCCGCGCCGGACTCGTGCCGGCAGACGACGGTGTCGATGTCGGCGCGCCCGTACAGCGCGTCAAGGAGGCCGAGGTAGCTCTCCCCGGGGACGCAGAAGACGCGATCGATGCGCTGCGCGGCGAGGCTGTCGGCGATGAGCTGACCGGCCGTTCGCATACGGATCCTGGACTCGCCCGAGAACGGCGCCGGGCTCACCGGCCTTCCGCGAACCGCTCGACGAGGTAACTCCTCAAGAGCATCGTCTCCTTGACGTTCGCGAATCGGACGTCCGACCGGTGGGCGCGTGCCTTCGCGACCGAACCCGGGGTGCCGCGGTGCGCTATGTCCACGGCGCGCCGACCGTCGGAAACCGACGGGGCGCCAGCAGCTCCGCGTAGGACACCGGCGTGGGGAACATCTTCCACGGGTTCATGCGGCCGTCGGGGTCGAAGACGTCCTTGACCGTCCGCATCGCCCTGAGGTCCGCGTCGTTGTAGATCCACGGCATGTAGTTGTTCTTCTCGAACCCCACGCCGTGCTCGCCGGTGATCGTGCCGCCGACGTCCACGCAGAGGCGCAGCATATCCTCTCCCGCGCGGAGCACCCGCTCGGTCTCGCCGGGCACGCGGGCGTCGAACACGATGAGCGGGTGCAGGTTCCCGTCCCCCGCGTGGAACATGTTCACCAACATCAGCCCTTCGCGCGCGGCGATCTGCTGAACGCCCCGGAGCACCTCGGGCAGCCGGGACCGCGGCACGACCGCGTCGTGCAGGTAGTAGTTGACCGCGATCCGGCCCATCGTCCCGAACGCCGCCTTGCGCCCGAGCCACAACGCCTGGCGCTCCTCCTCCGTGTGAGCGGTCCGCACGTCGCTCGCGCCGTGGGCGCGGCAGATCTCGTCCACCGTCGCTCGCGCCCGGGGCAGCGCGTCGCGGACGCCCTCCACCTCGATCAGGAGCACCGCCGCCGCGTCGAGCGGGTACCCCGCGTGCACGAACGGCTCGATCGCCTGGATCGCGTTGTGATCCATCATCTCGAGCGCGACGGGGCCGACCCCGCGCCCGATGATCTCGGTCACGGCCTCGCCCGCCCGCCCCAGGTCGTCAAAGACTGCAAGCAGGGTCACCACGTCCTCCCGCCGGCGCAGCAGTCGCACCCACACGCGCGTGATGATCCCGAACGTGCCCTCCGCGCCGACGACGAGGCCGGTCAGGTCCAGGCCGGGCGCATCCGCGCCGTCCCCGCCCAGCCGGACGAGCGTCCCGTCGGCCAGCGCGAGTTCGACGCCCAGCACGTGGTTCGTCGTGACACCGTACGCGATCGTGTGCGGCCCTCCCGCGTTGTGCGCCACGTTGCCGCCGATGCTGCTCGCGTACTGGCTGCTCGGATCCGGGGCGTAGAGGTACCCTTGTTCGGTGACCGCTCGCGTGATCTCGATGTTGGTCAGACCCGGCTCGACGATCGCAACGCGGTTGTCGAGGTCCACCTCGAGGATGCGGTCCATGCGGTTGAGGCCGACGACGATGCCGCCGATGATCGGCAGCGCGCCGGCTGCGATGCCGGTCCCGGCGCCGCGCGGAATCACCGGCAGGCCGTGTCGGGCTGCGACGCGCAGCACGCCGCACACCTCGGCAGCGCTCGCCGGCAGCACCACGAGATCCGGCACTGCCGTAATGTTCGACGCGTCGTACTCATACGCGAGCATCTCACTGAGACCCGCGAACACGTACGCCTCGCCGACCACCTCGCCGAGGTCCCGAACAACCGCCGCGCGCGCGGGAATGGCGACGCGGGCGGCGGCGATCTCCATCAGCGGCCCGGCTGCGGTCCGGTCACGTCGCAGACGCGCCGGCAGCGCCCGTCGGGAGGTGCGAGGCCTTCCACGCGGCCAGCCCGCCGACGAGATCGGCCACGGCCTCGGTTCCGCGCCCGGCGAGCAGGCTCGCCGCAATCGCGGAACGGTATCCGCTCTGACAGTGCACCACGACCGGCCGGTCCCGGGGCACGTCGGCCAACCGCTCCAACAGGTGGTTGAGGGGGATACAGAGGCTGCCCTCGATCCACTCGAGGTTTCGCTCGGCTGGCGCGCGCACGTCCAACAGCACGGGCGGCCGCCCCGATCCGAGCTGCTCGGCGAGCGTCGCTGCGGTCACCCGTTCGGTGCACCGGACCAGGTCCGGTCGCGCGTCGACCGCGGTCATGCCGCCTTCGAGGTATCCCGCCACATGGTCGAACCCGATCCGCCCGAGCCGCAGCGCCGATTCCTGCTCCCGGCCGGCGGAGGCGATGATCACGATCGGACGATCGTGATCGAGCAGGGTCCCGGCCCATGTCGCAAACTGCCCGCTGAGACCGATGTTCACGCTGTCGAGCAGGTGCGCTCCCTCGAACTCTCCCGGCTCGCGCGTGTCGAGCAGGCTCGCGCCGGCGTTGCGCAGGCGGAGCACCTCCTGGAGCGTGAGCGGGCGGAGTTGCCGCGCGAGCGCCGCCTCCAGCGTCGGGCGCTCCTTGGTGTTGAGAATTGCGTCGTACGTGAAGTACGGGGGAGCGTCCGGTTGGTCGGCGAGCACGATCCGGATGAACTCCTCGCGCGACATCGGCTGGAGCGCGTAATTGTACCGGCGCTGGACACCGATCGTGGACACGGTATCCGTGCTCAGGTTCTTGCCGCACGCCGATCCCGCCCCATGCGCGGGGTACACGAGCGTCTCGTCGGGCAGCCGGAGGAGCTTCTCGTGCAGTGAGTCGTACAGCATGGCGGCGAGGTCGGCTGGCGCCCAGCCCAGCGCCGCCCTGAGGTCGGGGCGCCCGACGTCGCCGATGAACAGCGTGTCCCCCGTCAGCACCGCCTGTGGGACCTGTTCGCTCTTCGTCCGGTCGTACACGACGAGCGAGATCGACTCCGGGGAATGGCCGGGGGTCTCCAGCACCGACAGCCGGACGTCGCCGAGCGGCACTTCGTCCCCATCCCCGATCGGCGAGAACGCGTACTCGGCCGCGGCCCGCCGCCCCAAGTGGATCCGCGCCCCTGTCCGTTCGCGCAGCTCGAGGTGCCCCGCCACGAAATCGGCGTGGAAGTGCGTCAGGATCACGTGGCGGATCTCGAGGCCCTGCGCGCAGGCGTCGTCGAGGTACTGGTCGACGTCGCGCTGCGGATCGACCACGGCGGCGACGCCGCTTTGCTCATCGCCGACCAGGTACGATGCGTGAGCGAGACACTTCAGGTAATATTGGGTCAGAATCACAGCGCACCTCCGCAGCGCGGTGGACGTCGCCCCCGGGCGACCACCGCGTCACCTCGAGCCGTCGCCCCCGAGTTCCCGCGCCCCCGAGGGAACTCCTGCCGTGCCGGGGGCCCTACAGCGGCGGCGTGAAGCGGCCGTCCACCGCAGTCCAGCCGCCGTCCGCGAAGAGGAGCGACCCGGTCACGAAACTCGCGGCCTCCGACGCCAGGAAGACGACCGGACCGGCCATCTCGTCGGCGGACGCCCAGCGGCCGAGCGCGGACCGTTCGGCGTACGCGCGATACCACTCCGGATGGCTCTTGATCTGGCTCGTCAGCGGCGTCTCGACCACTCCGGGGGCGACGGCGTTGACGCGGACCCCGCGCGGGCCCAGCTCCGCGGCGAGCGTGCGGCAGAGCAGCACGATCCCCGCCTTGGTCGCGGCGTACACGCCCTGTCCCGGCTCCACGGTCTGTGCACGGATCGAGGCGAACGCGATGATGCTCCCCCGCCCCTGCTCGGCCATCCACCGGCCGGCCTCGCGCAGCACGTAGAAGGTGCCCTTGAGGTTCACCGCCAGCACCCGTTCGAGCTCCTCCGCGGTGTAGTCGAGGATGGGCTTTCGCACGTTGATCCCCGGGGTGGTGACGGCAACGTCGAGCGACGCGTGGCGCGCCGCGACGTCGTCGAACAGCCGCCGAACATCATCCTCCCGGGTCACGTCCACACTGCGGGCCTCCGCGTGCCCCCCGGCCTTCGTGATCAACGCGACCGTCTCCGCCGCGCTCTCCGGTCTGACGTCGGCGACCGCGACATGGGCCCCGTGCGCAGCGAGCGCCCGCGCCGCCGCCTGGCCGATGCCGGACCCACCGCCGATGACCAGAGCGACCTTTCCGTCCAGCCGAAACAGCCCCGCGTAGTCCACGCCACCCTCCCCCCATCTCGTCCAGAGCCCGGTACAGGAGTTTCGCGGCGGGGAAGACAAATACTTCCTCGTTCGGCGGATGTCAGTCACAAGGAGCAGGCGCCGTGCCCGAGACGCAGACCACTGCAAGTGATCTCATGACCGCGTATGTGGAGGCACATCCTCGATCGCGCGAAGCGTTCGAGCGAGCGACCGGCGTCCTCCCGGGCGGCCTGACGCACGACACGCGGGCGCTCGCGCCGTTCCTCCCGTACATCGCGCGCGCGCAGGGCGCGCGCAAGTGGGACCTGGATGGACACGAGTACGTCGACTACGCGATGGGACACGGCGCGATGATCCTCGGACACGCCCACCCCGCGATCGTCGAGGCGGTACGCCGCCAGATCGGGTTCGGAACGCACCACGGCGCCAACCACGTGCTCGAGATCGAGTGGGCGGAGCGCATCCGGGCGATGGTCCCCGGCGCCGAGCTCGTACGCTTCACAAGCTCGGGCACGGAGGCGACGCTGCTCGCGCTGCGGGTCGCGCGGGCGGCGACGGGACGGTCGAAGATCGTCAAGTTCCGTGGGCACTTCCACGGCTGGCACGACGCGGTGATGCCGGGCCAGTCGCCGCCGTGGGACGGCCTCCCCCAGGGTGTGCCTGCCGCGGTGGCGAGCCAGACGATCGTACTTCCGCCGGACGCGGCAGTGGTCGAGGCGACGCTCGCCGCAGACCCCGACATCGCCGCGGTCATCCTCGAGCCGAGCGGCGCATCCTGGGGCACCGTTCCCCTGTCGCCGGGCTTCCTCCAGGACCTCCGGCAGCTTACTACCAAGCACCAAGTGTATCTCGTCTTCGACGAGGTGATTAGCGGTTTCCGGGTGGCCCCGGGCGGCATCCAGCAGACCTCCGGGGTCACGGCCGACCTCGTCACCATGGCCAAAATCCTCGCGGGCGGGCTCCCCGGTGGTGCGGTGGCTGGGCGGCGCGACCTCCTCGAGCCGATCGGCCTCCCCGGGAGCAACCGGAAAAAGATTCAGCATCCCGGAACCTACAACGCGAACCCGCTGTCGGCGTCGTCCGGCGTCGCGTGCCTCGACCTGATTCGCGACGGGCGGGCCCAGGCCCAGTGCGACCGGACCGCGGCCGCGCTCCGAGCCGAGCTCAACGCCGTGATGGCGAAGCTCGGCGTGCACGGCGCGGCGTACGGCCTGTCGTCGGGGTTCCACCTGGCGTTCGACCCCGCGATCTCACCCGGCGCTCCGGGGAGTGCGTTGGCCCTTCCACCTGACACCCTCAAGAAGCAGCGAGGCCTGCCGCTCTTCGCCCCGCTCACCGTGGCGATGCTGATGAGGGGGGTGCACGTGTTTGCGATGGGTGGGTTCCTCAGCATCGCGCACGGCCCGGAGGACGTCGCACGCACGGCCGAGGCGTTCGAGGGCGCGCTCAGGCAAATCAAGGAGATGCTGCCCGGCTGAACCCACCGAGGCGACGCCGTACTGGAACAATATCCACCCGTGCAGTTGCCGGCGGTACGACAAACCTACTTGTCCGCCAGGACGATCTCGCCCGGAAGGCTCCACAAGGAAATCCTCGTCGCGTCATTAATTCGGAAGCCGCCATCTTCGATGGCGGCTTGCGCATGGATCGGCCGGCAGTCCCTGTAGGCGGGAGGACGTCCGGTGGTGCCATTCATAGGAGCCGACGGGTCGCGCCAGGGCCAGGATGCCGTGCCCGGTGCCAAAGCCGATCTCAAGGACGTTCTCACGTTCTTTTACCCCGAGCCGGTGCAGCGCCGCGTTCCGGGACATCTCCTCAAGGCGGGTGAACACGTCATACCAGCGGCTCACTCGATCATACGTGGCGATCGCGCTGGCGTTCGGCCTGGTCACTCGACGGACCCTTCGCGAGACGTCTTCCAGGACGTTCACTTACGAGTCGGCGCCACGAGCCACCGAAAGGCCCGCTGTACAAATGGCTTCGCCTCTTTCCCTACGCAGACGCCGTGCCCGATGATGAGCTTGTCGAAATCCCATGAAAGCAGCGTTTCAAGCGATCGTCGTGCGAGATCTCGATTGATGAAGGACAGCCTGACGTCGATCGGAACGCCGCCGTGCGGATATGCAACACCAGCGAGTTTGAACAGCGCGTTGCGAAGGCCTTGGCCCTCCACGATCGGATGATTTTGGATCAAATCGTCCAGGATGACCGTGCGGGACTCGCGATGAAAGAAGAGGATTTCTTCCATGAGAGGGTTGCCTTTGAACGCGAGTTGATCGAAGTCGCCCGCCCAACCGTGATACGGCGTGTCCGTCAAAATGCCCGTGAACGGCAGGTGCCCTCTGTTCAACGTCAGGGGGGTAGTTCGCGGTGCCCACAACTGGGCATGCGGAAATAGCGTGTGCCACCCCGCCAGCCGCCAGACGTGCCTCGGGGTCGCGGCAACAAGATATCTAACAGGACCCAACGCCACGATCTGGTTGAGCGTATCGAAGGACACGGGCACAGGAGAACTTACCCATAACGAACCGTCGGAGAGCTTCACGATCGCCATGCGGGTCGTGAAGACGACACCGAAGTCGCGGACATTCGGACCGTCCACGATCCATAGATGGTTACCGAACGCTCGTAGTTCCAACATAGTGCACACTCATGGGGAGAGCCGCGCGTGCCGTCCTTTGCAGGATTCCGACTGTCCATACACGTGTGGTTGTTCTCAACGGACGAACGCTGGCGACGCACTTGGTCGTGGCGACGTGGCGCCCAGCGCGTCGATGCGTCCGACCGGTACTCCCGCGCGCCTCGGGAGTAAGCTCTCGATGCCCGGCGGCGAGTGGACGGTCAGCATCGTCATCGCGCGGCGACACGTCTATGGCGCGACGCGCATCCGCGCATTCTCGTCTCGCCGTGCGACGCTCGCAGCGGTACTGGCGGTTCAACGAAGCCGCTCCAACACTTCCCGCGCGTGATCGGAGCGCGCGAGAATCGTGACGCGATCGCCGGCGACCAGGTACGAATCCCCGCGCGGCACAATGATCGTCCGGCCCCGGTGGATCGCCATAATCAATACCCCCGCCCCAAGGTTCACGTCCCGCAGCATTCGCCCGGCGACGCGCGATCCCGGCGCGATCACAGGCTCGAGCACGACCGTTCCGGCTGTCGCCGTCGGGGGCCACTGGTCAACCGCGGCAGGGTCGCGTCGCGAGGTCTCGGCGCAGCGATCCCCGACGCGACCGGTTGACTCCGCGAGGGTGCCGATCAACGCATCCACGTCCTTCGCCTGCGAGACCGGCACCAAGATCGACAGCCGATCGCCGCGACGAAGCTCCGTTTGGCCGTCCGGAACAAAACTCGACCCGCCTCGGCGGACAGCCAGCACGAGCGACGACGGTGGCCAGGGCACATCCGCAATGCGCCGGCCCGCGAGTACCTCGCCGCCCCGGAGCTCGAGATCGACAATCCGATAGTCGCGCAGGGATGCCGAGAGGTCGCCGGCCGGCGCGCGCGCGGCTTCCAGGTCTTGCGCCTTGATCGGCGTCCCCTTGCGCTTCGCCTCGGAGATCGTCCGCTCCAGACGTGCATAATACGCGCTCAGAATGTCCCGATGTGTCAGCCACCCGATCAGCCGGCGGCTGTCACGATCGAGCACGGGCAGCCCGTCGTCACCGTGGCGCAAGGTGAGCTGTAGCGCCTGCTCGAGCGTCTGGACCGGCGTGAGCGTTGGCGTGTCCTGCGCGAGCTCACCGGCCACGGCGTCGAGCGCGTTGTCGCGCATCGCCTGCTCGACCTGCCGAAATGTCACGGTCCCGCGGAACGCGCCCGCCGCATCGACGACCGGCAGCGCATCCCAACTGTCGTTGGTGAACCGCGCGATCACCTCGCCGAGCGCCATCTGCTCCGGCAACGCGGCCGGCACCGGCCTCATGGCGCTCCCAACCGTCAGCACCTCCATGAGGTTGGCCGCCCGCCCGCGTCGGATGTCGATGCCCCGACGGCGCAGCTTCAACGTGTAGATGCTCTCGTTCGTGAGAACCCGGCTCACGCCGGTCGCGAGCACCACGGCGAACATCAGCGGGAGGATGATCTGGTAATCGCCGGTGAGTTCAAAGATCATGATGATGGCCGTGATCGGCGCCTGGGCGGCGCCGGCAAACACCGCGCCCATCCCAATGAGGCCGTACGCCCCCGCCGGACCGGCGATCCCGGGAAGGACTTGATGCATCAGGTCTCCGTACGCGGTGCCGAGCATGGCGCCCATGAACAGCGACGGCGCGAACACACCCCCGGATCCGCCGATGCCGATGGTCAGGCTCGTCGCGACCATCTTGCCGACCAACAGGAGTGCGAGAAACCCCAGCATGTACTCCCCTCGGATGGCGCGCTCCAGCACCGGGTACCCGACCCCGTACATCTGCGGCAACACGACCAGCAGCAGCCCGAGCACGAGACCGCCCACCCCCGGGCGGAGCCATCCAGGACCTCGCCAGAGGCGGTCGCAGAGATCCTCCGTCCCGTACAGCACGCGGATGAACGCCACGCCAACGACCGCCGCCAGGGCCCCCAGCCCCGCGTAGATCAAATACTCCCACGGAGAACTAAGCTTGAACGCGGGGAGCACGAGGAACGGATGCGTGCCAAACGCGGCCCGGCCAATGATGTCCGCGACCACCGA
>Ga0209168_10003783_pt1 | contig 10226 bp, 15 predicted proteins | sample Coa_R1_FD_187156 | JGI IMG/M metagenome (GOLD analysis project Ga0209168, IMG submission 187156) | Surface soil microbial communities from Centralia Pennsylvania, which are recovering from an underground coalmine fire - Coalmine... | ecosystem: Environmental > Terrestrial > Soil > Unclassified ... | reverse complement strand
TCCCCTTCGCCGTTATTTCCTGCGTTGCTTGCAGCGTTCCGGTGACGGCCGTTGCACCATTGATGTTCACGCCGCCTGGAGCAACGATGTTCACGACGCCGCCGGCCGCAAGCTCAATGTAAGCGGTCCCGTCGACCGTACGCAGCTTGGCCGACGTCGTACTGACGCCAGGAATCATCTTCGGAAGACTGCGCGGCCCTACGATCGCAAATCCGTCGCTCAGGTCATGCATTCGCAGTTCGGCTTGATTCTGTATCCCGCCGTTTTGCCACCAGCTATCGATGCAACGACTCGCGAAAATAACCAGCGCTTCATCTCCGTTCGCTATTGGGAACGTCGCGACAAATCCTCCACCGCCGAGAAAAACCACAGGCACATCGAGAAGCTGCGGCAAGGTCACCCATTTTTGAATGGTCTTCGAACTGTCGGTTGGGTTGACCGTCAGTACGCGCGCATTGATCGACGGCTGCACGACAACAGTTCCCTGCTCCGAATTAAAACTCTGCACGATTCCGGGGATGGCTGTCCACAGAGCTGCCAACGAGCCATTGATGGCCGCCCGAATGCCTTCCTCGAAATCCGCAATTCGTTCTCTTTGATCCATGCTATCCGTACGGCAGCACTGCTGGATTTGTTGTGTTTTGCGCGCCCTGCTGAATCAGCAGGCAGGTGATCCGCGAATACCATTCCGTGTCGCGCGTGTCGCCTTCGTGCTCAATAACGAGCACGCGATACAGTCCATCGTTCGAAGCGCTCGGTGGAGCGATGCCCGCAATGAGATTCAGATCGGTGTACCCCGGGAAAAACTGTTCCTTGATCGTCGTGCTGGTGATGTCGGCATTGTTGATTTTCAGTTGGCAGCCGATCTGGATTTTCGGATTGAGCAAGCATTCCACGATGATGCCCTGCTCAGTAGCTTCCGGAACGCCGATGAGGCCGCTCGCGCTGTTCAGTTCGACGATCGTCCCTGGCAAGAAAGAGTCGAGCGGGATCAGCGTCGCGACTCCGTTCTGGATCGACCAACGACACTGATTCGTAGTCGCTAAATCCCTGAAGTAATCCCGCGCGAGGCCGAACATCACTTTGCCGCGCGGCAATATTCCTCCGGTTGTCAAGAAGCCATCGGCGCGAGGATCCACCGGAATGCCGGCAGCGGCGGCAAATGTCTTAAGCTGCTGCGGGGGCGTGCTTCCAGCTGCGATGCTGCTGTTTATCAAGCCTAAGTTGTAGGCTTGGTCCCCGTCCGCTGCAAAGATATCTAGGAAGCTGTCCACGTTGCGTTCTCGTCCGCTGCGGAACTGCTTCACCGTACCCGTGAAAATCTGGCCCGTATTGTTCTGATAGCCGGCCGACAACGCGACGCTCTTGAATTCCGAAATTGCGAACGACCTTAATGCGGTGCTCAGATTGTAAACGCGGATCCGTGCTGTGTTTGGAGTCTCAACATCGTTCGCCGTGATTTCGAACCTGAATCTAAGATTAGACAGGTCGAGCACCTCCGTCCCATTCGACAAGAACAAGCTTGCCGAACGTAAGAACTGAACTCCCTGCGGAGCTGTTGCTGCCGGGGTTGCCATTTAATCGATCACCACGAAATATAAATTCCCTGTGCTTCCTAGATTCGCGAATGTCGGGACCGCGTCGACGTCGTTGCTCGTTTGCACTATCAGCTGGCCGCCGAAATTCAGATAGCCGAACGGCGCCAACAGATCTTCGCCGGTCACCATCGGAATGCCGGACAAGATTGGATTCCCGGCATTGTCCGCGATGTCGATGGTCCATGCCTGATTCTGTTCGTTCCATCTCACCGTCAGCTGATAGGTCACGCCAGCCAGCGCTACGCTCAACGCCTGCGGCGTCGGCTGCAGGGGAATTAGGAACGGAGTGACAGTCGGGGCCGCAGCACTCATGGAGGGCTTCCCCCGCCGTTGAAGCTCGAGGTTCCGACTCCCAGGCTTACTGCCCCTTTATTCACCACTGGCGCGGTCTTTTGCGGGATCGCCTGAGACGCAGAGCTGACCACCGGGACAATCTGCGTTTCGGCAAAGAGAATCTCTTGCATCGAAAGGCGCACAGTCAGACTGTTCTCGTTTTGGTTGTCCGTTTTTTCTATGATCCTCTGCACGACCATGTTCTGGTAAATTCGCTTGCCCGTATTCACCGTGCAGAGAAAGCGGCCGACCTGAAATCCCAACAGTTGCTGGTAAATGTTTTTCAGGAATGAGATATCCCTCGTGGCGTTTTGCGGGCTCCCCTCGGACCACGCATAAATCAACTCCAGCTTCGCCGGCAGCTTGTACATGTGGTCGGTCACAACCGAACCGACCTCGACCGGCTGCTCTGTGATGACAGCCTCATCGTCGTGGTTTTCTTCGACGACAGCATCAGCAATGATCGTGGTTGATTGAAGGGCAGATTCAACTTTGAACGCCGAAGGCCCGCCTCCAACACCCTGAATGAATGTTGGAGATCCGGTGGTCGACCCTGTTGTGCTGAGACCGACAATCGAACGCACGGGAGTTATGGACACCGGAACGGGGCTGGGGAGATTTGTGCTCATTGCACAGATCCTGACATGTCGCGAACGAGGTCTGCGTTCACTTGCGCCTGGCCTCGATGCACCTGGCGCGCCATCTCGCGCGCGTCCGCACCGCCGGAAACATGGATATCGGTTTTCTGGTTCAGGGTTACTGGACTTCTGAATAAGTTTGCTTCACTGGCGCGGCGAGCGCTCAGATCGGCGCTGGCGACATACCCCCGCGGCGTGAGCACTTTGTTGAATCGAGCGAACTGGCCAGCAGCGCCGGAGAAATCTCCTGCGTTCAAATCCCTGAGCAACGTGGAATTGGCGAAGTGCGTTGATCCGATGTTGTATACCAGGTCCGTGAGCGCCGCGAGTTGATTCGCGTTCAGGTGCGTGCGGACCAGACCCAAGACCGCGGCTTGCGCGCTTGCAGTGTCCTGCGCCAGCAACTGCAATGCCCGAGCCTGCGTGACACCTCCGGAGAAATCCTCGCCCGGCCTGATCTGGTGACCATAGCCGATCGACATGTGGCCGGCGTCGCGGTAAGCAGTACGCGAGAAGCCTTCGAACTTCGAGATGAACCCTGACACCGAATTTCCAATGTTGCTGAACACTCCGGAATATTTGTAGGTATCGTACAGCTTCCGGCCTTGCTTTATGTCGTGCAACAATAGCAGCGCGTCGCCGATTACCAGGCCGCCAACTGCGGCGACGGTCCCGAGACCTATCCCTCCGGCGCCTTCTGCGGCCGCTGCAGCCTCGCCACCCGCAGCTGCGCCAGCCCCGGCACGCGCGCCAAACCCTAAAAAGCCTGCGATGCCTTTAAGTGCCGCAAACGAACCGACTATCCCTGCGATTGTAGCTGCCACACCTCCGAGCGCCGTGGACCATCCATTCGTTTCGCTGTTCAGCTCGATGGCGAAGTTCACTGCGCTTTGAAGTAGCTTCACAACCGAATCGGCGAATGGCAGCAATTTCCCTTCAAACGAAATCCCCAACAATTGGACGCTCATCATCAACTGACGAACGTCATTCATGAAATCATGAGACTGCCCGGAAATCTTGTCGATGTTGATGCCCGAGCGCGCGGCTGCTTCGCGGAACTGCTGCTGCGCGTGCAATATCTGCGGCAAGTTCCTTTCGAGCATGAACAGTGTTTGCGGGTCGAGACCAAACCCCGCCGCGATCTGCTGCGCAATGGCGTATCTGTAACTTCCAGGAGGGCCCAGATCCTTGAGGCGCGTCACAAGGTTGATCAGATTTTGGGTATTATCAGAAACCTGCCTGATTCCCAGCCGATGGAAGAACATCGCGAGGCCGGGATTGGCGCGAAGCGATGCGGCCATGCTTTCGACCGCACCTGTGATTGTCTCAGCGTTGATTCCAGCTTGGCCGGCGCCAAAGCGCAAGGACATCAACCGACCGACCGATGCCCCGGTCCGCTCGCTGACGAAATACAGCCGCTCCATTTCTGAAGCGGTTTTGACGAGGCTCGCCGCGATCGCTACGCCGGCGGCCGCAGCTACTTTGCTCAGTTCGGCGAACTTCTGAGTTGTGAGATTGAATTTGCTTTGAAAATCGCGGAATTCCTGGTCGTCGATATCGAAACCGACAGCGACTAAAAATTCACGAAGGATATTGGCGCCGCCGGTAGCCATAAGTTATTCGCTGAGTACCTTTTCGAGCCTGCTTTCGTTCTCATGGGCAACATCGAGTGAATCGTTCATTCTCGCGATATCTTCCAGATCTATCGCACCGTTTTTCAGGGATTCGTAAAGGCACATTCCCTCGACGACAGGGCGCATAAGCCAATCTTCCCGGCTGCTCATCGATAAAAACGGGACGCTCTTACTCAGGCCGCCGGCTGCTTCGATTCTGGTTGAGCGCCAGGAAAAAAACTTCCAAGATTCTCCTTCACTACGGCAATGACAATCTGGACGAGCGTGGCCATGTCGATGTCTTCATACATCAGCGCGTTTTGGCCTTTCGCCTTAACGGGAGTCCATGCCCCGGCAATTTTTCGCTGTACGACCGCGAGGCACGGGAAAATGATGCTCTCTACTTCCTCGTCGCTCATATTCGCCAATGCGGACGAGAGCGGTCCGGCAATCGCCGCAAAGAAGTCTGTTCCATCATTCTGCTCCGCAGAAACAGGCGACTGAACCGAGACTGTGGTAATCGCTGCGATGGCCGGAGCTAGCCGGCGCGCGAGATGGAACTGCTTGATCGCGTTCATTTTCCCGATGGAATATTCGTTCCCTCCAACGGTGAGTGTTTCGCTCATCGGTTGCGCTATCTCCTTTTCCCAGCTAATGCCCGCGGCCGAACAGGCTCACGACGCGCGGACCTAATTGCAATACGAACACGAAGAATCCGCAGAAGAAAACGATGCGGCCGATTTCGACCAGCTTTGGACTGTCCTGTTTGGTGAATCCGTAAATCAGCAGGCCGATAATGGCCACGATCAAACTGACGACGATTACCATGTTGTGCCCTCCTCGCTTTTCGCTGCGAGACCTGTTGCGCGCCGGACCGCTTACGCCGCTTCGAGGATTCCCGATCCCAAAACAGGATCGATTACCGCTGCATTGAAATCCCACTCGAGGAAGCCAGCTTCCTTCGCAAAATCGTTCCTCGGGAACTTGGTGAATGCCACGCCCGTGCAAGTATAGTCGTCGCCAATCACCGGATTCGTGAGCACGATGATGTTCTGCCCATGGAACAGCGAGCTCGTGGTCTGGAAGCTGTAGAGCTGGGACAGCTGTGCATTCACCGGCGACGTTTTCAACAGCCGGACCATAATCTTTCCGGCCTTGCTCGCGTTCAGGCTGTGCATTCCAGTGCCGTCCGCGCCAATGACCAGGCGGTCTTTCTCCTCGGCGAATTCGATGGAGATGCCTTCCTCAGAATTTCCCGAGCCGGCGCCAAGCGAGAAAGAACCTCCCGGCCCCGTGATTGTTGCCAACACGTCCAAAAAGGAATAGGTCACAACAGCCTCCTCGATAAAAATCTTTTCGCCAAATAAAAAGGCTCGCACGCGAAACATCCGCATTGCGAGCCGTCTGGATCGTCCCTTTCGGGGGTCCGGATTGGGGCTGCTTACTGCTTATCGATTAAGAATTCACTGTTATCGAAACATCCACTGTCTGGACTGCCCCTGCTAGCTTCGCGGCCACCTGAATGGGCACCGAGATTCTCGATGCTCTTTGCGCCGGCGTTTGCGAAGATACCGGCGGCGCGAAGATGTAATACCCTTTCGACATGAAGTCGCCGGTATTCAGCGCGCCAAAGCCGTTGCTCGTCCATGTTCCTGGCGCCAGCAAGCCATCGGTGACATACTGCGCGCACACCTGAGCGATCGCCGCAACGAGCATATTCGTTCCCGCATCGGTTTGCGGAATCTTTGTCGGTGACGTGAACAGCGTATTGTAGAGCGCCGTCTGGATATCGACAGCGAGCGCGTCCGTCCCAATCACCGTATCGATGAAGTCCCCGCTCGAGCTGACGCCCATTTCGATGATCGCCGTATTGTTATTGTACGCGACGAACACATTGCAGTTCTTCGCTTCGAGCGCGCCGATCTGGGTCGTCGTCAGATTCTCTGCAACGATGCCGGGCTCCTGCTTGTACATCAGAGTGATCGTCGTATTGTTTCCCGTGTAATCCACGGTGAGGATGCGCGCCAAAAGGCTGACGACGGCATAGGGGCTGCTGCTGCTGAACTGCACGGCCGTGTGTCGCAGACCTGCGACTTGCGATAGAACATAAGCGATATCGGTCGTGTCCCCGGGAGTCAGGACGGCCGGCTCCTGTGTCGTAATTCCGTAGAAATGCTTGTTCGTCGCGCCCTCGATGAACGGAGCAATCGCTTCGTGGTCGCTGTCGACGGCGCCGATGACCGTGATGGCGTACCACGACTGCCCGTATTTTGTGTCGAGTAGCGTGACAGCCGCGAGCGCGGTTTCGGCCGCAAGACCGCCAGCTACATATGCCCCGCTCGTGGCGGCCGTTAGCCCCAGCGCGCCGCTGATGTCGGTGACGCCTCCGCCGGTCCCCGCTGTGGCAAAGCTTACGCTTGAAGTGGCTCCGGTCGTGTGGCTTGTGATTTCGAACCGATTGTAAACCGCGTCCCAGACGATGTTGGCTCCGGTGAGCACGGCTTGAATGACCGCAGCGACTGCGTTCATGTTCGTGACAGCCGTGAAATTCAATCCAATCACGTCCTGCGGAGCTCCGCCATCAACTGTGACGGTAAAGCCGCCATCTGTAATCGATGTCCAGTTGGAAAGAGCTTGCTGCGCCAGCGACAATGCGCCACCAAGGAGCTGGCCGCTCGCGGCCGTCTTGCACCATCTCGCGACGAACAGCTGCGTGGGCTGCGGGTTCTGCTCGAACCACAGCACCGCCGCCAGGTATTCCGGCGCGCTCGTTCCGAAGTCCTGCGCCACGGCCGTCAATGAAGAATAGCTGCGCATTCGCGTCACCGTGTCGATGACCGCCGACGTCCCCATGATCACCAGGGAGCTGAGGCTCTGCGCTTGCGCGGCCTCGGCTGTCAGTGTGACGTTCACATTTATCAATCTGGAGATCGGAAGCGTGACCGGTAAACTCATCTCACTCTCCTAAATGCTGAATGGCAGATCCGCATACTCGAACTCGCCATAGCCTGGAATTGCTGCAATCTTTTCAGTTGTCTGGCCTTCTTGAATCGTTCCTTGCGCGCCTTTCAGATTCGGGACTGGATACTGATAGGCCTGCTGACGTCGCAACCTGAACGAAACGTCGATTCCCATGATCCACTGCTCTTTGATGAGCGCCGGAACGATTAGGCTTTCCCCTACTTCGACCAACCCGAAGCCGTTCAGCCGCATCGCCTCGCGATTTTGCGCGAGCGACAATCCCATGGCAAACAACTCACTATTTTTCTCCGCATTCGGACCGTAGAAGCTGCACAAGATCTCAAGAATCTGATTGCGATAGACCATGTCGGTCGAATTGAAAAAGTCATTCAGGTCCGTCGAATGAATGACGGCAGCAAAGACGTCGCGCGGGCGCTTGAGGCAGCCGATCGCCGCCCAATCCTGCGTGGCATCCGGCTGATTCGGTGGATTCAATTGCCATCGAGGGAATACCAATGTTCCGGTCATTGATGTCAAGCCGACTACGAGCTGCTGCAGGAATTGCGCCAGCAACACGTCGTTCAGTTCTCCGTTCGTTTGAACAGGAGTAACGTACCCTGGACCGGAAATGAGCGCTGGTGTTGTCATTGGCAAAACTCGATTAGTTCCCTCTTCAGCCTAACCTCTTCGCTCGCCTGCCTATGCTCCGGCGGATTGATTTTCACCGCTATTAAGTACACGCAAATGCAAGGCGCGCATCCGCACTGCATGCATGACCTCGTCGCTGGGCTGGCTGTTCCCTTCATCGCGTTGCCGCCGGCGGATCCACGATGTCGATGCTCGTCGCTGCCACTTTAATGAAGCCGCGCGCGTATTTGCTGTAGTCCTCGACGCGCACAACGAGAAAATTGCTGCCATTCCAGACAACGACGTCCGGCTGGTACTCGCACCGGTCTACCGTTTTGCTTTCGCTACGCAATCCGAATTTCGTGATTACGACGATGCTTTTTGCATTCGTCTGCACTTCGGCGCGCCGCGATAGATCGTTCAGCCCTTCCGGATAAACGACGCCGCGCACGCCATCGAACCGCTCCGATTCGATCTTTGTCTGCCCGAAGTTATTCACGAACTGCTTTCGGCGAAGGACAGAAAAGGAATCCAAGGTGTATGGATTCTGGAGGGCCGCACTCACATCGAGCATCGCTGTCATGGCGTGGACCTGTACCCCCAGCATGGCTCCGCGGTGTAATCCACACGGATCCCTTGCGTTGGAAAATCATGCTTCACGCCCTTGTTGTCGATGAAATGCGTCACGCCATCATCGTAGATGTGTGTTTCGATATTGTAAGAGCGCCACAGGTCAAGCGAGCAGCCGTACCACTTTTGCTGATTCGTGGTTTGTGTCACAGTGACATCGACACCTTCATATACGCCTCTTCCGCAACTGGCAAGGCAGGCAATTGCGACGAAGAAGAATAGAAGACGCGCGAGCTTCATTTACGATTTCTCCCGAACGACATAAGTCATGCTGGCCAAAAGTTGCCCGGTGTCTATTAAAGTCCGGATCTCCGAACTGGCCAGCTTCTTCCCTGCGCGCCGTTGGCGCGCTCGAATCGTGGCTGGCCTCAATGGCTGGAACGGGCCTTCTCGAATCTTGAGCTTCACCGACGTCGCAGCGATGAGCCCCACAGCCTCGAAATTCTTTCGCACGCCATCCGCGTTCCCGTCGAGCGCCGCTTCGCCCGCCTTTTGCATCTGCGCCGTTATTCGGTCCTTCGCGTTCATGATCCCCGAATCCATGAAAGGCCGCGGTGGAATGTTCTGCGTCGGCGAACCGAAATTTTGGATATATGCAATCAAGGCATTCGTCGCAACCGAAGTATCTGTGCGGTCCGTTTTTTCCTGTGGAACGCCCACCAGCACGTGCTCCTTTTCCAGTAATTTGACGCCGCGAAAGAATGCATCCGCATGGTCCGTCACCATACGAATGTTCGTCGTCATCTTGAATACGCCTTTTCTCATGAACCAAACCATCCTGGTAGGCAGTTAGGCCCTGACCACGCAGCGCCACTGCCGCCATTCGCCCCTGGCACCGTCCCGGCGCCTACGCCGCATCTCGGGCCAACCTGCAGCGGCCCTGCACCGGCCATGCGTGCCCATCGCAGAAAGCGCGTTCCGTAGACCGTAAGATTCCAGTTTCCGCCTTCTGTTTCCAGTGCCGCGACGCTATCGTAATTGACGCTCACGGCACCTGGGCTTTCGCTGGATATTGGCCCGCGGCTGATCCCGGGCCATCCGCCAATCAGCGCTGTGTCTTGCGCCTGCGCCTCGAGCACGAGTTCGTGCGCAACCATCATTTCGACGCCAATCTGGAGCATCGCGCCCCAACGGCACGGATCGAGCAAAACGGTCGCGACAGCAAGCCAGTAATTTATACTGGAAGTGGGATACTTGGAAGTGTCTTTGAATTCAGGGAGGTCGCCGAGAAACTGTGCGGGGGTCACGATCGGCGTGACTGATGTGATTGGCGGCATCCCGGCTCCTTACTTGCGGCCGGCCTGAGCCTTTTCCTCCGTGCCGGCCTTCTCATGCTTCTCATCGGCGGAAACTTGACCCGATGGTGATGCCCACTGCTCCCAAAATTTTCTGTTCATCTCGTTCACTTGTGCCGCAGTGAGTCGCGACGGAATCGTTTCCGGCTCGGGCATTTGCTCGTCGACGCCAGCGATTGTCCCTTTGTTGCGACTGGCGTAGAAGACTTCTTCACCTTTTTTGGAGCCATACTCCGACTCCATTTTTGATTTTATCTCTTGCCCCTTCTCTGTCAGCGGAATGGGATGCCTCCCCGCTTACTTCGATTTCCCGTTGCCCTTTCCGGATACCTTCGCCTCGGCTTCCGCCTTTGCTTTTGCGTCGGCATCAGCTTTCGCCACTGCATCGGCAACGACTTTGGCATCGGCGTCGATTTTCGCCTTCGCCTCGGCTTCTTTGGCTGCGGCGGCATCTTGCTCTGCCTTCAGCTCGGCGTCGATTTTCGCCTTCGCCTCGGCTTCTTTGGCTGCGGCGGCATCTTGCTCTGCCTT
>Ga0209168_10003779_pt1 | contig 10242 bp, 6 predicted proteins | sample Coa_R1_FD_187156 | JGI IMG/M metagenome (GOLD analysis project Ga0209168, IMG submission 187156) | Surface soil microbial communities from Centralia Pennsylvania, which are recovering from an underground coalmine fire - Coalmine... | ecosystem: Environmental > Terrestrial > Soil > Unclassified ... | reverse complement strand
GAGATCGACCTGATAGACCATGGGCAGATTTCGGGACCGTTGTCATACCCCGACCTGCGCGACTTGCGAGAGGAAGGCGCCGGTGTTTTCAGCGAGATGTCGATCGAGCAGTTCAGCATGTTCCCGCGCGACGCCGGCGACCACGTCGAGTCGCTCACCGGCGAGCTCGTCAACGGCGACTATTTCCGCCTGATTGGCCTCGACGCCGCGGTGGGACGGGTGATCGGACCGCAGGACGACATTGCGCGCGGCGCGCACCCGGTCGTGGTCCTCGGCTACAACTATTGGATGAGCGACTTCGGCGGGCGCCGCGACGTCGTTGGGCGCGAGATGCGGTTAGGCGGGCGCGCGTACACGATCATCGGCGTCGCGCCTAAAGCCATCGAGGGATTGCTGCCGGGGCTGTTGCCCAAGGTGTACGTCCCCATCCAGATGATCAATCAGCTCGAGCCGTCGCCGGCGGATCAACTCGCGATGCGTGGCAATCATTCATACTTCGCGAAGGTGCGGCTGGCCGACGGGCAGTCGTTCGCCTCGGCAAACGCCGTGGTCAAGCGCTACGTGGGCGACATGCAGCGCGCGTACCCGAACTCGTGGCCCTCGGGCATGGACGTCCGCGTCATTCCGCTCACGCACATCGCGGTCAACCCCATCGTCGACAACATCGTGGTCCCCGCCGCGGCGGCGCTCATGGTCGTGGTGGGCCTGGTGTTGGTCATCGCCTGCGCGAACCTCGCGAGTTTCCTGCTGGCGCAAGCGCGCGACCGGCGGCGCGAGATCGCGGTGCGGTTGGCCATCGGCGCGACGCGGCGGGCGCTGATGCAGCAGCTGTTGGTCGAGTCGCTCGCGGTCGCGCTGGTGGGCGGTGTGTTAGGCATTCTGCTGTCGCGCCTCGCGCTGCACGTGCTGCTCACGGCCAACCTGCCCATTCCGCTGCCGATCAACCTTGACGTCGGCATCGACGCACGCGTTCTGGCATTCGTAATCGCGACGACGATCGCGGCGGGCGTGTTGTTCGGATTGGTGCCGGCGCTGCAGGCCACGCGGCCCAACGTGGTGGAGACGCTCAAGAGTGAAAACACCGGCGGGAACGGCGGGCGCCGCTTCACGATGCGGAGCGGGCTCGTGGTGGCGCAGACCGCGGGGTCGCTGGTGCTGCTCATCACCGCGGCGCTGTTTCTCCGGAGCTTCGCCGCCCAGGCGAGGGTCGATGCCGGATTCGGGGCCGCGCCGGGCGGCCTCGTCTGGATGGCGCTGCCCAACGACCGGTATCCGGCCGCGCGCCGGGCGCAGGCCGTGGCGGAGATCGAGCGGCGGGTGCGCGCGCTGGACGACGTGAGCGGTGCCGGCGTGATCAGCGACATGATGCTCAATTCGTTAGGCAACAACTCCGAACGCATCCACGTCGACGGCGTGCAGCCGCCGCCGGGCCAGACGGCGTTCGACATCGACTACACGAGCGCCGATTCCGGATTCTTCGACGCCGCGGGGCTCACGGTCGTGCGCGGCCGGGTGTTCAACTCGTCGGACACGCCGGCGCGCGACCGGGTGGCGCTGGTGAATCAGGCGATGGTGGACAAGTTCTGGCCGGGCAGCGACGCCGTCGGCCGGACGTTCCGCACCGACTCGCTCGAGTATCATATCATCGGCGTCGTGAAGACGACCAAGGTCCGCTCGTTAGGCGAGGCGCCGCGGCCGCTCATCATCGCGGCGTATACGCAGGATGTGACGCCGTTTCTGAACGTCGTCGTGCGGGCGCGCGGCGACGCGTCGGTCGCGGCCACGCGGGTGGTCACCACGCTGCGGGCGATCGATCCGTCGTTCATGATCTACCAGGCGAAAACCATGGAACAGCATCTCGGGACGATGCTGCTGCCGGCCCGGTTAGGCGCGGTGGCCTTCGCGCTGTTCGCGGCGCTGGCCCTCGTGCTGGCGATGATCGGCGTGTACGGCGTGGTGCGCTACGCGGTGGCGCGGCGCTCGCGCGAAGTGGCGATCCGGCTGGCGATCGGCGCGCGGCCGGACAGCGTCGTCAGGCTGCTCATGCGCGACGGGGTGATGCTGGTAGCGATCGGCGCCGGAGTCGGGCTGCTGGTGGCGGCAGCCGCGGCGCGTGCGCTCCAGTCGCTCTTGTTCGGCGTCGCAGCGTTCGATCCGGCGGCGTTCGTGGTCGCGCCGCTGCTGCTCCTGGCGGTCGGAGCGCTCGCGGCGTTCCTGCCGGCGCGCCGGGCGAGCGGCATCGATCCGGCGAGGGCGTTCCGTGCGGAGTGATGCCTAACAGAGCGTCGAGGGGGACATCGCGCGCGATCTCCCCCTCGACCGGTGGGGCTCCGTCTACTTGTTCTGGATGTTGAAGGAATTCGACGCAACGGGAGCGCCCGCGACGCCGTCGAAGCTTCCCGATGTGCTGAGCTGATATCCGCCGGCCTTCGTCAGCGAGACGCCGGCGAAGGTCGCGAGCCCATCGGCGCCGGTCGTCCGCGTTACCGTCACGCTCGGCGCGCTCGTGCCATCACGGAAGAACGCGATGGAGCTGCTGTTGCCCACGATGCTCAGCGTCACCACGACGTTCGGAAGCGGAGTGCCATTCAGCGTCGTGACCGCGACCTGAATCGGGTTGCCGTTGGCGTCGGCCAGCGGCGAACTGTTTCTGCCGTTGGCTATCGGCTTCACGAACGCCAGCGTCACCCGCTGCATGTCGATCACCACACTCGGACTGAGCTCGCTGGCGCCGCCGCCAACCGCGCCGAGTTTGAACGCGGCTTGGGCGGTGTTAGGCGCGACCAGGTTCGCAGCGTGCCGGGCGAGCGAGGCCAGGAATCGCGAGCTCCGTGTGGACGCGGCGGCGAAGGCCGGCGGCGTGCTGCAGGCGAGCGGCTGGAGCGGCAGAATCGCATTGATGTGCTGTACGCGCAGCGTGGGCGTGACGTCGAGGTTGCACACGCCGATCGTGAGCGGCGACGAGAACGCAAGGACACCCGACGCGATGGTCGGAATGGTGCGCAGCTCGAACGAGCTGCCCACTTCCGGATCGTTCGTCAGGAAGTCCGTGATCCGCGACCCGTAGATGAGGAACCGCTTCGCCTGCGCGGCGGCGCTGATCGACGCGCCCCACCCGGCGGGCGCCTCGGCGGCCCAGTCGGGCGTGTTGCCGCGCTCGTAGGCGCCTAACGAGCCATCCGACGCATCCTTGCCGCGCACCTCGTAGAGCCAGCCCGGTCCCAGCGCGCCGGCCACGGTGAAGTCGCCGGGTATGGTGGCGGTGATGTAGCTCTCCATGCAGCCCAGGAACCCGGTCGTCAGCGCGTTGAACACGGCGCCGGTCGCGCCGCTCGACTGGGCGCTCGTGCCGCGCATGGCCGCGAGACGCGACAGTCCATCGAACGCCTTGTCCGTGGCCGCCGCGTTCGGACCGTTCTTCGACAGCGACTGCAGATCGCCGATGATCGTGAACAGCGGGTCCTTGTTCGACGCGGAATACGAGCGCGCGTTCTGCTTGAGCGTCGTAAAGTTGCAGCTGACGGCGAGCGGACCCGTGATGTCGGCCCGCGGTGCGGCGGTCGCGGGAGGCCGGGCCGTGTCGCCGCAGGCTGTGAGGGCAAGCACCGATGCCACGACGAACCCAACTGTACTGAGGTAGCGCATGAGCATTGAGTCTCCGGAACTGCGGGATAACGTGCGGTGCAACGCACGTCTTGGTGAAAAAAGCTATTCCGTTAGGCAGTAGTGGGCGGGGCCGCGCCGGACGGTCAGTTGGCTCCCCTGAGCAGGGCCTGGTAGCGCGGATCCGAACGAAGGTCCTTGAGCCACCACGATTCATCTTTGGCGGCAAAGGCACGCTGTTGAGGGTTCGCCGCCAGGAACCGAGCGACGAGATCGATCGCGGCATCCTTGCGGCCGCTCTGCGCGAACACGATCGACGCATAGTTCGTGAGCTCGCCGGTGGGGTCGATCTGCGGATCTCCCTCCGCAGATTTGGCCAGCGAGGCGGCACTGTCCATCTGTCCGGCACGCACGAGAGCGAGTGCGACCATCATCTTGCCCTTCAACTTGTCGAATGCCTGCACGTTCGCCGGACTCGCCGCCACGTATTCGTCGTACGTCTTCCAGACGTCGGCCATGTTAGGCGGCGTTGGCGCGGGCAGCGCATAGAGCCAGAGCTTGCATTCGGTGAATCGATAGCTCTGCGGGAATCGCGTCCGGCCTTCCGTGCACCAGCGCTCGGCCTCCGGACGGATGCCGAGGTCGAGCGACGCGAGGAAGAGCCGCAGGATCGTCTTGTCGACATCGGTGAGATATGGATCGGCCTTGTACGCGTTCTCCGCGGCGAGCTTGGCTTCGGCGAGCTGTCCCTTGTTGATGAGCAGGTGGCTCAGCGTGTTCCATGCGGACGCGCGCTGATCGTTGGCTTGCGTCACCGTCCGTAAATCGTGCTCGGCGGACCCGAGCAGCGCGTCGGCGGCCGCTGGGTTAGGCGCGAGATTGTACAGCCACTGCAGGTAGTGCAGCGTGCCGCGCGCCTCGGTCGCGTCGACGTTGTTAGGCGCCCGCGCCAGGGCCCGGCCGGCATCGGCGAGTCCGGAATCGATCCATCGGGTGAAACTCGAATCAGACGGGCCGACGAGCCGCGCCGCCTTGAAGCCGAGCCACGCCCGGTCGACGCTCGGCGTGGGCCAGCTCTTGTCGATGGTTTCCACCGCTGCCAGTGCGCTGTCGGCGATCGTGAGCTTGGCGACGGCAGCCGGCACGTCGTGCGCGCGCACCAACGCATCCACCTCGGTTTCGGTCTGGCGCGCGTGCTGCAAGGCGTCCCACGCAGCTTCGTTGCGGGTGCCGACGCGGGACACCAGCTCCTGCACTTCCTGGCCCAGCCGCTTGCGGAGGAACAGCGACACCGTGTGCGCCACCGAATCCTGGAGGTCGAGTGCGCTCTGCATCGGGTGTTCGATGACCGTCTTGTCGATTTGTGCGCCGCTGAGCGCGTCGACGAGCCGGACGGTGACGCGCACGCGCCCCTGGTCCGCAAGCTCGACGGTGCCGTTCACGACCGTGCCCACCTTGAGCGCGCGCGCGATACTGTCGGTGGGAACCGCGTCCTTGCCCTTGAAGGCGGCGGACCCGTTGCGCGACGTGACCTTGAGCTGCGGGACGGCGCTCAGCTCGTCGATCAGCGCTTCCGTTAGGCCATCGGCGAGATAACCCAGCGACCCGCCCCGGCTCCGGTCATCGAAGTACATCACCGCGATGTTCTGCTTCGCGTAGTCCCCCGAGAGTCCCGCGGGAACGGCGGCGCCGTGGATGTGCGGCCAGGCGAACCATCCCGCGACAATGAGCACGACCAAGCCCGCCAGGGCGCCGAGCATCCAGCGTGAGCGGCGCGTCGGCGCCGCCGGGCTCGGGAACTGAGGCGCCGCCACACCCGCTGCGGCTGCGCGCCGGCGGCGTGCTGCGCCCTCGTCGTCCGTGAGCGCTGCGGCAAAGTCGCCAGCCGAACGGAACCGGTCCGCCGGGACTTTCGCCAGCGCTTGCATGATCGCGTCTTCCATCGCGTCGGGCACCGTGCCGCGGACGATCCGGAGGCTCGGGATGTTGTCGAGCGAGTGGCGCGCGAAGATCGCCATCGCCGTTGGACCGGTGAACGGCGGTTGCCCGGCGAGCATCTCGTACACGACGCACCCCAGGCTGTAGATGTCGCTCTCCGGGGTGACGTCGCGGCTTCCCATTGCCTGCTCTGGCGCCATGTAGGTTGGCGTACCTACGGTCATGCCGGTGCGCGTGATCGTCTCTCCCCCGGCCACCGATACGGCACGCGCGACGCCGAAGTCCGCGACCATGGCGCCCTGGTCCGGGCTCAGGAGGATGTTCTCGGGCTTGATGTCGCGATGGATGACGCCTTTCGAGTGCGCGTAGTCGAGCGCATCTGCCACTTCGCGCGCGATGGTGATCACGTCCGAAATCGGTAGCTGCTTTTGGCGTTGCAGCCGCTCGCGCAGCGATGCCCCGTTCACGAACGGCATCGTGTAGTACAGGGTGCCGTCGAGCTGTCCGGAGTCGAGCACGCCGACGATATGCGGGTGCTGGAGCATGGTCCCGACTTCGATCTCGCGAAGAAACCGATCGACGCCGAGGTTCACCGCCAATTCCGGCAGGAGCACCTTCACGGCCACGAGCTGGTCGCGCTCGTTGTCGTGGGCGAGGTAGACCGTCGCCATGCCGCCGCGGCCCAGCTCCCGTCGCACGGCGTAGCGACCCCGGAGTGCAGACTCCAGAGTCGTGAACGGGCTGCCGGTGACGGATTGCTCCACGCGTACTCCTATCGAGGAGGCATTGACGACTGGTCGGCCGGCCCGTGGCGCCACGCCGTGCGGACAGCCGATTTGTTCGAGGTTGTGCGGCGATCCAAGGGGAGACGCCCACCAGGCGGGGGCGTCCAGTTCATCGGTGCGATTTTAGAAGGAATCTACCATCTCTACAGTAAGTGTTTTTAATGGAAATGTGCAAGCGCCTGCCAGAGCGGTCGACAAAACAGACGTGCGCTCGGACGCCGCCGGATTGGCCGTGCTGGACGGCCGTGGGCCCGCCTACCCACCGAGCGGGAGGAGACAGTGCTGGCGGCGCTGACGGCGCCCTATGCCTAACACTGCTCGCGCGCGGAACCCACGACCTGACGGCAGTATTATTCGGGACACTCCTCGGGAGAAGCCATGCCGCGCCGGGACTCACGTCGAATACCGAACCATTCCTGCGTTCCGGCTGCGTTGATGGTGATCGCCATCGCGGCGTGCTCCAACGGCACCTCGCCCGTTGGCCGCTGCACCGCCGTTCCGTCGATCGCGATCGAGGTGACCGTGCGCGATTCGGTGTCGGGCGCCGTTCTCGCGGACAGCGCGTTCGGGACCGTCGTCACGCCGACCTATCAAGACTCGCTGCGCCAGCTCAACGACAGCGTCCTGCGCGGCGGAACCCAGCTCGGCACCTACACGGTTACCGTTAGGCGCCCGTCATACGCGGATTGGATCGAGTCGGGGGTGCGGGTTTCCAAAACCGGCGACTGCGGAAACGTGCTTCCAGCAGAGCTCGAGGCTCGACTCGTGCGCGCTCCCTGACTCCTTCTCATGTCTCACGGGCTGCGTCGACGCACCATCTGCGACCTGGTCGCGGGGGCATGGGGGACCGCGCCGGCGCTGCACACCGATAGCGGGCACTCGGTCCTGCAACCGGCCTAACGAAAGGAACGCCGCCATGCTCTACATGATTATCGAGCGCTTTCGCGGTGGCGATGCCGGCCCGGTGTACGATCGCTTCCGTCGCCGGGGCCGTCTTGCATCCGAGGGCCTGCGCTACGTGAGCAGCTGGGTGACGGACGATCTGACCCGGTGCTATCAGGTAATGGAATGCGACGACCGCGGGCTCCTCAATGAATGGATTGCCGCCTGGGCCGACCTGGTGGACTTCGAGGTGCATGCCGTCATCACGTCGGCCGAGGCGGCGAGCCGGGTGCCGCCGGCGAGTGAGCGTTAGGCGCCGGGCTTCGGTTAGGCGATTCGTATTCGCGCGAGGCGGCGGGGCTTCCTCGCTCTGGGGAACACGGATTGAACGGATTGGACGGATTGAACGGATTGCTCGGCTGACGGACAGAACACGGTCGTCCGCCAACAACAATGATGTTGTTGTTCCCAAACACGCTCGAGCGTGGCCACCGAGCGACGAACGCCGCGCCGCTGTCGAGCAATCCGTTCAATCCGTCCAATCCGTTCAATCCGTGTTTCCGAGAGCGAGGAAGCGCCGCCACGGCGCGCACTACTCGTCAGCTCGGGGGCGGCGATGCCATCCGGGCGATGCCGGAGCGCTCGCCGGCCGCTGTTGCGTCGAACAGGACATGGCTAGACTAAGCGCAGGAGGCATACCGTGACTTCGCCGACGACAACGCAGGCGCAACTTGGCTTCGTCGCTCCGTTCTTCATCGTGCGCGACGTGCGGCAATCGATCGCGTTCTACAAGGATCGACTCGGCTTCGAGATCGTCTACGTGGGGCCGGACGGTGACCCGTACTACGCGATGGTGCATCGCGACGGCGTTAGGCTCATGCTCAAGGCGATCACGCCCGAGGTAGAGCCGATGCCGAATCCGAGCCGCCACCCGTGGGCGCGGTGGGATGCATACATCTATACGGAGGATCCCGCCGGGCTGGCGGAGGAGCTGGCGTCGCGCGGGGTGTCGTTCCACAAACCGCTCCATGTCAACAGCGACAATCTGCGCGGGTTCGAGGTCATGGACGCGGACGGCTACGTCCTGTATTTCGGTCGACCGAACTGACGGCCGCGCGGTGTTAGGTGAAATCCACAGCTGGCCATCACGCTCTCCACTCCACGTCTCGACTCGTAGCGCGCGCACCAAACTTGCGCCGACGGGCAAGGAGCCTTTTACCCGGAGGCAGTCATGCTGCAGCGCTCACCCATGTACGCCTACATCCCGGTCGCGGACCTTTCGCGCGCCCGCCAGTTCTACGAGCAGAAGCTCGGGTTCGTACCGAAGGACGAGAGCAACGGCGGCGTGATCTACCAGTGCGGCGATCACACCGCCTGCTTCATGTATCCGTCGAGCTTCGCCGGCACGTCGCGGGCGAGCCAGGCGTTCTGGCAAGTCGACGATGTGGAGCGCGAGGTGGCCGAGCTCAAGAAGAAAGGCGTGACGTTCGAGGAGTACGACATGCCGAACCTCAAGACGAAGAACGGCATCGCGACCGGCGGCGGCGCCAAGACCGCCTGGTTCAGGGACACCGAAGGCAACATCATGGCCATCGTGCAGAGCATCTGATGCTCGGGCCGCGCCGGCCGGCCGATGCGCTCGCCTAACCGGGAGACGCCGACGTCGGCCGGTACACGCCCCACGCCGACGACAGCGCGTCGGAAATCTCGCCGAGGCTCGCCCGCGTCCGCACCGCCGCCATGATGTTCGGCACCACCGGCGACTGAAACGTGCCGCCGGCGTACGCGGCGGCCTCGCGCAAATCGCCTAACGCGCGCTTCGCAGCCGAGTCGTCCCGCTTCGCCCGCGCCGCCCGCAACCGCTCCACCTGCTCCCGCTCGAGCGCCGAATAGTCGGGCCCGGGCACGACCGGCGGCTCCTGGTCGTCCGTGAACTTGTTCACGCCCACGATCACCGACTCGCCTCGCTCGATGCGAAGCTGCAACGCGTATGCGCTCTTGGCGATCTCGTCCTGGAAATATCCGCGCGCGATCGCCTGCTCCGCCCCGCCCATCGCATCGACGGTGCGCAACAACGCCTCCGCCCGCTCCTCCAGCTCGTCCGTTAGGCGCTCCACGTAGTAGCTGCCGGCGAGCGGATCCACCGTCGCCGTGGCTCCTGACTCGTACGCCACGATCTGCTGCGTCCGGAGCGCCAACGTCGCCGCCGCGGCGGTGGGCAGCGCGAGCGCCTCGTCGTAGCCGTTCGTGTGCAGCGACTGCGTGCCGCCTAACACGGCAGCCATCGTCTGCACGGCCACCCGCACCACGTTGTTGAGCGGCTGCTGAGCCGTCAGCGTCACGCCGCCCGTCTGCGTGTGAAACCGCAGCCGCGCACTGGCGTCCGAGGCGCCGAAGCGGTCCCGCATGATCCGCGCGTACATCCGCCGCGCCGCCCGAAACTTCGCTGCCTCTTCGAACAGATCGCTGTGCGCCGCAAAAAAGAACGACAACCGCGGCGCAAACGCATCGACGGACAATCCGGCGTTCACCGCCCGCGACACGTACTCGACCGTGTTGGCGAACGTGAACGCGAGCTCCTGCACCGCGGTCGCTCCCGCCTCGCGAATGTGGTATCCGGAGATCGAGATCGGATTCCACTGCGGCACGTGCTCCGCGCAAAACGCAAACAGCTCCGTGATCAGCGCGAGGCTCGGCCCGGGCGGATAGATGTACGTGCCCCGCGCGATGTACTCCTTGAGGATGTCGTTCTGGATCGTCCCGCTCACCTTCGTCCACGGCACGCCGCGCTCCTCGGCCACCACCAGGTACATCGCCAGCAGCGTCGCCGCCGTCGCGTTGATCGTCATCGACGTCGACACTGTGTCCAACGGCAGATCGGCCAGGAGCCGGTGCATGTCATCCACGGTGTCGATCGCGACGCCGACCCGCCCGACTTCGCCTAACGCACGCGGCGAGTCGGAATCGAAGCCCATCTGCGTCGGCAGGTCGAACGCCACCGAGAGTCCGGTCTGCCCGGCCTCGAGCAGGAGCT
>Ga0209168_10003778_pt1 | contig 10244 bp, 9 predicted proteins | sample Coa_R1_FD_187156 | JGI IMG/M metagenome (GOLD analysis project Ga0209168, IMG submission 187156) | Surface soil microbial communities from Centralia Pennsylvania, which are recovering from an underground coalmine fire - Coalmine... | ecosystem: Environmental > Terrestrial > Soil > Unclassified ... | reverse complement strand
TGAACACTCAGCATACTCTGCTCCGGCTCTGCTTGTCGTGACTGCACGTGTCGGGCCATCGATCTGAAACTTATGTTTGTGCGGGGCAGCGGCTGGGCCGGTCGAAACTACTAGGAAGTTTTGGCCGAGACCAAGAAAATTTGGGTTACAGCAAATGCTGTATCTCGGCACAATTGCTATATCAGGCAGTCACATTGAGGGTAATCGAGACGAAAGAGCGGACAACGCTCCTAGTGCATTTCACCCGACTGGTTTGCCCACCGAGCTTCTCGGATCAGAGTGAACCACTGCTGACTTCATCAGCTGCCGAAGAAGCCGCGGCACGTACAAGGGGCGCAGACCTACGGATAGCCGATTCTGAACCTCGGCACCCTCCACAGGATGCGAGCATTCCTCGTCATCATTCGCGACGTTATTGATCCGCCTACTCACGGGATAGCACCGCATCAGCCGGCCGTCGTAGGGTTTCAAAAGGTCAGACGCCGCAGCCATATTCGTCATTCCGGGATCGACCCTCTAGGTCGTAAGCATCTGGAATCGAGAATGACCGCATCCGCCGTGGACAGATGAAACGCATCAGCCCGTCTTCTTCGGTTCGGCCTCGAAGGTCACATCCAAGCGAGCGCCGTTCGTCAATGCTACCGACCCACCATCAACGTCGGTGAAATTGTTCTCAATCCGAATTTCTCGAAACAGGTCATCCGCCTGACTTATTGAAATTTCGACTTTGGCTGGTTGGCCTTCAAAGACAGGCTTCAGAATTTTCGTCACTACTGCCGAAACTGTCTTCCACGGTGTATTCTTTTGCCACACAAGCTTGGGGTGATGCTCAAATCGTCGCTGTTCTTTCCGTGCGATGAGTTCGTTCATTTCGTGCAGCAATACGGCGAATTTGTTGTAGTCCGTTTCTTCCTGAATACCAACGCACAGCCTGTTCATCCGCTCGCGTTCTTCTGAAGTCATGGGGGTTTTGAATCACTCCTATTAGCTAACGATCGTACCCGAACACTTCAAACCCCGTCATATTGGGTGGTTCACTCCCGGCACTTGTGGGCCTCAAATTCGGCTCGTACTCGCAGCAGCAGGTCATCAACTCGTTCATCGGGCTTCGGCTCTGCGCGAAACTTCTGTCCGCACTGGCTGCATCGAGCGGAAATATCAGGCTGCGCCATGTCAATGTTGTCGAATTGAAGATATCGTTCGTCGGCGACCATCCCAGGCGGTCCTTTCGGTATTGGCATTTTGGCACCTGAAAAAGAGAGCGGGAGCAAACCGGTTCTTATATAGAATCACGGTACTGCCAGAAACGACTCCATTCAACTCGACCTTGGATGACCTCGAATCGGTCGGGGTACCCTTGCAGTCGCGATCGTTCCGCCTTCGATTTGCCGAGATGCGCAAAAGTCTAGTCCCCGGAAATGCGAAAGTACACCAGCATTTTACGAGTGCCTCGAATTGGATTTCGAGGGGGTTGTGTCACAGATCAGCAACAGCCGCAAGTCTTTCCGCGCATGGTTTCCCCGCTCTGCCAAGCGACGAAAGGGACGATCACTAAAGCCGCAATTGGGTCTGCCCACTTTACATGCCAGATCGCGTTGATCGCCCCGACGCTCTTAATGTGGTCCCCTGTCGTGCGTTTGACGCAGCGCTGGCTCCATCGGGTCGCTGGTTAAAGTTCTCCTAGCCGGCAACGGCCGATGGCGGGGGCATCGGCACCCGCTCCCTGCGGGATCGCTAAGCTGCTCCGGAACATGGGGCACCGATCAGGTCTTGTCGGAGGCGCTCAATTTGTGCCGCCGCTTCCTTCATCTGCTCGGCATATTCGTGCCCTTGTCGCGGAAGGAACGCTCCGTAATTGTCCAGCAGCAATCCTGAAATGGTGTTAATGGCAGTGATATCGGAACGCGCTTGGCCGGAAAGGGCAGAGGTTAGTTTTTGTAGCTGTAAATCCCGCACCGCTAGATTTTCTCTGTTTTTAGCGGCTTCTTCTTCCAGTACACGCCCATGCCGTCTCATCAGCCCGAACAAACACACCGCTATTAAAAGCATAGCAGAATTAGAAGCGATGCTGATCCACAAGAACTTTTTCAGTGTTGCAGATTTCTCGCGGTCGAGTCTGGCGAAATTGCTGCTTTCCGACGATGCTAGCGAGGACCCAATCCCGCGAATCTTGTCCATGTAGTCCTTGCCTTCGTTTGTATCCACAACCCTAAATGATCGGAGGCGGTACCCCTGTTGGCGCAAATTAATTGTGCGCTCGATCTCAGACTGCTTTGAACTCGCCAAAGACTCCAACTGCGATTCCAGAGATTGGTCGTCCTCCCTCCGCTCAGCCAGCCCCGCGCGAAGGGCAACGAAGTCCCTTCCGATCCTGACCGTCGCGGCGGAAAAGGGTTGCAAGTATGAAGCATCACCTGTCAGCAGAAATCCACGCTGACCTGTTTCCATGTCGGTCAAATCCTTCAAAACAACGGAGAGTTCCGCTTGGATCGCCGAGCTTTCCGTTGTGAGTACGGCAATCTGCTGCATCTTTTCTAAATGGCTGACTGCAAGATAAGCATTCCATGTCATCAGTGCGAGTAGCGTGGGGATCCCTATTTGCAGAGCAAGTTTGCGAATCATCTATTGTGCCCCCTTCAGGCAAGGTTCAGAACACCCGCAGTCCTGATTCGACTGGCTTTGCAAATCTCCTGCACAATCTTGGCGGCTGCATTGTTGCGGTGGGTCGGCTCTTCTGCGGACATCACAGAACTAGCAGCCACCGCAAAAAGCACAGCATCCTCCTGATTGTCGAAGTAAAGGATCACTTGATTTGCCTGCCATGTGCGTAGCTCCTGCTTATTGTTCTTAGGGGATCATAAGCTGGTTCTGCGAAAGAGCGACGTTATCTGTTTTGGTGCATCCGATTATGAACTTTTCGTCTTTTAGATGGAGCGAGACGGATGAAAACAGCGAGCTGTAGGCGGAAGGATCATGCTGATTCCGTGATCGCATCGCCTGCATCCGCCATCGGAAATGATCCAGGCAATGTGGCGATTCTGGCATGGACCGATGCGGTCGCCAACACAATCCTGGTCATAGACCCGATGACACTGCCCCGGGCTGTCAACTTATCTCGCCGGGGAAAACTGAAAGTCAGAGTGGTTAGCCCGGCGAGACAGGTCGCCGCCTGGATGTCGACCACCATTCCAGCTTTGCGAAAGTATGGATGTCGTTGCCGAGAGCCGCCCGTAGGTACGGCGCAATCGCCGCAATTTCCTAAAGGATGCCGCATCAGATAGAGTCTGCAACCGAATCGCGAGAAGGCGGCCCAAGGATTCTCTGCGAACGCCGAGCGGAGCGGGTTCGTTTCGGAACCAACGCTCAGACATCCCAGCAGGGTGACAACAGGTATCTTGGCGACCTGGTCGCTGGATTTCGGCATGTCTCAATCTCTTGCGGTGAAAGGTCGATCTCTGTCTTGGCAGGACGACTCGGAACCTTGAAACGCGCATGACGGATATCTGCATCCAGCTAATCGTGACTGCTGAGATCAGCCGTCGCGAGAACGCGCTGCATCAAATCAGTGGTGTGTTAAGCGGAAGGCAGAACTCGAGGAAGAGCAGCGTAAGGGCAAGCTCGAAGCCGAGCGCGCAGAGAGAAATAGCGAGAGAAGGGGATCGAGCAAGTTTGATTGGACCGGCTTCTGCGGGACGCGGCCTCCTTTCAGCAGGCTGGCGGGATAAGGACGTACGCCGAGGCTATGAGGCGGCTAGCGCTATCGTGAGGCTCATCTTTTCAAAAACCGAATTCTCCACACAAGTTTACTGTGAGCCCCAATTCTGACATCGCGCCGGCCTTCGATGCCAGCAACGAGTCTGCAGTTGTAGTGTCCGGTGCATACGCAACTTGGATGTGATTCGACTTGTGTCGGGCCATAAGCTGATCGCGCGTTACCCCGTATAAGACGGCGTTCATCAGAGGCCACTGGGGCGTCGTAATCGACCAACGGCGATTTACCTCGGACTCCGGCAGTGCCACAGCTTTTCCTCGCCCGATGTCTATATTTAGCCTGCCATTCTCCACGAAAACTCTGCTCCAGACAATCTCACCCGGCTTGCTGACGCCCTTGATCGTTCCACCACCCAGCGGGAAATACATCGGAGGCTGGCGCTCGCTAACTGCATCGGCGTAGCCGCGAGCAAAGTGATTTGGAGGCACCGCCCCCGAAATCTCAAATACCCATATGAATTCCATCTTTCCATTGAGCCGGAAATCCTCTCCGTATCGCACATCGTGCAGGGTGGTTTCGGGGGGGAGCCCGTAGCTGCGCCAGATACGATTTGTGACCAACGCATCAAGCCCCGCGCATTCGTCAGCCTCATTGAAGTGCGGGAGAGCTCGATCTTCGAACAAAACTCGGGTTCCACGGGCATCTTTAACCGGCGGTCGGTAGACATTGTTCAGAAGCCCTTCAGCCAGGTCAGAGGCTGGACAAATGTCTTTGAGACCCTGTTGGTATTGGATTCCGATCGCGTCACATCCGAACTCGTCCGCGATACGGAGTGCCGCGATGTACATCTGGCACTGTTCCAGAATCTGTTCGTTGGTAAGGTCCTGTCGCGGGTCAGCCCCTGTGTGGAAGCTCATTCCTTTCCGGTCAAGCCAGAGGCGTACTCCTCGAGCTTCATCAGGTGTTACACTTCGCATTTCAGCGTAAAGCGCGGATTGGCTTAGGCGCTCCTTGTATACGCCGGTCGAATGAAGCATTTCATCTGGGATAATCGCGTTGTACATTCCCATACAGCCTTCATCGAAAACACCCATGATTGCCTTGTCGCGCTTGAGCTGCGACCCAACCTTGCGTCCAAGGCCTTCCGCGTCGCTCGGCAGAGTAACTGACGAAAGTGAATGCACATGGCTGGCGTCATGAACCAGCGTCTCTCCCCTTAACCAACGACCGAGCCCGGATAAGAAGAAGTCATCGTTGAAATTCGCACTCCAGAGTGTGCTGTATTTAACGCCGGCTTTTGCCATCGAGGCATTCAGATTCAACATGCCCACCAAACCCGGCCACTGCCCAGACCAGTTGGCAACCGTAAGAATCGGCCCTCTATGGGTGGAGAGCCCAGGCAGTACGTGATGACTGTATTGCCATACAGCTTCGACAACAATAAGCGGAGCTTCAGGAGGGATCTTCCGAAAGACCTCGATACCATGGCGCTGGCTGTGAATGAATCCGTGGCCCAGCACCGGATCATAGCCATGGCCGCGCCGCGATGCATAACCAAACTTCGAAATCGCCGCCGCGACAGCCTGCTCGGACTCCTGTTGGGCGGGCCAACAGGTCTGATTTGCGGAGTTCCGAAGGTCGCCACTGGCAACCAATATGATCTCGGGCTTTTCCATGAATATCTCCAACAAAAATCTGCTCTATGGCTTCTTGGGTCGAAAGCGAACCAGGTAGATCAATCCGAAAAACAAGATGCCTCCCCCCCACCAGATCCCGATGTGCAATTGCGCCATCGTCACCTGGTTTCGCAGGGGGAAGTATAAGTCGTAGATACCAGTTGCAAGAACCAGCAAGCCATAGATGGTGAGAATCAGCCCGATGAAGAACCAAACAGAAATGAAATGCTTTCGCGGCATTTTTCCTTCACCAGAAGATTACGTTGAGCACGACGAATCCAACCGCGACGGCGCCAGCCCAAACGATCGGCCGTTTGAAGAAAGGAACTCCACCTTCGTCCGGAAGATCGGTTAAGCCATAAACAAGGCCGCGGAGTTCATATTCGGGTTTAGGCTTTGTGAATAGTGTCACCCCGACTGTCACCACAACGGTCGCGAGCAGCGACCACATTGCGCGAAAAACATTCTCGGCCATGTCTTTCGCGTGCGTAGAAAATGCAACATACGTCAATGCGCCAGGATCGACTTTGGTCCACGCCCACAAGCCGAATGATGTGAGGATCCCCGCTAAAAGACCCCAAAACCCCGCAGCGGGTGTTGTTCGTTTCCACAGCATTCCGAAGATGACCGTGCCGAACATCGGCACAATGAAGAAAACAAAGATCACTTGTGCATAAACGATGATGCTCGAGAAGTTCATCACCAGATAGGCGGTTCCGATACTGATGAACACACCTACGAGCGCACACCAGCGCCCCATGGAGACGTAGTGGGCATCCGGCGCTTGTTTGCGAATGAATGGCTTGTAAATGTCGTAAGTCCAAACGGTGGTAAACGCCGTGACATTCCCGGCCATTCCAGACATGAAGCCCGCAACCAGCGCGGTTACGCCCAAGCCCAATAGCCCCGGTCCGCAGTAGCGGGCGAGCATGAGAGGAAGCGCTTCATTGTAGGTGTGCACATTCGGCCCCGCCTGACTTTCAGGCACAAGATGAAATGGCAACACGGCCAAGGCCAGCAACCCCGGCAAAATGACAATCACCGGAACGAGCATTTTGCAAAATGCACCGATAATGGTCCCCAGTTCAGCGGAGCGTAGATCCTTTGCTGCCATCACTCTTTGCACAACGAGGAAATCAGTCGTCCAGTAGCCGAACGAGATCGCTAGGCCCCAACCGAAAACGATCCCCGTCCAGTGGACACCCATTGGATTTGCGGTAAATGAAGCAGTGGTCCTCCACATGTGCGTGAAGTCCTGGCCGGGGAAATTCGTCTGGATGCGATGAATCATACCCGTCCATCCACCGGTTTCGATCAATCCAACTACTGGAATGACGAGGCAGCCAATCCAGATCAGAAAAAACTGCAATACTTCATTGAAGATCGCGGAAAGCAGTCCGCCTGCCATGACATATATGGCGACGGTCAGAGATGAAACCCAGATGCTGAAGTGTATGTCCCACCCCAGTATCACTTTCATGATGACCGCCATCGAATACATATTGATGCCGCTCATCAATATCGTCATCACGGCAAACGATATGGCAGAAAGGGATCTGGCGCCCTCTCCATATCTGAGCTTCAGATACCCTGGTACGGAATGGGTCTTGCAAATGTAGTAGAAAGGCATCATGACCAGTGCGAGAAACAGTATCGCGGGGATTGCACCAATCCAATAGGCGTGTCCTACTAAAATTCCATACTGATAGGTTGCTGCTGCATAGCCCATCATTTCCAAAGATCCCAGGTTCGCGGAAATGAAGCTTAGGCCTGCAACCCAGGCAGTCATCTCGCGGCCGGCCATAAAGAATTCGTCCGCTGTGTTTGTGAAGCCTCTTAAGTACACGCCGAGACCCAAGACGAAGAGGAAATACAAAACGATGATCACTAGATCGACCGTGCTGAGCGACATGCGACGGCCAGCGGCCATCAGGAGGCAGGCAACCACTGGCATCAATCAACTCTCCTGGTCGCTTGGACGAGAGGAAGAAGCACGCGATCGATTTCCGGATCCGTAAATTCCGAAAGTTTGACGTTCCGGTAAAGGGCCCAATGCTCAACTTGTTCCACGGCTCGCCCTGGCGCAACCATGGTCAGTGGGCCGAGGGTTTCAACTTCAAGAAAGTCATTATTCGTGAACGTTTCGAAGGAGCAGCCAAAATCCGGATAGATCTTCCCAGGATCGGCTTGAGCACTTTTAATAAAGGCTTCCTCGTTGAGAACATATGCAGCCCAGGTATCTTTATTAAATAGACCTACTTTTTCTGCCTCCGGATTATTTGGGTCTTGGCGGAGCGTCAGGTATTTCTTACTGAACTTCAATCGCGGATCTGACAAATCCGTGTATGCCCACATCACCAAAGGGTTGGTGGCTTCGAGATTGAGGGGGTGCTTACCGCGGGGAGGGAATCCAGTTATCACAATTCCACCCTGCGCCATCATGGTGAGGGCCCAGGGAGCAAATTCCAGAGCGAACAACGAGCGATTGGTGATTCGATGAAACACGGTGACATCGCTCCCCGAGGAATCCATTCTGACCTCAATTTCTTTCTGGAGATGAGTCAGTGGCTCGACCGGTTCGCGAGCGATCAGTCCGGTTGCAGTGGCTTCAATTTCAACCGGAACATTATCGGGCGCCCATGTGGCTACGGGGTCTTCGGGTGCTTTCCAGACACGATCTCCGCCGCGCAGCTGAAATTTCTCTTCTCCGCTCTTGCCAAGCTGATCTGAGAATTCCTTGAATAGGTTTTGGCCACCAACAAAACCGAAACGAATGATCCGTGGTCCGACGTCACTAGTGACGATCAATTCAATCTGGCCGTTGGTCACACGATAGCAATTTCGCCAACCCTTGTACCCCGTTTTTTCCACATGCACAGCAGCGAGCACATTAACTGTCATAAGAATCGTGGTTCCGACAACTGCAATTTGTCGCAGCATGCGAGCTTCTCCCCGGCACAATCAGACATTCGAATTTCGGTAGTGAGCAGCATATCTCAAATCGAAATTCTGTCTGCACAATGGATCACCGATCATCGTGCTGACATCCAGCAAAAATCGCGCTGACTTTATCCCAGAACTGCCACAAAGCTGCATCACCCGTCAGTGATAACTAGGTACGGGCTTACCCTCAATTCTTAATATTGCTTCCTGAGCAGCAGCGCCCACTCTGCGCTTACCCACATCTCCGTTCAATACAGGCAACGCGCTTTTTGCAGCCGGGCCGATCTCTCCTAAGGCATAGGCGACATTGGCAAGGACAAAGCCATCCTCCCTTTGGGTCTCCAATCTACCTATCAATGCAGGCACAGCAGCAACTGAAGCCGAACCGATCGTACCTAGTGCCTTTGCGGCGCTCATTCGCACGTAGTTATTTGGGTCATTGAGAGCAGGAATAAGTTGGGGAACGGCAGGCGCTGCCTTCGGTCCCATGCCTTGCAGCGCGATCGCCGACAGGCATCGCACATACGCATCCCCATCCGAAAGCGCTTTGGCCAACGAGGGTAGTGCCGGCACTGCCGACTGTCCCATCAAACTCAGCGAGCCTGCCGCCGCTCGGCGTACCTCAGCATTGCTGTCACTCAAAGCCGCCGCCAGTTCCGGAACTGCTGCCCCCCCGTCTTTGCCAAAATACCCAACCACCCGGATCGCCTTCACCCGCTCCGATCGATCGCTGCTCTTCAGCCGCGCCTCGTAAAACGATAGCGGCCGCCCGCGATACACCACCGTCCCCGGCTTCACCCCTTCCTGCTGCCCGCCTTCTTCTGCCTCTTGCCTGTCTCCCCCAGTTCCCGAGTCGGTAACTTTCTCCACCACCACATCGTTGATCCCAAGGTTGTACCCTACCGATCTCGGATCTTTCCCCTGACACACAAACGTCAGCGTGTGCCGTCCTTTGCTCAGCGTGAACATGCCCAGCGTCCGGTCCCGCGCTACATAAAGCTCCGTCAGATAATTCCGGAATATTTCCGGCCCGGGCAGAGGTATCTCCGAAGTCGCCGGCTGCCGCGTGTCCACATTGGTCGGCTGCCCGTCCAGCAGCGCCGTGTAGTCCCCGTAATCGGAAAACTCCGCGAGATCGGCCACAATCGCATAGCGCCCTTCCTCGACAATGTCGATCGGCACGTTGATCTTCGATCCCACGCCTTCTGCCTTGAACAACAGTATGTCCTTCGCCCAGTCCACATCTCGCAGTACCGAAGCCGTCCCATGCTCCGTCGTCACCTGATCAATCGAGTCTTCCACCGCAATCTGCCTCGCATTCCCATAAGGCAACCGTTCGTAACCATATGGAGGCTCCGTCAGTTCTTCATTCACCCCCTTCTGGTACCAGAACGCCACACTGGAAAAGTAATCCGGGCGTTCTTCAAAACCCGAGCGCACCGAGCCATCCGGATTCGATGTCCAGCCCGAGTGTTCAATCCCCGCCCAGATCGACGTCTTGAATGCAATCGGATCCGGAACATGCCAGCGATAGGCGGACAGTCTCGAACCCGGCAGCTCTCCCTCTGCGATCGGCGTCCCCGTCCACAACGCGCTGGCATCCCGCAGATCCCAGGCGTCGTTAAAATAATCTTCCGTCCCAGTCCCATACAGTTGCGGCTGCTTGGCTCCGTCAATGTAGAACAGGTCATCTCCTTCCCCGAACCAGGAGATCTGGGTCAGCACCACGCTCATGACCGTACCTACGTAGTGGCCCGTCGCTTTCGTATCCAGAAAGGCGTAGTTGCGTCCGCTGCGCGCCGGCCTCTCCTGACGGAAGTAGGCATGAAAATAGCCGATGTCTGCCGCCAGCGATAGATACTGCCGGTAGTCCACGTGGTAATAAAAGAAAGGTACAAAGCGATTCCCCTCGT
>Ga0209168_10003777_pt1 | contig 10245 bp, 5 predicted proteins | sample Coa_R1_FD_187156 | JGI IMG/M metagenome (GOLD analysis project Ga0209168, IMG submission 187156) | Surface soil microbial communities from Centralia Pennsylvania, which are recovering from an underground coalmine fire - Coalmine... | ecosystem: Environmental > Terrestrial > Soil > Unclassified ... | reverse complement strand
AACGACTCTTCGACGCAGGCGCCTTCGCGGTACTGACGATACTCGCCATTTTTCTGCCAAGCGCACTGCAGTCGATTCCGCATCCCGAGTATTACGCTTGGTTTCAGAGGGCGGGGTTTGTACTGACAGCGCTGGTTGCGGGAGGCGCGATTGCTGCGGTGGTGATCGGGCGATGCGGTGACAGCGCTGCGGACTGGGTGGAGCTGCGCTTCGCTCATCTCCCCAAGAACTTCGGGCACAAGCTTGGAGAGAAAGTGCGCGAGTTCCGTGTGGGATTACACACGATTCATGGTCCGGTCTCGTTTCTGCTGCTGGCAGCGGTTTCGGTGGGGATGTGGTACGTAATCGCTCTCGCCTATCAAGAGGTCACACACTCCTACGGCGTGGATGCATTGCAGATTCCGGTCTCGCAGTTGCTGATCGTAATTTTGGCGAGCATGGTGGGATCGATCCTGCAACTGCCGGCTGTCGGCGGCGGTTCACAGGTGGCAACGATTACAATCCTCTCTCACGTGTTTGACGTGCCTCCGGAGATGGCCGCTAGTTGCGGGATCCTTCTGTGGCTGGTGACATTCGCTGCCGTCGTGCCGCTCGGACTGCTGCTCGCACATCGCGAAAGATTATCGCTTCGAGAATTGTCGAAGGAGAGCCATCAGGCGGAACACGATGACAGCGCGCAACCGCCCGCGGCTTGAATCAGTTTTTATTTCTCCTCCGCTCCCTCCAAAGACCGCGCCGAAGTCGAGTCGGCGTTAGTTTCGGCACGTTCTTGCACAGTGTGAAAAACTCTTCATCTTGACAAACCATTGGCCCCAGCAGAGAATTGCGCCGGCCCGGAGATGCATTCTGTGGTGCATCTCTCCTCATGTCGTACTCCCCCAGTAGACGATGGCCACGACAGGTATTGCGTTCCAAATAGTTAAAACTAAATAGGCTGTCGTGTGCTTTGAGGCGGCTTCGTTCTGACCAGAAATCTTTAACACAAAGAAACTGTTCCTCACCAAGGAATGGCTGCGCTGCGCGCATCTTGCCCTGACGGAGCGTGGTGGAACCAATGCGATTCAAGGAGGATATTATGCGGTCTCTGCGCCTTTCCCGAGCATGGCTGCTCTGCGCTCTGCTCACTTCCCTGCTGCTTGTAACCGTCGGCGCTTCCGCAAAAAGCGGGAGACAGTTTACCGGCTACTTCGACTACAGCGATGCACAAGAACAGGGCGATCTCGTACAAGTCACTCTTCATCTGAAGCTTTTCAACCATACCGCGACGAATGTGAAGGGATTGATTGTCACCTTACTCGACTCATCCCCGGCTATGACCTTCCGTGGAAGTTTCACCCCGGTGAAGGTTTGGAAGACCCAACAATTCGTGGAAATGAGTCAACAGTTCACGATCACGAAGCGCGAATTCAGCGAGTGGAACGGCCCGGCACAGCCGAATTTGGTGCTTCTCTATCAGGACAGCACCGGAAAAAGTTGGCAGAAGCCAGCTATGGTCAGCCGTCGCCCGATCGTCCCGCCAGTTCCAAAGCAATAACTGAGATGCTCGAACCAATACACGAATTCGAGGAGAAAACTTCATGCGTCGCTTGACGATTTTTGCTGCACTACTGCTGGCCATGCTGCTGGTGACTCTTCCCGGACTGGCGCAGCAAGACATTATTACAACGGTGATCGGTGGCGGGCCCAACGGTGTAAACGCGCTCAGTGCGAACCTTTACAACCCGTACGGCGTAGCCGTTGACACGAACGGAAATTTCTACATTGCCGCCTTCAACCAAAACCGCGTCTTTAAGGTCACCACAGGTGGAATCATCTCGGTGGTGGCCGGCAGCGGAGCATACAATTACGCCGGCGACGGAGCAACGGGCGGGGCCGGCAATGCAGACCTCGCACATCCCTTCGGCGTCGCGGTCGACGCCACGGGCAACGTGTATATCGCCGACCAGTACAACTGCGTCATTCGCAAGGTCGACACGACCCAGACCATCACCACCATCGCGGGAACAGCCGGGCAGTGCAACTCCACCGGCAATGATTTGAGCTACCCCTCGGGTGTCGCACTGGACGGCTCAGGCAATCTGTTCATCGCGGACGGAAACAACTGCGTTATCCGCAAGATGGTGCTCGCGACCAAGGTACTCAGCGTTTATGCTGGCACGCTTGCATCCTGCGGCTATGGTGGCGACACTGGCCCCGCGTCTGCGGCTAAGCTTAACGTTCCCGGAGGAGTCGCGACCGATGCTGCGGGCAACGTGTACATCGCAGATACGAATAATTACAGGATTAGAAAAGTCACAAAGGCCAGCGGCAACATCAACACCATCGCCGGGGTCGGCACGGCTGGCTTCGGAGGAGATGGTGGCAAGGCACTTAGCGCCAACATCAACGCCGTATATGCGCTCGCCGTCAACGGCGCCGGCACTCTTGTCACATTCGCCGACTATAACAACCAGCGCATTCGTCAGTTTACGGTGGGTGGAAATATCAACACTGTCGCTGGTAACGGAACCGCCTGTGCAGGTACCTGCGGAGAAGGAGGCGCCGCCACCAGCGCGGAACTGTACTATCCAGTTGGCACGGCCGTTACGGCGTCAGGCAAAATCTACTTCGCCAACAATAGTAACCAGGTGGTTGACACTTTCACCGTGAACGGAAATCTGACGGTGGCCGCCGGCAACCATAGCAACACCGTTGAAACCAATTTGAACGGCGCCCCGTCCAACGGCATTCAGATGAACGGTCCTTTCGGACTCGCCATCGACGGCTCAGGGAACATCTACGTTGGAGACAGCCACAATTACATGGTCCGCGAAGCGTTGAAGGCCACAGGCAAAGAGAACTTCTTCGCCGGCGTTGGGACTTACGGCTACCTGGGAGACGGTGGAAAAGCCACAGCCGCCGAACTGACCTACCCCTACGGTGTGGCTCGAGACAGCACCGGAAAAGTCTATATCGCCGACACAAACAGTTGCCTGGTGCGTGTTGTAAACGCTGGCAACATCAGCACATTCGCTGGCTTGGTTGTCAGCGGCAGCCCGCGCTGCGGCTATACCGGCGATGGCGGACCAGCCACCAGCGCGGAACTCTACTACCCCGCAGGAGTCGCCGTCGATAGCATGAACAACGTTTACATCGCGGACTCCTCCGCCCATGTGATTCGCAAGGTGACCAGCGGCACAATCACTACGATCGCCGGCATTGGCGGTCTCAACGGCTACTCGGGAGACGGCGGCCCGGCCACCAACGCACTCCTCAACCTGCCGAATGCGCTCGCGGTCGACAAAGCCGGCAACGTGTTCATTGCAGACACCAACAACTGCCGTATTCGCGAGATCAACGCCATCACGGGCATCATTACAACCATCGCGGGAACCGGTAACTGCGCCTTCACCGGCGATGGTCTGGCTACCAGCAACGGCGTGGATTATCCGGAAGGTATTACGGTCGATGCCAACGACAACCTCTTTATCGGCGATTTTTCAGAGCGGGTACGTTGGGTCGCTCCAAACGGGTTCATGACCACCATCGCTGGTTCAGGAGCCAATGGATATGACGGCGACGGACGCTTGGCGACGCTGGCAAACCTGAGCGAGCCTGCCGGAGTCGTTCTCGATGCCGCTGGCAATATCCTGTTTTCTGACTACAACAATGGCCGCGTGCGCAACATCTCGGCGTTCTCGGCGCTTAATACAAGCGTGGGCAATCTGGCCTTCGGTCTGACTAGCGTCGGGTCGACCAGCACTCCGCAGACCCTGACCGTTAGCTCCTACGGTGCCATCAACATCAGCAACATCTCGACTAGTACAAATTACACGGAGGCCGACAATTGCCCCTCCAGCCTGACCAACGGCGCGACTTGCACGATGTACGTTTATTTCACGCCGACCGGCTCAGGAAACCTGCCAGGCACCGTCACAATCAACAGCAACGGCTACTTCAGCCAGACCAATACCGTTAATTTGACTGGTTTGGGAAGCGCCGTATCGCTCTCTGGCGCGCCATTGAGCTTCGGCAACCGCTTGGTGAAAACAACCAGTGCAGCAAAGACGGTAACCGTCACCAACAATGGCACCACGGCAATCACGATGGGAGCCATCACGTCCACCAACACAACCGACTACCACATCGCCTCGAACACCTGTCCCGCCTCAGGCAGCACCCTGGCCGGCGGAGCCAGCTGCACCATCGGAGTGACCTTCGGGCCGCAATCCACGGGCGCGAAGCGTGGGACGATCGTGGTCAACGACAGCGATCCTTCCAGTCCGCAATTAATTGGCCTGAGTGGAACCGGAACCAGCAACGTAACGCTCACTCCGAGCGCGATCACGTTTGCAACGACGGCGGTCGGCGTCCTCAGCAAGGCCACTTCCATCACCGTAACCAATAACACCGGTGCTTCGATCACACTGGCAGCCACACCCATCACTGTAACCGGGCCGTTTGTAAACGCAGCGACAACTACTTGCACGGCCGACCTGGTCATCGCCGCCAGCGGGACGTGCGTCATCAATGTGGAGTTCAAACCCACCGCCGTTGGCTTTGCTTCGGGGTCGATCAGCATCGCCGACAGCGACGTTACCAGCCCACAATCGGTGTCTCTGCAAGGCTACGGTACTGGCGTCAAGTTCACTCCTGCTTCCGTGAACTTCGGTACCGTCAACCGCGGCACACAAGTTTCGTCAACGGTAACCATCACCAACGTCGGAACTACCAACGTGTTCTTCACCGGCGCCGAAATCTCGGGCACGAATAGTGCTGATTTCTCCGACAACTATAACGACAGTCCTCCGTGCAACAATACGGCGTCCAATCCACTGCTTCCCGGTAAGACTTGCCAGATCACGGTCTCCTTTGTTCCCAGTAAAGTGGGCGCGGAGAACGCGAACTATAAGGTGTTCGACAACAGCGTCGGCAGCCCACAGGCTCTGCCGCTGACAGGTCGAGGTCAGTAAGCACCTTAAGCCTGTTGCTTTGAAACCCGGCCGCCGGACTTCAAGTCCGGCGGCCTTTTTAATTCTTCCGAAAATAAAGATTAAAGACTACGGATGGCTTCAACTACGAAGTGAAACGAAGAAATCCTCTGAGATACACGGAGGCGGGCTGGTAGCCCCGGGCAGAGTCGAACTGCCGACCTTCGGTTTAGGAAACCGCTGCTCTATCCATCTGAGCTACGGGGCCACTGCGACACGACTTACAATTTTAGACTAGTTTACGGATTCTGACAGGGCTCTGGGACCATGATTGATCGTCCTCTCACTGTCCTGAGATATCCGAAGGAGAGGTTGTCGTAGTCCCCGGAGGAAGCGCCTCATTCGCTAAGGGCCAGGCGCACTCTTCGGTGCCACCGGTAATCGGGGCGGTCGACTCGACGTACCCTTCGTCCGCAAGCCACCGCCGCGATGCTGCGCTCCTGGTGAATGGATTTCGCGAATGCCCACCACTTTGAACTCCCTTCGTCTCCGGAATAACTGGAAAAATCTGCTTTTCCGCCGAGCAAGATCATGCGAGACAGGTCGGCCCTTCTTCTATACGATGGAACGCGGTGTCACCCGAGGTAGAACCATGGCTACTGAATTGTGCCAAAAGTGCAAGCAAGCCCATCCCGGCCACCCCTGCGACTACGATGACAAAGGGGACTGCGCCGAGACTGTTGACGCTAACGATGTAGTCGAGGCTCCGATCCAAGATTCAAATGACAAAAAGGACGCTCACTAAAAGCGGCCAACGTCATTGACGAGACGATCCTGATAACCGTAGAAACATCCTCATGGATCAGCGAGATTTCGCTCGCCCCACTATGAGTCGGTTTCCGCCGTTTGCCGCACTGGGAGCGGTTTTGCTCTGCGCCGTGGCGCTCTCAATCCAGGCGCGCGCTGAGACCGGAGCCGAAGCTTGGCTGCGCTACTCGGCGCTACCTCCCCAACTTGCCAAGCGTTACGCACAATTCCCTACCTCAGCCGTCGTGCTGGGCGATTCGCTTGTGCTCAAGACCGCACAGAAGGAACTCGCTCGCGGCGCTTCGCAGATCCTGGGACGCCCTTTCAGCGCGGATAACAGCTCGCTATCGCACTCTGCCGTCATTTTGGGGACCCTTGACCAACTTCACGATCTCGCTCCCAACCTGAATCCGCCACGAGGCATGAGTAACGACGGGTACTGGCTAAAGAGCGCGACGGTTCACGGATTCCACTGCATCATCGTCGCCGGCACCACTGACCGCGGGGTCCTCTACGGTGTGTTCGCGTTGCTGAGCAAAATCGCTCGCGCGGAGAGCATCGCCTCTATCGATGAGATCCAACAGCCCTATGCTCCCATTCGCTGGGTGAACCAGTGGGACAACCTCGACGGTCGCATCGAACGCGGATACGGGGGCCCCTCGCTCTTCTTCGCCGATGGAAAAGTCCGCGACGACCTGACTCGCGCCGGCCAGTACGCTCGTTTGCTGGCTTCCATCGGGATCAACGGATGCACCGTGAACAACGTCAATGCTGATCCGCGAATTCTTGACGACAACTTCATCGCGCAGGTCAGCCGCATCGCCGATGCATTCCGTCCATGGGGCGTCCAACTTTCCTTGTCGGTCGATCTGAGCAGCCCGAAAGCCATCGGCGGCCTCGACACATTTGATCCTCTCGATTCAAAGGTCGCGGACTGGTGGCGCAAAAAGGTCGACGAAATTTACCGGCAGATCCCGGATTTCGGCGGCTTCGTGGTGAAAGCTGATTCCGAGGGACGCCTCGGCCCTTCCACTTATGGCCGCACTCCTGCCGACGCTGCTAACGTGATTGCGCGAGCGCTCAAGCCCCACGGTGGCGTCGTGTTCTACCGCGCGTTCGTTTACAACCACCATCTCGACTGGCGAAACCTGAAGAACGATCGCGCCAAGGCCGCCTACGACAACTTTCATCCGCTTGACGGCGACTTCGACGATAACGTCATCATTCAGATCAAGAATGGCCCAATCGATTTCCAGGTGCGAGAGCCGGCGTCCCCGCTGTTCGCCGGCCTTCGCCACACCAACGAAGCGATTGAACTGCAAATCACGCAGGAATACACCGGGCAGCAGCGCCAGCTTTGTTTTCTCGTCCCCATGTGGAAGGAAGTGCTCGACTTCGACATGCACGTTGACAATCCGAGCGCCCGCAACCAACCCACGCCCGTCAAAGACCTTGTCGCGGGGCGCACCTTCCATCGTCCCACCGGCGGGTTCGTTGGCGTCGCCGACCTCGGCATGGATGCGAACTGGCTAGGCAGTCCGCTGGCGATGGCGAATCTTTACGGCTTCGGACGTCTCGCGTGGAATCCCAATCTCAGCGCAGAGACCATCATCGATGAATGGACTCGTCTCACCTTCAGCGCCGACCCGGTTGTGCTGCACACGATCAGCAAGTTGCAGCTCAGTTCGTGGCACGTTTACGAAAGTTATACCGGCCCACTCGGCGCAGGCACGCTGACAAACATTACCGGCAATCATTACGATCCCGCTCCCGAATCATCAGAGGAAAACGGCTGGGGACAATGGCACCGCGCCGATCACACCAGCATCGGCATGGATCGCACCATCGCGACCGGTACCGGATTCGTCGGGCAATATCCACCAGCGATACAACAGCTCTACGAGTCGCTGGCGACTTGCCCCGACAACTTGCTCCTCTTTTTCCACCACGTCCCCTACACGTACGTCTTGCATTCCGGCAAAACAGTAATTCAGCACATTTACGACTCTCACTACGACGGCGCTGAGCGCGCTCGCGATTTCATTTCGCAATGGAAAACGCTGCAAGGGCACATCGACGAGGAACGCTACCGCGACATTCTGGCGCGATTCGAGTATCAGGCGGGAGAAGCGGTCGTGTGGCGCGATACCATCTGTAACTGGATTTATCGCCTCTCGGGCATTCCGGATGAGAAACACCGGGTTGGATCTTCCGCGCCAAGCCCGTGATGCGGCTGCCTCTAATGCTTCTGCGTAAGGTCGTCCAGTGCAAGATTCAGTTCCAGCACGTTCACTCGCGCTTCGCCGAGCAGACCCAGATCCCGGTCGCTCGTGTATTTCCGCACTAACTCACGAATCGCTGCTTCCGGCAGTGCGCGCTCGCGAGCAACGCGCGGGATCTGAAACTCCGCAGCCGCCGGAGTAATATCGGGATCCAGTCCAGACGCGGACGTGGTAAGAAGATCAACGGGAATCGGCGCACCCGGATTCTCCTCATGCAGACTCCTGGCATCCGCTTGAACGCGGTCAATCAGTTTCTGGTTCGTGGGAGCGAAATTGGTGCCCGCGGAGTTCGCTGCATCGTATCCATTTCCGGCGGCCGATGGGCGCGAATGAAAGTACTTTGCCGACGTGAACGGCTGTCCAATAATGCGCGATCCAATCGCCTCCCCGTTTCGATATTGGATCTGCCCGTTCGCTTTATCTTTGAACAGCACCTGTGCCAGCACTGTAATCACAAGGGGATAGACGACTCCAAGAAGAATTGTTGTCGCGATGGTCATCAGGAACGCGGTAATCAGGTTTTTCTTCATATCAAGCCTCAGGCCAGTCCCGCCGCAGTAATCAACACGTCGATGATCTTGATGCCGACGAACGGCGCGATCAGCCCGCCAACGCCGTAGATAAAGAGATTCCTGCGCAGCAGTGCCTCCGCATTCATCGCACGGTATTTCACTCCTCGCAGCGCCAGCGGAATCAGCGCAATAATGATGAGCGCGTTGAAAATGACCGCCGACAAGACCGCCGACTCCGGCGTCTTCAGTCGCATGATGTTCAAAGCATTCAACACTGGAAATGTCGCCGCGAACATGGCAGGGATGATTGCAAAGTATTTCGCCACATCGTTTGCAATCGAAAACGTGGTCAGCGCGCCCCGCGTCATCAACAACTGCTTGCCGATTTCGACAACCTCGATCAGCTTCGTGGGATTCGAATCGAGATCGACCATGTTGCCGGCTTCCTTCGCTGCCTGCGTCCCGGTATTCATCGCGACGCCCACGTCTGCCTGCGCCAGCGCCGGAGCATCGTTTGTACCGTCGCCGGTCATAGCCACCAGTTTGCCTCCCGCCTGCTCGTTGCGAATGAGCTTGAGTTTGTCCTCAGGCGTCGCCTGGGCAAGAAAATCGTCGACCCCGGCCTCACGCGCGATAGCCGCTGCCGTCAGCGGATTATCCCCCGTGATCATCACCGTTCGAATGCCCATCGCGCGCAACTGCGCGAACCGGTCGCGGATTCCACCTTTCACGACATCTTTTAAGAGAATCACGCCCATCGCCCGCCGATTTTCCGAGACGACGAGCGGCGTTCCGCCCGAGGAGGCGATCCGCTCCACTGTCGCGCGCACTTCCTGCGGCATTGCGCTGTTGTTCTGCTCCAGATAGCGTGCGATCGACTCGGCCGCGCCTTTACGGATTTCACGGCCATCAAGATTCACTCCTGACATGCGAGTCTGCGCCGTGAACGGAATGAACTCCGCCTCATGCGTGGCGAATTCCCTGCCCCGCAATTTGTATTTCTCTTTCGCGAGCACCACAATCGATCGACCTTCCGGCGTCTCATCGGCGAGCGAAGACAGTTGCGCAGCGTCGGCCATCTCCGCTTCGCTGACGCCCGGCGCCGGCAGAAATTCCGTCGCCTGGCGATTACCAAACGTGATTGTTCCAGTTTTGTCGAGAAGAAGCGTATTCACATCCCCCGCCGCTTCGACCGCGCGTCCCGACATTGCCAGAACATTGTGCTGTACCAGTCGGTCCATGCCGGCTATGCCAATAGCTGACAGTAAACCGCCAATCGTCGTTGGAATCAGGCAGACCAAAAGCGAGACCAAAACGAACACGGTCTGCGGCGCTTGTGAATAAATCGCAAACGGCTGCAGCGTAACCACAGCCAGCAAGAAGATAATGGTCAAGCCAGCGAGCAGAATATTTAGCGCGATTTCATTCGGAGTCTTCTGGCGCGATGCCCCTTCCACCAACGCGATCATGCGGTCGAGAAAGGTCTCGCCCGGATTCGACGTGATCTTCACCTTGATCTGATCGCTGAGCACACGCGTGCCGCCCGTGACCGCCGAGCGATCTCCACCGGCTTCGCGAATGACTGGCGCCGACTCCCCGGTAATGGCGGACTCGTCCACCGACGCCACGCCCTCGACAATCTCTCCATCGCCCGGAATCAACTCTCCGGCCGAGACGGAAACCAGATCGCCAGCTCGCAATTTAGCGCTGGCAATCTCTTCGATCGTCCCCTCG
>Ga0209168_10003776_pt1 | contig 10246 bp, 9 predicted proteins | sample Coa_R1_FD_187156 | JGI IMG/M metagenome (GOLD analysis project Ga0209168, IMG submission 187156) | Surface soil microbial communities from Centralia Pennsylvania, which are recovering from an underground coalmine fire - Coalmine... | ecosystem: Environmental > Terrestrial > Soil > Unclassified ... | reverse complement strand
CAAAGTCAAAGTCACTATGAGAAAATCTTACGGTTTTCGCACCTTCCGCATCACCGAACTCGCGCTCTATCACGTTCTTGGTAAACTGCCCGAACCGACACTCACCCACGATTTCTTCTGACGAATCATTTTTTTCGGCGTGTCGACTAGTTTTCCTGAATTGAAACTGTCTTCACATTCACGAATTCGCGAATGCCGTGGTGGCTCAACTCGCGTCCATAACCGGAATGCTTCACGCCGCCAAAAGGAATGCGCGGATCAGAGGCGACCATACCGTTGATAAAAGCCAGCCCGGCCTCGATCCCGTCGATGAATAGTTCGCGCTCGCCTTCATCATTGGTCCAGGCGGAAGACCCCAGCCCAAAGGGGCTGTCATTGGCAATGCGGATGGCATCCCCCATACCCTTGGCCGTGAAAATGGACGCCACAGGGCCGAAAAGCTCATCGTCAAAAGCCGGTGCGCCTTTGGGAATATTCGCAAGGACCGTAGGCTCAAAGAAATTGCCCTGCCGGTTCATGCGCTTCCCTCCGCACAGCACGCGCGCTCCCATCTCAACAGTTTTATCTACCTGCTCCTGCAAGCCACGCAGAACATCTGGCGTGGCCAGCGGGCCCACGTCCGTGGCCGGATCCATCGGGTCGCCCACTTTAAGCGAAGCCATGCGTTGCACAAACTTCTGCTCAAACTGCGTGGCAATTCGTTCATCCACAATGAACCGCTTGGCCGCGATACAGGATTGGCCATTATTGATGACCCTTGCCTGAACCGCGGTTTCGACAGCGCGGTCCAGGTCGGCGCTGGGCATCACGATGAAAGCATCGCTGCCCCCGAGTTCAAGCAGGGTTTTCTTAATCGCTTTGCCGGCGGCAGCAGCCACGCTGCTCCCGGCCCCTACGCTGCCGGTCAAGGTCACAGCCATGATGCGGCGGTCGGCAATCACTTTGTTGACCCGGTCTGATCCCATCAGCAGAGTTTGAAAAACACCTTCCGGAAAACCGGCCAGCCGGAAGACGTCCTCAATAGCCAACGCACATTGGGGCACATTGGATGCATGCTTGAGGAGCGCCACGTTGCCTGCCATCAGAGCGGGTGCGGCAAATCGAAATACCTGCCAGAAAGGAAAATTCCAGGGCATGATGGCCAATACCGGCCCCAGCGGCTGGTAGAGAACAAACGTGCGCGTCGCATTGCTCTTGGCCTCTTCCCGAGCCAGGAATTTCTCTGCATTCTCGGCATAAAAATGACAGCCAAAAGCGCATTTCTCGGCCTCTTGTACCGCCGACCGCAGGGTCTTTCCCATCTCCTGCGTCATCATCCGCCCGAAAGCATCCTTGTCCTTCTCCAGAATTTCTGCGGCGCGGGTCATCATCTGCGCGCGCTGTTTGAAAGAAGTCTTTCGATACTCGCGAAAAGTTTCCGCCGCGAGTTGCAACTTGGTTTCGATCACCTTCTCGGAATGCTGCTCGTATTCCCGCAGAAGTTCCCCGGTCGTTGGATTGATGCTGGCCGCCATATTCTTCAGGCTGCTGACTACATTGCGCGTGCTCATGGAATCCTCTCCTGACTCCGATCAGAATATAAGGATATTGCTAAACCTGCTCGGATGCGAGTTTCTCCGGACTTCACCTCGAAGCGAAGCTAGAGGTCCCAGCCTCGGATGATTCAATGCGGGTATTGTCGTTCACTTCTATTGCCGTGCTACGGGTAACCGCTTTTGAGTTTCTGCCACAGCCTCAATGATCTCTTGCTGCAGTTGCGCCATGAGTGAAGCTGCCGTCCCCCGGCGGAGGAGTCTGAGACCCTGCCCGGCCCACATCGACTGAAGCCCACCATCGTTTGCTATGGCTGCGGCACGGCGCATCGGCCGCGTCAGTGTATTCTGCCAGGGAAAAGACATCGGCTTCAGCCCGGCCTTATTCCACGCCTCGATGAATTCATTTCGCAGCCCGCGTGCCGGGCGTCCGGAGAATGCCCGCGTGATTGTTGTTTGGTCTTCCGTTGCTTGTAGGAGAGCGTCACGGAAGGTCCCACTGGTCCCTGCTTCGTCACAAGCCAGGAACGCCGTTCCCATCTGTGCCGCGCTTGCGCCCAACGCCATCGCCGCGACAATGCCGCGCCCATCCATGATCCCTCCGGAGGCCAGCACCGGAACGGAGATGGCATCTACCATCTGAGGTACGAGGGCCATGGCGCCAACCAGCACTGATTCAGCCTCTGCAGTAAAGGTTCCGCGATGGCCGCCCGCTTCACTCCCCTGGGCGGTGATGGCGTCCACCCCGGCCTCTTCCAATAGCTTGGCCTCTTTTACCGTTGTGGCTGTACCCATCACGTAGATCGATTGCTCCTTGAGCCTTTCCATAACCCTGGCCGGAAATGCTCCTAGCGTAAAGCTGACAATTGGCACTCGCAGCCGGAGCAGGACCTCAATCTGCTCATCAAAGTTCTCACCCGGAGATTTGGGGAATTCCGGCTCTCCAATACTCAAACGCTTGTGATAGCGGCTGAGAAACTCAGAGACAGTGGCAAAATCTCCAGAGAGAGCTTCGTCCGCATCCGGGGAGAACAAGTTTATGGCGAACGGCCGCCGCGTGAGTTGGCGGATCCGCTCAATATCGTGTTCCATTTGGCCCGGCGAGAGGTACTCGGCTCCCAGTGACCCAAGCCCACCGGCGTTGCATACTGCGGCCACCAGTTCCGGTGTGGTGGGTCCACCCGCCATGGGCGCCTGCACAACTGGTATGGTCATTCCATGCTTTTCACAAAATGGACGAGGTATGTTGCTCATGCTTGCCTCCAGAGCCTAGGTTCTACCAAAGTCCTGGACTTCCGCAAACCTGATCAGCTCACAACCCGCTCTGCAGGATGCGACGACATTGTGGCTCTGTTCCCATCTTTCATTGACGCTCCTCTGCAAAAAGTCTCATAATTAAAGGTTTCCCTATCGAATCGGATCCAGCAAGGAGCGCAGGCATACTATGGCCACAGCAGCCCCTCCGGTTGAGCGCGGCGTGCCACCAATTCGCGCGGGCCAGGGCCATTCATTTGTTCTGCGTCGTTTGCATTCTTTGAGCGGCATCGTTCCCGTTGGCGTGTTTCTCATTGAGCACTTCTTGTCCAACGCCTTCGCAACCAACGGATGGGCCGCTTACGGAGACCAGGTAAAGTTCCTGACCGGCCTGCCGTTTGTGCCGGTGCTGGAAACCCTCGGCATCTATATCCCGCTGGCGTTTCACTCTCTGTACGGCTTCTATATCTGGTATCGCGGCGATTCCAATGTGACTGACTACCCGTGGGCCGGCAATTTTATGTACGAAGCGCAGCGCTGGACGGGGATCATTACTTTCTTCTACATCGTCTGGCACACCTACACCATGCGCTTCAGCGGCATCCACCTGCTCACGCACTCGCAGGCCGCGTTTCATAAGGTGCAGACGGAGCTTCAAAATCCCTGGGCGGTTGGCCTCTATGTTGTCGGGATTGTTGCTGCATCCTGGCATTTTGCTTATGGCCTCTATCTGTTCTGCGCCAAGTGGGGCATTACAGTGAGTGAAAAATCACGCCGTAATTTTGGGTTTGTGTGCGGAGCCATCGCCGTGGTCTTTATCGTGGTCGGATTGGCGACACTCTCGGCTTTTTTCCGCTCCGGTGACAAATACAATCCGCCGAGTTCAACGTGGGAGGAGTCTATCGAAGGAGGAGGAGTTACTCATTGATTTGTAGGTTTGATCATGGCGAAAAATCCTAGAATTATCGTAGTTGGCGGTGGGCTTGCTGGCCTCGCGGCAGTTATTAAGATTGCCGAAACCGGGGGCGACGTCGATTTGTTCTCCGTTGTTCCGGTCAAGCGTTCACATTCTGTCTGCGCCCAGGGTGGAATCAATGCTGCTAAGAACCTTAAGGGCGAGGGTGACACCACCTGGCAGCACCTTGACGATACCATCTACGGTGGCGACTTCCTGGCCAACCAGCCTCCGGTCAAGGCCATGTGTGAAGCAGCGCCTGGCATCATCGACCTGCTGGACCGCATGGGCGTGCCCTTCAACCGGACGCCCGAGGGCCTGCTCGACTTCCGCCGCTTCGGCGGAACGCTTTACCACCGCACTGCTTTTGCCGGGGCGACCACAGGCCAACAGCTCTTGTACGCACTCGATGAGCAGGTCCGCCGCTATGAAGCGGAAGGACGCGTCACCAAGTACGAGCATTGGGAGTTCCTCAGCGGCGTGATCGATTCCAGCCGCATGGCTCGCGGCATCTGCGCCATGAATCTGCGCACCATGGAGGTACGCACCTTCCCTGCCGACGCCATCATCATCGCCACTGGCGGCATTGGCGCGATCTTTGGCAAATCCACGAACTCGGTCGTTTGCACTGGATCGGCGCAATCGGCGCTCTATCAGCAAGGCTGCTATTACGCCAACGGTGAGTTTATCCAGGTGCATCCTACCTCGATTCCGGGCGAAGACAAGCTGCGCCTGATGTCAGAATCTGCGCGTGGTGAAGGCGGGCGCGTCTGGGTGCCAAAAAACAAAGGCGACAAACGCGACGCGCTCAGCATTCCTGAAGCCGAGCGCTTCTACTTCCTGGAGGAGTGGTACCCCAAATACGGCAACCTGGTGCCGCGCGACGTGGCCACCCGCGCCATCCACAAAATTGTCTACGAAGAAGGCCTGGGCATTGACGGCCAGCCCATGGTCTACCTGGATCTGACCCACATTGACCGCGAAACCCTGAACCGCAAGCTGGAAGGAATTCTGGAGATCTATGAGAAATTCGTAGGCGACGATCCCCGCGAAGTCCCGATGAAAATCTTTCCCGGCATGCACTACACCATGGGCGGGCTGTGGGTGGACTTTAAGCAGGCCACCAACATCAAGGGAGTCTTTGCCGCCGGAGAGTGCGAATACGGCTATCACGGCGCCAACCGGCTGGGAGCAAACTCGCTGGTCTCCTGCATCTGGGGAGGATTTGTGGCCGGACCGCAAGCCATTTCGTACGCCAAAAACAATATGAAATCCACCGACGGCGTAAGCAGCGCGGTATTCGATGGAGAAAAGAAACGCCAGGGAGAGTTCAACAATCGCCTGATGACTTCTTCAGGCAATGAGAATCCCTTCCGGCTGTGGCGCGAGTTGGGTGAGCTGATGACCAAGAACTGTACGGTCATCCGCTATAACCGGGCACTAAAGGAAACTGATGCAAAAATTGTCGAGCTGCTGGGCCGGTTCAACCACATCAATCTGAGCGATAAGAGCATGTGGGCGAATACGTCATTTGCTTTCACCCGGCAGCTTTACAACATGCTGCAGCTTTCGCGGGTGATTGCCCAGGGAGCGGGTATGCGGAACGAATCCCGCGGCGCCCATTACAAGCCCGACTATCCGGAACGCGATGATAAAAACTGGCTCAAGACTACTAAAGCCTGCTTCGCCCCGGACGTGGACGAGCCAAGATTCGAGTTCGAGCCGGTAGACATTTCGCTGATTCCACCCAGGCCACGAAGGTACGACATGGCAAAGTAAAGCAGCCGTTCGTTCTTAGTGTTTAGCAGTCAGGAAAAGCGAAAAGCAGATTTAGCCGTGAATGAACGCGGACGCGAATGAAGGAATCGATGGTTTTAATTATAAATTGCGCTGATTCGCTTTGATTCACGGGCATTCGCGGCCAAAGATTTTTTGTTTTTGCTGTTGCTTTGAGCCAAAGGCCAAGGGCTTCTTTTTCCATGGACCAGCCACAACGCAGCTCGCCGGGATTCTACAAAGGAATAGCCATCGTGTTTCTTGTTCTCGGCGGTGTATTCATTTGGGCTGCGGTGCGGCAGCATAGCTGGTTTTATGGCGCGTTTGGAATCATTACCGTCCTGAATGGGCTGATGAGCATGCTGAAATCTTACGCGGCACGGGAGACTTGATGGCAAAGACCATCATTTTGAAAATCAAGCGCCAGGAGAATCCTCAGACCAAGCCGCGCTGGGAAGAGTTTGAACTTACCTGGAAGCCCGGCATGAACGTGATCTCGGCCATGATGGAGATCGCCGCCAATCCGGTCACGCGGGGCGGCCTTCCCACCACCGCCATCGCCTACGACTCGAACTGCCTGGAAGAGGTCTGCGGCTCCTGCGCCATGCTTATCAATGGCAGGGCGCGCATGGCCTGCTCCGCTCTAGTGGACAAGCTGGAAAAGCCCATCCGCGTTGAGCCTCTCAGCAAGTTTCCTATCTTGCGCGACCTGCAAGTGGACCGCAGCGTTTTGTTTGAAAACTTGAAACGCGCCAAAGCCTGGGTCCCTGTGGATGGCACCTACGACCTTGGTCCAGGCCCACGTGTCTATCCCAAGGAACAGGAAGAGGCCTACCCCATCTCGCGCTGCATTTCCTGCTGCTGCTGCATGGAGGCATGTCCGCAGTTCAACCAGCAAACTGGGTTCGTCGGCGCAGCCACCATTGCCCAGGTGCGTCTGTTCAACCAGCACCCCACGGGCAAAGCCCTGAAACATGAGCGGCTTCAAGCGTTAATGGGAGACGGCGGAATCCAGGAGTGCGGCTTCGCCCAGAATTGCGTAGAGGTATGCCCCAAGGAGATCCCGCTGACCAAGGCCATTTCCGATACCGGGCGCGAGGTCATCAAACAGGCCCTGAAGGATTTCTTCCGGGGATGACTCCGTGGTTGCATCATCCGCCAGCCGCTATCGATCAGTCCGCTTTCGCGGTCTGTTTCGCCAGCGCCGCAGCCTTAATGTCCTGCCCAATCGCCTCGGAACGCTGTTCCAGCATTTCCACGAAGGACTGGTGGACGGCATCGTAATACCACTTCAAGGAACCGGAAGATAATTCGTCACCATACTTCGCAAGGTCGGGCTTGCTCACGCCGCTGTACGTCATCAGAATGGAAGCCAGAATCGTGCCCTGGATTTGTGCTTTCATCTGCTTGCGATGTTCCTGCATTTGCGTCAGCACATCGTCCGGAGCGCCCTCGCCCTTCAGCATCCCGCGCGTGACAGCGAAAAGATAATCAACCGTGAAATCAGTCACTCCCACCTTCCTGTCAAAGGCGTTGGCTGAATCCAATTGTGAGTCCGGTGGCGGCGCAATTTGGATGATCCTCATGTACTTTTTGATCTTTTCCTGGCCCTCGGGCGTATACCTCGCGGCTTCCAGTTGGAGCATGCGACTCACAAACGGGGACTGCATCTCCTGGATCGTCTGGCTCATCTGCTCAGGCTTGCAGCGGGCCACCACCCGGCGCAGTAGTTCCTTTTTGAGCGATGGCCCATCGAGATTCTTACGCATCGTGGGCTCAAAAACCGTTTTGAAGTCCGCGCTATCTGCTTTGCCACCGGCCATCTGGCGAAGATAGTCGTCAGAACCGATTGTTTGCGCCATCTGGTCGAGTTCCTGAGTCACCCCGCTGATCTCCAGCGCTTGCTGAGTTAAGGAGGCGCAATCCGGCGTTTGTGCCCACGTAAGCATCGAAATCAGGACAACTAACAGCAATCCCATTGGGCGTTTCATGCAAATCCTTTTTGGAAAGAGGTTGTCGCTAGCGTAAGACAAGGCGGGTAGCGCGGCAACGTGACCTTAGTGCCTTTTCGGTTATTGCCTTTTTGTCGACGGCTAAATCGCCTCATCCGGAGTTTGGGCCAGACCGCTGGGCAACGCCAGGAATGGAACCAAAACCGTAAATAACAGCTTTCTCATGGCTTATCTCCTTATGGAGTTCATTAGATACCGGGAACTTCACGACAGGAGAACGGGCAAAACGGGGGCTCTTGCGGGTCTCAAGCGGGCTTTTAGCCCTGTTAGAGGGGCGCCCTCCGCCTTCCTGCCAAGCCGTTCGCCCGCGTTATTACCAAAGACCACCCGCGCGGGTTGCCCGAAGGGTTTCTCGTTTAGGATAAATAACTTAGTGGCAATCCCGGCAGCTCTGGTTTAGAATCTCACATCCAAGTAAGAGCCTTGGGTTTTCTGCTTGCAACGGGGATATAAACAACGATGAAGGCCAAGACCACTCTTTTCACTTTCTCTGCCGTCATTTTGGTGGCTCTGTCAGCCACAACTCGAGCCGCGGCCGTAAACCGGTTAACCCGGGTTCACCGCCATCACGCGCATTTGCGCCGTGTAGTCTGGAACCCCGTCCTGAAGGGCTCGCATGAATCGCAGCTCCGCCAGAACGAAGAGATTGACCGCCTGCAACTGCCCCGCATAGCCGATCAGGCCCAGTTGGAAGAACTGGTCCACATGCAGGAGTTGGTGGAAATCAAAGAAACTTCGGCCCTTCGTGTCAGCCCCGCAATCCTGCCGGATAAGCGTTATTGCCGTCCCTGGACCAACCAATTCCTTGAGGATATGAGCGCTGCATACTACAAAGAGTTTGGTCAGCCCATGCAAGTCAACTCTGCGGTGCGCACCATGGAGCAACAGCAAAAACTGCGCCGCCACAATCGCAATGCCGCCCCGGAATTGGGCGAGGTCGCCAGCTCCCACCTGGCCGGGATCACCGTTGATCTGGCAAGGCGAGGCTTGACTCCGGCCCAGCACAAATTCATGGAAGACTACTTGAAGAACTTGAGGGACCAGGGGTTGATAGAAGCCGCCGAAGAGCGTCGGCAGAAGTGCTTCCACGTGATGGTCTCAGACCGTTACACAGATTGGCACGAGACAAGCCTGTTGGCTGGTAAACTTGTAGCGGAATGACGCTACCAGGATCGCTGATCTGCTTTGCTCTGCTTTCAACTTTAGTCCTTGCCCAACAGAAGAAACCTGTAAAAACCGCCGATTCGCCCCAGGGGATCCACCAGTCGGCCATCATCATTGATACCCACGCTGATACCCCGCAGCGCTTCCTGGATGAACATTTTGACCTGGGACAGGATACCCCCGTGTCCGAAGGTCACGAAGACCTCGGAAAAATCAAGAAAGGCAATCTGGCAGCCGAGTTTTTTTCCATCTGGGTAGAGCCGGAATTTAAAGGACACTACGCCCGACGCGCCATGGATCTGATTGATAGCGTCTACCAGCAGGCCGCGCGGCATCCTGACAAAATGACCATGGCCTTCAGCGCCGCTGACATTCTGCGCGCCCACCAGCAGCACAAGTTCGCCGCCCTCATGGGGATTGAAGGCGGACATGCCATCGAGAACGATATCCGGTTGCTCCGCGACTTCTACCGTCTGGGCGTCCGCTACATGACTCTCACCTGGTCCAATACCAACGAATGGGCAGACTCTTCCGGCGACATTGATGACCCCAGCGTGCAACACCACAAAGGTCTCACCGATTTTGGCAAAGACGTGGTGCGCGAGATGAATCGCCTGGGCATGATCGTGGACATCTCCCATGTCTCCGACGACACTTTTTTTCTGACTCTTACCATCAGCCGCGCCCCGGTGATTGCCTCGCACTCTTCCTCGCGCGACTTAACCCACCATCCGCGTAACATGACCGATGCCATGCTGCGCGCCGTGGCCATCAACAAGGGCGTGGTCATGGTCAACTTCTACTCCGCCTTTGTGGATGAGAGTCACCGGCAAGCATCCTCGGACCCGGAAAACGTCAGGCAGCGGGACGCGGAGGTGGAGGCCTTCAAAAAATCGCACGCCCACGCGGATGGTAGCCCGGTAACCTACGATGAATATGCATTCATTGAAAAGAAATGGGCAGCCCAGTTTCCCCGGCCTCCGCTCAAATCACTGATTGACCACATTGACCACATCGCCAAAGTGGCGGGGATCGATCATGTAGGCCTGGGCTCGGATTTTGATGGCGTGACCTCCCTGCCGGAAGGAATTGATTCAGTCGCTGACCTGCCCAGGATCACCCAGGCCCTGTACGAGCGCGGATACTCTCGCGTCCAGATCCACAAGATACTCGGTGGAAATTTTCTGCGGGTGATGCACCAGGTAGAGGCGATAGCGCGGCAGATTCAGGCCGAACGCAAAGAATCCGATGCCTTGACTTTTGAAGAGATTGAACTGATGCTGGGCAACTATATGACCCCAGCCCATCTCATCGACCAGATTCACGAGCACGGCGTAAATTTTGACCTGACGCCCGAACGCCGCGAAAAACTGAAGGGCGAAAAAGCGAGCGACGAAGTGCTGGAATCAATATCCAAATCGAAGCGTTAACAAATTTGATTCGTCAGAAGAAATCGTGGGTGAGTGTCGGTTCGGGCAGTTTACCAAGAACGTGATAGAGCGCGAGTTCGGTGATGCGGAAGGTGCGAAAACCGTAAGATTTTCTCATAGTGA
>Ga0209168_10003773_pt1 | contig 10249 bp, 9 predicted proteins | sample Coa_R1_FD_187156 | JGI IMG/M metagenome (GOLD analysis project Ga0209168, IMG submission 187156) | Surface soil microbial communities from Centralia Pennsylvania, which are recovering from an underground coalmine fire - Coalmine... | ecosystem: Environmental > Terrestrial > Soil > Unclassified ... | reverse complement strand
CAACGCCGCGCATGCCCACGTGGCCTACGACGCGAACGCGCCGGTGGGGAAGAACATTGCCGCGTTGTTTGAGGCTGCGGCTGAAGAGCATCTGATGCAGCCGACGATCATCTACGAATTCCCGACGGCGATTTCTCCGCTCTCGAAGCAGAAACCGGATGAGCCCGACTGGACCGAGCGCTTCGAGATCTTTGCCGGGCAGATGGAGATTTCCAACGGCTTCAGCGAACTCAACGATCCCGAAGACCAGCGGCGTCGCTTTGAGGCGCAGTTGAAGGAACGCGAGCGCGGCGACGACGAGGCGCACCAGATGGATGAGGATTACATCCATGCGCTTTCGTATGGAATGCCTCCGGCAGGCGGCGTCGGGATCGGCATTGATCGCGTCTGCATGCTCTTGACCGATCAGCACACCATCCGCGACGTCATCCTCTTTCCGCTATTGCGGCCGGCGAAAACCTCCACCGCAGAGGACACGGGGGACGCACAGGGGAAGTCTGACGGCTAGGCATTACCTTGCTGCTATTAACTCTGGGGTACCTAACGATGCACTATTACTAGTGCATATCGATTCCTATACTTTCCCTATAGTTTGGGCTCTGAAGGGGCAGCGCTACCGTAGCGTCCATGAGATTTCTGGACACTGGGTCGGTGGCGCTTTGCCGTCTCTGGCCGGTTACTTCGAGGTCTTCTTCCCGCTGGGTTTCTCAGCCGATGTGCCGGAGGACGAACCCGAGGACGTGCCCGTGGATGTCCGCGGCGGCTCGTACGCCGGCTGGTCGGGGCTGAAGTTCGTGCTCAGGTAGTCGATGAGCGCATCGTGATCGGCCGCATCGACGACGGCTCCCCACTTGATCATCTTGTCAACTTCCTTCGTCCACGTCGCCTTGCTCAGGCGTTGCTGCAGGACGATGCGTGCCTCATGACACTCCGTGCAGGCCGTGGTGGCCTTGGCCTGCATCGCGCCCGGTGGGAGATCTTCGGTCATCTTCGCCGCTTGCTGCTGAGCGGGCGCGGTGAATGAGAGCGCTGCGACGAGCGCAAGGGGCAGCAGCACCGCAATCCCGCTTGCGGCCGGGCGTTGCCATCTCGAACTGCGGTTCTTATGCGACATGGATCTTCACCTGATCGGGAGCGTTGTAGAGATAGCCGCTGGGATTCCAGACGGGGGTGGAAGGCTGAGTCCGTCCCTGCGAGTCGGTGGCTCGGGCGAGGATGCTGTAGTCGCCGGCCTTGGCTTTCCAGTCGTAGGTCCAGAGACGCCATGCGTAGCGGGCGCGATCGTGGCCGAGAGTCGCGGCGTTCCAGTTCGTGCCGCCGTCGGTGGAGACTTCGACTTTGACGACGTCGGCCTCGCCAGCCCACGCAGTGCCGTGAACCGCGACCCTGCCGTGCGCCACACGTGCGCCGTCGAGCGGGCCGGAGATCACCGACTTCACACTGAGCCCGGTGACGGGATGAGTGTCTTCGGGCTTCACCGCTTCGCCGGGCTTGCCGGGTTGGTTGGGGAAGCGGTATCCGGGGCTCATGAAGTTGCCGACGAACTCCGCGTCGAGGACTTTGATTTCCGTCAGCCATTTGCAGGATGCCGCGCCGATCCAGCCGGGGACAAGCGCGCGGGCAGGGAAGCCGTGGTTCTTGGTGAGTGGCGCGCCATTCATGTGGGTGGCGATGAGAGTGTCGGCATCGAGCGCTTTCTCGAGGGGAACGCTGCGAATGAAGGCCGGAACTTTGCCGGGGATGTCGTCGAGTCCGCGGAACATCACATGCTTGCCCGCGGGCTTGATTCCCGCGCGCTGGAGTACGTCGCGCAGGCGCGCGCCAGAGAAGCGCGCCGTGCCCACCGCTCCCTTGCCCCATTGAATGCCGGGAACCTGCGGCCGGTGCAGGCTGCGTCCGTTGCCCGCGCACTCGAGCGTGTTCACGACGGAATGTGTTTCGAGCTTTGAAAGTTCGGCGAGAGTGAGAGTGAAGGGCTTCTCGACTTCTCCGCCAACGGTCAGGCGCCAGGTTGCTGCATCGAGTTCGCTGGGTTCGTGCATGTGGTTGCGAACGAAGAAGTGCGGCACCGGCGTAAGCCACGTGTTGAAGTACTCGACCGGCGTCTCCAGATCGAGGAATCGCGAGGAGCGGACGATCAAGCCGTTCTCGCCCGGAATGTCGATGGTGGAGTTCTGGGAGGCGGCCCATGATAAGAGAGGAGAAATCGCGCTGCCAGCGAGCGCAGCGGCGGAGGCCTGCTTCAAGAAATTGCGTCTCGAGTTCATAGCGTGTCAGCTTGTCTTTGCCAAAGATTCGCGATGTGGCGCTGATTATAGTGAACACCGCCGGCCCGGAAAAGGAGAGTGCCAAAACCGGGCCGGCGGGACTTTCGAAGGGAGTTGCCCCTCGAAAAGCGGAGCTTGCTGATACGGCGTTAGAAGATGTAGATCGAGTCGAATTGCAAGCGAGTGAGCCACGGTTCGGTCGTGCCCAGCGGGCGTCCAACGAGCGCGGTGAATCCTAACTGCACGTTCGAGTCAAACTGGTAGAAGGACGTGAACCGGTGCTGCGTGACATTCGTCCCCTGACGAATGTCGCTGTAGTTGAAGTTGCCGAGCACGGCTTCGCGCTCGATGTAGATGCGGGTGTAGCCGAATTGAAAGTCGCCTTTCTTCTGCAGGCGTCCGACACTCGTTTCAGCCCAGTATCCGCGACGGTAGTGCGAGTTGCAGGGAGAGTTCACCGTCTGCTTGTAGGTAGCGGTGGCTGTGTTCGCGGGGGCCGCAGTGATGTTGGGAAGGTTGCCGCAAGCAGCGGTGTTCTGAACGTAGTCGCCGATGAACGCGATGGGAACCTTGACGTGTCCGGTATCGATGTCGAGGCGGGCAATGTTGTCGAACAATCCGAACTTCGAGGCAAACTGTGCGCTGGTGATGGAAGTGACTCCGGTCGGATAAGTCGTTCCGTCGACCGTGACGATGGTGGTTGCGGTCGTCGTGTAGGTCGAGTCCTGCACCGGATTTCCGGAGGTTAACGGCAGAACCCCCGAGAGCGGAGTCTGGGGATTCTTGGTGCTGGCGCGGGCCAGAGCGAGGGCAATGGCGTCGGAGCCGCGGAAGTCGTAGTAGCCCGAATAGGCGTTCAGGGTGACTCTCCGGCCGAGGCTCCAGCCAGTTTGGATCTGGCCGCCATAGGTGATGGCCTGCGTGATTCTCTGGTCAGTGGATGAAGTGCCGGCCATCTCGGCGAAAGGCAGTTCGAATCCGACGAACGCGATCCGCTTCAGCACTGGACTCGCCACGTTGAAGGCCAGGGTTTGCGCGGCGCCTTCGGGGTTCAAGTCTTTATCCCAGGTGAGTTCGGTGTTGTACCAGGGGTAACGGAATTTGCCTCCGACGAGGGTCAGCGGCTTGAAGTCGTGGGGCGTGAACTGAACGAACGCCTGATCGAGAGCAACCGTCTTGCGGCTATAGAAGCCGGTGAGCGTCTGGTTGGTCGAAGTTGGGTCATTGATGTCGCCGCTCGCAAGAGTGATGCCGGCCTGGAATTGATCTCCGAGGTTGGCGAAGGCATTAAAGCGGGCGCGAACGCGGCCACGGACGCGATCCAGAGATTCGTTTGAAGGGCCGCCGAAGAAAGGCTCGGCGCGGAGACGAACGTCGCCGCTGAAGGAGACGGGGCCAAGGCCTTTGATCTGTCGCTCGAGGTTGCGGATGCGTTCGTCGGAGCTTCCGGCCTGGAACGTTTGCGCGACGGGAGTCCCTTGCGCGGGAGCGGGAGTTGCTTGCGCGCTCGGCTGCGCCGGTTGGCTCGACGTGGCCGGTGAAGATGCCGGCGTTACGGCCGCGGTCGCGGATTCCACGGGCTGGCTGGGCTGATCTTTAGCGTTGGCCGTATCGGTACCGTCGGCTTTTTCCCGGCTGCGCAGTTGCGCCTGCAAAGCCTCGATCTGCTTCTGCTGCGCGGCGAGAGCGTCGCGTAAGGTCTGAATGTCGGCCATGGTTGCCGCGGGCGGGGCCGGGGTGGCGGCCGCTGCCGGCGTCGTCGTCGTTGTTGTTGCGCGCTTTGGGGGCGCGTTCGACGCAGTTTCGGTTTGTGCCCACACACCGGCGGTTAACCCGGCCAGTGCAAGCGCAGTAAAGAACAGTTTGTTGGTCGCTTTCATGGAGGTACAGTCCTCTCCTTTTGAGTTAGTGTTGCGACTGCTTTGGGGGAATTGAGGGGCAATCCTCGACTGCACCGCTGTGAGGGGGCTCGCCCTTTAGCCTTTAGCTTTGGATCTTTCGCCCTTCTATAGCCCGGGCTTCTTCGTACATTGAAAACCCAATATACACTATTAATACTATTAACATAGTATAGATTACCAAAAACTTTTCCCAGCTTTTGTGAATGCGCTGTTAAATTCTGGGAGTTTCAAGAGAATGCGTTGCCGCCGCAATGACTTCCGACTTCAGGGATTCTTCGGTCAGGAAGAGTCTCAGGAGGCCGGAGTCAGTCCCCACTTCTGTTGCAGGCGGTGTTCCATGCCCTTGAATACGACACCATCGACTACGTAACCAATCGCAATGATCAAAACCATGACGGCGATGACGGCGCTCATGTCGTTCAAGTCGCGGCCCATCATCAAGACCTGGCCGAGCCCAAGGCTCAGATAAAGCATTTCAGCGGTGATGAGGGAGCGCCAGGCGAAGGCCCATCCCTGCTTCAGACCCGAGACAATGAAGGGAAGACTCGCCGGCAACAGGACATACCAGAACAGTTTGAAGCCCTTGGCTCCGAGGTTGCGCCCGGCCATGCCGAAGATCTTGGGCATTTGCTTGCGGCCGTCTTCCATAGCAAGCGTGACCGACAGCAGGGAACCCATGACCACGACGAAGAGGATGGCGTTCTGATTCAGCCCGAACCACAGCAGCGCCAGCGGCCACCAGCAGATGCTGGGCAGGCTCTGCAGGCTGACAAGTAATCCGCCCATGGTCTCTTCGAGGAATTTGTTGCTGGCCACTCCGAGGCCGAGAATCATCCCGAGAACGACGGAGATGGCGTATCCAATCAGGACGCGTTCCATGCTGACGCGGATCGCGATCAGGTAGGTGTGGTCCTGGAATCCGGCATAGAGAGCCTCGCCAACGCCCCACGGAGTGGGGAAGAGATAGGGCGGCCAGATCTTCAGTTCGGCGAGCAGCGTCCAGAGGCCGAAGAGCGCAGCGTAGAAGATGATGTAACGAGCGGCGCGTTTCATGGTCGCACTCCCTCTTCGACTTCCGGATCGACGTGGGGCTTCACGCCTTCGTTGTACTCGACGGCCAAAGAGCGATTAATTTCCTCGCGCAACTCGTCCAAAATTTCTCGGGCGGCGCGGGCAACTTGAACGTCCTCCAAAACGCGGGGACGCGGCAGGTCGACCGGGAATTCACTCTTAACGCGGCCGGGACGGAAACTGAGCAGAACCACTCGATCGCCGAGTCGAATGGCTTCACGCACGTTGTGCGTGACGAAGATGATGGTGCGTCCAGTCTCGCTCCAGATGCGCTCTAGTTCGTCGTGCAGCAGATCGCGAGTCTGGGCGTCGAGGGCGGCGAAGGGTTCGTCCATGAGCAGCACGTCGGGTTCGGTGGCGAGAGCGCGGGCGATGGCGACGCGTTGCCGCATGCCACCCGAAAGCTGATGGATGTAGCTATCCTTGAATTTCGCGAGATGCACGAGGCGCAGGTAGTAGCTGGTTTTTTCTTCGCGCTCGGCTTTGCCGATGCCCTTCATCTTCATTCCGAATTCGACGTTCTGGCCGACCGTGAGCCACGGGAAGAGTCCATGCTCCTGGAAGATCATGATGCGGTCGGTGCCCGGACCTTGTACGGGCTGACCATCGACGAGAATCTGGCCTGAGGTCTGGCGATGCAGGCCGGCGATCAGAAGCAATAACGTGGACTTGCCGCAACCCGAAGGGCCGACGATGCAGACGAACTCCCCGGTCTTCACTTGCAGGTTGATGTGGTCGAGAGCGAGCAGGCGCTCTCCGCTCTGCGTGTTGTAACTCAGGCAGATTTCGCTGAGGCCAACCTTCGCAATTGCGGGCAAGAGAGTGGAGAGCGGGCGCGCGATCGAGAGGGGAGAGGCTTTGCCTCGCTCGGAACGAAGCGGCAGGCGAGGATCCACGGGAATCGGGAATTGTGTTGGAAAATCTTGTGCGTTGGTGCTCATTGGATCGCCTTTCGTCCCTTTTCCGCGAGGACCTGGTTAAGCAGCGTGAGATCGTAAAGATGGGAGAGGTCGGGCATTTCGCGGCCGAGGAAGCCGCCGTCGAAAGCCTGCTTCGCGGCCGTAGTCAGCGCGTCGTGGAGTGGATCGTACGTCACCTGCATGCGGGAGAACGCTTCGTCGAGGACAATGGCGGGGAGGGCTTTGCCGGTCTCGGTTTGAATTTGCTGGTTCAGGAGTTTCTTGGCTTCGGTCTGATGGGCGTTGATCCAGTCGGTGAGGTCGATGTTGGCGCGAATCCAATTCTTGACGAGATCCGGATGCGCCTTCAGGAATTTCGTGTTCACGACGAGTAGACCGATGACGAATTGTCCGTTGGGCCAGAGAGAGCGCTCATCGACGAAGAGGCGTCCATTGCCCTCATGGATCAGACGCGTGGCCCAGGGCTCGGGAGCCCATGCGGCATCGAGATCCTTCTTCAGGAAGAGGGTCAACTGGTCCGGGTTGGCCATGGGGACGATCTGGACATCGCCGCCCTTGTCGTTGCTCTTCATGCCATGCGTCTTGAGCCAGTTACGGAGGGCAACGTCTTGCGTGTTGCCAAATTGCGGAGAGGCGACGCGCTTGCCGTGAAAATCTTCGGGCTTGTTGATACCGGCGTCGTTGCGAACGATCAGCGAGGCACCGCCGCTGGCCGCTCCGGAGACGACGCGAAGAGCTTCTCCGTTGGAGCGGACGTAGCCGTTGATCGCGGGATTCGGGCCGACATAAGTCATGTCGATAGCGCCGGCGAAGAGCGCTTCGATCGCCGAAGGACCGGCGTTGAAACTGGTCCACTGCACCTTGACGTTCGGTCCCATGGCTTTGTCGAACCAGCCGTTAGCCTTCCCGACCATGGCCTGCGCGTGAGTGATGTTGGGGAAGGCGCCGACACGGATGGTGGTTCCCTGAGCCCAGGCGGAGGCCAGGAACGCCAGCCACAATGCACAAATCCTTAGAGCTTGCCTATTCACCCTTCTGACCTCCGGCAACCATGGGGAGGAGAGTGGCTGATTCTTTTTTCTGATTCTTTACGCGCTTGGTGGATTTACCGGCGCGCAGAGCGCGAGTGCTGATCAAATCCGCCAGCGTTGTGTTGTCGAGAATGCGCGCTGCGGCGTCCCGGACGTCGAGAAAGACCTGGTAGAGAGCGCGGTGCGGCAGGTCGCGGTCAATGAGTTCGCGAAGTTGCTCGGCATCGCCGAACGGAGCGAGCGGGCCGTCGATCAGGCGGATGATGTCGCTGAGATGGATCTCGGCAGGGTCGCGGCGCAACTGATATCCACCCTTGGCTCCGCGGACGCTCTCGACCATGCGGGCGTTCTTGAGCTCGAGCAGGATCAGCTCGAGGAACTTTTCCGGCAGCACCTCTTCATAGGCGATGTCGCGGATCTTGATGGCGCCCTGATGGTGATGGCGGGCCAGCATCATCATGGCCTGGAGGGCGTAGAGACCTTTTTGGGAGATCTTCATCGGCGGATTATTCCATAAACTCCATTGAAATAATAGACATTATTGACGTGCGTGACAATGCAAGTCAACTTCCAACTCGCTTTCGCCCGCAAAGTCGATCAAGTCTTTTCCGTTGAAGAAGTTACATTCGCGCAGCGATGACGCGGAGAGATGCGGTGTGCATTCGGTTGCAGTTTAGTTGCCGAGAACGGTGTCTTAGGGGCAGTGGAAAACTTCGTTAGGTTGCACGTTCTTGCATAGTTTTGTTGCCGAAGGGGGAAGCAAAGCTTATTAACGCGAAGGGCGCTAAGGATGCGCAAAGGTCGCGAAGAAGAACAACGCAAGGGGAGATCGGCGTTAGGCCGCTATGCGGAGGATCAGTACGGTGACGTTGTCGGGGCCACCGCGGTCCAACGCCATCTGCACCAAGGCAGCACAGGCTTGGGCGGGAGTATTGGATCGAACCACATTGGCGAGATCCTGCTCGGTGACGAGGCTCCAGAGGCCGTCGGTACAAAGCAGCAGAGAATCGCCTTCTTCCAATGTGACGGGATGGTCGGGCCTGTCGGGAATGATGTCTCTGCCGGAGCCGAGGGCCGCGGTCAGAATGTGACGTTGAGGATGCGACTCGGCGTCTTCGGAGCGGACGATGCCGCTTTCGACGAGGCGGCCGACATAGGAATGATCGCGGGTGAGGCGTGTGACCGAGTCGGGTTGCACGCGATACAGGCGGCTATCGCCTACGTGCGCGAAAGAAAGTTCGCGGCCCACGAGCGACATGGCAGTGCAGGTGGTTCCCATTCCGTGAAACTGGGGATGCTCCTCGGCGTAGCGGTGAATGTTGGCGTGAGCCGAGGCGAAGGCTCCGAGCAGAGTCTCCTGCGGGTCGGCAGCGAAGGCGCTGTCGTAAACGTGGCGAACGGTTTCGACGGCGAGGCGGCTGGCTTCCTGCCCGCCTTCGTATCCGCCCATGCCGTCGGCAATGACGGCGAGACGGCCCTTGCGGCGGAACTCTTCGTCGGTGTCGGGCTCCCAGTAAAGATAGGAGTCCTCGTTATTGGTGCGTTGGCGGCCCACGTCGGTCAGGCATGCCATCTGGATTCCGGGTTTTGTGTTGCTACAGTCAACGGCCATAGCAGAGACGCGCGTGCTGGCGTTCATCGGGGGGTGTCTTGCGATCGAAGAGGCGTGTGGGCCTTGGTCATTATATGGCACGCGAGGACTGAATCCTCTCGTTTCCTTTTGGGGGCCCGTCCACCTTCGAATCAGAATTTCGGTAGCCTATCACTTTCCAGGCCGATTTGAACATCGGGTTCTTTTGTGTTCGGAAAAGGAGAAAAGCCGCGACGAGCAGCGGCTCTTCCTTCTACCTTGCGAATTGAAACCTGGGAGATGCTGGCAATCTACTTGGCCGAGTGCTTATCGGTAGCGATGCGCTTGCTCATGCGATTGGATTCGCGATTGAGTTGGCGCTGGTCCTGCTTGGTCAAGTGGCCGTTGTCCTTGGCCATGTCTCTCTTCTCGTTGTTCTGCAGGCGCTGCTCGCCGCGCTCGAGACGGGCGGTCTGTCCGGGAGTAAGCTGCCCGTTCTTGACGCCGTTGGCGATGCGATTCTGCTGGTTGGTTTCGCGCTGATTGACTTGATTGACGCGCGGATGGCCGGGATCGACCTGGCCAGCGCCGGCGCCAGAGGTTTGCGTTTGGGCAGCGGCCGATCCAACAACCATCAGACCACCCACTGCCAGGGCTAAGAGCGACTGCGTGATTTTGTTGGTCATGGCAGATTGAACACACGGGTGAGAGTTTAGTTGTGGGCTGCGGAAGTGAGTGGGGATGAAGGGAATGCAGCGGTAATCAGGGATGGTTACCGATGTCACGCGCGTGGAATGGGTGAAGTTCTTCCAAAGCGCGATGCCCGCGAGTGCTTGCTGATTTGGCAGGGCGGTTGGGGACGGGTTACCATTCTCAGCCGCTTCTCGGCGCCATCGAGGGATTTTTCATGACAAGGTTTGGACGGGCTCGTGTGTTTGGTGGGATCAATTTGGTTTTGGTGGGAACGCTTTTTCTTGGATCGTGGGTTGGGAATGCCGGCGCGCAGGCGAGTGCAGCCGAGTCATTGGCCAGCGAGACTCCGGCGAAACTCGTGCCCGCGACCGACAGCTTTGACTACGTCAAGCGCGACGTGATGATCCCGATGCGGGATGGCGTGAAACTGCACACGGTGATCGTGATTCCCAAGGGCGCGAAGAATGCGCCGATCCTGCTGACGCGGACTCCTTATAGCGCGAGCGCGCAGGTGAGCCATGCGGCGAGTTCGCATCTGGGACCGATTCTGAACGGGTACGACAATGCGGTAGACGTGATTGTCGAAGGCGGTTACATCCGCGTGGTGCAGGATGTGCGGGGCAAGTATGGGTCGGAGGGCGATTATGTGATGACGCGCCCGCTGCACGGGCCGCTGAATCCGACGGCGGTCGATCATTCGACCGACACCTACGACACGATCGACTGGCTGGTGAAGAATGTTCCCGAGAGCAACGGGAAGGTGGGGATTCTCGGAATTTCGTATGACGGATTTCTG
>Ga0209168_10003771_pt1 | contig 10251 bp, 6 predicted proteins | sample Coa_R1_FD_187156 | JGI IMG/M metagenome (GOLD analysis project Ga0209168, IMG submission 187156) | Surface soil microbial communities from Centralia Pennsylvania, which are recovering from an underground coalmine fire - Coalmine... | ecosystem: Environmental > Terrestrial > Soil > Unclassified ... | reverse complement strand
CAAGGCAGCGCAGAGAAAGAAGGACGTGGTAGTGACCTACAAGAAGCATAATCTCGTCCCCATGGCAGGAGTTCTCGACCTGGAGCTAGGTCAGGAACGCGAATTGACCTATAACGATTGGATCACGGACTCGACCGTGGATGACCAGGGAGCCTGGGCATACTGTCCCGAAGCGGGTTTTAAGTCCGTCGATAACCTGGTGGATAATTTAGTCGATCGTATCAGCAAAAACGGATACTTGCTCTTGAATGTCGGTCCCAAGCCGGATGGCACCATTCCGGATGAGGCCAAAGATCGACTGCGCGGCATCGGGCAGTGGTTGCAGGTTAACGGCGAAGCGATCTATGGAACTACCCCGTGGCTCATAGCGGCGGAAGGACCGACTCAACTGGAAAAAACCGGGTCGTTCAACGAGAGTAACGACATGAAATATACGGCCCAGGATATTCGCTTTACCGTGAAATCTGACTGTCTGTACGCCATTGCCCTTGACTGGCCGGGCGAGAAGGCATTGATTAAGAGCTTAGCCCCCAGAGGACGAACCTGGGCAGGATTGTATCCGAGTGAAATCGTTTCGATCACTATGCTCGGCGACGGTAAAGATCTTAAGTGGGAGATGACAAAGGACGGGCTGGTGGTAGAAACGCCGAAAAGCAAGCCCTGCGATTATGCCTTTACATTCAAGATCACTCGTAAGAATCCACTGTAATTGTGGACGCGCCTATTCCTTTGTCGTGATGCGGAATGGAAGTTGGTGGCGGGCGACTTACCTGTTGTCATAACACCCGTCTCGGTTAAGGACTGAGTTGGATGTCGAGCAGTGATGAGGCTGTCTGTGCACAAGGAACTAACACCAGAGAATCTGGCAAGGAATCGTAGAAGGCCAAAAAGGCTATTCCCTCCCCCATTTATCACACTTGTTGTTGCAATTATCTTGTTGTTTAGCCAGGCTCTACCTGCCCAGACTCCAGAGAATCTTAAGGAGTGTGATATTCATCGTGCCCCCTCTAGACCGAAAGGAATCTGCTCAAACTTTCCGTATCGGAGCGCCAATGTTGGCAGCACGAGGAGATTAAGAGCGGTCGAAGTTACCAGTCCGCCGAGAATGATGATTGCCATTGGCCCTTCAATTTCTCGTCCAGGAGCTCCGCTGCCGATTGCCAATGGCAATAAGCCGAGTCCGGTGACCAACGCGGTCATAGCGATGGGAGCTAGCCGTTCCGAAGCGCCGCGCAGCGCGGTGTGCCAGTTCCATTGTTCCCCCTCTACCTGGACTAGGTGCTCGTAATGAGATATCAACATGATTGAATTGCGCAAAGTGATTCCGAATAATGTGACGAAACCAACCAACGAACCCAGCGATAGCGTCCCGCCCGTCGCCAGGGCAATCAGCACGCCGCCCACCAGCGCAAACGGGAGATTCGCAAGTACCAACAGCAGATTGCGGTAATTCTGCATCACGATGGAAAGCAGAATGACGATAGCGATTCCGGCAATAACTGCGTGGACCAGCAGATCGCGTTCTGAGCGGGCTTGTTCTTGCGCCGTCCCAGCGAATTCGACGTAAACCCCGGCGGGAAGCGCCATGCGCGCAATTCGCTGTTGGGCGATATTTACGAATCCGGCGACGTTGCCCCCCGCGACGTTGCAGGTGACTGACTGCACGCGGCGCGCTCCGATGTGTGAGATTGCGTAACGGCCTGAACTCTCGTACGCATCAGCAATCTGACGCAACGGAACGTAGTTTCCTTGAGGACTGCGAATGGGCAGGGCCGCAATGGAGGATACGGATTCACGGTCCACCGGGTTGAGTATTACGGCGAGGGGAAACACTTGATTGCCCTCATAAACTTGGCCCACCACGTCTTCGTCGAACGCCGTCCGGATTACGTCCAGCACCTGAACCGGATCGAATCCCCAGCGTGCTACCTCGGCAGGCCGAAGGTGGACCGTAACTTGTGGCATCCCTGGCGGCGACTGGATCGTTACATCACGCTCTCCGGGGATTTTCGCCAGCACGCCGGCCACGCGTCTCGCCTGCTGATCGAATTGATCCAGATCGGAGCCAAAGATATTGACTACCACGGCGCCGGTGTATCCCGAAAGGATTTCATCCATACGTTCGGTCAGGAATGTATTCACGGAGTACACCGGACCCGGAAATTTCGTCAGAGTTTGCCGGATGTCAGCCAAAGCTTTGTCGGTCTGTGACCCGTTGAGATTTTTCAGATCCACTTCGATTTCGCTGCTATGGGTGCCAGAAAAGTCGTCCGATGCTTCGGCTCTGCCGGCACGCTGGGCAACTTCCCTGACATACGGTATTTCCGCCAGTGCCGCCGTCACGCGGCCCCCTAGGCGCATGGATTGCTCAAGCGAAGTGCCTGGCATGGCGGTCATGTGCACAATGAAATGCCCTTCGCGAAGGCTGGGGAGGAATTCGCCGCCCAGAAATGGAATCGCCAGGATGGCTGCAAACACGAGAATCGCAACAGCACCCACGACCGCTTTGGGATATTTTTCCACCTGAGTGAGCAAGCCTTCATATCGGCGTTTGAGCCAATGTACGAGTGGCGGTTCTTCCGTGCGCAATTCGCCCCGAGGTAACAGGATCATTGCCAAAGCTGGCGTGACGGTAAGAGCGACGATCAGCGAGGCGAGAATCGCCCAGATGTAGGTCACTCCGAGCGGAGAGAACATTTTTCCTGCTACTCTGCTCATTGTCAGCACAGGGAAGAAAACCAGAATTACCGCGAACGTGGCATAAACCACGGCGCTGCGGACCTCCATCGAAGCATCCAGCACGACTGAAAAAATAGGACGGGGCTGAGCGAGTGCGCGATTTTCCCGCAGGCGGCGGTAGATGTTCTCGACATCGATGACCGCGTCGTCCACAACCTCGCCAATTGCAATGGCAATGCCGCCCAGGGTCATGGTGTTCAGCGTATATCCGAGGCGGTCGATGATGATGGTCGCGGCCAGTAGCGAAAGCGGAATCGCGGTACAGGAGATCGCCGCCGTGCGGAAGTTGAACAGGAAGAGGAACAAGACAATCACAACGAGAATTCCGCCGATGATCAGTGATGTGCGCAGGTTGTGTAGCGCAGTATCGATGAATCTCGCCGGACGAAAGATACGCGAATCCAGGTGAATGTCCTCTTTTTCGAGCGCCGGCCGTAATTGGGCGAGCGCGAAATCGATATCGCGCGTGACTTCAAGGGTGTTGGCCCCATACTGCGCCGAGATCATCAGCATGACCGCGGGCTGGCCCATGACGGCTGCTGCACCCAGACGCGGTGCTGGAGCTTCCGTCACGTGCGCTACATCGCCCAGCGTGAGGTTGGCAGCGTCGCGCTGCAGGACAACCGTCTTCGCCAATTCGGCGCTAGTGATTGCCTGCCCTTCTGATTGCAGGATGATTTGCTGATTGGGAGTGGTAACGAATCCCGCGCCGCGGATTCCCGTAGCCTGGCTGGTCGCCGCCACCACTTCGTTCAATCCGACCTGGTGCTGTATGAGTTGTTGAGGATTGATCTGTATCTGGTACTGCTTCTCGTCACCTCCCTGAACTGCGATCTTGGACACACCGGGAACTGCAAGCAGGCGCAACTTCACAGTCCAATCCGCAACCGTACGTAGTTGCATCAGAGATTTCGTGGGTGAGGTCAATCCGATTACCATCACGACGCTCGTGGCCGTCGTAAGCGGCGCGATGGTCGGCGTGATCCCTGCTGGCAATAAACCAGTCAGGGGCGCAACCCGCTCGGTCACAACTTGACGGTCCAAGTAAATGTTCGTGTTGTCATCAAAGACGACCGTAACAACTGACAACCCTTGAGTCGAGGTTGACCGTACCGACTGCACGCCGGACACGCCATTCACCGCATTCTCGACCGGCTGCGTGACCAGCAACTCGACCTGTTCGGGAGAGAGGCCCGGCGATTCCGTGGGAATCACAACCTGCGGCGGAGAGAATTCGGGAAAAACATCGTACTTTACCTGTTTCAGCGAATACACCCCATACCCGAGCAGCAGACAGGCGAGCGCAACAACCACGCCCCGGTGCAGCAGCGATGACCGAACTATGGCAGTCAGCATCGTTCGTCAGCTCTCCTGCTGTATTTCGCTGCGGAACTCTTCGGACAGTAGCGCCTGGGTGCCCGCAGTCACCACTTTCGTCCCGGAAGTCAATGTCGAGCCGGGGACGAAATAGCCGCCGTTGACGGGATTTTCAGTTGGCACTTCCTGGCGGGTGAAGGTTCTCGGCGAAGTTGCTTCGTAAACCCAGGCTTTGCCCTGCCACCAAACGACCGCGCTTTGTGGAACGAATGTGCCCTTGACTGGACGACCAACAGGCACCAGCACTGCGAGATTCATCCCTAACGCCAGACCTGGCCGGCTAGGAATGAGGTACAGATAACTGATCCCTTGGATTTGCGGATTAACTTGCGGCATCGGCGAAACCAGCCGCGCCTCGATGGATTGGTTTCCCGGTATTGTGATCGACAAAGTCCTGGGCGCGGTACCGATTTCACCGGGTGGAAAGATGACTTGCGCGAGAAACTCGCGTTGGTCCAGAACAGCATTTAGGATGGTACTGTTGGTCGAAACCCATTTCTCGACTAAGCTTCCCCAGCTTTGACCAATAGTGTCGAGTTGCAGGTTCGCATCTTGCTCGTCCGCCGTGACCTGGGACTGGTTGTTGCGATACGTCGCTTCGGTGCTCTGCATCGCCTGCAGCGACATGTTCTGGTTTTCGTCATAAAGCGTTGTTATCCGTTCATATTGGTTGCGCGATGTGGCCAGATCCACTCGATCGCGTTCAACCTTCGTTCGTGCGGCGACATAGTTGTTGCGCAGCGCCGCGAGATTAGTGACCGGTAGCAAGACGGACGTTGCGGGGAGTTCGGTGCGCCTGGTGCTTTCGCTTAGAGGTTCTACTCGGATTCCCTCGCGCGCTTGTGTTGCCGCATCGAGAGCGATAACCGCAATCCCATTTTTCACCGAGACATGCGAAGGCGTCTTGACTGCTTCCTGCTCGTCTTCATCCGTGTCCGAGTGATTCGCCGATACGTAGACAACCGTTACGATCGACATCGCGGTAAAGGCGATCAAAATTCCAACTAGCCATTTGAGAGATTTGCTCACGATCATTTCCCCTTCGGAGCTTCGAGCGCGAATGTTTGCGGCGATAATGGCTGAATGTCGCCCAGCAAAAGCGGCCTTTGCACCGCGTTTTCGAGATCGCCAAGCGCTTGCTGCGCGGTTACAAGCGCATCGAACTCGGCAATCCGTGTGACTCCCGTCTGAAGTTGCGTGCCGTTTAGTGCTACTCGATCACTCTGTCCAGCCGTGAACGATTGATTCACTGCCTGCTCTTGCGCCAGCGACTGCTGCATGAGCCGCCGTGCCTCAACTAGCTGATTCAGCGCCGCTGTGTATTTGGCCAAAGCTTGTTCGCTAGCGGCAACACTGGCGGCTTGTACCGAGAGCACTTGGTGGGCCAATTCATCACGGCGAGCTGCAGCCTCGGCGATCGGTCCCTGGTTCCGATTGAGAACGGGCAGGACGAGGTTCGTCGCAATTGAAAATAGATGCACGCCCTCCTCAAAAGCGTAATTTGGGCCGAGGTCGATGTTGGGGTACTGAAGCGCGATCTCCAAGCGAAGGGTAGCATCGGCCGCGCTGTAATTCGCGAGCGCCTTGCGTATGTCTATTCGGTTCAGGACAGCATCATTCTGGATTTGATTGGGTTTTAGCGACTCCGCGCTGGGCGGCTGATCGAACTTTGGCCAGGAGACGTTGACATCACTGAGAGCGGCGACGGGTACCCCAATCGCCGCGGCAAGAGAAGCTTGGGCCTGCGACATTCGTCCCTCGGCCGTTTGGACGGCCAAGAGCGTTTGCGTTTGCTGGATGCGGGCCGTGTCGACTTCAGGTCGGGAAATCATGCCCACCGTCAGCCGCTGTTCCAGCAATTGGACCTGCTCCGCCCGAAGGCGCTCTTCCTCTTCGAGCAAGTGCAGACTGCGATTGGCCGCTAGATATTCCAGGAGGGCGCTCCGGACCAGGGCGCGAACTGCCCATCCCGTACTTGCCAAGTTCCATCGCGTAGCATCCGCGAGCTGTTGCGCTTCGATTGTGCGATATCGTCGTTTCCCAGCAGTTTCAATTGGAAGCGAGAATCCCGCGCCTGCAATCCAGGGGCTTTCCGGAGCAGTCTCTCCGCCCAGATCGCCTTGAATGGTTGGGTTCGGGCGCGCGCGTGCGGAAACGATTGCAGCGTCAGCTTCCGCAACCTGATCGCGAGCGATTTGCAAACTGGGGTTGTAGTAGAACGCTGCCAAAGTTAGCTCCGGTAAGCTCCATTCTCTGAGCGGCCACTCTCGCGCATTTCCAGGCAGCCTGTCCCGCAGAAAGGCTCGTAGGCCATTGTCCTGTAGAGTGCGGGAGCTTAGGGACTCGGAATTTTCGGCAGTCGAAATTGGTGCGGGGTGATACTGCTGAACCGCGCAACCGCCTAGGATTGTGCTGATGAGGAGAATTACAACGATGTTCTTGGAAATCTGCATGGCTCTCCGCTGCGCAAATTGGAAACGAGCCAAGGCACATTGGCCTCAGCAGTTCGCAGCACAGCAGAAAGCACTAAATTCGCAGTGGAGAAAGACCTGAAATCGGGGGACCTGTCGCGAGTGGCTCGGGCGAAATGCGTTGGAACCCAGAGAACGGCTGCCTGACAAGTCCGATCGATTTCGCCGGCATCAACAGCCGTTTGCCCAAAGATACGAGCCTCTTGCCAACCGCGAAAACCACTCCAAGGCACGCTGCAATGATGACGACGGTGTAGTCCACATCTCGCCCTGTCTGCAACGGCGGATCCCAGTGATCGAACAGCTCGGTTATTTGTCCCCCGAGCATTCCGGTCAATATGATTAGGGCCGCCGAATGTAGCAACGTCTTGCGCATCGCAATGAAAACGAGTCTAAAACTCCACGAGGTGGTAGTCAAATCTGCATGGCAGAGCTCTTGAGTCGAAAGATACGCTTCGGCCCAGAGAACACGAAGAATGAGATGCCGAAGAAGTTTAACAAATCTGCCCTCCGAGAATTCCTTTTCGCACTAGCGTACTCTTAAAAGGGCTGGATGCGCTTTTTGAGATTACCGGTGGGATCGCCCTCTGGCTTACCAGTCCTTCCTTTATTGTTCGATTCACAGTCCTTCTCACCCAGGATGAGATTACCGAGGATCCACGCGATTTGGTTGCGAATCACCTCCGCCACGCAGCAGCCCGCCGATCCGTCAGCGGCGAACAATTCATGGCAATTTATCTGCTCAGCCACGGGGTGATAAAAATGTTCGCGGTTGCGGCTCAAAAACAAACTCTGGGGCTATCCGCTCCCGATTGTGGTGTTTGGGGGATTCATTGCTTATCAAATTTATCGTTTCGCCTGACAGGCGGTATTGGCCTGGTAGCACTGACGGTTTTTGATCTGGTCGCGATCTGCCTGATATGGCTCGAATATTGCGTCCGTAAAGTCGGGCCGCAAATGACACCCTAGCATTCAAGAACCGCTGATTCTGATCCCAAAGTTGGGATGTCGTCCTACTTTCGAATCATAGCCTCATAAACGACCATCCGAGCGACAGCCTTTCCGTTTTCCTCCTGCTCCGGGGTATAAACGCGATGCGTTTCCGGGTCTACCGCCAGACTGTGTACGGCGTGTGGCACTTTGAAATCCTCAAGCTTGCGATAGTGCTGCTGGTCATCTTCATGAAATACCGAGATCGCTCCGCTATAGCACGCGACGTATATGCGTTCTAATCCGGGATCGAACTTGATCACATCTGCCCCTCCCGCCATTGGGAGATAAGCAATCGGTTCGTGTCTATCGAGATCGAACACGGACATCAGGTTATTTTCTTCGCATGAAAGAAACGCACGATGGTGCTCCGGATCAAGCGTCATGCCGTGGTTGCCTTTACAACGGCCGACCGGGTAGCGCGCAACGACTTCGTCGGTCGCCGGATCGATGACAGCGAAGATGTTCTGGTCCTGCAAATTTATATACACCTTCTTCGCGACTGGATCATATTGCGGCATTCCCGTCTCACTATCGAAGTGAAGCGTTTTCAGGATCTCGTCTTTCATCACGTCAACGACCACCTCAGCTTTGCCCCGCTCATCCGAAACGTACAATTTGTGAAATGGAGTTGCGTAAGCACTTCCATCGGGCTTGCGCTCCGTCGGTATCTTCTTGACAACTTTCATTTGCCGCATGTCTACGACGCCAATCGTGTTGTCACCGGCGTTTGAGGTATAGAGCTTCTTCAACTCTGGTACGTACTCGACACCTTCTGCCCCAGGGGTGTCCACGACCGTTGCAACAACTTTATTTGTGCGTAAATCGATCACGTATGTCTGCCCAGCGGCCAGGTGCGCCGAGATCAAATAGCGATCATCAGGATCAATCGTCAGGTAGTCAAAACGTTTGCCAGGCGGCCCTGGCAAATCGAATGCCGCAATTTTCCTGAGAGTTGCAACGGGTGTTTGAGCTTGCGGCTTCGCCGCGATCGCCGAGATGACCATGGCTGCCGAAAGTAGAAAGATTCCTTTCACGACGCACCTTCCTTTGCGGATTTGTGCTTCAGTAGCCCACCAATCGTAGCTGATGAAAATGAATGTTGCCTGAACGGGGTGGTGCAACCGACGCAAGGAATTCGACTGGCCGGAAGCTCAGCAGTTGAGAACATCGTCCCAACAGTATTCTACTTCGGTGCTGACGACGCACTCGATTCTGTCCTGGGGCCTCGAGCCAGATTCGCGCAGGGTGTACATCGCGCTTCATCTTCCCACCTCAGCCACATTTCAGGCCGACATTTTAATCCACATCCACGGGATCAACAATGAAAGCCCCAGAACCACAAGTTTGGGTCAGATTCAGAACAACTGCGTTGTCATTCCAGCAGCCCTTGTTGTGGGACAAAGGGAAATCAATTTAAAGATATCGTCGTCAAGAACATCGATGTTTTCCGGGAGGACGCTTATTCCGTGCTTCTTTATTGATGCCCAACCAGGTAGCACTTGATCTGACGAAACAACTTGCCATGGCTCATTAATTTGACGCGCCTACAATGTGTTGCGCTCAAAATTAACAAACTACTAAGATCCAACGATCCAATTCTCGAAATGCAGTACAAACTCGAAATGCAATGTAACTACAATAGATGGCTTACCGGAATTTCCGGGATCTTATAATTGTCGCTGTTAGACAAGCAAGGCTCTAGGCTCCTCGTATTTTGGTCGACAAAGTTTGGAACTCTGGTGTTATCATCAGCTTAGTGCCGTATTGAGCGGGAGTAGTTCAGTGGTAGAACACTAGCTTCCCAAGCTGGATGTCGCCGGTTCGATCCCGGTCTCCCGCTCCAATTTCAAATCGATCTACTGTGGCGCGGTGTTCGTGCCTTCTTTTAGCAAGTCGGTTTTTATTTGGAATTTTTGATTTGGCGCCAGATCAACTTCTGTGGTGAAGCTTTGGTATCCGGGCAGGCTGACGGTTATTTTTCGATGCCCGGGCGCGACCTGCAAGCTCTTCCCAATTCCTCCTAGTTCACCCGCATGGCCGACATATTGGCCATCTACGAACACCGCTGCCCGGTCGGGCGTGACAGAAAGCTTAATCTCGGAAACAACTGTTGGCAGCTTGAATTGGGTATCTTTTTCCAGCTTTACGGATATGGTTTGCTTTTCTCCGGGTCGCACGTCGATTTTTTGCGAGAACTCATGGTATCCGTCCTCACGAACTGTAATTTCGTGCGAACCAGGAAGCAACAGAATCTTTTTCGATCCCTTTAACTCCTTCAGATAGCCAAGATACTGCCCGTCAACCCACACTCCCGAGCTGTTCTCAACTCTACTGGCGCCTACCAGTTCGACTTCGCCCAGTACCTGGTTTGCCCGGGCATGTGGAACTATAGCGAACAGGACGAGCAGTGCGGGGAGAGAGACGCGCAGACAACCTGAGATTGGCCAACCAGTCATAATCCGCTCCTTCGAACGAAACAACTCTTGCGCCTGTAGGACATTTTGGATGCCCACAAATGATATTGTGTCTCAAAAGACACTGAATTTGCGGATCTACTTGCTCTGATTATTTACCCATTTCACGAGTGCTATAAACATGAGTCCCGATGCGAAGCGGCGAGGAGAGCGGTTGAGAATGAATAATTCAAAATTGGTAGTTTTTGCAATGGCGA
>Ga0209168_10003770_pt1 | contig 10251 bp, 8 predicted proteins | sample Coa_R1_FD_187156 | JGI IMG/M metagenome (GOLD analysis project Ga0209168, IMG submission 187156) | Surface soil microbial communities from Centralia Pennsylvania, which are recovering from an underground coalmine fire - Coalmine... | ecosystem: Environmental > Terrestrial > Soil > Unclassified ... | reverse complement strand
TGACCCTGCTCGAGGTCGACGAGGCGGCGAATGCCATCTCCGAACAGGTGGATCCGGAGGCGAACATCATCTTCGGCGCAGCGCCCGATCCGTCGCTCAACGGCAAGATCCGCGTCTCCGTTGTGGCGACCGGCATGGACGGCCAGGCGATCGCCTCGATCGAGCCGAAGCCGATCCGCGCGTCCGCGCCCGCGCTTTCGCCCATGACCATCCGCGAGCCGGTGGTCGAGGCCCGGGTGGCCGATGCCTTCCCGCCGAGCCGGGAGGTCGAACCGGCCGTCGCTCTGGTCGAGCCGGTCGTTGTGACGGAGCCCGAACCGGTCCTCACGCAGGCCGCGCCGGCGTTTGTGGAGGAGGCGCCGCTCTCGCTCGATCTCGGCCGCCAGGATGACCTCTACAGCCCCGCGCCCGAGCCGCAGCCGATCGCGGCGTCCGCCATGGCCGAGGTCGCGGACGACGAGGCGGAAGCGCCTCAGCTCGGCGGGCTGAACGATGAGCCGCAGCCGCGCAGCGTCTGGGGCCGGATCAGCCTGTTCGGCGGCCGCTCGCGCAACGAACCGCCGCCGCCGCTGCGCGATTACCGCAACGACCCCACGCCGGTGCTGGCGGCCCGGGCCGCGGCCGGCGGCCCGGCGATCGCCGCCCAGCCGGCGGCCGAAGAGCACGAGGACGCCGGCGAGGATCTGGAAATCCCCTCCTTCCTTCGCCGCCTGGCGAACTAGCTTTCAACGTGGTCCTTCCCTTGCGGGGGGGCCTGGGTCAGCCGGACATTGCGGTAGGCGCGCGGGCTTTGTATGGCTCTCGACGCATGGCGATGACACGACAGCACACGCTTCGCGAGCCGACGGCGTTCTCCGGCGTGGGCTTGCACACCGGCGCGGCGATCCACTGCGCGCTGAAGCCCGCGCCCGCCGACAGCGGGATCGTCTTCGTCCGCAGCGATCTCGATGGCGCCAACCGCATCCCGGCCCGCGCCGAGGCGGTCACGCAGACGCGGCTAGGCACGGTGATCGGCAACGCCGCTGGCGTCAGCGTCTCCACGATCGAGCATCTGATGTCGGCCCTCTCCGGTCTTGGCGTGGACAACGCGGTCGTCGAACTGGACGGACCGGAAGTTCCGATCATGGACGGCTCGGCCGAGCCCTTCGTCGCCATCCTCGACCAGGTGGGCCTGGCGGAGCAGGCCGCGCCGCGGTCCTACATCGAGATCCTGGCGCCGATCGAGATCGTCGAGGGCGACAAGCGCTGCGCGCTCGTGCCGGCGGCCCAGTTCGAGATGGCCTTCACCATCGTCTTCGAGAGCGCCGCCATCGGGGCTCAGAGCATCGACCTGCCGCTCGACGAGGCGGCGTTCCGTCGCGAGATCGCGCCGGCGCGCACATTCGGCTTCCTGCACGAGGTCGAGGCGCTGCGCAAAGCCGGCCTCGCTCGCGGCGGCTCGATGGAGAACTGCATCGTCATCGACGGCGATGCGCTGATGAACCCCGAGGGCCTGCGCACGCCGGACGAGTTCGTGCGCCACAAGGCGCTGGACGCACTCGGCGACCTCTACCTGCTCGGCGCGCCGCTGATCGGCCGCTTCGAGGGCGCGTTGACCGGTCACGGCCAGAACAACGCCCTCGCCCGCGCGCTGATCGCCCGCCCGGACGCGTGGCGGCGGCGGACCACCGACGAGCGCCGCGCCGCGGCGGTTTGACAGGGCGGGACGCCCGCCCGTTTGCGTCACTCCGGTGCTAGTGTAGAAGCCTTCGGCGGACCTCGAAGTCCGTCTTCCTTCGGCGCGGGGGCGTCTTGCTCGAGGTCATTGTCCGTGCTCGTTAAGGCCAAGGTCACCCCCGCCCTCGCCGTCGTGCTCGTCGCTGCGCTGGCCCTGAGCGGCTGTCAGCTCTTCGGCAAGAAGAAGACGGGCGACACCACCTACGTCGAGCAGCCGGTCGAGCAGCTGTATTCGGTCGGGGCCGAGCGGCTGGACGCGCACCGGTGGGCCGAAGCGATCACCTACTTCAAGGAGGTCGAGCGCCAGCATCCTTATTCGGAGTGGTCCAGGCGCGCGATCCTCATGGAAGCTTATGCTCACTACGAGGCGAATGAGTACAATGACGCCATCGACGACTCGCAGCGCTTCATCGAGCTCTATCCGGGCAATGGATCGGTGGTCTACGCCTACTACCTGAAGGCCCAGTGCTACTTCGAGCAGATCCTCGACGTCGGCCGCGACCAGGCAGCGACGGAGTCGGCGCTGACCTCCGAACGCGAGGTCGCCCGCCGCTTCCCGAAGAGCGAATACGCCGCCGACGCCCGCATCAAGATCGACATGATCAACGACCAGCTGGCCGGCAAGGAAATGACCATCGGCCGCTACTATCTGCGCCAGGGCGACATGCTCGCCGCCATCGGCCGCTTCAAGACGGTGATCGACAAGTACCAGACCACCAGCCACACGCCCGAGGCGCTGGAGCGGCTGGTCGAGGCCTACCTGACGCTCGGCCTGATCCAGGAGGCGAAGGAGAACGCCGCAGTCCTCGGGTACAACTACCCCGGCGACTATTGGTATTCGGCCGCCTACCAGCTGATGACAGACAAGGGCCTGCGCCCTGCGATCACGCCGAAGCGCCGCCGTGGGCTCTTCAACGGGATCAACCAGTTCTTTGGTCCATCGGACACCGGCCCGGTCGCGGCGGCGCCGCCGCCCCTGTCGCCGCTAGTGCAGCCCGACACCTCGGCGACGCCGGCCGCCGGCCAGGCCTCGACGACCGAGTCGACGAGTTCGGACCAGACGCCCCCGCCGCCGAAGAAGAAGCATCATTGGTGGGACCCGCTGCATCTGGCGCACTAGCCTCCGCTTGAGCGCGGGCCGCTTTGCGGCGATCCTCGCCCGATGCTGATCGGGCTCGCCATCCGCGACGTCGTGTTGATCGAAAGCCTGGACTTGGCCTTCGGCGCAGGGCTGACGGCGCTCACCGGCGAAACGGGGGCCGGGAAGTCGATCATCCTCGACGCGCTCGGCCTCGCCACGGGCGCGCGAGCCGACGCAGGGCTGGTGCGCCGCGGCGCGAGCCAGGCGCAGGCGACGGCCATCTTCGCGCTGGCCCCGGACCATCCGGCTTGGGCCTACCTGGCGGAGAAGGGTCTGGCCGATGCGCCGGACGATGACCTGGTGCTGCGGCGTCAGCTCGGCGCCGACGGCCGCAGCCGCGCGTTCGTGAACGACCAGCCGACCAGCGTCGGCGTGCTGCGCGATCTCGGCGCCATGCTGATCGAGGTGCACGGCCAGCACGAGACGGTCGGTCTGCTGGACGCCCGCACGCACCGGCCGCTGCTGGACGTCTTCGGAGCCCTGAGCGCCGAGGCGGGCGCGGTGAGGGAGCGCTGGAGTGGCTGGCGAGCGGCGCGCGACCGGGCCGATCGCCTGCGCGAAGCCGCCGAGCGGGCGGACTCCGACACCGAGGAGCTGACGCTGCGCCTGGGCGAACTCGACCGCCTCGATCCTCGCGAAGGCGAGGAGGCGGCGCTGGCCGACCGGCGGGCGCTGCTCGGCGCGGCCGAGAAGGCGTTGGCCGAGATCGAGGCCGCGCGGCAGGCGCTCGGCGACAACCTCGCCGGCCGGCTGTCGCAAGCGTCGCGGGCGCTCGAGCGGGCGCGGGAGCGCGCCGCTGCGGCCGGTGTCAGCGCGGCAGGCGCGGCGGCCCAGCGGTTGGCCGAGGCCGCCGCCGCGGTCGAACGCACGCTGGTGGAGGCGCTGGAGGCGGGCGCCGCTGTCGACGCGGCCGGGCAGGCTTTCGCTTTTCAGCCCGACGAGTTGGAGAAGGCCGAAGAGCGCTTGTTCGCGCTCCGCGCCATGGCCCGCAAGCTGGGCGTGACGGTGGAGGAGTTGCCTGCCCGCCGAACCGCCTTCGCCGAGGCGCTGGCCGCGGGCGAGAGCGGGCGCGAGGCGCTCGACGCGGCCGAGCGGGAAGCGGCCGCCGCCCGCGCGGCCTACCTGGACGCCGCGAGGGCGCTGAGCGCAGCGCGCCGCGCGGCCGGCGACCGCCTCGCCGCCGCCGTCGCGGCCGAGCTCGAGCCCCTCAAGCTGGAGAAGGCCCGTTTCCGCGTCGCCGTCGAGGCGCTGGACGAAGAGCGCGCCGGGCCGTCCGGCGCGGACAGGGTGGCGTTCGAGATCTCCACCATTCCAGGCGCCGCGTTCGCGGCGCTGAACGCCATCGCCTCGGGCGGTGAACTCGCCCGCTTCGCACTGGCGCTGAAGGCGGCGCTGGCCGACCGTAGCGCGCAGGTCCAGCCGCTGATGATCTTCGACGAGGTTGACCAGGGGGTCGGCGGCGCGGTCGCCGACGCCGTGGGCCTGAGGCTGAAGCGCCTCGCCGCCGCGGCGCAGGTCGTGGTCGTCACGCATTCGCCGCAGGTCGCAGCCCGCGCCGACGCCCAGTGGCGCGTCGTCCGGCGCGGCGACGGCGAACGCGTCGCCACCGGCGTCGAGACGCTCTCGGGCGCCCAACGCGAGGAGGAGATCGCCCGCATGCTCGCCGGCGCCGAGACCACCGACGCCGCCCGCGCCGCGGCCCGCGCGCTGATGGCGGGCTAATCGTGCAAAAGCCCGTTGCCGAGCTGGATGAAGCCGAAGCCGCGGCCGAGCTGACCGCGCTCGCGGACGAGATCGCGCAGCACGACATCCGCTATCACCGCGAGGATGCGCCGACGATTTCCGACGCGGACTACGACGCGCTGAAGCGCCGCAACACCGCCATCGAAGAGCGCTTCCCGCACCTGATCCGTGAGAATTCGCCGTCGCTGAAGGTGGGCGCAGCGCGCTCGGAGGCATTCTCCGCGGTCGAACACGGCGTGCCGATGCTGTCGCTCGACAACGCCTTTTCCAACGATGACGCGATCGAGTTCGACGCGCGGGTGCGCCGCTTCCTGCGCCTGGGCGAGGAGACGGTGGGCTACACGGCCGAGCCGAAGATCGACGGGCTGTCCGCCTCGCTGCTCTACGAACGCGGCGTCTTGGTGCGCGGCGCGACGCGCGGCGACGGGCGGGTGGGCGAGGATGTCACCGCGAACGTGAAGACCATCGGCGAGATCCCACACCGGCTAGCTGGTTCGGGCTGGCCGGACACGGTCGAAGTGCGCGGCGAGGTCTACTTCGGCCACGACGACTTCGCCGCCCTGAACGCGGCCGCCGTCGCCGCCGGGCAGCGCACCTATGTGAACCCGCGGAATGCGGCGGCAGGCTCACTGCGCCAGATCGACGCCTCGATCACCGCCCAGCGCCGGTTGCGCTTCTTCGCCTACGCCTGGGGCGTCCTTAGCGCGCCCTTCGCCGCGACCCAGTGGGAGGCGCTGCAGGCGCTGAAAGGCTGGGGTTTCAAGGTTACGCCGCAGGCCACGCGCGTCGAGAACGCCGAGGGCCTCGTCACCGCCTACGCGCGCATGGAGGCCGAGCGGCCGAAGCTGTCGTTCGACATCGACGGCGTCGTCTACAAGGTCGACCGGCTGGACTGGCAGGGCCGGCTGGGCTTCGTCTCCCGCTCGCCGCGCTGGGCGATCGCGCGCAAGTTCCCCGCCGAGCAGGCGCGCACGATCCTGGAGGCCATCGACATCCAGGTCGGCCGCACCGGCGCTGTGACGCCGGTCGCGCGGCTCAAACCCATCACGGTCGGCGGTGTCGTGGTCGAGAACGCGACCCTGCACAATGCCGACGAGATCGCGCGCAAGGACATCCGCGTCGGTGATACGGTGATCATCCAGCGCGCCGGCGACGTCATTCCGCAGATCGTCGCCATCGTGCCAGAGGAGCGGCCGAAGAGCGCCCGGCCGTTCGCGTTCCCGACGGTCTGCCCCTGTCACCTGCACACGCCGCTGGCGCGCGAGACCACGGCGTCGGGCGCCGAGACCGTGGTGCGCCGCTGCACCGGGGAGTTCGCCTGCCCGTTCCAGCGGGTCGAGCATCTGAAGCATTTCGTCTCCCGCCGCGCCTTCGACATCGAGGGCCTGGGCGAGAAGCAGCTACAGGCCTTCTTCGACGAGGGGCTGGTGAAAGAGCCGGCCGACATCTTCCGCCTGGCGCGCAACGAGGCGGAACTGGCCAAGCTGCGGGAGCGGGACGGCTATGGCGAAACCTCGATCACCAATCTGGTGCGCGGCATCGAGAGCCGGCGCTCGATCCCCCTCGACCGGTTCATCTACGGCCTCGGCATCCGCCACATCGGCGAGACAACGGCGGTGGTGCTGTCGCGCGGCTACCTGAGCGCCGGCGCCTTCCTCGTGGCGATGGACAAGGTGGCCGAGCGCGATCCGGGGGCCTGCGCCGAACTCGACGCCCTGGACCAGATCGGCGAGGCGGTGATCGCAGCCGCGGGCGCCTTCTTCGCCGAGGACCACAACTGGCGCATGGTCGCCGCCCTGGTCGCAGAGCTCGACATCCAGGACGCCGAGCCGCCGAAGACCGACACGGCGGTGGCCGGCAAGACCGTCGTCTTCACCGGTTCGCTCGAGCGGCTGACGCGCGACGAGGCCAAGGCGCAGGCCGAGGCGCTGGGCGCGAAGGTTTCATCGTCGGTGTCGAAGAAGACAGACATCGTCGTCGCTGGCCCCGGCGCAGGCTCGAAACTGAAGGCCGCCGCCGAACTGGGCATCCAGGTCCTGACCGAAGAGGAGTGGATCGCGCTGGTGGGGGCCGAGGCGGACGCCCGTCACCCGCCGTCATCCCCCGCTGGAGCGCAGCGGAATGCCGGGAACCCATGAACACCCGATCGAGCACGGTGATCATGGGTCGCCCGGACAAGCCGGGCGATGACGGCGCAGATTGTGTTGCATCCGATCCCTGCCTCGGCGGCGACTAAGCTTTGAGGAGGGCGGCGCGAGTCGCCCCGAGAACGGAGCTGACAAGCGTGTATTTCGACTGGGACAAGCATTGGTGGCTGATCATCATCCTGGCGCTGTTTGCGGTGCCGATCGTTCAGGCCATCTTCGAGCCGTGGAACCGCTACCTGCGCTATCGGCGGCAGAAGGACGCCATCGATGCGCTGAAGGTCTACGCGGCGCAGAACCGCGAGCCGCCGCCGGAGGTGCTGGACGCGCTCGGCGGCCGCCGCAACCGCTGGCGCGCCGCTGGCGCGGCGATCGGCGAGGCCGCCGCGCGCGCTACCGACGACCGCTGGACGCGGCGGGCGGAGCGCTGGGACCAGCGCTGGGAGCGGCGGATGGCGGGCGAGCCGTTGCGGCGCTGGAACGGCGCCATCTTCGCCGGCGCGGTCGCGGTCGGCTTCGGCCTCGCTTGGCAGTATGGCCACGACCACAACGACACCTTCCTGATCGTGGCCCTCATCGCCGGCGCACTGACCATCGCGGCGACCATCTCCGCGGTGATCGCGACGTTCTGGCGGGTCGACTGAACGCGGACGACGCCGACGCGCCGCTGGTCGCGGCCGCCCGCCGTGGCGGCCAGGCTGCGTTTGGCGCGCTGGTCGCCCGTCACCAGCAGGCGGTGCGCAGCTTCCTGCGCCGGGCCCTCGACGATCCGGCCGATGCGGACGACCTGGCGCAGGAAACCTTCCTCGCCGCCTGGTCCAGCCTCGGGCGCTACCGCGGTCAGGCCTCGTTCCGCTCGTGGCTGTGCGGCATCGCCTGGCGAAAGAGCCTGACGTCCAACCGGGCGCGGGGACGCGAGCGCCGCCGCGGCGCGGCCTACGCGGTCGAGGGCGCCGCCGCCTGCCCCGACGCGGCGCTGGACGCGGCCCGGGCCCTCAGCGCGCTGGCGCCGGACGAGCGCGCCGCAGTCGCGCTCTGCCTCGGCGCCGATTTCTCCCACGCCGAGGCGGCCGAGGCGCTCGGCCTGCCGCTCGGCACGATCAAGTCGCACGTGCAGCGCGGCCGCGCTAAACTGTTGTCCGTGCTTGGAGGTTCGAATGAGTGACGCCGATCCCCGCCTCGATGCGCTATGGGCCGCGACCCGCGCGCCCATCCGCGACCTGGTGTTCGAACTGGGCGTCGAGCAGGCGATCGCGCGCCGCCGCCTCGCTGCCGACGCAGCTCTCGCCATGGCCGCGAGCGTCGCCGCCGTGGCCGGCCTGGCCGCCGTCGGCCCGTCGCTGGTGAGCGGCGCCGGCGCGCTGGTGACGAGCTTCGATCCCGCCGGCCCGGTCCTCGCCGCCGTCGCCGCCCTCGCCGCCGCCATGGCCTGGCTCAGCCGGGTTCCTGAAGAGGGCTAGAGCGGCGCGCAGACCTCGGTCAGCCAGGCGGCGACATCGGCCGGGACGAGGGGTCCGATCACCGTCAGGACGCGGGCGTGGTAGGCGTCGAGCTGGGCCCGTTCTTCGGCGGTCAGGAGCTTCACGTCGACCAGGCAGCGGTCGATGGGCGCCAGCGTGAGAGTCTCGAAGCCGAGCATCGGGCGCTCGCCGCCGTCGATGGGGGCCGGCGGCGTGACCACCTGCAGGTTCTCGATGCGGATGCCGTAAGCGCCTTCCTTGTAGTAACCGGGCTCGTTGGAGACGATCATGCCCGGCTCCAGCGCGACGCTGCTCGGCGCTTTCGAGATGCGTTGCGGGCCTTCGTGCACGCCAAGATAGCTGCCGACGCCGTGGCCGGTGCCGTGGTCGTAGTCGAGCCCGGCCGCCCACAGGGATGTCCGCGCCAGCGCGTCCAGCGCCGAGCCGCTGACGCCGGCCGGGAAGCGCACGCGGGCCAGCGCAAGGTGGCCCTTGAGCACGCGGGTGAAGCGGTCGCGCATCTCCGCCGTCGGCTTGCCGATGGCGATGGTGCGGGTCACGTCGGTCGTCCCATCCAGATACTGGGCGCCGGAGTCGACCAGCAGCAGCGAGCCGGCCTCCAGCCGCTTGGCCAGCCGCTTGGTTGGGCGGTAGTGGACGATGGCGCCGTTCGACGCCGCGCCGGCGATGGTGTCGAAGGAGAGGTCCTTGAGCGCACCGGTCGCCTCGCGGAAACCCTCCAGCTTGCGCACCACATCGAGCTCGTCCGGAAGCGCGCCCTGGGCCTCCGTCGCCGCCCAGTGCAGAAAGCGGCTGAGCGCCGCGCCGTCGCGTATGTGGGCCTGGCGCGCCCCCTCGATCTCGACCGCGTTCTTGCGGGCGCGGGGGAGGGCGGTGGGATCAGCGCCGCGTACGACCTGGGCGCCCGCGGCGACCAACGCCTCGAAATACCAGGCGGAAGACAGTGACGGGTCGACCAGCACCTTGCGACCGCCGAAGCCGTCCATAACCTTGGCCAGCTCGTCCGGCGACTGCAGCGTGACCGTGTTGCCCAGCCAAGCCGGCAGATCCGCCGACACCTTGGCCGGGTCGAGGAAGAGGATGGCCGAGCCGTCTTCCTGCAGGATCGCCTGGCCGAGCGGAAGGGGCGAGCGGATCACGTCGCCGCCGCGGATGTTGAACAACCAGGCGACGGAGGCGGGTGCGGTGATCACCGCGGCCTCGGCGCCGGCGGCCGCGAGGCTCCTCGCCACCCGCGCGCGCTTGTCGGCCGAGGCCTCGCCGGCGAACTCCAGCGTGTGCGGGACGACGGCGGCGGCCGGCTGCGCCGGGCGCGCTTTGCCCCAGGCCTCGTCCAGCGGATTGGGCGAGACGGGCGTCAGCCGCGCGCCGGCCTTTGCGGCGGCGGCGTTCAGCCGCTCCAGCGCGTCGGGGCTGTGCAGGCGCGGGTCGTAGCCGACGGTCTGCCCCTCGCCGAGCGCGCTCTCGAGGTAAGCCGGGACGCCGCCGTCGACCAGGTCGCGGACCTCGAACAGCTTCGTATCGACCTGGTCGCGCACCTGCAGGCTGTAGCGGCCGTCGACGAAGATGGCCGCCTTGTCCTTAAGGATCACCGCCGCACCGGCCGAGCCGGTGAAGCCGGTCGCCCAGGCCAGCCGGTCGTTGGCGGCCGGGAGGTATTCGTTTTGATGCTCGTCCTCGTGCGGGGCGAGAAAGCCGTCCAACCCCTGCGCGGCCATGGCCTGGCGGATCAGGGGCAGGTGCTTCTCGCCGAAGGACGGATCGGTGTGTTCATCGAAGGTCTGGCGCATGCGCCTATCTAATCCCGCCGCCGGGGACGCGCCATCACCAGCGTGGCCCAGGCGTCGCGGTGCAGGCGGCGTTCGAAGCGCAGGCCTTGGCCGATGTAGGCGGCGCGGACGCGGCGCTCCTGGGCGCGCAGGAGGCCGGAGAGGATGACCCGGCCGCCGGGCGTCAGCGCGCGCGCGATCGCCGGCGCCAGCGCCACCAGCGGCGCGGCAAGGATGTTGGCGAAGACGAGGTCGTA
>Ga0209168_10003769_pt1 | contig 10252 bp, 7 predicted proteins | sample Coa_R1_FD_187156 | JGI IMG/M metagenome (GOLD analysis project Ga0209168, IMG submission 187156) | Surface soil microbial communities from Centralia Pennsylvania, which are recovering from an underground coalmine fire - Coalmine... | ecosystem: Environmental > Terrestrial > Soil > Unclassified ... | reverse complement strand
CGGCCATCGAAGCCACGCTCGTTCCGGGACAACCTGCGACGTTCTGGTGGGCCACACGAGAAGTTGTCACGCCGGCGGTACCGCGCGAAGTGCGATTCCTCGCCGATGTGAAGACGCTTGTCTCAGTAAGCGAAGCCGATATGCGCGTTGCCGTCCTGGCCGACGTCACCGTCGTCCAAGGCGAGCCAACACAATTTCAAATGAGCCTTCCGGACGGCTACGAAGTCACCGGTGTCACGGGTTCCACGCTGGATTCCACGGAAACGCAGGCGGGAGTGATCACGCTCAAAGTGAATGCTCCGTCGCAGCGTGCCCATGAGTTTCTGATCTCAATGGAGCGATCCATTGGCGGCACGACAGCGGACGCTCCCTTCGTCAGCTTCAAGAGTGCGCAGCGGGAGACCGGCGAAGTTCTGGTCGAAGGCGCAGGGACTATGGAAATCAAAGCCACCGAAGGCGGCGGGCTCAAGCGTATTGATGTAAGAGAGGCAAATCCCTATTTGAGGTCGATGGCGCACTTCCCGCCGCAGGCGGCGTTCCGCTATCACCGCCAACCCAGCGAGACGCCGACTTTGGCGCTAGACTGGGTGCGGTTCCCCGACGGAAGCGTGCAGGCAGCAGTGGCGGAAAGCGCAGAGGCCACGACGCTTGTCACTTCCGAAGGCAAGTCGCTGACGGAAATAAGACTGGTTTTGAAGAACCAGGCGCAGCCTTTTCTGAAAGTTTCGCTGCCTCAGGGAGCGAGCATTCTTTCCGCGGAAGTCGCGGGAGAGCGCGTCAAGCCGGTGCAAGGACCAGACGGAAACCGCGTTCCTATGCTGCGTCCGGGATTTCGCACCATGGACTCGTACACAGTTTCATTCGTGTTCATGCACTCGGGTGCTCCTTTCGCGAAGAAAGGCGGGGCGGAACTCAGCCTGCCGAACATGGACATTCCCATCAGCGTGCTGAACTGGGAGATCTTTTTGCCCGAGCGGTACAAGGTCAAGGATTTTGGCGGTGACGTCATTGCCTCCAATCGTGTGCCCCCGGCATTTCACGAGCAGTTTGTGGCGCGCGATATGAATGAGGAGCCTGTCACAAACAGCTTCATGGTCAGGACCTTTCCGGGGCAGATGGGCGGGTACGTCACCGACGCAACTGGAGCAGTCATTCCCAACGTGCGCATCACAGTAACGTCGAAGGAGACCGGCGCCAGCCGAACGGTTGTGACTGATTCGCAGGGCCGGTGGATAGTGGCGGGGCTGCCCTCAGGAAACTACAAGGCGCAAGCCGAGGTACGCGGTTTCAATACCACAGTTCTCCAGATGGACTACGATTCCAGTCAGCCTTCCATGTACAACTTCCGCCTTAATGTGGGCGGCGTCTCTGAGACCGTGGAGGTCACAGCCGAGACGCCTCAACTCAATACAAACTCGACGATGGTCGCGGTTCAGGGCTCCTGGCCCGAACGGCTTGAAAGAAGTAACCGACCAAAACAGTTGGCCCCCGGTGCGGTAAGCGGGGGTGCCTCAGTCAATATGGTCAACCTGCAGAAACGTGTGGCCGGCGTACTGCCCGTCGCGATTGATGTCCCCCGAGCAGGCACGTCGTTCAGCTTCGTCCGACCGCTGGTGCTCGACGAGGAAACCAAGGTGACCTTCAGCTACAAGAGCCGCTAAAGCGGCCGCTCAAAAATGAATGCGTCCGCGAACCTCTGGATATGCCGCTTTTCAATTCATGGCTTAGAATGATGGTTCGCGGACGCGACTCATGAGCAAACCGGAATCATGGAAATCGTGGGAAGGCCAGGTGGTGGATGGGAAATTTGCGCTGCGCCAGTTGCTGGGCGGCACCGAACACAGCGCGGTTTTCGTGACTGAAGTGCCGGGACGAAAGACGCAGAAGGTCGCCATCAAGCTGATCGAAACCCAGGCGGCAGACGCAGACCGCCATGTCTCACAACTGCGGGCCGCGTCTAAACTCTCCCATCCGCACGTGATTCCTATCTTTGAAGCCGGGCGCTGCCTGATGGAGGGCACGCCATTCGTATACGCGGTCATGGAATTCGCCGAGGAAGATCTTTCGCAGATCCTTCCTCAGCGGCCGCTGTCTCCAACCGAAGTTTCAGAACTGTTGCCTCCTTTGCTCGATGCGCTTTCCTACATCCATACCATGGGCTTCGTGCACGGGCGCATCAAGCCCTCAAATGTGTTAGCCGTGGGCGACCAACTGAAGCTCTCGTCCGATCAAATCTCAGCTATCGCCGAGCCAGATGAGAACCGGAGACGGCAGGACGTGTATGACGCTCCAGAAACCGCGGCTGGAATTATCTCGCCGGCAAGCGATGTCTGGTCGGTAGGCGTCACTCTGGTGGCGGCGATCACCCAGAACGTCACCATCGCGGAAGACACGGCCATTGGAAACCCGACTCTACCCGAGACCATTCCGGAGCCGTACCGTGGGATTGTCCGCGAATGCCTGCGACTGGACCCGAGGCGCCGGTCTTCGTTGGCGGAGATCCAGGCACGGCTGTTGCCTCCTGGGCGTTCTGTGCCGCAACCGCCCGCGCCATTGCCGATTCCGCCGCGCTCTGCCAATCGGTGGCCCGCTCTCGCAGTTGCCTTGGTTCTGATCGTCGCCGTATTGGTCGGCTTGGGAGTCGTTTTTTCTAGAAGCAAAACTACCTCCGCGCAGAACTCCGATTCGACGCCGCAACCCACCACGGAAGCGGCGCTGCCAAACTCACCTGCACGCGAACCAGTTCGGGCGCCCACGAATAGCGCAAGCTCTGGCGGAGAGGTGAGACACCAAGTCATACCCGACATTCCCCAGAGCGCCAAAAACACAATTAAAGGAACGATCAAAGTCACGGTGCACGTCGAGGTCGATTCCACGGGAAAGGTGACTTCTGCGAAGCTAAAAACCGCCGGGCCCAGCCGCTACTTTGCTGGGAAAGCTTTGGCGGCGGCGCAGCGTTGGGAATTTGCTCCGCCAGGTACGGGCGGACAACCGACGAACAGCTCTTGGCTTTTGCAGTTTCGTTTCCGAAAGACTTCCACGCAGGCTTCCTTCGAACGCGCAAATCGCTAGCCTTTCGGGAACTGGCGCAGTTTCCAGAGAATTTGCCTCACCATGCCGAGCAGGAGTTTTGCGTCGTAAGCTTCCAGACCGAAGTGCAGGATCAGTTGGCGGGTTTTCTTCTCGAACATGGCATCGGTTCCTGGTTTCACATACCCGCTGATGCGCAGCGCTTCCATCAGTCCTTGGGTGATCTCCTCGTTTTGGCGTGCCGCCGCCGGCTCGAGTTCTTGCGATTTAGATTCGGAGGGTGCCTTCCGCGCCACTTCGTAAAGGCACACGGCGACCGCCTGCCCCAGGTTCATGGAGATGTTTTCTTCCCGCGTCGGAATGTTCAACAGCCAGTGGCAATGGCTGAAGTCATCATTGGAGAGACCGGTTTTTTCAGAACCGAATAACAGGGCGACGCGGCCGTTGTGAAGGGCGGAGCGAATGGACTTTCCCGCTTCTTCCCCGAGGAGTCGTGGCGGATGCTGCAAACTGCGCTCGCCGATCGCCGTCGTTCCGACTATGAGGGAGCAATCCGCGACGGCGTCAGCAACAGTCGTGAATTCCTCGGCATTCTTCAACAGAGCTGCGGCCCCTACGGCGGAACGAGCCTCGCGAAAGGCAAGGCGGTAGGGATTGACCAGGTGGAGATCGCTCGCACCGAAATTAGTCATCGCGCGTGCTGCCGCACCAATATTCAGAGGATTGCGCGGGCGTACGAGCACGACAACCAGCTTGTTGAGTTCCGACAGGAGCTGCAAGCTTTCAATTTTACGACAACGCGAATCCTTGCCGATGGACCTGAAAAATGGAGTGTCGCGAACATGCGAAATCGAAAAGGCCTGCGCTTCTGCGCAGGCCTCGTTTTCCAAAATGCCGGGCGAATCAGCTGGCCAATACCTTCCGGCGCAACATTCCCAGCATGCTCAGCCCGCCTGTTCCAAACATAACTAGAGTGGAGGGCTCGGGAACAGAAGACTCGATGGTCGTGTTTCCGCCGGAGATCAGCGTTGACCCGCTATAGAATCCCTTTCCTGTGTTAATCGTCAACTGCACGGTCACGCCATTCACATTCATTCCGCCCATGGTTCCCGTCACTACGCCGGTTAGGGTGTAGTTGTGGGTCCCATTCGCGAGAGTAGCGAGCGTCCAGGTTACAGACCCGGAAAAGGTTCCAGAAAAAATGACCCCATTCGGAAGTCCCCCGGTCCCGTTACCACTAATAGTAAAAGTGCCACCGCTCGCGAACGTTCCGCCCATCTGCAGGTCGCCGCTCGAGAGCGCGCCGGTGGTAAAGGCAACCGTCCCAAGGTCTCCGGTAATTATGCCGCCACCATTAAAGCCGGTAACCGCAATCAGCATTGAGCCGGTCAGGGTCAATCCTGCATTGGTTCCGGCTAAGGTCCCTCCTGAATTGCTGAAGTCGGTGCTGCTGGCGGAAGCCAAGCTGGGGAGGAACATGCAGGAAAGCACGACAAGGGCAACGACGAAAAACTTGCGGGGCATCATCGGAAGACTCCTTGCAGGTATCGGGATGTGAAAAGCTCTGTGGCTGCGTGAATCAGCGTAGGATGCGCGACCCTGGGTTCGCCATACTTGGTAAACCGTAGGCCAATTCAGTAGAATCCTGTAAACCCTCGGAATAGCAGATATATTGAGACTGCCATAGTTTGAGAGGGACCAAACGATCCCGCAATGCCTGCAAGTGCCCTTCCCTTGCCCACTTCGGAGCGAAAGCTAATTTGTAAAAAGAATGTCAAAAACAGTCTTCTAAGGGGTGACTCTTCGCCAAAACGTTGTAAGCTTCAGGAGTCGGATCGTTTCGTGGGGATAAAGAACAGACTTTCCGAGGCGCTCCCCACCCGTGAGCGAACAAAACTATGGGAAATCTAGCTGCTGCGCTCAACTTTGGGAAAGCCCTAAATCCAGCACCAATGCCAAGACCCTCCGGCCGCATTCTGGTAGTAGAAGATGATCCGGCGGTCCAGAAGGCGCTCCGGCGACTATTCGAGACCGAGGGATACGCCGTCGAAACACAGTCGGACGGGAAGTCGGCCATCGAGAGCTTCCAGTCCTCGGCACCCGCGGCTGTTGTGCTGGACCTGCGCTTGCCCAAAATCTCAGGCCGCGACGTATGTAAGGAAATCAAATCTGTCGCCCCCGCGCTCCCAATAGTCGTCCTCAGCGCTGCCAGTGATGTCTCGGACAAGGTCCTGCTCCTCGAACTGGGAGCCGACGATTACGTTACGAAACCGTTCAGCCCGCGGGAACTGCTGGCTCGGGTTCGCGCCGCTTTGCGGCATACGGTGCGTACGCCCGAGGCTCAAATCGTCAGCTTTGATGACATCTCTGTGGATTTCAAGAAAATGGAAGTCAAGCGCGATGGCCAGCCGGTCATTTTGACGGCACAAGAGTTCAAGACGTTCCAGTTCCTGGTGCAGAATGCAGATCGCGTCATCAGCCGTGACGAGTTGCTGAACGAAGTGTGGGGCTACCAGAACTACCCTTCCACCCGGACTGTCGACAACCATATCCTCAAACTCCGCCAAAAACTGGAAAAAGACCCGTCCAGCCCGGTACACTTCCGCACAGTACACGGTATGGGTTATAAATTTGTTCGCTGATTTTTGTGAGGCCATCAACCGAGCCCGTGAACGCTTCGTCCGCTAGCCAAAATCCTGGAGCGATGCTCCCGCGCATGCGCCTGAGGACTCGCTTTCTGCTATCCATGGTGGTGATTACAGCTGGACTGACGACCACGAGCCTGCTGCTGGTGCGCCGGAGCGTGGAAGGCAATGTCCGGCAGAGTATCGCGGTAAACCTACGCAACTCCGTCGCCGCTTTCCAGGATTTTCGGCACGAACGCGAAACCATGCTGACCAGCGATGTAGCCCTGCTGGCGGATCTGCCCATTACCCGTGCCATTATGACTAGCCCGGATCCGGTGACGATCCAGGACGCCTCGCAGTCAGTCTGGGAAATCGCCAACAACGATCTGTTCGTCATGGTGGACCGCCGTGGGAATGTCGTTGCCCTGCACACCAAGACTCCCGGTTTCACACGCGAAGCGGCCGAAAAGTATTTTCAGCAATCGCTGGAGGATGAGCGTGCGGAGTCAAGTCGTTGGTGGCTGGGCGGTCATCACCTCTATCAGACTTTCATCGAGCCCGTTTATCGTGGCTCGCGAACCGATGGCACTTTGCTGGGATTCCTGGTGATTGGTTACGAAATCGACAACCGCTTGGCCGCCTCGGTCAGTAAAGTTGCGGGAAGCCAGGTGGCATTCTCATGCGGAAATGACATTGTCGCCACTACTCTGCCCGCCAACCAGGTGCGCGGTGAAAACATTCAGGCGCTGATTACAGGGTCAGTTCAGGAAGAACCTCACGACATCGAGATCGGAAACGAACGTTTTCTGGCCACATCGCTGGAATTATCGGGCTCCCGTACTGCGCCAGTGCGTCTGAGCGTTCTGGGCTCCTACGATCAGGCGACCAGGTTTCTGGGGGATTTGAATCGCTATCTGCTCTTGCTGGGTCTTGCCGCCGTCTTGGTAGGAAGCGGATTGGTGTTCTTCCTTTCGCATACGTTCACCCGCCCCCTGGGCACACTCGTAGCTGGAGTACGTGCTCTGGAAAGCGGTGACTTTCACCATCCTCTGGACTCCCGCGGAGGAGATGAGGTCGCCGAACTCACTCACGCCTTCGACGGCATGCGTGCCAGCCTCCTCAAGACCCAGCGCGATTTGTTGGAATCGGAGCAACTGGCGACCATCGGGCGCATGGCGAGCTCGATCTCGCATGACTTGCGTCATTCTCTCGCGGCCATCGTCGCCAACTCAGAGTTCCTGTGCGACAGCCATCTCACTCCGGCGCAGCGCGAGGAGTTATATCAAGAAGTGCGCACGGGCGTAAATCTGATGACCGATCTCATCGATTCATTGCTCGAATTCGCCCGCACCCGCGAATCGTTGAACCCGGCGTACGGCAACCTCTCCGAGACAATCCAACGATCCGTTCAGGCTGTCCGCCTGCATCCGCGCCATCACAACCGCTCCATCGACATCTTGTGCGGGCCTCACATTTCGGGCTGGTTCGACCAGCGTAAACTCGAACGCGCTTTGTACAACTTATTGTTGAATGCCTGCGAGGCTGCACCGGCGCTCGGGGGCAAAGTGGAAATCACGGCGGGCGAAATGTCCGGCGCAATCACGATTGCGATCGCCGACAACGGCCCCGGTATTGCGGAATCGATTCGCGAACGCCTGTTCCACCCGTTTGTCAGCTATGGAAAAGAAAACGGTACGGGACTGGGGTTGGCCGTAGTACAAAAAATCGTTCAAGATCATGGGGGCGAGATCCTTGCGGAACGCAGCGCCCAGGGCAAGACAGTTTTTCGGATTGTGTTGCCCGCGCATCTACAGCAGGGACTTCGCGCGGCTTCCGACGCTCACATTGATGTATCTTCTGTGATTCCAGCAACCTCAGATACTGACAGCCAGAATTCGCTCGCACATCCGGGGCCCTAGGGTACAGTCCTTGTCTTCCCATGTGCCTTAGCCCCTGGATCATGTAGGAGGACAATGTGAAGATCCATAGGACCCCTGCTCTTCGCGGGGCCGCGCTCGCGGCCGCTTCTGTCGTCTTGTTCAGCCTGTGCAACCTCGCGCAGGAGCCAACTGTTGCGACTACCGGATCGGCCGACGTCGCCTCTTCCGTGCGCGACCTGCAAGATCAGGTCCAGCAACTTCGCACGCTGGTGGAACAGATGAGGGCCGAAAACGCACAATCGCGTACCGAAATGAACCAGTTGCGTCAGGATCTTACGGCCACTCGTGCGTTGCTGGAGCGGTCGGCATCAACGAATTCTGAGGTCTCGGCGAAATCAGAGCCAGGAAATAGTGCGTACTCCGAGGCTTCCAATTCCCCAACCGCTCAGGCTTCCGCTTCGCTTGAAACACGAGTAGAGAAGCTCGAAGAGTCCACTTCGCTCATAGGCTCCAAAATTGATGAACAATACCAGACCAAGGTTGAGACCGCCTCCAAGTATCGCGCCCGGCTCCACGGCATTGTTCTGATGAATGCGTTTCGCAACGTCGGCGGTGCAAACAGCCTCGATTTTCCTGACTTCTCACAACCAGTCGACCCAGGTGCGCCGAAGGCTTCCGTGGGGGCCACGCTGCGCCAGTCGGAAATCGGCATTGAGATTTTCGGTCCAACCATCGCTGGGGCCAAGTCTTCCGCCGATGTACAGATGGATTTTGCTGGTGGATTCGCGGCCACCGGCAACGGCGTGAATTTTGGATTCGTTCGCTTGCAGACTGCCAGCTTGCGGCTCGATTGGGAACACACTTCCATAGTCGCAGGCCAGGATGCTCTGTTCTTTTCCCCCCTCAGCCCTACTTCGTTTGCGTCCCTGGCCACGCCCACCTTCGGTTATGCTGGCAATCTTTGGGGTTGGACGCCGCAACTTCGCGTAGAGCATCGGTTCGCAGTATCCGACCAGCAGACCATAACTGTGCAGGCTGGCCTGCTGGATAACCTCGACTGGGAGTTTCCTTCCGATCCGTTCTACCGTTACTCGCAGGCGGGTGAAGAATCAGGGCAGCCAGCTTATGCCCTGCGCACTGCGTGGTCACATCCTGTGCACGAGCATCCGCTCAGCTTTGGGGTGGCTGGCTATTATGGGCGTCAGAACTGGGATTGGAACCGCTACGTCGACGCTTGGGCGGGCATGGCCGACTGGCAGATCCCCATGGGGTCGCGATTGTCTCTCTCTGGAGAATTCTATCGGGGCCGTGGCATTGGCGGCCTGGGTGGCTCGGTGGGCCGCAGTATCGTTTATGGCGGCAATCCTTTGTACGGTTCGACTGCCATTCGCGCCCTCGACTCCATCGGTGGATGGGGCCAACTCAAGATCCAGGTTACGCCGAAGATCGAACTCAACGGAATAATCGCCCAAGATAATGCATTCGCAGGGTATGTACGCGGATTCGCGGTCGATGACAACAACTTCGGCCCCATTCTCGGACGAAATCGCGGCGCTTTGGGTAATGTCGTGTTTCGCCCTCGCTCCGACCTTTTGTTTTCAGCCGAGTTACGACGATTGCGTACCTTTCCCGTCTATAGCAGTAGCACGTCTACGAATCAGCTGAACCTCGCCATGGGGATTCTCTTTTGATGATGCCTTTAAGCCAGCATCGGTTCCTGTTCTGTCTCTGGTTGACATTCGCATTGTCTGCCTCCGCCCAGCAAGCGTCCCTCACAGGACATGTTGAGTTGACGAAGGATGGTCACCGTCTGAAAGATGCTTCCCAGGCGGTCATCTGGTTGACGCCGATCGGAGCGACCGTCGATCCGCCCCAGCAACAGCCATCGGACATTCCGAAGTTGGTGCAGAAAAACAAGAGCTTTCACCCGTCGCTTCTAGTTGTTCCAGTTGGCGGTAAGGTGGAATTTCCGAACCACGATCCCTTCTTTCACAACGTATTTTCGCTCTTCGAAGGGCAGCGCTTCGATCTGGGACTGTATGAAAGTGGCAGTACGCGCTTCGTCAAGTTTGATCGGCCCGGGATTTCGTTCATTTTCTGTAACATTCATGCCGAAATGAGTGCGGTCGTGATTGCGCTGGCGACACCCTACTATGCAATCTCTGATACGCGAGGAGATCTCACTCTTCCGAATGTTCCTCCCGGCCGCTACGAGTTACAGATTTTTCACTCCTCCGTTCCGCCGGATGCTCTCCGCGCCGTAAACCGCGAAATTACGGTCACCCCGGACGATACCAGTCTCGGGAGCTTTAGCCTGGCCGAATCCGGCGTTTTGGTCGCCCACAAGAACAAATATGGTCGAGACTATGATCGCCCGGAGCCAGATAGCCCAGCGTATAGCCGACCGTAGGAAGGTTCGAGCCGTATGAAGTCGCGGGATTTTGAATTCGAAACTTGAAAACGGAAGCTGCTCAAGAGAAAAGGCGCGCCGTTAAGCACGCCCTTCTCGCCTCTGACCTTCACTTCATTTACATCAACTCATGGCTTATGCGAGTCGCTGCTCGCATCGTCTCTTCGTTTTAGGCTTTAGCGATGACCGCTGGAATGGCCGCCGCCACTGGAGTGTCCACCCCCGCCACCACCACCGGACGAATGTCCGCCGCCACTCGGAGCATGACCACCTCCGCCACCGTAGCTACGACCTCCGCCGCTAGA
>Ga0209168_10003764_pt1 | contig 10262 bp, 10 predicted proteins | sample Coa_R1_FD_187156 | JGI IMG/M metagenome (GOLD analysis project Ga0209168, IMG submission 187156) | Surface soil microbial communities from Centralia Pennsylvania, which are recovering from an underground coalmine fire - Coalmine... | ecosystem: Environmental > Terrestrial > Soil > Unclassified ... | reverse complement strand
GATGCCGAAGTCCAGCACCTTGAGCACGCCGCCCTTCGTCAGGAACAGGTTGTCCGGCTTGATGTCCCGATGCACGACGCTCTTCGCGTGCGCGGCCGCGAGGACGTCGAGGAGCTGATCGGCGATCCACAGCACCTCGGCGACCGGCAGCCTGTGCCCGCCCTTCTCCCAGCGCAGGTCGATCGTCTCCCCCTCGAGCAGCTCCATGACGATGAAGGCGGCTCCGTCCGGGGCGAGATCGTCGTCGAGGACGCTCACGGCGCCGTCGTGCTGGATCGTGTTGGCGGCGTAACCCTCTTGCAAGAAGCGCTTTCGCACCTCCTCGTCGTGGCAGAACTCCGCGTGGAGCATCTTCACCGCGACGCGCTTTCCGTTGCGGTGCGTCGCGCTGTACACGGCCGCCATGCCGCCGACGCCGAGCAGCGAATCGAGGGTCCACTTGTCCTGCAGGACGACGCCGAGCCGTCGCCGAGCGCTGGCGGCCTGCGGATCGTCGTCGATCTGGGACTGGGTCGTCATTCGTGCGTCCCGGCGGCCTCGCGCTGCTGCGCCGCGCGAAGTTCGGACTCCGCCCGCTTGAGCTTGGCCTCCTGGCGCACCAGCGCGTTCTGGGCGGAGCCGAGCTCCGCGACGACGGTGCGCTCGTCGGCCTGCGCCTGGGCGAGGTCGGCCTCGATCTTCGCGAGCCGAGCGTCGACCGCCGCGAGCCTGGCGTTCTGCGCGTCCTGGTCCGAAGCGAGGACGCGATCGCGCGACCGCAGGACGTCCTCGGCGCGACGAAGCTCGTCGAGCGCCTCGGCGTAGTCGGGTTGCTTCTCGACGACGGGCCTCGCCCGCTCGCCGAGAGCCACGAGCGCGTCCTCGGCCTCGCTCGCGGCGCGCCCAGCCTCGGCCCGGCGTACGGCGAGCGCGTGCTTGATGACCCGCTGCCGGCGGAGCACCCGCCACGCGTAGAAAGGAAAGAGGAGCGCTCGCGACGGAGGGTCTCCGTATTCGGCGAGCAGGTGGGCGTCGAAGGCGATGTCCACGCCGACCGCCGCCGATGCATTCGGGGTAGCGACGACGCCGCGAGGTCCTGCCAGCGCCGGGGTCGCGCGAAGCCCCGACGCGCGCGCGTCTTGCGTGGGGTCGCTCAGTTGCCTCGGGTCGATGGCAAGCTCCAGGGCCACCTCTTGCGGTTTGGCGGCGGTCTTCGCCGCGGCGCGCGCCGGGGCTCGGGGCCGGACATCCAGCTCGAGCTCGGGCGGACCGCCCGTCTCCGGCTTCGACGGAAGGGCGCCGCACCCGGGGCACGGCCCCGCTGCGGTCGCGCGCTCCGTCCCGCATGAAGGACAAGCTGCCATCACGACGGCATCATACCGCAAGGAGCCCGTGCTATTGCCTGCCGCAGCGCATGACGGACACGAGCACGAGCAAGCGTCTCGAATTTCTCCTCAAGCTGACCGCTTCCGGCAACGGAGATCCGTTCGCATGGTACGGGCTGGCGATGGAATACCGCGCGCTTGCGCGTTTCGACGAGGCGCTCGCGACGTTCGAGGCGCTGCGCGCGCGCTCGCCGGAGTACGTCCCCATGTACCTGATGTGCGGTCAGATGCTCGAGTCGATGGGGCGCGCCGACGATGCGCGCGCCTGGCTCGGCGCGGGGGTTGCCGCGGCGCAAACGAAGGGAGACGGTCACGCGGCTTCCGAGCTGCAGGCCGCCCTCGACGCGCTGGGGTAGAGCGTGCGGACGGCGTTCGGTGTGTCGTCCGAACTCTCGCTTCGCTCGAGCGTGCGGACGGCGTTCGGTGTGTCGTCCGAACTCTCGCTTCGCTCGAGCGTGCGGACGCTCATCCACGCATCTTGCGGATCTCGGCGAGCCGGCGCAAAACCTCGGCTTCGTCGCCGCGGTCCGTCGGTTCGTAGAGGGTCGCGCCGACGAGCGTGTCGGGGAGGTACGTCTCGCCGGGCGCGACGCCCCCCTCGAGGTTGTGCGGATAGACGTAGCCGGCGCCGTAGCCCTCTTCCTTCATGAGCGGCGTCACGGCGTTTCGCAGCTCCTTGGGCACCGGGAGCGCGCCGTGCCGCTCGATGAGCTCTCTGGCGCGCTGCCACGCGACCGCGCACGCGTTCGACTTGGGCGCCGTCGCCAGGTAGACGCATGCTTGCGCGAGCGCGTATGTCCCCTCCGGCATGCCCACGCGCCGCAGCACCGCGTCCGCCGAGCTTGCGACGAGCAGCGCGCGGGGGTCCGCGTTGCCGACGTCTTCGCTCGCGAAGATGAGCAAGCGCCGCGACACGAACAGCGGGTCGTCGCCCGCCTCGAGCATCCGCATCATCCAGTACACGGCGGCGTCCGGGTCGCTGCCTCGCATCGACTTGATGAACGCGCTTACGACGTTGTAGTGCTCCTCGCCCGACTTGTCGTAAAGCAGCGGCCTGTGGCTCTCGGCGGCCTGCACCGCCGCGATCGTCAGCGCACGCGAACCCGTCGTCTCGAGCCAGTCCGCGACCACCTCCAGCGTCGAGAGCGCCCGCCTCGCGTCGCCCCCGGCCGCCTCCGCGATCGCGCGCAACGCCGCGTCGTCCACCTCGAGGCACTTCGCTCCGAGGCCCGCGTTCGTGTCGCGCACCGCCCGCCGCAAGAGCTCGTGGAGGTCGTCGGCGCCCAGCGGCTCGAGGCGAAAGACCTTGCAGCGCGAGAGCAGCGCCGCGTTCACCGCGAAGCTCGGGTTCTCCGTCGTTGCGCCCACGAGCACGATCGTCCCGTCCTCCACATGGGGCAAGAACGCATCCTGCTGGGCCTTGTTGAAGCGGTGAATCTCGTCCACGAAGACGATCGTCCGCTCGCCGTGGAAGGCGAGGCGATCGCGCGCCTCGGCCACGATCTGCCTCACGTCCGCGACGCTCCCGAGCACCGCGCTGAACGCGACGAAATGCGAGCGCGTCGCCTTGGCGATGACGCGCGCGACCGTGGTCTTGCCGCTCCCCGGGGGGCCCCAGAGGATCATCGACCGGATGCGATCTCCCGCGATGGCCTGAGTGAGCAGCGATTGCCCTGCGAACAGATGCCTCTGACCGACGATCCCCTCGAGCGTGTCGGGTCGCACACGCTCGGCCAGCGGCGCGCCCTTCGCGCCGCTCGTCTTGGCCGCGGCGCCGAAGAGCGTTTCGCCGGGATCGCCGGCGGCGCGCGAGGCGGGTCGCCGAGGCCGGGTCGGCATGGCGCGCATCCCTCAGCGCGACAGGAGCTTCATCACGAGCACCGCGAGGGCCACGCCCAGCAGCAGGAACGCCAGCGCGACGGCCACGAGAAAGGGCACGTTGGCCTTGGACATGCCGCCAACGGGGGCCGACGGCGCCGGTCCGCGCGCAGCGACCGCCCCGCCCCCCGGCGCGAGCGGCGTCGGAACGTCGGGCGCCATCACAGTGCGCGCCGGGAGCTGCACGGCGTGGGTCGGCGCCGACGGCGGCGGTCCGACGACGGCCGGAGCAAAGGCGCTGAGTTCGCGCGGCAGCTCGGTCGCACCCTGGAGCACGCAAGCCATCGCCGCGCCGAAGTCGGCGGCGCTCGCGAAGCGATCTTCCGGGCGCTTGGCGAGCGCGCGGTTGATGATCGCATCGAGCAGCGGCGGGAACGTCTTCCCGGGCACCCGCGTGTTGAGCGGGATGGGGGGCGTCGTCACGTGGAGCTGGATGTGATCCATCGCCGTCTTCGCGTCGAACGGGAGCTTGCCCGTCAGCACCTCGTAGAGGATGATCGCGAGCGAGTAGACGTCGCTCGAGGGGGTGAGCGCCTTGCCCTGGGCCTGCTCGGGGCTCATGAACTCCGGCGTGCCGAAGACCATGCCCTCCTGAGTGAGGATGATGGAGCCAGGGCGCATCTGCCGCTCGCCGACCTTCGCCAAGCCGAAATCGAGGAGCTTCGGAAAATCGCGCAGCGGGCCGCTCTGAACGAGGAAGATGTTCTCGGGCTTCATATCGCGGTGGATGATGCCCGCCTTGTGCGCCTCGTCGAGCGCCCCGCACGCCTGGATGAGGATGGGAAGGGCGCGTTGCAGGGGGAAGGGCCCCTCGGCGCGCACGGTCTGATTGAGGTTCTTGCCCTCCAAGAACTCCATGATGATGTAGAGCGACCCGTCGTCGAGCTCACCGTAGAGAAAGACCTTCACCGTGTTGGGGTGGGTGAGCTGGCTCATCGCTCGCGCCTCCCGCCGGAAGCGCGAGACGAGGTCCTTGCGGTTGGCGAGCTTGGGATGCAGGATCTTCACCCCCACCATCCGGTTCATTTGCGGCTGGAGCGCCTTGTAGACGGCGCCCATGCCGCCCGAACCGATCTTCTGTAAGATCTGGAACTGGCCGTTCAGGATGTCGCGTCCGATGAACGGGTCCTGTGGGCGCATGCTTCGACGCAAAGTGGTACCACGAGTCGGCTCGGGCCATCATCCGTCGCCATGACGCTCCTCTCGTCGGCGCTCCTGAAAGAAGCTGGCTTCGCGCATGCGCTCCCCGAGCGCGACGCGACGGAGGCAGAGCTCCTCGCCGCCCTCGGCGTCGCGGCCGTGGTCCAGGCGCGGCAAGTGCACGGCGCCCGCGCGGTCGATTCGACGGACGTCGCGGGGGAGGGGGCGGACGCCATCGTGGCCCGCGCCGCGGGGGGCCGTGTCGCCGTCGGCGTTCGCGTCGCCGACTGCGCTCCGGTGCTCGTCGCGGACGAGGCGACCGGCGACGTGGCCGCCATTCACGCCGGGTGGCGGGGAGTCGTCGCCGGAGTGGTTCGGGCGGGCGTCGAGCGGCTCGGCGGGCGATCGCTCGTCGCCGCCATCGGCCCTTGCATCGGGCCATGCTGCTTCGAGGTGGGGCGCGACGTGGCGGGCGCCATCGAGCGCGAGGCGCCCGGCGCGCGCGTCATCGTGCACGCCCACGCGGACAAGGCGTACGTCAACCTGCGCGCGGCGGTTCGGGCGCAGCTGCGCGCCGCCGGCTTGCGCGACTCGCGCATCGAAGACGTGGCCGGTTGCACGCGATGCGACGAGCGTTTTCACTCGTTCCGGCGGGACGGCGAGCAGAGCGGGCGTATGCTGATGGCCGTGGTCACCCGATGATGCAGGGCGCACTCGCGGACATCAGCGAGGCCGTGGGCGACACGCCGATCGTCCGATTGAACCGCGTGACCCTCCCGCTCCCTGTCGAGGTCTACGTCAAGTGCGAGTTTCTGAACCCCGGTGGCAGCCACAAGGACAGGTTGGCCGCGAACATGCTTCGGCGCGCCGAGGCCGACGGGTTGAAGCCGGGCGGCACGATCGTCGAAGCGACGAGCGGAAACACGGGCGCCTCGCTCGCCTTGCTGGCAGCGCTGCGCGGCTATCGCTGCGTCTTCGTCATGCCCGACAAGATGAGCCAGGAGAAGATAAGCCACCTCAGGGCGTTCGGCGCCAAGGTCGTCGTCTGCCCGACGGCCGTCGAGCCCGATGACCCGAGGAGCTACTACCAGGTCGCCCTGCGCATCGCGCGCGAGACGCCCAACACGTTTTACGCGAATCAGTATCACAACCCCGCCAACCCCGAGGCGCACTACCTGTCCACCGGGCCCGAGATATGGCGCCAGACGGGCGGGGAGTTCGAGGTGTTCTGCGCTGGCCTCGGCACGGGCGGCACCGTGAGCGGCACCGGCAAATACCTGCGCGAGAAGAAGCCGGAGATGAAGATCGTGGGGGTCGACCCCGTCGGGTCGCTCTACTACGACTTCGTCAAGACCGGGCGGGTCACGAAGCCCTTCTCGTACAAGGTCGAGGGCATCGGGGAGGACTTCTTCCCCACGACGATGAACCTCGGGATCTTGTCGGACATCGTCCGCGTCGACGACAAGGAGTGCTTCTTGATGACGCGCGATCTCACGCGCCTCGAGGGAATCTTCGTGGGCGGCTCGGGCGGCGCGGCCGTCGCCGGTGCGCTGAAGTACGCGCGGGGGATGGTCGAGAGCGGGCAGGCCTCCGCGGGCGATCGGCCGGCGCGGATCCTCGTGCTCTTGGCCGATGCCGGCCACAAGTACCTTTCCAAGATCTTCAACGATGACTGGATGCGCGAGAACGGCTTTCTCCAGGATGCTCCGGGGATGGGCACGGTCCGCGACGTCCTGGCGGCTCGCGAGACCCGCCCCCTCGTGACCGCCGCGCCGAACGCGAAGGTGCGCGAGGTGATCGCGCAGATGAAGACGACCGGGATCAGTCAGCTCCCGGTGGTCGATGCGGGCACGCTCCGGGGCATCGTCGCCGAGGTGGACGTGCTACGCGCCCTCGTGTCGGGCGGCAAGACGCTGGACGCGACGATCGCCGAGCTCGTGGAGAGCGAGTACGCGACGGTCACCCCCAACACCAAGATCGAGCTTCTTCAGGGCGTCCTCGCGGACGTCAAGGTCGCGATCGTCGAGGACGGCCCGAACGTCGTCGGAATCCTCACGCGGATCGATCTCATCGATTACCTCGCGAAGCGCGGCGGCGCGCCGTCGATCCTTCCGCCGCCTCCCTGATCGAGGGCTTGGCCCATCGCTGCATCTCGGCCTCGAAGCCGCCCATGTCGACGGTGCGGGCCCACTCGAGGCGCAGTTCCGCGCGCGCCGCAGCCGCACGCGAGCGGTCGGGCCAGGGCGCGATCCAGACGAGCCGCCCGCCGCCCTCGAGCACCGAGGCGGCGTGGGTGACGAAGGCGTCGAGCATCTCGGCGAGGCCGGCCTGTCGGGACGCGCGCCTCCCCATCGGGGGGTTGGTGATCACCAGGGTGACGCCCGTCGGCCGGCGCGAGAGCGCGTCGGCCGCCTCGAGGACGATCGGCAACCGCGCGGTCTCCACGTTCGCGCGCGCCGCGGAGAGCGCGCGCGGGTCGACGTCGCCGCCGCGGAGCGACGCGTACGGCCCCAGGAGCGCCCTCTCGATGAGCTCCGCGCCGGAGCCCACGAAGGGATCCCACACGACGTCGTTCGCGCTCGCGCCCGCGACCCGCGCGAGCGCCGCCGCCAGGGTCGGGTGCGACGCGGCGGGCACGTCCTGTCGTCGCCAGGCGAAGCGCGGATCGTCGAGCGCGCGTGGCGCGAGCGCCACCGCGGCGCGACGCTCTTGCGTGCTCACGACCAGCTCCCACGTCGACGCCGTCGGGTCGTTCACCAGAGCGGGCGCCCGGGCCGCGATGGCGCGGGCGATGCTCCACGTCTCGGCGCGCCGGTGCCCGCCTTGGGCCCACGCGATTCGATAGCGCGTCGACGCGGGGCTCCAGGTCGCGAACACGGCGCGCGCTGTCTCGCCCGTCGCCGCGCGCGCGACCGCCGCGCCGAGCCCACCCGGCTCGGAGAGGGGTTCAGGCTCGATCGGAAACCGGAACGAGAGCATCGTGCGCGCCCGGAAGAGGACCTCCATCGGCCCCACCAGGCGCGCCGTCACGCGCCCCGGACCGGCCACGCGCACCTCGTCCACCCCTTGGACCGCGGAGAGCTCTTCGGCCAAGAGGTCTTCGACCCCCCGTCGCGCGAGCACCTCGACCGCGAGCGCCGCCGCCGCGCGCCGTGCCGCGTCGATGCGCTCGGTCCCCGTCCGGGAACCGGTGCGCTCGACCATGATCGACGCCTGCGCCGCGATGCGCGAAAGCTCGGCGTCCTCGTCGTCGGCCGCGGCGATCAGTACCGGAAGGGAGCGGGCGGTCCCCGCCTTGCCGAGCGCCGCGGCGATGGATCGGTGCATCTCGGTCCGGGCGTCGAGCTCCCAGGCGTTCAAGAGAGCGTCCTCGACGTCCGGCCTCCCCCGGGGGGCGTGGCCGAGGGCGATGGCGGCGTTGCGCCGCGTCTTCGGATCCGCGTCCCCCAGCGCCGCGAGGAGCACGCCGACCGTCGCCTCGTGCGCGGCGAGCCGCCCGAGGGCCCGCACGATGCGCGCGCGAACGGGCGGGGGCGCGCCCTTCAGGCGGGCCGCCAGGATCGGGACCGCGGGGGCCCCGACGCGCCCCAGGGCTCGCTGCACGGCAGGCGCTCGGTCGGCATCGTCGAGCAGCTCGACCAAGGCGCCCACGTCGCGCACGCTCGGGGTGAACCCCGGGTCGTTCACCCGCTCCGCGAGGGGGCTCGCCCGCGAATCGCGTGTCAAGGCGCACCGAGCTTTGCACGGCGCGCGAGCGGTCGTAAATGACGGCTGCCGCCCCCATGCTGGATCTCGACCTCTTCCGGCGCATGTACGGCGGGCCGTTCGGCGCGCTCGGGACCGCATGCAACGTCCTCGCCGTCGTGGGGAGCGGTTGGGCCGCCCTGCTCCTCGCGCCGCTCGCGGTTTCGCTGCGCACGCGCAGGATGGCCGCGTTCCTCGCCGCCGCCATCGCGACGCAGGCCACCCTCGTCTGGGCGCTCAAGGCGGCGGTCGGGCGCGTGCGCCCGTGGATCCGCTTCGGGCTTGCTCCGCCCATCGGCACCCCCCACGATGGTTCCTTCCCGAGCGGGCACGCCGCCGGGAGCTTCTGCGTCGCGGCGTTCCTGTGCGTCCTGCTGCCGTTCGTATCGCCGCGCTCGCCGGTGGGCGCGCGGCTTCTCTCCGTCGTCGGGGTCGCGGTCGCGGCGCTCGTCGCCTTGTCGCGCGTGTACCTCGGGGCCCATTTTCCTTTGGACGTCCTGGGGGGGGCCTGCCTCGGCGCCGCGGTCGGCGCCGCGAGCGCCGGGCTCTATGCCCGACCGCTCTGGAACGCGCAGCGAAAAGAAGCTAAACGTCGAGCGCCTTGAGCAACGCGTTTCCCTTCGCCGCCGGGCTGTCGCTGGGCTTCCTGGCCTGCGTGTCGACGGGCTGCCGCGACTCCAGCGCGAGCAGCGCCGGCGCCGCCGCGTCGGCGACCGCCACGGCCACGGCCGAGGTCAAGGAGATCGTCCTCGACGGGGTCGACACGAGCCCGATGACGCCGCGCGAACGCCGCGTGTGGAGCTCCCTGGTGACGGAGCTCCTCGCGCCTTGTCCGAGCGTACCCGTTCCGGTCGCGCAGTGCGTCCAGGAGAAGCGCGCGTGCGGCTCTTGCACGCAGGCCGCCAAATGGGTGGCGCGCGCGGTGCGCGAGGGGGCCCCCGAAGATCAGATCAAGCGTGCGTACAAGGACCGCTTTGATCCGTCCGGGGTCAAGCCGCTCCCTGTCGACGGCTCGCCCACCCGCGGTCCGGACGACGCGCAGGTCACCGTCGTCGAGTTCGCGGATTTCGAGTGTCCGCACTGCCGGGACGCGGTCCCGATGATCGACGCGGTCCTCGCCGCGCACCCGGGCAAGGTGCGCCTCGTCTACAAGACGTTCACGCTGCCTTTTCACGTGCATGGCGAGGGGGCGGCGCGAGCGGCCTTCGCAGCCGGACTCCAAGGCAAGTTCTGGGAAATGGAGCACCTGCTCTTCGAGCGGCAGGATCACCTCGAGGACGCGGATCTCGAGCGCTATGCGCAAATGCTCAAGCTCGACGTGCCCAAATGGAAGGCGGACGCCGACTCCGCGCCCATCAAGGACCGTCTCGCGAAGGACCACCGCATGGGCGAGGACCTGAAGCTCAAGGGAACCCCGACCATCTACGTGAACGGGCGCGAGCTCGAGGTCGAACAGGACGAGCCGCTCGAAGATCGCGTCGCGGCGGAGCTCGGCCTCGCTCCGGCGCAGCGAAGGGCCCAAGACGCGGGTGCGGGCCCCGCGGCGTCCGCTGCAGCCGGCGGGCGCTGAGGCGCCGGTCGCCATGCGGTCGGGGGTCGCAGCGCGGTTGGTCTGCCTCGCGGTCGCGGCAGCGGGGTTCGGGTGCCGGGGTGGGGCCGCGGCGGATCCGACGGCCGCGGACGACGAGGTGCGCCTCCCCGGGGTCGACACGGCGGGGTTCACGCCTCGCGAAAAGCACGAGTTCTCGCGGTACGTGGGAGAGCTCGCGTCGCCCTGTCCGTCGGTGGCCGTGCCGCTTTCTCAGTGCGTCCTCGAGAAGCGACCGTGCTCGGCGTGCCTCCCGGCCGCCCAAGCCGTCGCGAAGGCGGTGCGCGAGGGGCTGGCGCGAGAACAGGTGCAGGAGCTCTACAAGCGCAGGTTCGACCCCTCGAGCATCAAGGCCATCCCGATCGAAGGCTCTCCCGCGCGCGGGCCCGCGGACGCCGCGGTGACGGTCGTCGAGTTCGCGGATTTCGAGTGCCCGTTCTGCCAGAAGATCGCGCCGGAGCTCGACGAGCTCTGGGAAAAGCGCAAGACGAAGGTCAGGTTCGTGTACAAGTTCATGCCGCTGTCGATGCATCCCCATGGGGAGGCGG
>Ga0209168_10003763_pt1 | contig 10263 bp, 9 predicted proteins | sample Coa_R1_FD_187156 | JGI IMG/M metagenome (GOLD analysis project Ga0209168, IMG submission 187156) | Surface soil microbial communities from Centralia Pennsylvania, which are recovering from an underground coalmine fire - Coalmine... | ecosystem: Environmental > Terrestrial > Soil > Unclassified ... | reverse complement strand
ATGCGGCGTGCGCGACGCGCGCCAGCCGAACCCGCCCTCGATCGAGCCGACGTTCGCGACACCGCGCACGTCGCCGTACGACATCTCGGCTTCCCACGTCGGCAGCCAGTCGAGCACCGCGTCGAGGACCGGCCGCATGCGCAGGATCGAGTTCTCGTCGCGACGACCCTCGCTGAACGCCGTGTGCACGAACGGCCCGTGCGTCGACAGCCGCAGCCACAGGGAGCCGAAGTGCGCGAGCACGAGCTTGTTCTCCGTCGGCTCGCCGAGGATGCACATGTCGGCGACGCCACCGTGCGTGACGAGGTAGCGCGACCCCGCCGCGTAGCCGCGGAACTCCGCGCCCTGCGCGTCGCCCTGCTGGGTCTTCTCGATCTCGCCCGCGACGGCCGCGATCAGCACGTCGCCGCGCAACCGCACACCCGCGTCCTGCAGCGCGCGCACTGCTTCGACGTAGCACGCAACCGCGCCCTTCATGTTCGAGATGCCGAGCCCGTAGATGCGGCCGTCGCGCTCGAAGCCCTGCGGCTGGAAGCCCGGGATCCCCGCGAGCCACGGCTCGCGGCCCGAGTACGACGTGTCGAGATGCCCGTTGAACATGAGCGTCGGCCCGCCGCCTGCGCCCGCCCACGTGCCGAGCACGTTCGCGCGCCCGTCCTCGACCTGCTGCCACTGCGTCTGCAGACCGATCCCGTCGAGCTCCTCGCGCATCAGCTCCGCCGCCGCCTGCTCCGAGCCGGTGAACGACGGCGTCGAGACGAGGCGCAGCGCGAGCTCGACGAGGCGGTCGCGATCGATCATCGGACGTGCGGGAGCACCCGCTCCGCGAACAGGCGGATCTGTTCGTGCCGCTTCGCGCCCCACAGCTCGAGCATGACGTGCGTGCAGCCGGCGTCCTTGTACTCCTCGATCGCAGAGATGCACTCGGCTGGCGTGCCGGCGATCGGCTTGCACTTGTCCAGGAGCGAATCCGTCACCGCAGCCTTCGCCGCGAGCCGGCCGCCGCGCTCCATCGCTTCTGCCACCGGTCGAATCTCGTCCATCGAGATGCCGGCGAGATCGAGCAGCGTGTCGGCCGAGCCGCGGATGTTCTGCACCTTGTTCGCGAGGTACATCCCGGCGATCTCGCGGGCGCCGTCGCGTCCCTCGTCGCGCTGCTCCGCGATCGACGCGACGATCGTGCAGCCGATGTCGATGTCCGCGCGCACGTTCTCGCGCGTGTAGCGGACGAACGCGGGCGTCGTGATCGACGGCGTCAGGCAGCCGTCCGCGATCTCCCCGGCGAGCGCCTGCATCTTCGGCGCCGTCGCCGCGACGTAGACCGGCGGCACGACGCGCGGCGCGTCTGCGTCCTGCGCCGGCACGTCGGCGGACCAGGTCGAGCCGTCGTACTCGAACCGCTCGCCGGAGAGCACGCCGCGCACGATCGCGACCGCGTCGCGCATCGGGCCGAGCGTCTTCGACGTCTGCTGCTTCGTGTTGTTGAGGAAGATCTTCGACGTCCCGAAGCCGAGGATGAACCGGCCCGGCGCGAGCTCCTGCACCACGCGTGCGTCCATCGCCACCTGCACCGGATGCCGCGTGAACGGCGAGATGATCCCCCAGCCGATCGTCAGCCGCGTCGTGTCGCGTGCCATCAGCGCGGAGACGACCGTCGACGAGCGCGCCTCCATCCCGTGCTTGCGCCACCACGGGTACGCCTCCGCGAGCCAGATCGTGTCGAAGCCGTGCTCGTCGAGCGCGCGCGCGGTCGCGAGCATCTCGCCCACGGGCTCCATCGTGAGCTGCATGACCCCGATGCGGAAGGGAACGCTCAGCTCGACGCCGCGGCCTCGGCGCACTGCCGCTCGAGCGCCGCGAGGACGTTGTTCACCTGCTGGTTGACGATCGGCTGGAGGACTCGCTGGCCCATCGAGCCGACGGGGCCGGCGATCTTCACGTCTGCCTCCCAGCGCATCTCGGTGCCGCCGCCTGCATCGCTGAGGTGAAACGCGGTCTCCATGTTCATGATCGCGCCGACGCCGTTGCCCTTCGCCGCGAGCTTGGCGAACTCGGGCTCGCGCTCCTCGAGCTTCGTGAAGTCGATCGTCATGCGCAGGCCGCCGAGGCCGAGCGGGATCTTCACGTTCGCGCGCCAGTGCCGGTCGTCGTGCACGTCGAACGACTCGACGCCCGGCATGAGCTTCGCCATCTGATCCGGCGAGTTGAGCACGAACCAGACCGTGTCGCGCGGCGCGTCGAGCGCCTTCGTCCCCTCCAGCCTCACTTCGACTGGACCTCGACGAGCGACGACGCGTCCTGCAGGTACTGCCAGACCTGGTGATACGGGTTGCAGCTCCGCCAGACCGTCGCACCGCCGGCCGAGCGCAGCGCGTCCTGCAGCGCTGCGCACACGGCGTGGATGCCGGCACCGCCGCCCTCGCCCATCCCCTTCGCACCGAGCGGCGTGAACGGCGACGGCGACTCGATCGCGGCGTTCTTCATCGGCGGCATGTCGAGCGCGTGCGGCACGTGGTAGTCGTAGAAGTTCGGCGTCAGCAGGTTGCCGTCTTCGTCGTACGCGAACACCTCGTGCGTCGCGGCGCCGATCGCGTGCGCGGTTGCGCCGTGCACCTGCCCCTCGACGATCTGCGGATGGATGCGTGTGCCGCAGTCGTCGACGGCCGCGTAGTCGACGATCTCGTAGACGCCCGTCTCCGGATCGATCTCGATCACGGCAACGTGCACCTGCGTGGCGTACGTCAGCGTCAGGTTGCCGAACTTGCGCTCCTTGTCCGGCAGCGTGAACGGCGGCACGTAGACGTAGCGGCAGTTCAGTGTCACGTCGCGGACGTCCTCCGGGAGGATCGCGTTGTTCGCGTTCACGATCGCGCCGATGCCCATGAACGGGATCGCCGCCTCGGGGTTCGCCTTCAGCCGCGCCATGCCGTCGGCGAGCTCGATGTCGTCCGGCGTCGCGCCGAAGACGCCAGCCGCGACGCGTTTGATCTCGTGCGCGAGCTTCTCCGTCGCGCCCTTCACCGCGCCGAGCCCGGTGACCGCGAACTGCGAGGCGTACGTGCCGGAGAGCCCTGCGTGCGAGTTCCAATACGTGTCGTGCCCCGCGCGCACGGTGACGTCGTCGGGCGTCACGGAGAGGATGTCCGCGACGACCTGCGAGGCCGTCGTCTCGTGCCCCTGCCCCTGCGGCACCGTCCCGAGGGTGACGACGATCTCGCCGAAGATGTCGAGCTTCACCGTCGCGACCTCGTTGTTGCCGGAGAACTGGAGATCCGGATTGAGCAGCGTCGACTGGCCGAAGTTGTTCGTGCCCGAGTCGAGCGTGGAGCCGATGCCGACGCCGAGCAGCTTGCCGCGCGCCTGCGCGTCGAGCCGCTTCGTCTCGAGGTCGTCGTACCCGACGAGGTCGAGTGCGATGTCGAGGCAGCGCGCGTAGTCGCCCGAGTCGTACACGCAGCCGTTCGGCGTCTCGTACGGCATCTCGTCCGCGCGCACGTAGTTCTTCTTCCGCACCTCGACGGGATCGAGGTCGAGCGCGTTCGCGACGAGGTCGATGACGCGCTCGGTCAGCCACAGGTGCTGCATGCGCGAGTAGCCGCGGTTCGGCGACACCGGCGACTTGTTCGTGACGACCTGCGTGAAGTCGACGCGGATGTTGCGCCAGCGGTAGCAGCCGGGCGTCACCTGCGCCCAGATGATGCAGCCGAGCGGCTCGTAGCGCGGGAACGCGCCGCAGTCGTCGATCGCCTTCACGCTGAGGCCGAGCAGCCTCCCGTCCTTCGTCACCGGCACCTCGATGTCGAGGAACGTGCGCTCGTTGCCGTGCGCGTTCGCCGTGTGCTGGTCCGTGCGCCACTCGGTCCACTGCACGGGACGATTGAGCTTGCGCGAGAGCAGGCAGCAGGCGACGTACTGCGGGTGGAGGCAGATCTTGTTCCCGAACGCGCCGCCGATGTCCTGCGAGACGAAGCGCAGCTTGTCGATCCCCGTGCGGAGCGCGGGCGCCATCCAGATCGCGCCGACGCCGGGCATCTGGTGGTTGCCGTGGAGCGTCCACTGGCCCGTGCCGCGGTTGTATTCGACGAGCACACCGCTGCACTCGAGCGGCGTCGACGAGAAACGGTCGAAGTGCAGGCGCTCGATCTTCACGACGTGGTCGGCCTCCGCGACCGCGCCTTCGTAGTCGCCCCAGTCGAAGAGCCCCTCCCAGACGACGTTCGAGCCGGCGTCGTCGTGCAGCACGACGTCGTTCGTCAGCGCCTGCTCGCCCGACGTCACCGCCGGCAGCGGCTCGTAGTCGACGACGACGAGCTCGGCCGCGTCGCGCGCGAGCTCGCGCGACGACGCGACGACCGCGGCGACTGGCTCGCCGACGTGACGCACGCGGCCGACCGCGAGCGCGTAGTCCTTGATGTTCGCGCCGGGCGGCACCGACAGCTCGAAGAACGGATCCGTGAGGATCGCGACCTCGTCGCCGGTGAGCGTCCCGTACACGCCCGGTAGCTCGACCGCCGCCGAGACGTCCACGGACTTGATCTTCGCGTGCGCGTACGGCGAGCGGACGAAATGCACGTAGCCCATCCCGTGCCGCTTGATGTCGTCGAAGAACACGCCCTGCCCCTGCACGAGCCGCTTGTCCTCCTTGCGCGGCACGCTCGTGCCGGCGAAACCCGGCTTCGTGTCCTCGCGCTCGACGACGAGCGGCTTCGTCTGCGTCTCCGTCATTTCGCCACCGACTTGATCGCCTCGACGATGTTCACGTAGCCCGTGCAGCGGCAGATGTTGCCCTGGATCGCCTTGCGGATCTCGTCCTCGCTCGGATGCGGGTTCGTGTCGAGGAGATGCTTCGCGCTCATCAGCATGCCCGGCGTGCAGTAGCCGCACTGGAGCGCGTGGTTGGCGGAGAACGCCTGCTGCAGCGGCGTCAGCTCACCGTCGGCGGCGAGCGACTCCACCGTCTCGACGGTCGCGCCGTCCGCCTGGATCGCGAGCAGCATGCAGCTCTTCGCGGCGACGCCGTTGTAGAGCACGGTGCACGCGCCGCAGTTGCCGGTGTCGCAGCCGACGTGTGTGCCCGTGAGGTCGAGGTCGTCACGCAGGAAGTGCACGAGCAGCCGCCGTGCGTCGACGTCGTACTCCACGACCTCGCCGTTGACCGTCAGCGAGATGCGCTTGCTCGTCAAGGCCGCTCCTTCGCCGCGAGCACCGCACGCACGGCGAGGACGCCGGCGAGGTGCCGCCGGTAGTCCGCGGAGGCGTGCACGTCGGACGGCGGGTCGAGCATCGTGCCGAGGCTCGCAGCGGCGGCGCGCACGTTCTCCTCGGAGAGATCGTGCCCGATGCGTTCCTCGAGCTCGCGCGCGCGAACGGGCACCGCGTCGACGCAGCCGATCGCGATGCGCGCGCCGCCGTTCAGCGACGCCGCCGCACTCACGATGCAGGTGCCGTCGCGCCCGATCGTCACTGCGGCGAAGCCGTCCTGGCCGCCGGCGGGAATCGTGATCGTCCTCAGCAGCTCGCCCGGCCCGACCGCGGTCAGGTAGACGCCGAGGAAGAAGTCGTCGGCGCTCACCTCGCGCTCGCCGCCCGGCCCCACGATCGTGAAGCGCGCGCCGAGCGCGACGAGCAAGGGCGGGAAGTGATTCGTCGGGTCGTTCGAGCAGACGTTCCCGCCGATCGTGCCGCGGTTCCGCACCTGCACGTCGGCGATCGACGCCGCCACCTCGCCGAGGATCGAGCGCGCGTCGTCGGCGACGAGGTCGGCGTAGGTCGTCATCGCGCCGATCTCCACGGAACCGTTGCCGAGGTCGCGGATGCCGCGCAGATCGCGGAGGTCCTGCAGGTCGACGAGCAGGTCGGGCGACGCCGCGCGGGCCTTCATGACGTTGATCAACGTCTGGCCGCCGGCCAGCGCGCGGGCTCCGTCGTTGTCCGCGAGCAGGCGGATCGCCTCCTCGACCGACCCCGGGCGCGCGTATTCGACCTCGCGGAGGAGCACCGGACGATCTTACGGAGTCCGCCGCCGCACGCCAAGCGAGGCCAGCCGGAACTCGCGCCCGCCCGTCAGGCCGGACGGACGCAGGATCAGCAGGAGGGCCATCACGGCGCCCACGACGATCACGCGCGTCCCCGCCGGCAAGTCGATGTTCCAGCCGAAGAGCGACGTTCCGTTCTCCGCGATTGCGAGGTACGAATCGAGCGCGCTGATCGCGAGCGCGCCGACGACCGCACCCCACAGGCTCGTGGCGCCGCCGACGACCAGCATCGCGAGCGTGATGAACGTCAGGTCGAGATACACGCTCTCGGTCGTCAGCGGCAGGAGGTGGACGTAGAGCCCCCCCGCGAGCCCCGCAACCGCACCCGAGAGGGTGAACGCGATCAGCCGCTGCCGGTAGACCGAGATCCCGACCGCCCGCGCGGCCGCCGGGTCCTCCCGTGTCGCGCGCAGGAGCCGCCCGAACCGGCTGCGCCCGTACGCGAACGCGACGACGACGGTCACGATCGCGCCGAGTGCGGCCTGACGCAGGCCGGTCGTCTCCGGCACCGACGAGAACGAGTTCAGCCCCGGCCCGATCCGCTCCTCGTACCGCAAGAGGTTGTGCGTGATCTCGAGCACGCCGAACGTCGCGATGCCCGCGGCGAGGCCGGACAGACGCATCAACGGAAGCGCGACCACGAACGCGCAGACGCAGCCGACGAGCGCAGCCAGCGCGAGCGACGAGACGTTCCCGACCGTCCGGTCGCGAAGGAAGTGCGCGAGGTTCGGCATGATCGCCGGCTTGTCCGACGCGGGCACCGACAGGACGCCGGCGGTCCACGCGCCGACGGCGACGAAGCTGATGTGCCCGAACGAGAGAACGCCGGAGTTCCCGACGAACAGGTACAGCCCGACGACGATCGCGACGTTGACGAGCGCGTTCGTGAAGTACGCGCCCGTGGAGACCGACACCGCGGTCCCGAGCAGCCCGGCTGCAGCGATGAGCGCGACCGGCCCGAGCAGCTCCGGCAGCGCGCGCGCGATCCTCATACGCGCTCCGCAGCGCTCTTGCGCGCGAACAGGCCGCCCGGCCGCACGAGCAGCACGAGGATGACGGCGGCGAACAGGAACGACGGGAGGTACTCGCTCTGGTTGGTCGGCAGCGCGCCGCCCAGAACACCGCTCGCGAAGCCGATCGAAAACCCACCGAGCGTCGCGGGAATCGGACGGTTCATCCCCCCGAGGACCACGCCGGCGAGCACGACGATCGTGTCGTCCAGGGCGAAGTCGGGCGTGACGAGAGGCGACTGAATCGTCAGCATCACCGCGACGACCGCCGCGAACATCCCGGAGAGCAGCACCGCGAGCTCGATCACGCGGTTCGCACGCACGCCGAGCAGCCGCGCCGTGTCGAAGTCCATCGACGCGGCCCGCATGTGCAGCCCGATCGACGTGCGCTCGAGCAGCACGTTGAGCAACAGGAGACAGACGATCGTGACGGCGACGGCGACGATTGCGAACTTGCGGATGTCGACGCCCGAGATCGTCACCGGCCTGTTGAGGGACGAGAGCGAGACGGCGATCTTGCCGAGCGGGCCGAACCAGAGCAGCGCGATGTTCTGGAGGAGGAACGCGACCGCGAACGTCGCGACGAGCATCACCGCCGGGGAGCGCCCGCGGAGCGGGCGGAACACGAGCCGGTCCATCAGCAGCGTGAGGACGAGCACGGCGGCGAAGCAGAGCGCGATGCCCGCCCACACCGGCCAGTTCCACTGCGACGCGAGCGCGAGCGCGAACGCACCCGCCATCACGAGCTGACCGTACGCGAAGTTGACGAGCCGCAACACGCCGAACACGAGCCCGATGCCGACCGCCATCAGCGCGTAGATCGAGCCGAGTGCGAGCCCGTCGGCGAGCGTCTGCCAGAAGGTGACGCTGAGGAACCCGAGCGTCACGAGAAGTACGCCTCCACGATGCGTTGCGTGTCGTCCGCGTCCCCCGGTCCGAGCGTCAGCCGCAGCCGGCCGTTGGCGAGGACGTGCGAGCGGTCGGCGAGCGCGACGGTGCGCTGCGCGCGCTGCTCGACGAGCAGGATCGCGATGCCGCCGTCGCGGATCTGCGCAAGCGTCTCGAACACGAGGTCGACCATCGCGGGCGCGAGCCCGAGCGAGGGCTCGTCGAGGAGCAGGACGGCCGGCTCGGCGACGAGCGCGCGGGCGATCGCGAGCTGCTGCTGCTGCCCGCCGGAGAGGGCTCCCGCGTGACGCCGCCGGAACTCGCCAAGGATCGGGAACACCTCCATGACGCGTGCCATCGCCTCCGCGGCGCCGTCGCGGCGGCGCCGCCCCGCGAGTCCGAGCCGCAGGTTCTCCTCCACGGTCAGCTCGGCGAAGATGCGCCGCCCCTCCGGGACGAGCGCGATCCCGGCGCGCGCAACTGCCTCCGGCGCCCGCCGCCGCAGCGACCGGCCGTCGAGCTTCACGTCGCCGCTCGTTCCGGGCGCCGCACCCATGATCGCGTGCAGCGTCGACGACTTCCCGGCGCCGTTCGGGCCGATCAGCCCGACGATCTCTCCGCGGCCGACCTCGAACGACACTCCGCGGACCGCATGCACGGCCCCGTAGCGGACCTCGAGCTCCTCGACGACGAGAGTCAACGCTCCTCCTGCACGGGCCGGTCGCCGAGGTACGCAGCGGCGACGTCGAGGTTCGCGCGGATCTCGTCGGGCGCACCCTCCGCGAGCGTCATCCCTTGGTCGAGCACGTGGATCCGGTCGCACACGTCGAGGATGAGCCCGATGTTGTGGTCGATGAGCAGCACACCGGCACCGTGCTCCTCGCTGACCGAACGGACGACGGTGCCGAACGCGTCGGCCTCGGCCTCCGGCAGACCGGCCGCCGGCTCGTCGAGGAGCACGAACCGCGGCTCCGTCGCGAGCGTGCGTGCCACACCGAGGCGACGCTCGTCGCCGTGTGCGAGCGACGACGCGTCGGCGTCCGCGTAGCGTTCGAGACGGAGCAGCCGGAGCAGCTCCTCTGCGCGCCGCGCGGCGCGCCGCCCGCCGACGCCGACGCCGAGCGCGGCCACCTCGACGTTCTCGCGCACCGACAGCGCCGCAAACGAATGTCCGTGCTGGAAGGTCCGCCCGAGCCCGTGCCGCCCACGGCGGTGTGCGGACCACGCCGTGATGTCCCGGCCTTCGAGGAAGACCGTGCCGGCATCGGGCCGATCGAAGCCGCTCAGGATGTTGACGAGCGTCGACTTGCCGGCGCCGTTCGGCCCGATCAGGCCGACGACTTCGCCGCGGTGCACGTCGAGCGTCACGTCCGACAACGCGCGCACGCCTTCGAAGGACCGTGAGACAGCGGAGGCCCGAAGGGAGTCTTCGGGCCTCCTCGGTGCGTCTGCGACCGACACCGGCTAGATCTTCGGGACGACCTTCGCCTTGATCAGGCCGATGAACTTCGGCTTGTTGTTCTGGATCTGGATCACGCGGTACTCGCGGCCGAACACGGTGTGGAGGGACGGGGAGAAGCTGACCTTGCCGGAGATCGTCGGCAGGTTCTTGAACTTCTCCATCTGTGCAGCGAGCGCGGCACCGTTCGTCGAGCCGGCGCGTTTGATCGCCGTCACGACGCCGTCGATCGCGGCGGGGCCGGTGAGGAAGCCGCCTGTGCCCGCCTTCACTTCCTTCGCGAGCTTGTTCACCGCCGGGACCGGGTCGTCGCCGAACACCGACGCGTAGGTGACGAAGTAGTAGTTCGTCACCGGCGGGCTCTTCGGCAGCCAGTAGGTCCCGTCGCCGGCCCACGAGTTGAGGATCGGCGTGTTGTTGCCGAGCGACCGGAGCCCGGAGATGAGCGTCGAAAGCGCACCGAACGCACCGGCCGTCGACGTGACGATGACGTCAGCCTTGACGTTGTTGAGGCGGCTGACCGCGTTGTTGACGTCGTTGCCGCCGAGCGAGTGGTACGTCTCCTGGTCGACGACCTTGCCGCCGAGCTGCGTCCAGCGGGCCTTGAACGCCTGGACGACGTTCTTGAAGTACACGATGACGCCGTCGGTCGCGAGCGCAGCCTTGCGCCAGCCCTTGCTCCACGCCCATTGCGCCATCGCAGAGCCTTCGTCCTGCGCGACGTTGCCGAAGCTGAAGGCGAGCTTGCCCTTCGCGCCGAAGCGCTTCGGGCCCATCTGATCCGTTCCGATGCACGGTGCAACCGCGAGCACACCGCGGTTGATCGCCTCCTGCACGACAGGCGCGGCGAGATCGACGTCACGTCGTGAAG
>Ga0209168_10003759_pt1 | contig 10273 bp, 8 predicted proteins | sample Coa_R1_FD_187156 | JGI IMG/M metagenome (GOLD analysis project Ga0209168, IMG submission 187156) | Surface soil microbial communities from Centralia Pennsylvania, which are recovering from an underground coalmine fire - Coalmine... | ecosystem: Environmental > Terrestrial > Soil > Unclassified ... | reverse complement strand
TCACGCCCGCGGTGGTGGCCACGTTCATCGTGTTGGCCCCGTCACCGGGGATGCCGAGGTCGGCCGTGGTCCGGATCACCCCGCCAGGGAGCCCAACGAAGTTGGTCGTCGCCCCGTTCAGGCTCACCGTTCCCACCGGACCGGTCAGGTCGATGACCCCGCCGTTGGTTAGCGTCACCGACGGATCGACGATGTTCAGATCAGCGAACACGTTCAACAGGCCGCCCGGGTTGATGGTGATGCTGTTGGACGCGCCGGCCGCCGTCGAGTTGCCGAACTGGAACGTCGTCGACCCAAGCGTCTCCACCGTGCCGTTGATCGTCAGGCTGTCGACCGTGCTCCCAGGGCCCTTGCCGAAGGTGTCGGTGCCGCTGGTCTCCCACAGGCCGCCCGCGCCCACCGTCACCGAGACGTTCGAGGCGAGCGTCTTTGTGCCGGTCAGGCTGGCGAAGTTGACGTCGCCGATCAGCAGGCCGTTGTCCTGCACGACCACCGAACCGTTGGGAGCAGTCGTGTGCAGCGCCAGGGCGTTGGTGGCCCCAGAGGTGTTCTCGACCTCGCCGCCGGCGGCGATGGTGATCGTCGCCGTGGTGTTGGCCGTGCCGTTGTTGACGTCGATCGCCGCCAGCGTGGCGTTGCCCGCCTGAACCAGGCCGCCAGAGGCCACGGTCACCTGCGTGCTGCCGTTGCCGGTGAGGGTGAAGATGCCGTTCTGGGTGCTCTTGTCGACGCCGGCCGTGCTGACGTTCACGTTCTGGCCGGCGTTGACGAAGATGTCGTCGCCGCCGGTGACCGTGATCGGCGTCGAGCCGATCTTCACCGTCGCGTTGACCGGCGCGGTCGCCAGCACGCCGGCGTTGAACGTGCCGGTGGCGTTGCCGTTCACCGTGATCCCGGTCGCGCCCTTGGCGGTGTTGCCGAAGGTGACGGAGGCGTTGCCCGTCGTCGCGATCGCCGCCGCGCCGACCAGCGCCAGGTTGCCGTTGACGGTGATCGAGTCGCCGTTGCCGCCGGTGACGTTCGCCACCGCGCCGCCGATCGCCAGCACGCCGGCGTTGCCGCCGACCGACGAAGCGTTGCCGACGATGACCGTGTTGGAGTCGCCAAGCCCGGCGTTGGAGATGTTGCCGACCGTGAAGACGCCCGCGTCAAACGTGCCGCCCTTGGTGCCGACCAGGATCTTGCGGCCGGTGTTGGTGGTCACCGTCGCCGTGCCGGCGATGTCGATGGCGCTGACGCCGGCGTCGAAGCCGGCGCCCTCGACCGAGATCGTCCCGCCGGACGGGCCGGTCATGTTGACGCTGGCGACGCTGCCGGTTCCTGGCCCGAACACCTGGGCGCTCAGGCCCGCGACGCCGGTCGCGCCGGTGACGGTGACATTGCCGGGCTGCAGCGAGTTGATCGTCGCCGTCTGGTTGCCCACCCCGCCGGTCTGCTCGACGACTGCGCCGTAGCCGACGCCGAACGCGCCGGTGCCGGTGGTGGTGATCGAGTAGATCGAACCGGTCGTCGAGTTGCCGCTGAGGATGATCAGCGGGGCGCCGGTGCCGGTCGAGGCGACGCCGAGCCCATCGCCCAGCGTGTTGGTGATGTTGGCGTCGACCTGGATGGTGTTGTTGCCGTTGAAGTTCACGGCGAGGATGCCGAAGCCCGCGCCCTTGTTGTTCACGTCGTCGTCGGTGATGACGTGGATCGTGCCCGCGCCGCCGGTCACCAGGTGCATGCCGTTCGGGTCGGCGCAGCCGCTAACGCCGGACGGGGACGGGAACGGCGCGGTGCCCGTAACCGCGCCGCTGACGGCGCTGGCCCCGCCGCACGCGGAGGTGTTCGAATTGATCGACCCGTCCAGCAGGTGGACGAAGATGTTGCCGCTGGTCGAGAAGGCGTCGATGCCGTCGCCATTGCTCGAGTTCACATCATTCCCGTGCTGGGTGATGATCGAGATGTTGCCGGCGTTGGTCACCGCGAAGATGCCGGCGTTGAACGAGCTGACGTTGCCAGCGACGTTGATGTTGACGTTGCCGGTCCCGACCGCGAGCGTCTCGATGCCGATGAACTTGGTGCTCACCACCTGGGCGCCGGCCCAGTTCTGGCTGTTGCCGGTGTCGACAGTGACGTTCCCGCCGGTAAAGTTCTCGGCGAAGATGCCCGCCTGGCCGAAGTTCGTGCTGATGATGGCGCCCGACGGCGCGGTCGTCGTGTTGACGATGAAGCCAAGGTCGCCGACCGGGCCGAATTCCTCAACGATGACGCCATTCGTTGGGCCGACGCTCGAACCGCCGCCCGGTCCAGGCGCGACCGGCTCCAGCGTGACGGTCAGCGGGCCGCTGACGGTGTCGTATCCGAGGCCATTGAAGCCGCCTTCACAGAACTCGGTCGGGCTGGCTGTCAGGGCGACGCCACCCGTCGTGTTCGGCTGCACGCCGCTGGCGGCGGGGAGGCCGCCGGCGGAGGTGTTGCAGACGCCCGCGACGGCGACGCCTGGCGCGACGGTCGCCGCGCCCATCAGCCCGCCGGCGCCAGCCAGCAGCGAGGTCGCGAACATGCTCGTGGCCAACAGCGACGCGCGGCCGCGCGTGAAGGTCCGGTTGGTGCCTGACATCGAAATCCCCATCCCCAATGGGCGCAAGTGGCCCCTTCCCCGGCGCGAAGCCGGTCTGAGTGACGTTGTAAGGCCGTAACGCGATCCGGTCTAGAGGATGCGGTGTGATCCGCGCCCGTGTGGCGCTCGCGCCACAGGCGAGCCCGGACGGGGCGCGCGCCGAGCGAAGTGCGCTATAAGCCGCCTCGCCCGCGCCGCTCCCCGGAGTCTCACTCGCCTTGAAAGTCATCATCCTGGCCGGCGGCTACGGAAGCCGCCTTTCGGAGGAAACCACCCAGCGGCCCAAGCCGATGGTGGAGATCGGCGGGCGGCCGATCCTGTGGCACATCATGAAGCTGTTCGGCGCCCATGGTCTGACCGACTTCATCGTCTGCGTCGGCTACAAGGGCTTCATGATCAAGGAGTATTTCGCCAACCTGCCGCTGCACGCCGGCGACGTGACCGTCGATCTAGCGAAGGGCGAGGTCGCCTATCACGACGCCCGCCGCGAGCCCTGGCGGGTGACGCTGGTCGACACGGGCGAGGCGACGATGACCGGCGGGCGCCTGAAGCGCATCCGCCGGTGGCTGGATGCGGCCGAGCCCTTCTGCATGACGTATGGCGACGGCCTCGCCGACATCGACGTGACCGGGCTCGTGGCCTTCCACAAGGCGCACGGGCGAGCGGCCACCATCACCGCGGTCGCGCCGCCCGGCCGCTATGGCGCGCTCGACCTCGGCGACGACGATCGGGTGCAGCGGTTTGTGGAAAAGCCGCCGGGCGACCGCTCGCTGATCAACGGCGGCTTCTTCGTGCTCGAGCCGAAGGTGCTGGACCGCATCGCCGGCGACGAGACGCCGTTCGAGGCCGAGCCGCTGGAGAGCCTGGCGCGCGACGGCGAGCTCGTCGCCTTCCGCCACGCGGGGTTCTGGGCGGCGATGGACACGTTGCGCGACCGCAATCACCTGGAAGCGCTGTGGGCCTCTGGCCAAGCGCCCTGGGCGATGTGGGAGCCGGATCGTTGAAACGCGCCGACGCCGGCTTCTGGCGCGGCCGCCGCGTGCTGGTCACCGGCCACACGGGCTTCAAGGGCGGCTGGCTGGCGCTCCGCCTGGCGGCGCTGGGGGCCGAGGCGACCGGGCTGGCGCTGGACCCGCCGACGAACCCGTCGCTGTTCGCCCTCGCTGGCGTGGGCGAAGCGCTGGCCGACCGGCGTGGCGACATCCGCGACGCCGGCGCGATGACCGCCGCGATCGCCGCCGCGCGGCCGCAGGTCGTGTTCCACCTCGCGGCCCAGCCGCTGGTGCGCGCCGGGCTCGCCGAGCCGATCGGCACGCTGGAGACCAACGTGATGGGGACGGCGGTTGTGCTCGAAGCGCTTCGCGGCGCCGGCGCCGCGGCGATCGTCGTCGTCACCAGCGACAAGGTCTATCGCAACGACGAACGCGGCCACGCCTTCGCCGAGGACGATCCGCTGGGCGGCGCCGACCCCTATTCCGGCTCGAAGTCGGCCGCCGAGATGGTCGCGCGCCTCTATCGCGAAAGCTTCGGGCTGCCGGTGGCGACCGCCAGGGCCGGGAACGTGGTCGGGGGCGGCGACTTCGCCGCCGACCGGCTGCTGCCTGACGTCTGGCGGGCGCGCGCGGCCGGCGCGCCGCTGGTGCTGCGCCGCCCGGCGGCGACGCGCCCATGGGGGCATGTGCTGGACGTCATCGAGGGCTACCTGCTGTTCGCCGAGGCGCTGGCGGCGGGCGACGCGCCGGCGGCGCTGAACTTCGGCCCGGCCGCCGACGCTCCGGCGCTGAGCGTGCTGGAGACGGCGGAGATCTTCGCCGAGGCGCTGGGCGGGCGGCTGGACTGGCGGGGCGAGCCGGCCCCGTTCGCCGAGAAGAGCGAACTCGCCATCGACTCGGCCGCAGCGCGCGCCGCGCTGGGCTGGAGCGAGCGGCTGCCGGGCGCGGCCGGCGTGCGCGCCGCCGCCCGCTGGTACGCCCGCCTCGCGGCCGGAGACGACATGGCGACGCTGAGCCGGGCGGCGGCGCACGCGGGCCTGGAGGCGGCCGCGTGATCTGCCGCTCCTGCCGCACGGCGCTGGGCGCGCCCGTGCTTGACCTGGGCTTAAGCCCCATCGCCAACGCCCTGCCGCCCATCGGGGCGCCGGAGCCGGACGAGCGCTTCCCCTTGCGCCTGTTCGTCTGCCCGGCCTGCTTTCTCGCCCAGGTCGAGGACGTCGCCCCGCGCGAGCGACATTTCAACGCCGGCTACGCCTACCTCTCGTCCGCCTCGTCCAGCTGGCGCGCACATGTGGAGGCTTACGCCGAGCGGATGATCGGCGAGCTTCACCTCGGCCCCGGCGCGACGGTGATCGAGGTGGGCAGCAACGACGGCGCCCTCTCGGCCGCCTTCGCCAAGGCGGGGGTGCGCGCCATCGGCGTTGACCCGGCGGCCAATGCGGCGGCGATGGCGGCGGACAAGGGCGTCGAGACGGTGGTCGGCTTCTTCGGAGCGGCGCTGGCGGACCAGATCGCCGCCAGCGGCGCGAGCGCCGATCTGATGGCGGCCAACAACGTGCTCGCCCACGTGCCCGATCTCGACGATTTCGTCGCCGGCTTCGCTCGCCTGCTGAAGCCCGAAGGCCTGATCACCTTCGAGTTTCCGCTCGTCTCCGAGCTGATCGCCAAGGGCTGGTACGACACCATCTATCACGAGCACTATTCCTACCTGTCGCTGACCGCGCTCACGCCGCTGTTCGCGCGCCACGGCCTCGCAATCGCCGACGTCGAGCGCCTGGCGACCCACGGTGGCAGCGTGCGCCTGTTCGTCCGCCGCGCCGGCGTCGCCGCGCCCACCGCCGCGGTCGGCGCGCTGCTGGCGGAGGAGCGGGCCGTGGGACTCGCCGACCTCGCCGGCTATTGCGCGCTCGCGCCCAAGGTCGCGGCGCACACGCGCGCGCTCAAGAGCTTCCTGGCGGGCCTGAAGGCGGACGGCCTCTCGATCGCCGGATACGCCGCGCCGGCCAAGGCGACGACGCTGTTGAACCACGCCGGCATCGGCCGCGAGACGCTGGACTATGTCGTCGATCGCGCGGCGACCAAGCAGGGGCGGCGCATCCCCGGCGTGGCCGTGCCCATCTATGCGCCCGAGCGCCTGGAGGCCGATCCGCCGGACGTGGTGCTGGTGCTGGCCTGGAACATCGCCGGAGAGATCGCCGCCCAGCTCGCGCCGCTGGTGGCGCGCGGCGTGCGCCTGGCGACGCCCATGCCCAAGCCGGGGTTCCTCGCGTGACGCTGGAGCCGATCGGCCTGGAGGGCGGCTACCGCGTGCGGCTCGAGCGGCGAGGCGACGAGCGCGGACATCTCAAGCGCCTCTTCAGCCGCGAAGACTTCCGCGCCGCCGGCCTCGCCGACTGCACCGAACAGATCTCCGAGGTCGTGAACGCGCGCGCCGGCACGTTGCGCGGCCTCCATTTCCAGCGCGCCCCGCACGCCGAGACCAAGCTGATCCGCGTCGTCCGCGGCGCCGTGTTCGACGCGCTGGTCGACATCCGGCCGGGATCGCCGACCTACGGGCGCGCCGTCACGATGACGCTTTCGGCGGAGGACGACCTCGCCCTCTACGCGCCGGCCGGCCTCGCGCACGGCTACCTCACGCTCACCGACGACAGCGCCATGCTGTACGGGATGGACGTGAGCTACGCGCCCGATCATGCCGGGGGGATCCACTACGCCGACCCGGCGCTCGCCATCGCCTGGCCGCGCGCGCCGGCGGTGATCAGCGAACGCGACCAGGCCTGGCCGACGCTGGCGGAGCTCGTCGCGTGATCGTCGCCCCCGAGCGCATCGCCGTCGCCGGCCCTTCGATCACCGAGCGCGAGGCCGAACTCGCGGCCGAGGCGGCGCGCACCGCCTGGTTCGCCAACCACTATGCGTTCAACGCCCGCTTCGAGGCGATGGTCGCAGCCTACGTCGGCGTGGCGCACGCGATCAGCCTGCCCCACGCGACCACGGCGCTGCACCTCGCCCTGGCCGCGCTCGGGGTCGGTCCGGGCGACGAGGTGATCGCGCCCGATGTCACCTGGATCGCCTCGGTGGCGCCCATCGTCTACGTCGGCGCCGAGCCGGTGCTGGTCGACATCCTGCCCGACACCTGGTGCATCGATCCGGACGCTGTGGAGGCGGCGATCGGGCCGCGCACGAGGGCGATCATCGGCGTCGACCTCTATGGCTCGACCTGCGACTGGCCGCGGCTGGAGGCGATCGCGTCCCGCCACGGCCTGGCCTTGATCGAGGACGCCGCGGAGGCGCTGGGCTCGGTGCTTTACGGCAAGCGCGCCGGCGCGTTCGGCCACTGTTCCGCCTTCAGCTTTCACGGCTCGAAGACGGTCGTCACGGGCGAAGGCGGCATGCTGGCGACGGACGATGCGGCGCTGAACGCCCGCGTCCTTGTCCTGCGCGACCACGGCCGCGCGCCGGGCGACCGCTTCTTCCAGAACCACGAGATCGCCTTCAAGGCCAAGATGAGCGGCGTGACCGCGGCCCTCGGCGTGGCGCAGATGGAGCGTATCGACGCGCTGATCGCGGCCAAGCGACAGATCTTCGCCTGGTACGCCGAGCGGCTGGCGGGGCTGAACGGCGTGCAGATCAACGCGGAACCGGCCGGCACGCTGAACAGCTACTGGATGGTCACCGCCATTCCGGATGCCGAGTATGGGCTGGACAAGTTCCAGCTGATGGCGGCCTTCGGCGAGCGCAACATCGATACGCGGCCGTTCTTCTCGCAGCTGTCGTCGCTGGCCGCCTTCGCCGACAGGCCGGCCGCGAGGCGGTTCGTCTCGCCCGCCGACAAAGGCGCCCACGCGGCGAGGTTCGGGTTGAACCTGCCCTCCGGCTATCACATGGACGAGGCGAAGGTGGACCTGGTCTGCAGCGCGTTGAAGGAGATCCTGGGCGTATGAGCCTGCCCGACGACCGCGCCGCGTTTGAGGCGGAGAAGACCCGGAGCGTGCTGGCGCTGGGGGCGGACGCGGAGGTGTTCGACCTGGCGCTGAAGACCGTCGTCGCCGCCGACCGCCATCGCTACACATACCTGTGGAGCTGGATGGGGGCGCCCATCATCCAGATGCCGGCCGACATCGTGGCCATGCAGGAGGTGATCTGGGCGACCAAGCCGGACGTGATCGTCGAGACCGGCGTCGCGCGCGGCGGCTCGGTGATCTTCTCCGCCTCGATGCTGACGCTGATCGGCAAGGGCAAGGTGATCGGCGTCGACATCGACATCCGCGCCCACAACCGCGACACCATCGAAACCCACCCGATGGCCGGCCGCATCACGCTGATCGAGGGCTCGTCGATCGCGCCGGAGACGCTGACCAAAGTGCGGGCCGAGATTCCCGCCGGTGCGTCGGTCATGGTCTGTCTGGACTCCGACCATTCGCGCGACCACGTGCTCGAGGAGCTTCGCCTCTACGGTCCGCTGGTGACCGCGGGGCAGTACCTGGTCTGCGCCGACACCGTCCTTGGAAGGATGACGCCCGAGCAGACGCCGAAGGCGCGTTCCAAGGTCTGGCTGCCTGGCGACGAGCCGCTGGCCGCCGTCGAGGCGTATCTTGCGGAGACCGACCGCTTCGAAGCGGACCCGTTGATCAACGGCAAGATGATCGTGGCGAGCTCGCCCGGCGGCTACCTGCGCTGCCTGCGCTAGACTATTGGGCGGGGCCTGGCAGAACCGCCGCGTCGTATCGCCGCTCGTTGGATTTGATCGCCGCGGCCGGGTTGCCGGCGACCACCGCGTAGTCGGGCACGTCGCGAATGACGACCGCACCAGCGCCGATGGTTGACCACTTGCCGATGGTGAGGCGCGGCGCGATCACCGCGCCGACCCCGACCAACGCGCCGTCGCCGATGCGCACCTCACCGGCGATCCTGACCCCCGGGGCAAGAAAGACGCTGCCGCCCAGGATCGTCTCGTGGCTGACGATCCCGCCGGCGTTGAGGGCGCAGTTCTCGCCGATCTCGACGCCGGCCTGCAGGATCACCTGCTCCTGGATGTAGGCGCCCGCGCCGATCGGTCCGTTCACGGTCACGCCTGGGTGGATCAGGCTGGCCAGCCGGCCGCCGCGCCGGGTCACCTCGCCGGAGGTCTCGTAGCGGGAGACCGTCGAGCCGGTGATCGTATTGGCGAAGGCGCATCCGTCCGCGATCAGCCCGTCCAGCTGCTCGAACCCGCCGAGCACCGGCAAGCCGCAGACGGTCGCCGGCAGGTTGGCGTGGTTGTTGTCGAGAAAACCAACGAACCGGTCGTCCGTTCCGGCCGCCTCAACCGCCGCGATCACCCGCCCCGTCTCGGGATTCTTTGCACCGAGGATGATGATGTCCATGCGCAGACGGCTCTGGACGGAGCTCAGAGGCGCCGGCCGTTCGCGAGCAGCAGGCCGGTGGCGGCGAGATAGATAGCGCCGTCGTCGTTCGCCAGTTTGCGAATGCGGTTCGAGTCGTCGGGCAGGACGTGGCAGCCGCGGCGGCCGAGGTGGTCGATCCAGTACTCAGGCGGCTGCAGGTTCACGTGGTGATGACCGCCCTGCCCCGGCAGCGCGTGGGTCATCAGGATGAACCGTCCGGCGGTGAGGGAGTCGAGGAGGAACTCGAGGTAGTCCTCCTCGATGTGCTCGACCACTTCCTGGCAGTGGACGAGATCGACGCGCGCCCGCACCGGCCCCTTGGTGAGATCGTGCAGAACGGTCGGGAAGATCGCGTGCTCGATGTTGTGCTCGAAGCCGTCGACGGCGATCACCTTCAGGCCGCGCTTGAAGAAGTAGTGGGCGGCGTTGCCGACGCCCGACCCCAGATCCAGCACCGACTCGATTCCGAAGCGGCTGATCGTGTAGTCCCACACCGACGGCGCGTAGGTCTGCGGGTCGCCTTCCATGATGTTGCCGCCGAGGTGCGGCGCGCTCTGATCGGCGGCGACCGTGTAAGCGTACGCCATTGTGGAAGCCTCCGACGCGCACCGGCCTGCGCTGTTGCGCCAGGGCGGGAGCATAGCCGCGCAGTCCCGCGATTCAAACGCGCCCGCGCACAACCCACGCTCAGGAACGCCGCTTCAGCCACGCGCCCCAGCCGTCCACAGGGTGAGCGGGCGCGCCAAATTCCGGCCTCGACCGAGGGTCGATCCGCGACGTAACGCCGGAAGGTCTTGATAGGGGACGCTGGTAGACGGTGGCGGTGGAGGAGGAGGTGGACAGCGTCCCTATTTCAAAGCTTCAGGTATTGCGTCGCGAACCTGGGCATTAAAGCACGAGCGGCGGGGCGCTCAGGATTTCGCTTAGCGGGCGCCGCGGGCGCCGCCTCCGCCGATCGGGCTAAACCTCCGCCAGCTCGGTTTCGGCCAGCGCCGCCAGCAGACGCTCGTGGGTTTCGATGCCCTTGGGCGAGGTCGGGGCGACCCGGGCGAGGAGTTCGCCCGCCTTCTTGCGGTAGTCATCCAGCCGCTCTGCGTGGTGGTCGTGGGCGTCGAGCAGCGCTGCGGCTCCCGAGTCGGCGTCGAAGTCTTTGTAATAGTAGCCGTAATCCCTAAGGAACTCGGAGTTGTGGATCAGCGGATAGCCGCCGTAGAGCACCTCGTAATAGAGGTAGTTCAGCCCGTTTTCCCACTGGTGGGTCACGACAGCATCGCAGTGGTTGGCGAGGAAGTGGG
>Ga0209168_10003758_pt1 | contig 10273 bp, 12 predicted proteins | sample Coa_R1_FD_187156 | JGI IMG/M metagenome (GOLD analysis project Ga0209168, IMG submission 187156) | Surface soil microbial communities from Centralia Pennsylvania, which are recovering from an underground coalmine fire - Coalmine... | ecosystem: Environmental > Terrestrial > Soil > Unclassified ... | reverse complement strand
AAGGAAAAAATGTCGGAGCGCGAATCGGCTGCCTTGCCACGAACTTGCTCGGGCGACATGTAACCCGCAGTGCCCATGACGGTTCCAACTTCGGTGGCGACCTGCATGGTGGGATCGTCGCCGCTGACCTTGGCCGCGTCGGCATCGGGGCGAGTGAATTTTGCCAGGCCGAAATCGAGGATCTTGGCGCGTCCGTCGTTCGTGATGAATAAATTTTCGGGCTTCAAATCGCGGTGGACGATCCCTTTTTCGTGAGCCGCAGCAAGGCCGCGCGCAATCTGCTGCGCATAGTCGATGGCTTTGCGCGAAGAAAGAGGGCCGTTGCGCAGGCGATCGCGCAGCGTCTCGCCTTCGAGGAGTTCCGAGACGACATAAGGTGCGCCGTTTGTCTCGCCGATGTCGTAGATCGAAAGAATGTTGGGATGATTCAACGCGGCTGCGGCGCGGGATTCCTGTGCAAAGCGCTGGAGACGTTCGGGGTCGGCGGAGTACGACGCGGGGAGAATCTTGATGGCGACATCGCGGTTCAGGCGCGTGTCGCGGGCGCGGTAGACTTCGCCCATGCCGCCGGCACCGAGAGGAGATTGGATTTCGTAGGGGCCGAGTTTGGAGCCAGCGGGGAGCGCCATGGGTGGGCAATTATATCAATGGGGTGCGGGAGAGAGGCAGCCTGGGTGCGCTCGGCGGACAGCCGTGGCGGCTGTGCCCACACGGGGAAAGAGTCAGGCTTTGGTGGCCAGATATTGGCAGACGCGCTGGATGGTGTCGCGCTGGGCGTCGTTCAGGGTGAGAAATTCGAAGCCGTAGCGAAGGCCCTGGCGATAGCGGACGATGGCGCGAACCTTGATGGGATATGGCGTCAGTGGCAACGGGATTTCAAGCGTGACGATCTCTCCGGTTTCGAGGCTGCCGGTGAGAGTGGCGCCGATGCCGTCCTGTCCCATTTCAGTGGAGCGGCCCCAACAGGTGCGGAACTCGCCATCCTGAAACATTTTGACTTGCAGGCGAACGTCGATGGTGAAGCGAGGAAAGCGGCGAGTGAAAGTGGCTTTGCCCGCGGGAGCTTTGGCGGACGAAGCGGTTGCCGCACCAGCGGCTGCTGCGGCGGCTCGAGCTTTTTTCTCAGTTCCCATGCAATCTACATCGGCATCTACGGAGACGATGTGTAGCGGCGGCCGACTTGGGCCGCCATAAGCTAGTTGCCGTGCAACAAATATCCTTGCTCGAGCGGCAATTTGCCGGCGAGTTTGACGACTGCGACGCTGCTGTTAATGGCATAAACGTCGACAACGCCCACCGAGCCGGGAATCGAGGCGACCTTGTTGACGAGGTCATCGTCGGAATCCACGATTAAGATGGCGGGGTGATTGGTGCGTCCGTGGTTGGCGGAGTTGATGAGCTCCGTCACCTGAATCTCGGGGAGTTCGTAAACCTTTTCCAGAAGCAGCTTCATCTCGGGCGTCGACGGAGCACGCATGATGAAGGTGACAGGCTTGCCGTCAGGCCAGCGAGTGGTCTGGGCCTTGCAGATCTTAACCAGGTCGGGCAGAGTGACCGCAGTGACGGCGTTCGCCTTGTTGGAGATGAGCGCGAGATCGCGCGCGGCCGCGAGCGAAACGCTTGCCGCCAGAAATAGAACGACGCTTAGGGTTCGACGATAGAGCACAAGTACACACTCTCCCCGCAGACGGACACGGCCTTGGGTTGATTCTCGTTCAATTCCCGCAAGGGCTCAACGGCCACTTAGGCCATGTACCTCTGGAGCTAATACGGGGTCGGGGCCGCTTCTGGCGGAGGCTCGGCAGCGCCTTCGCAGGACCGCAGGACCTCTAGAAACACCTTCGCGCAGCAGTTATGGGCAAAGACTGGGTGGGGGTCCTTCGCTTCGCTCAAGGATGACAGGATTTGAGATTTGTTCTTCTCCAAGCATGATCTGAGATTGATCTCGGTCGACTGCAGCTCGGCTCCGGCTTCGCGGGACGGGCCCTTGGACTAAGTCAGGGCAGGCCGCGGCCGCGCCTGCGCGTTTTTTTGTGGGAACTCTGGAGGTTTCTGTTCGTATCCTAAAGTGGGCGACACGGAGGTCTTTCCATGTTCTGCAATCGATGCGGGACGGAGATGCAGGCGGGGTTTGCCGCGTGTCCGGCGTGCGGCCGGCGAATTGGAGACCCGACAAGCGGGGTGGCGCAGGCTCGACTGGAGGGGCATTTGCGCACGCTGGGGATTTTGTGGATGGCGATTGGCGGGTTGTTTCTGATCCCGGCGGTGGGGCTGATGGTGTTTGGATCGAGTGTGCACTTTGTGCTGCACGATCGCGAGCCTTTTGCGGAATTTTTTCCGCTCCTGCTTTATATCGGAGGCGGCAGCCTGCTGCTGCTGGGCGCGGGCGGAATTTGCGTGGGACTCGGACTGCAGCAGCGGCAGGCGTGGGCGCGGACCGCAGCGATCGTGCTGGCGGTGCTGGCGTTGTTTCATCCACCGTTTGGGACGGCGCTGGGCGTTTATACGTTGTGGGTATTGTTGTCGGATGAGAGTGGGGAGGAGTATCGCCACTTGTCGCAAGGATAACCACCCTCAACGAACAAGAATACGGAGCTTCTTCCGACCTGGGCTATTTCTTTTTTGAAGGCTTCTTTTTGGGTGCTGGTTTCCTGCCGGCGTCCTTTTTCTGACTGAAGACCCGGGCGAAGATCTTGTCCACATTCTGCAGTTGGCGCGGGAGGTCGAAGGCGTATTCGATTTGCTTCCGCGGAACTTTGCCGGTGATTTCTTTGTCGGCGAGGACGAGATCGTGGAAGTTCAGGTTTTCTTTCCAGGCGCGCATGGCGTGAGACTGCACCAGGCGATACGCGTCTTCGCGGCTCACGCCGTGCTCGACGAGGTCCAGAAGAAGCTGTCCGCTAAAGATGAGTCCTCGAGTCGATTCGAGGTTCGCGCGCATGCGCTCGGGATAGACGAACATCGTTTCGATAATGTTGGCGGTCTTGGTAAGAAGGTAGTCGGTGAGCGTCGTGGAGTCGGGAAGAATGACGCGCTCGACCGAACTGTGCGAGATGTCGCGCTCGTGCCAGAGGGCGACGTTTTCGAGCCCCGCCTGCGCGTTGCTGCGGACGACGCGCGCGAGTCCGCTGATCTGCTCAAGCGTCACGGGATTGCGCTTGTGCGGCATGGCGGACGATCCCTTTTGCTTTTCGCTGAAGAACTCCTCGGCTTCGCGAACTTCGGTGCGTTGCAGGTGGCGAATTTCGGTGGCGATCTTGTCGAGCGTTGATGCGATCACAGCGAGCGTGCAGAGATAGTTCGCGTGACGATCGCGCTGGATGACCTGCGAACTCACCGCGGCGGCTTTCAGTCCGAGGCGCGCACAGATTTTCTCTTCGAGTTCAGGCGTCAGGTGCGCGAAGATTCCGACCGCGCCGGAGAATTTTCCTACGCGCATGTCTTCGGCTGCAGCCATGAAGCGCTCGATGTTGCGCTGCGTCTCGGAATACCAGTTGGCGAGCTTAAATCCGAAGGTGATGGGCTCGGCGTGGATGCCGTGCGTGCGCCCAACCATGGGCGTGTCTTTGAACTCCCAGGCGCGGCGCTCGAGAACTTCGGAGAGACGCTGGAGATCCTGCGCGATGACCTGCGAGGACTGGCGGATGAGCAGCGCCTGCGCGGTGTCGACAACGTCGTTGGAGGTGAGTCCGTAGTGAAACCAACGCGCGTGCGGGCCGACAATTTCGGCGACGGCGGTGGTGAAGGCGATGACGTCGTGGCGGACCTCGGCTTCGATTTCGTGGATGCGCTCAACACGGAAGTCGGCGCGCTCTTTGATCGCACGGGCGGCGTCTTTGGGGACGAGGCCGGCCTCGGCGAGGGTTTCGGTGGCGGCGACTTCGACGGCGAGCCAGGTGCGGAAGCGGTTTTCGTCGCTCCAAATGCGGGCCATGTCGGGCCGGGTGTAGCGCGGGATCACGGTGGGCTCCTGTGTGAAAGTGGACTAAGGATTTTAAATGGATGCGCGGGCGATCGGCTAGGGCGGGCGGAGCGGCGTTGTCGTGCCTGCGAAAAGCCTTGACCACTAACGACACGAAGGTTCACGAAGGGAGTCGGATCAGCCTTTTAGCCCAGCGGCGATACTAATATGCTGGAAGGATCTGGAGACATCCGTGGGCGTTCTTTTGGGGATCTTGTTTCTTGGAACTGTGGTGGTTCTTTTCTATCGCTACCGTGAGCATTTCTACGCCTTGGAGTCGGCGACCGACAGCGAGATGGGGCATTTCTTCTGGACCGCTCTGGCGGTGGTGTTTGCGATTGCGATCGCCGTTTGCTACTTCGTGTTTCTCTATTAGGACGCGCTGGGGAAAGCTGGTTCCTCGCTTCGCTCGGAATGACAACGAGGTGAATGACAAGCAGGCCGGGGAAGAATGCGTCCGACGGCCATTCCCGCCTTTTTATTTTATATCGTTTCACGATATAATAGGCATGCAACTATCGCTTCACGATACAATCGGCGGCATGAAAAGGCTCACCCTGTCGGACTATCAGGCATTGGCGGAGTTCCGCTACCAGATTCGGAGGTTCCTGCATTTCAGCGAAAAGGCGGTGCAGGCGGCACGACTGGAACGGGGACAGTACCAGCTGATGCTGGCGATCAAGGGGATGCCGGAGGGCGTGCGGCCGCGAATCCGGGAACTGGCCAACCGGATGCAGATTCAGCATCACAGTACGGTGGAACTGATCAACCGGCTGGAATCCAAAGGATACGTGCGGCGCGAACGGGCCGAGGATGACCGGCGCGAGGTTTTGCTGGCGCTGACACCGAAGGGTGAAAGGGTGCTGGAAGAGTTGGCGCTGCATCATCACGAGGAATTGCGGACAGCAGGTCCGAGCCTCGTGTCGGCTTTGCGGCGAGTGATGAGAAAAGGTATCGAGCCTGTTTCCGAGCGTCCTGCGTCGATCCACGAAAGAAAACGAACCATTCTTCCATGAACGCATCCGCACAAAAAACCTTAAAACCAAAAAGAGTTGTGAGTTGGCTGCCGAAGCATCCTTTGTTCCGCAAGGTCCGGTCGCTGGTTCATGAAGATCTCAGGGCCGTTTATGCGCGAGATCTACGCAAATGGCTGATTATTGCGCCGGTGATCGGGCTGACGACGGGCCTGGTGATTACGGGCGTAGTTGTAATTATTCTGGGCAAGGTGTGGCCTCCCGTGCTCAGCTACTACCTGCACCATCACTGGGCGATTGTCCCGGGGCTTGTTCTCGGATTCGTCGCGACCGGGCTCATCATGCAGTTTCTGACGCCAGACCCGAACGAACATTCCACGGAAGAAATCATTCGCTCGTACCACGAGCACGAGGGCGAAGTCGACATGCAATCGTTCCTGCCCAAGCTGCTGGCAGCGATCACGACAGTGGGATCGGGAGGAAGTGCGGCGCTTGAAGGTCCTAGCATTTATGGCGGGGCGGCGATCGGTTCGTGGCTGTGGACGAAGCTGCGGAAGCTGAGACTCGACGATCGCGACCGGCGGATCATGCTGATCTGCGGGGCGGCAGCCGGCATGTCGGCTGTGTTTCGGGCGCCGCTGACCGGCATTGTGTTCGCGCTGGAGATGCCATACCGCGACGATTTGGCGCATGAGGCGCTGGTGCCATCGCTGATCGCGTCGGTGGTGTCGTTCGTGACGCTCAGTTCATTTCTTGGAGCAACGCCGCTTTTCAACTTCACCGGATCGACGGCGTTTACGCGGCACGACCTTTACTGGAGCGCGCTGCTGGGATTGATTGTGGGACTGGTGGCGATGGCGTTCGTCATCACCTTCCGGCGGGCTCGGAGTTTCTTCGTAAGGTGGTCCGTCCCACATTTTGCGAAGTTGACGCTGGGCGGCCTGCTGACAGGAATCTGCGGACTTCTGTTTCTAGTGCTCTATGAAGGAGATCTTGTGCCGATCGGTCCGAACTACGAGGCCGTGGGAGCGATTCTGAGCCAGCATCACGGGACGGCGCAGCTCCTTGTTTTCAGTGTCCTGAAACTCGGCGCAACGCTGTTTACGCTGGCTGCGGGCGGGGTGAGCGCGATGTTCGTGCCGCTGTTCCTGGTCGGCGGAAGCATTGGGACCGCGTTCGGGCAATCGGTGGTGCACAGTTCTTCGCCGGATCTTTATGCCGCAGTGGGGATGGCTTCGTTCCTGGCGGCTGGATATAAGACACCTCTGGCTGCGGTAGTGTTCGTTGCCGAAGCTACGGGCGGCCACGCGTTCATCGTTCCGGCATTGATAGGAGCGGCTGTGGCCTATGCGGTGTCAGGAGACGCGTCGGCGTCAGGTGATCAGCGTCTGCATGAAGGCGCCAGGGTGAAGGAAGTGGACGCGGACGTGTGAATCCGGCGGCAAACCGCTGGTCGTACTTAGTTGCGGATCTCATTCGCGGTGAAAGACGACGCACGCACGAGACCCAGCGATTCGCAATCAGCGAAATGGACTGGCTGGTTTCGAAACACAAAAGAGACGGGAACGGATCAAGCGCTGCGCGGCGCGGGTTGGGCCGAAAACTGGACGGGCTTCGCCGAGATCGGCTTAAGCTTCGCGAGTTTCACGAGCAGGTTTTCGACCTTGCGCTGTTCGTTAGGGCGGGGAAGGGTTCTGACTCTCATGTATCCATTATCCCACACGGGGGGATGCGGCCTACGATGCGGAAGAAGAATCCTCAGGATATCTAAGAGATTTTGAACGCGCTGCGTCTTCATTTCCTGGAATTGCGGACCTATCTTGGAATTGCCGTGGCTAGTGGGATGCTTGGGCTTCTTGCAGAAGAGGGCGGAGGGAATCGACGGAGACGCCGAGGGTGCCGCCGGAGAAGCCGTCCATGTAAGCGGAGTTCACGCCGATGACTTCACCGCGAGAGTTGAAGACCGGGCCTCCGCTGCCGCCGTGGGCAGTGGGCGCGTCGTAGATAAGTTTGTCGGCAACGACGTCGCCGAGGTGACCGCAGGTGGCCGAAGGGCGAATTAGCGATAGCGCTGCCAACTCGCTGGCTGCGCTGATGTCGTTATGACGGTAGGCGAGGCGCTCGTAGATTCCAGTGGGCGACTTGGCCACCATCCCGGCGATTCCCATGGGATAGCCGATTACGGTAACAAGCTGTCCGGGAGAGCCGGGCGATTTCGCCAGAGGCACGACGGCTAGGTTGCGAACAACCGCAGAATTTTCGGCGCGCAGAATGGCGAGGTCGGACGTCTTCGAAACCGCGCCGGAAGTCAGAGTCACGGGCGTGGGCGAACCGGGAAAGAAAATTACAAGACTTTCGAGGCTGGCGAAGGCTCCGCGATGAATGAGCTCTTCGGCCTCGGCATCTCCGTACCAGGGCTCAGCGACATGGCGGTTGGTGGCCAGCAGGCCGGGGCCAACGAGGAATCCGGTACCCGAAACGCGCGCGCGAATGGACGGCCGCTGGTTGGCGAATCCGACCTGATAGACGCCGTAAATGTATCCGATGGAATCGCGGTAGCGGTTGAGAACCACGGCGGGCATGGTCTCTTCCTGCTTGAGTTCATTGACCTGCGCTGTCAGGTCGTGGACTTGCTGTTGGAGGTCGCTCGGCGGCGCCCCCTGCGCGGCCATGGGAGCGTAATAGTGGACCATGGCCAGGGCGCCCAGAAGCATGACCACCGCAAGCACTCCCTGAATGGTCTGCTGCCAACTGTCGCAAACGATGCTGGATTCGTAGGATTGCGGGGCGGGCTCAGGCTCGCTGTTTGGGGAGTCGTTGACCTGAGAATCGTGAATCTGCGGTTCGTCCATGAGAGTCGGAAGCGCGTCCTCGGAGCTCGATCCAAGTGGTTGTGTTTCATTCTCTTGCGCAATCGGCGCAGGGGAACGGGGGGACTTGGATTGGGTTATCTTCGCCCGTCTGGGGCGGGTTGCCTACGGTACTGAAGGCGATGTACGGGAGATATGTAGTGGGGGAACCGCGAAAGGCTTTTCACCAGAGGGGACACGGAGGAACACAGCGGAAGCCGTCACGGAGTCTTGATTCCGAGGCGCTTCGTCATTTCGTCATAGAGGAATCCCTTGCCGGGGCGGTAGGGCTGGACCCATTCACCGTCGATGACGAATTGCGGGATCGCGCGCTTGCCAGTTTGCTTAATCACTTCTTCGGCGGCGCCAGGGGTGGCGATATCGATCTCTTTATAAGGAATGTTGTACTTGGCGAGAAAGCGCTTGGCCTCGCGGCAGTCAGGACACCAGGGCGCAGAATAGACGGTGAGTTCCATGAGTGACTTGTTTGCGGCTGGTCGCGAGAGCCGAATATCACTATAGTCCACTTGCGGCGCGGGTTGAAGAGCGTAGCTTTTGCTCCACCGTTTTCGCCGAGTCCAGTTCTCAGGAACAAACTTGACGCCGCGCGCCCCGCGCTGACCTTCGAAACCGTTCCAGATTCCTACACGCGCTCTAATTCCGCAATGGTACGTTCGTTCACCACGTTGCCGGTGTTTAGCGTGGTGGAGGGTTCGAAGAGGAGCAGCCAGCATTCTTCATCGGCGACGGGACGGTGCTCGACGCCGCGAGGGACGACGATGAACTCGCCTTCCTCGATCCATTCGTGACGCTCGCGAAGATCCTTGTCCCGGTATTCCATCCGGAAGCGGCCTTTGACTACGAGGAACAACTCGTCCTCGTTGTCGTGATGGTGCCAGACGAACTCGCCCTTGAGCTTATCGAACTTGACGGCTTGTCCGTTTAGTTCGGCTCCGATGTAGGGCTTCCAGTATTCGGAGATCTGGGAGAATTTTTCGGCGATGTTCACTTTGTGCATGAGGAATCGGATTGCTGGCACGGGAAAAAAGTCGCAAAGAATCGTGGCCGCGGGCGTGGAGTCCCGGACGCATCGTTCCCGGGTTACGCGTACGATGAGATCGCCGCCAACGCCTGTTCTTCAAGAACTATAGAGTCTGTTGGTGCTGACTCGTCGCTTCGCTCCTCGGGGCGGACGTGGCGTCCGCCCCTCCACGAGCTGGTTAGAAGCCTGGCGTACCGGTGGCCGCGTGGTTGTTATGCAGTGTTACGCGGACGCCGCGCTGGGCGTTGAGACGAGTCGTTGTGCTCCAGTCGACGTCGTCAGTGCTGATGACGCCGGTGCCTCCGCCGATCAACGAATACGTGATGCGGCTGTCTTGGTATCCGTAGCCGCTAACTGAGAGCGTGGCGCCATTCGTGAGGACGAAGACGGGCATGCCCGGCAGGCCGACAACATTCGACGGATTCGGCGACGCAGCGGAGTTGTACGTAGCGTACGAGGCCTGCGCGGGGGCAGACGCGTAGTCGACCGACGCGGCGGCGCGGACGACGAGTTGGGGTTGAGCGGCTTGCGCGTCGGTTCCCTGCGACTCGAACGATTCGTTCTGCGGGCGGCCGAAGAAGTGCCAGTTCGGTCCGTAGGTCTGCGCGACTTGTGGAATGTCGACGTCATCCATGAGGCGAAGACTGAGAACGGTTTCACCCTTCAGCTTTGGACGCGGACCGCGCGCTGGCAGCATGATCACTTTCCATGGCCACAGCGGCGGCAGCATCCATTCAACGACGTCGCGCTTGGCGTGGCCCTTGCCGTCGATCTTCCCTTCTTTGTCGACCTTGTAGCCACGCGTGGCGATGACTTTGGCTTCGAGCGGCAAATCGCCGCTGGGCACGCCGATGCGGTCGAACTGCAGCTTCAGATTTCCCTTGCCGAAGAAGTGGCCGGGATCTTTGGCTGACTCGAGATGTCCGACGAGATAGCTGCCGCGAGGAAACGCCTGCTGGCCGAACTCCGTGACTCCGCGAAGATGACAGAGGACGGGATCGCCAACGTCTGCCGTGGCGGAGGAAAAGTTGGGTTCATTGAGCGTGCATTGCAGGAGAGTGCCGGCGGGCAAGACGACGTCGCGTGCGCTGGCGCTCAGGGAGAAAGTGAAAACCAGAAGACAAACGAGCAGGGCGTACCGGCTGTACTTCATACATCACCTCGGTCGCACGCCCCAGTGTAGTAGCGGCCCTGGCGCCGGGTCCGCCTGAGATTTCGGCATATTGGCACAGGTTCGGAGGCGGGTCAACAGGATTGTGGAGCCGCGAACGCATTCGTGCGGAGTCGATTCGTTCGTTTGTCGTGAAGACTACATATTGGCTTGCTTCATTCTTCGGAATGCTCGCTTCGCTTCGCGGGGCGGACCAATGGTCCGCCCCTCCACGAGTTGTTCTACTGGGCAGGGGCTGGTTGCGGAGTTGATGAAGCTGGACTTTGGAAGTTCACC
>Ga0209168_10003757_pt1 | contig 10275 bp, 10 predicted proteins | sample Coa_R1_FD_187156 | JGI IMG/M metagenome (GOLD analysis project Ga0209168, IMG submission 187156) | Surface soil microbial communities from Centralia Pennsylvania, which are recovering from an underground coalmine fire - Coalmine... | ecosystem: Environmental > Terrestrial > Soil > Unclassified ... | reverse complement strand
TTGATGTTTCAACCGGATGTCTCCCAGCAAAGGCAAGCTCAGGATGACCCGGTCGATGCGGTCGGCTCCGCGGTCGGTCTCCTTCCAACGCCAAAGGAGAAACACTCCAATCACCAGCCCAATGAACGCATAGGGCGCATACTTCTGGGCGTTCTCGCCCACCGACAACATGAACACCGTGATCGCCGGCAGTTTCGCGTCCAGACTGTCGAACAAGTCCTTAAACTTCGGCACAACGTAGGTGAACAGGAACGTCACCATGATCAGCACCACGCTGACCAGCAGCGTGGGATAGATCAGTGATACAAACAGCTTCTTGCGGAACGTCATTGCCAGGCGCTGGAATCCGATGTAGCGAGTCAGTACTTCGTCAATGTTGCCGCTCTTCTCACCCGCCATTAGCGTGGTCGTATAAATCTTGGGAATCACTCCCTGTGCCGCGAAGGCGTCTGACAACAACTCTCCGCCCTTCACCCGGTCACGCACGTTTTCAAGAATCTGCTTCAACTGCGCGTCCTTCTGGCGCTTGATGAGCAATTCGAGCGAGTTCAATATCGGCAGCCCGGCGCGAATCAGGGTCAGAAATTGCTGGTTAAACACCAGGAATGTGCTCTGCTTCAGCTTCCTGCGCCGCCGGAGCGAAACTCCGCCGGAGAACAGTCCCTGAGGCTTGACCCAGTAGACGAGGTATCCCTGCTGCGAAAAGCGGTCGTGCACTTCGGCTTCCGAGTAGCCCTGCTCGATCTGCTCGTGCATCCGCCCGCGCTCGTCCGCGATTTTTACTAGGAATTCCGCCATTTGCCGGTTTTTCTACCGCTTTCCCGGGGATACGCCCTACCGACCCAGTCTAACATTGGTAAATAACATTCTAAGCCGCTGTTCGACCCCAAACTCGCCCCAGCCGGTACGCAAGTAACCATCTCTGGAGGCTGCTTCTGCTCCTCTTACGGTTCCAAACCTCCATCGATCGTCTCCGTGCCGGCAGGAGGCTTGAAGTGAAACCGCCCATCCGTGATCGAGACGTCTTCCTTCATTTCCGTAAAGCGATATTCCGTGTCCGATCCATCCACTTCCTGGATGATAATTCGCACGATCTGGTGGTCCGGGGAAATCTCCAGCAGAATTTCGCTGACCCGATCCGCCAACGCCTGAGGAACGCCCCGAAGCACCACGTCCCCCGCTTGCACTGGTGCCACATCTGGAGCCAGGGATAGCCCGCGCAACTCCTTCTCCAGCCTTGTCTTACCTAGCAAGAATGCAAGTGGAGAACGAATATCCTCCAGCTTCCTGGCTGACGTCTTCCTCGCCTGCCGGTCGCTGGGGACATAAAACCACGCATCCTTCCCGTCGCTTACAAACACTTTCTCTCTGGGAGAACGGTAGTCCCACCGCATCTTGCTGGGTTTTTTCAGCAATAGCGTGCCAGACTCCGTGCGCTCCATCCCGGCCCCGCTATACATCTCAGTGAATTCAGCCTGCAGGGATCGCAGGTGGTTGTAGTGAGCATCCACGGCGGCGGCTATGGTTTTGACACCAGGCGAGTCGACGCAGGTAGCCACGCCTGCCAATAGCAGTAGTGAAACCAGAGAGATGAGTGTTGCAAGTCGCACTTTAAGTCTTCCGCCTTTGTCGGTGAGAGCTTTTTCGTGGGTCACCATGCCTGGAGACACTGTGTTAGAAGATTGCGGTCCTACGATTTTTGGGGGAAACGGAATGTAGTTTCATTGTAGTCATTTTGCGATTACAGCGCTCGTCCTGCGGCATCGAGGTCAAAGATTTGCCGATAGACCCGGCCCGGCTTTGCAGTTGCCGCTGCACCACCGGTATGGCAGAATCGCTTCGCCATAGCCGAACCTCCCTAGACGGCTGGCCTGGCTTAAGGACCGCATGTTTCGCGCTCGCTGCCTCGGTCTGTTCCTCGGGCTGATTTCAGTCTGCTGTTTCGCTCAGTCGACGGCGAGTCTGTCGTCTGCCTTGGGAACATCTGACTCGGGACTCCTTGTCCCGCCGGCAGCGCCTCCTGCGTCCAGTCCGATCGGAGAGGCGCTGGCTCTCTACCGTAAAGGCGAATTCGATGGAGCCATCGCGAAGTACGAAGAGATCCTCAAAGACCATCCCAAGTCGCCCGATGCTTACGCTGGACTGGTACACGTATATCTCAAACAGAAAAATGTGGATAAGGCGGAGCAAGCGGCAGAACAAGGTCTGGCCCAAGTGGATTCACCACGCATTCACGTTGCTCTAGCTGAGGTGTGGTTTCGCCAGGGCAAGATACACGAGGCCGAAGCTGAGTGGGTGAAGGTCATCAACTCCGGATATCCAGAAGCACGGGCATTTCTCGGCCTAGCACGCGTGCGCGATTCGATCGCGATGTACAAGTCGTCGAAGAACATGATCGATAAGGCCCGCGAGCTGGACTCCTACGATCCAGACATTCGCGAAGAGTGGATCGGTACACTCTCGCGCGCCGAACGCATCAAGTACCTGGAAGCCTCTCTTGCGGGCGAGAACAATTGGAGTGCCGACGAGCGCGACAGCGTGACGAGTTATCTGATGTTCTTAAAGGCGCGCGCCAACCAGAAACCGAGCCCCTGCCATCTGGTTAGCAAAGTGAAGACGACGCAAACTGCGCTGGTTCGCCTTCTGGATGATCCTCAACACATGCGGGGGTACGGCCTGCCGGTCTTGCTGAACGGGCACAAGAGTTCGCTGATGCTTGACACGGGCGCGAGTGGAATCCTCGTCAAACGCTCCATTGCGGAGCGCGCCGGGATCTCGAAGATTACGGAGACCAAGGTCGGGGGTGTTGGCAATAAAGGACGCAGAGACGCTTACATCGGCGTCGTTGACTCCATCAAAGTTGGGGATCTCGAGTTTCAGAATTGCCCCATCGAAGTGATGGAAAGCCGCTCAGTGGCTGGCGAGGACGGTTTGATTGGTTCCGATGTCTTCGAGGATTTTTTGGTAGACATCGACTTTCCCAACGAAAAACTCAAGCTGAGCGAACTGCCGAAACGTCCCGGCGAGCCTTTAGAGCAACTTGCTTTGAAGAACGGTGACGACGACGATTCCGACGATGATGCTGCCGGCCCCGAACCGCCGGACACGAAGTCATCCAATTCCAAACCAGCAGACTCCAAAGCCACGCACGCAAAGGCGTCATCTATCGGGCCGCAGGACCGATACATCGCTCCAGAGATGAAGGATTACACTCCAGTCTTTCGTTTCGGACACGACCTGCTGGTTCCCACGAGCATTGGCAAAGTACCGTACAAGCTGTTCCTCATCGACACCGGCGCGTACATGAATGCGATCTCACCGTCGGCTGCCAGGGAAGTCACAAAAATCCACGGTGATTCCGACACGATCATCGAAGGCATTAGCGGCCGCGTGAACAAGGTCTACAGCGCGAACAAAGCTGTGCTGCAGTTCGGCCATCTCAAACAGGAAAATCAGGATATGACCGCGTTCGACACCACGGCCCTGAGCGACGATGCCGGAACCGAAATCTCCGGCTTCCTCGGCTTCTCCATGCTGTATATGCTCGACATCAAGATCGACTATCGCGATGCCCTGGTCGACTTTCGATTCGACAAGAAACGGTTTGGCCGCTGATCTTTACTTGTGGCGACCTTCCTTGCGCCGAGGGCCCGAATCTCTAAGAACTAAACAGCGCGTATTGCTGCGCGCCGGAGATCTTTCGCAGCATTGTGCTCTCGCCGAGCACGTGTTCCAGGAGGGGATTGTGATACAGGACGTACACGGCTCTGGGATGGGCTCGCAGGGACTGGTCGACGTTCGCAATCACACGCCGCATACCAGATTCCGGGAATGGATTGAAGAGATACAGTACCAGCGGTCCGTCCGGAAGAGAGAAGGCCGTCGCGTCGGCGCAGATTGATTCCAGGGCAAAGCATTTCTGCGAATCACTCTTGTACTTGCTTAAGTTCTCCTGCGCGATCTGATGCAGTGATGGAAGGAACTCCACCCCGACGATGCGGCGGAACGGATAGTCTGACGCCATCAGCAGCGTGCGTCCTTTTCCCGAGCCGAGATCGACAAACGTGAAGTCGCGAAAGTCGATGTGGGCTCTGGGATCGGCCTCTCGCAGTAGGCTGTCAAGCATTTCGTGAAACGCCGCAGGGGCAGTTGGCTGATATTCGGAGTGAAACATTCCGATCAGCCGATCCCGCCATGCAACCGCACCGCTCGTGGTGTTCACGCGGAAGTCCCAGTCGTAATCGGCGTCGCCAAATCGCTGCCGCAGGCGCTCGGGTGTCGAGTCGCGAAGAAACTCCCACAGCACACCAGTCAGGCGGCGCGTTGCTCGCAGCGAGCCTTCGTATGCGGCCGCGTACTTCCACCAATCCCATATCGTTTGCAGCACTCGAGGTTGGGGTTGTGCGGAGGAATTCATCGTGGGCGAGGCGTCAGTCGTTCTTCATGATACGGGAAGCCGGCAGCGCGCGAATGCGAGCACCGAAGTCGCGATGCATGCACCGAGGTTATACTCGTAAATTCGGCCGGGCGGTCAGGCGGTCGGCGGCGTCAACCCGACAAAGTAACATGAAAAATCCATTTCAATTTCTGCTGCGCGTTCCGGTTCCCTGGGTCTTTGTTCTGACCTACCTTATTGGTGTCGCGCTGGAACGGATGCGTCCTGGAACAATCCTTTCAAGCAGGGCCCAGGCCAGCACGACCACCGGAGCCGTGCTGTTTGCCGCGGGCGCGGTAATTGCCGGCTGGGGCCTGGTGATCTTCCATAAGGCTCAGACCACTACAGTTCCAGGTAAGGTTTCCGCGAAGCTTGTGACGTGGGGGCCCTATCGCTTTACGCGAAACCCGATGTATGTTGGCCTTATCCTCGCTTATCTCGGAGAGGCAGGACTGCTGAAACAAATTTGGCCCGTTCTTCTTCTACCTCTCACGGTTGCCTACGTGAACTGGACTGTGATCCCCGTCGAAGAGGCGAAGTTGGAAGAAGTCTTTCCGAGCGACTATGAACAGTACCGATCGCACGTGCGGCGCTGGATATAGGGAGAGCATCCGAAAATTCAACCTGTGCCATCGGCGCTTTACCTTCGTTATCATAGAACTGCTATGGCTTATCCCATCAAAGTCTGCGCTGTATGCGGAGAAGAGTTCGAACTGAAGCCCGATAAACCCGGGTTTGCCAATCGCTGTCCTGAGTGCAGTGAGCCCGATGCGGTTGATCCAGTGACCAAGCGCCCGGTGGATGCTGTCGATCGCAAGAGTGCGAGTGAAGTGAATGAGGCGCGCCGGCAAGCCATGCGCGATCTTCTGTATCGCAAAGACAGTTGAGAGCTGACCGGTGACAGCAAGCCGCTTTCGCTGTGTGATTCGCGAAGGCCGCTGCACGATCTCCTAAAGCTTGGTGTGGAAGCGGGGCAGGGCGGACGGTTTATAGCCCGGAGGCAGGCCCTTGGTAGCGAAGGGGAAATCTTCCGGCTTTTCAAGCTGGATGCGGCCTTCCGGCGTCAGCTTGTAAGGGTCGCCATCCGGATCTGAGGGGATGCCCACGAGATGCTCCGCTCCAACCAGTTCTGACATGCTCGCCGGCAATCGTCCTGTGCGCTCGCCGAAACGCGTCACGGCAGCTTGGAGTTGGGAGACGTCTTCGTCCACGGTAATGGCGCGAAGGTGTTCCAAAGCGTTCTGCCTGATGTTGGTCTCGTGACTGGTCTCAAAGGTCGCGCTCCACAGCAGACGGGCGGTAGCAAAATCGCCGGCGTGCTCAGCCATCTGTGCGGCCAGAATCTTCATGAACGGATGCGCCCCCGGAACGCGCGATCCCTTGTCGAATACCTCTGCCGCCCTCTTATAGTCCTTGAGTTCGGTGTAATAAACGAATCCCAGATCATAGTAAAGCTTCCAGTCGTTGGGATTGTGCGCAATACCGAACTCCATCAACTGGATGGCACGCGCGGGTTCGCCGGCGCCGTTTGGCGGTTGGGGCGCGAGAAAACTGGCGCCAAACTGATATGCAGGGATTAGTTGCGGGTCCAGAGTCGTCGTGATTTCAAGGAGGGGAGCGAGTTGGTTATAGCTCTGCTCACGGTTGTAATGGCGGTGCCCGAAGTACTGCACGGTGCGTGTCCAGTAGATGCAGGCCATCAAGCCATCGAAGCCCAGGCTGCCGCGCTTCACCATTTTCGGCGAACTCACGTAGAGTGCATCGTCGATCGTCGCTTGCGGCCGGAGGCGATCGATATGCCGTAACAGAAACACGGAAGCCGTCAGCGAGATGACGAGCCATGCGCTGGCAACAATTGTGGTGCGCCGCCGGGCAGTCATTTCAGGTTCCTGCGCTCGAAGATCAATACCGCACCGCTCAGGGCCATCGCCGTATAAAACAGCGCGTAGAGAGTGTTTTGCAGGATCAACTGGCCGCCGAGGGAATGCTGGTGCGCGACTGCGCTGATCACATTCAATGTGGAGAAATTCGGTACGAGATACGCCGCGCCCGTAGCGACCCACCGCATGAAGCCGTGAGTCAGTCCGGCGAATCCGCGCAGGTCATCGGCGAAGCTCCCGATTACAAACAAAGAAAACGCGAAAACGGCCGAGAGCAGCGGCGAGGAGAATGACGAGAACAGTAGAGCCAACGAGCAGATGATCAGAAATTCCAGAATGATGAAATAGAGCGCTACCAGGATCAGGGCATCCGGGCGTGTGAATTTGTGAGCCACGTAGAGCAGCGCTCCGAAGACTCCGATGGCCATGAAGAACGTATTCACAACCAGCGTGCCGGCCAAACCGAAGAACTTCCCGACGATGAACTCCCATCGTCGCACCGGACGCGAGAGCACGGTATACAGCGTGCGCTTCTCAATTTCTTTCGAAACCAGCCCGATTCCTATGAAGATAGCGATGATTACGCCGAACAGAGAGACTGCGGTCAGGCCGAGGTTCACCACGACCAGGCGCTCGATGTCGATCGAAATCTGCCCTACGAATATCGCTGCGCCGGTCAATAGCAGAGCGAAAGCGATCAGGTTATACAGCACGCGATCTCGGACTGCTTCGCGGAACGTGTTGCTGGCGATGTTGATGATGCGGGTGTTCATGCTCATGCCATCTTCCCAGCAGTAGTTTCAGAATGCTGGAGTTTCTCCACGAAATAGGCCTCGAGGGACGTCCGCAACGGAGTGATTGCGATCAGCCGGATGCGCTCGCGCCGTAGGGCGTCGATGGCAGCGTCCTGCTGGTTCTCGGGTAACACGGCGCGGACTGTGTCTCCGGTTACATGACAGTCGGCCCCTAACGCCTTCATTGAAGCTGGAATCTGCGTGCCTTGCCAGACCACTTCCACTTTTCCTTGAACCGTCGAGGTCAAATCTTCCACCGCTCCCACGCCACGCAGTTCGCCCTTGTTGATGATGGCGACGCGGTCGCAGAGCGCCTCAGCGTCCGAAAGAATGTGGGTCGAGAAAAATACCGTCTTACCTTCCTGCTTTAGTTGTTCCATCAGGTCGCGGACTTCGCGGCGGCCGAGCGGATCGAGTCCAGACATCGGCTCGTCAAAGAAAACAAGTTTGGGATTGTGCAGAATGGCTTGCGCGATTCCGGCGCGTTGCAACATCCCTTTTGAGAATTTTCGCAGTTGCACGCCTTTCACATCGGTGAGACCAACGCGTTGCAGAACTTCGTCGACGCGGCGCTTGCGGTCCTTGCCGGGCAGGCCGGAGAGCTGCCCGTAATAGTCGAGCAGTTCGTGCGCAGTGAGGTAGTCGTAGAAGTAAGGCTGCTCAGGCAGAAACCCGATCTGCGCTTTGACCTCTGGATCCGTCCACTCATGACCCAGGATGCGGGCCGTTCCCGCAGTCGGAAACACCAGGCCCATCAACATCTTGAGAGTTGTCGTTTTGCCGGCGCCGTTGGGCCCAAGGAAACCGAAAATCTCTCCCTCTTCGACAGACAAGTGGAGCGGTTGCAGGGCGCGTTTGGGTCGCTTGCGCCAGAAGCCCACCATGTAGGTTTTTTCGAGGCCGAGAATTTCAATTGCAGGCATGTGAACGTGGCGCCACCGTAGTCATGTTTATGAAAAAGATTATAAGCAAGACGATGGCGCGAAAGAACGGTGTAAGGGTTACGTCGGTCACTGCTGTGGAGGAAGCCGAATTCGGAAGAGGGCCTTTGGGGGAGGAAGATCTTCGAAGGCCCGCGATTTTCTCAACTTGATATGAGACGCAAGAACGCTACTGAGCCACAGGATACGCGAGGCACGACGAGGTGGCAGCGGCTGGCAAGTCGCCCGTGCTACCCATTTGTGAACGCAGCACACCATCATTGGTCTGGCAAAAATCACGGTTTCCTGTGGAGTGCACAACGATCGGCGCCGCACCTATGACGAATGCGGTGTTGCTCGTCGCCCCGCCCGTAACGACTCCCGTAGCCAAGTAGTAGTAGCCGCTCTTGCCAACTCCGCCCGGTGTGGCTGTGGCAAGGAAGTTGTCAATGATGCACGCTGTGGTAGATGAAGGCGTGCAAGGACTCACACCGCCTAGCTGACCGATTGTGTCTGAGTATCCGACAGTCGGATAGCTGTTGTAGTAGGTGATCTCTGCACTCTGAAGCGTGTGCAAAGAGCCCGCTGCAGATGACTCGTTCGCCGCGAGGCGAGCCTGCAGCAAGTTGGGAATCGCGATCGCGGCGATGATTAAGATGATCGCCACTACGATCAGCAACTCAATAAGCGAGAATCCTTTGGTTGAGCGCATAAGACTTCCCTCAAGGTCTTTACTAAGGGTCGGCCAGTACATCCCACATTAGACAGGTAGCAGTTTCAGCGCCAATCCGCGAGAGTGCCTGGCCACATTGGTAATTCTTTAAGACTCTGGTGAATCAGGAGTTACGGACTAACGAGTGACGCGCGAGAAGATACGCGCGGTTTGATCCGGCTCCGCTTCGAGGAGACTGACAAAAAGTGTCAGAAGAGTGCTGAGAAAGCCATCAGGGCTGAACGGCATGTCGTGCCACAAAGTTCGCCCTAGAAGAGCAAAAGAGCAGCGAACTCGCGTTCGCTGCTCCGTGGCTTGTACCCTCCCCCAGGTACTTCGCCAAGTCAAACTTTGCTTCGAACTTACTGGTTGAGCGGCAGCAGGCCTTGGCAGGTCGACTCAGCGCCGATCGCCGCGCCCGTGGGCTGCACGCGAACCACAGCATCTTCAAAGGCGCAGAAGCTGCGGATACCAGTCTGGTTCAACGTGACCGGAACAGCGGTCGCGAAGTATGTCACGGCCGGAGGACCACCCGCGCCAGTTGCTTTGAACGTGTAGCCGCTCTTGGTGCCGGCGGCCAGAACGCTGTCGATCAGGCAAGCCGTGGTCGAGCTCGGCGTGCAGGGAGCGACACCACCGAGAGCCGTCAGCGTGGCCGCGAAGCCAACCGTCGGGTAGGTGGAGTTGTAGGTGACCATACCGGTGTTGATGGTACGAATGGACGCGACCGCAGACGCCTCGTTGGCCGCCATTCGGGCACGGAGTAAGTTGGGAATAGCGATGGCTGCGATGATCAAGATAATCGCCACCACAATCAGCAACTCAATTAGTGAAAAACCTTTTTGCTTCCGCATCTGAATTTGTTCTCCGTCTAATAATTTCGAGTTATTTGCCTAACTTGCGGCCCGTTTTGGGAGCCACGTTTTACATTGGCAAGTAACGGGCCAACCCGTGCAACAGCCTACGATGCATAGTCGTAGCGGCAAGTAGTTTGTTTTCATCCGAGAAAATCGGTGAGGTAGAAGTGGGGCAGGGAATACGAAAGTCTATGAACGTCAGATTGACATTTTGTGTCAGACAAGCAGCCAGATTCGGAGTCGCCCTGTAGAAGGGTCAGGCAAAAAGCAAAGAGCAGCGAACTTGCGTTCGCTGCTCCGTGGCTTGTACCCTCCCCCAGGTACTTCGCCAAGTCAAACTTTGCTTCGAACTTACTGATTGAGCGGCAGCAGGCCCTGGCAGGTCGACTCAGCGCCGATCGCCGCGCCCGTGGGCTGCACGCGAACCACAGCATCTTCAAACGCGCAGAAGCTGCGGATACCAGTCTGGTTCAACGTGACCGGAACAGCGGTCGCGAAGTACGTCACGGCCGGAGGTCCACCCGCGCCAGTTGCGGCGAACGTGTAGCCACTCTTGGTGCCGGCAGCCAGAACGCTGTCGATCAGGCAAGCCGTGGTTGAGCTCGGCGTGCAAGGAGCGACGCCACCGAGAACCGTCAGTGTGGCCGCGAAGCCAACTGTCGGGTAGGTGGAGTTGT
>Ga0209168_10003756_pt1 | contig 10280 bp, 8 predicted proteins | sample Coa_R1_FD_187156 | JGI IMG/M metagenome (GOLD analysis project Ga0209168, IMG submission 187156) | Surface soil microbial communities from Centralia Pennsylvania, which are recovering from an underground coalmine fire - Coalmine... | ecosystem: Environmental > Terrestrial > Soil > Unclassified ... | reverse complement strand
GCGATGCGCGCTCCAGCACCGTACCGCGCTCGTCGATAGCATCGGTGATCGCGCGAACGATTTCTTTCAGCGGCTGATAACCGCCGGTGAGCGCTTCGAGCACTTCGCGTTTGTCACCCTGCGGTATCGAAGGATCGCGCGTCTTGTTGTACGCCGCAGCAGCGGCAGCCACTGCGTCGCCGACTGCGCGCAGTTCGGTCGCACTGAGCGACGTGCCGACGCTTGCGCGCTGCGTCAAGTCGGCGGTATCGAGTGCTGCCGACACGTGCAAATCGGCCGAGACGATGAGTTCGCGCACGACTTCCGTCGCGGTTTGTTCGCGCTTGATGCGTTCGAAGTCGACGAACGGGGCGAGTTCCTCTGCTAAATGCCGCCCACGCTCGGTCCGCGTCTGCTCGACGACGCGCTCGCGCACACTGGCAAAATCCAGCGTTTCGAGCGTGCGTTGGTCGGCCAGTTCAGATAGTGTCATGGTGATCGAAGCATCACGATGACAAGTCAATGCTCACGATAACAAATCAATGCTCGTTATGAGAGTTTCTGTTTGAGTAGATCCTGGACGAGCGCGGGGTTGGCTTTGCCTCGCGATGCTTTCATCACTTGGCCTGTCAGGAAGCCGAGGATGTTCGTCTTGCCCGATTTATAATCGGCGACGGCTTTCTCGTTGCTCGACAAGACTTCGGCGACGAACTTCTCGATTTCGCCGGTGTCGCTAGTTTGAGCGAGGCCCTCTTTCTCGACGATGGCCTTCGGAGAGCCCTCACCGTTCCACATGCGCTGCAGCAGCTCTTTGGCAATCTTCGAATTAATCGTTTTGCCTTCGACAAGCGCGATTAGCTCGGCCAAACTCTGCGGCGTTACCGCCGACTCGTGCACGGGCGTGCCGGTTTCGTTCGCGAGGCGCGAAAGGTCGCCGAGCACGAAGTTCATGCTCTGCTGCGGGTTCTTGCTCGCTTCTACGCTTTTGTCGAAATAGTCCGCCAGCGGCAGATTGTCGATCAGCTGCGCAGCCTGCTTGACGTCCAAGCCGTACTCGCCGTGATAGCGCGCGAAGCGGTTCCACGGCAGATGCGCATCCGGAATGACGCGCTTGACCTTCTCCAACCGCGAGGCGTCGATCTCCATCGGCACCAAATCCGGATCCGGAAAATACCGGTAGTCGTGCGCCTGTTCTTTGCTGCGCATCGAATGCGTCACGCCCTGACTCTCGTCCCAGCCGCGCGTTTCTTGAACGATGCGCCCGCCCGATTCCAGCACGGCGATTTGCCGGTCGATCTCGCTTTCTATCGCGCGATGCACCGAACGAAACGAGTTCATGTTCTTGATTTCGGTCTTCGTGCCGTAGTCTTTGGACCCGACGGGTCGAATCGACACGTTGGCATCGCAGCGCAGCGAGCCTTCCTCCATCTTCACGTCGCTCACGCCGAGCAGTACGAACGTGCGCTTCAGCGCCTCGAGATAACCGACCGCTTCGTCCGCGCTGCGAATATCCGGTTCGGACACGCATTCCATCAGCGGCACGCCTGCTCTATTGAAATCGATCAGCGAGTGCGTGCTGCCCGCGATGCGGCCGTCGCCGCCCCCCGCGTGCGTCGACTTGCCGGTGTCTTCTTCTAAGTGGATGCGCGTGAGCCGGCACTCATTCATCGTGCCGTCCTCGAGCCAGTAACGCACGATGCCGCCTTGCGTCAGCGGCATGTCGTACTGCGAGATCTGGTAATCCTTCGGCATGTCCGGATAGAAGTAGTTCTTCCGGTCGAACTTCGAAAATGCCGGAATCGTCGCGCCGAACGCAAGACCGGCGACCAGCATGTGTTCGATCGCCTCTTCGTTTGCAACCGGCAACGCGCCGGGCAATGCAAGGCACACGGGACAAACTTTGGTATTCGGTTCGCCGCCGAACTCGTTCTCGCACGCGCAGAACATCTTGGTCTTCGTTTTGAGCTCCACGTGGCACTCGATGCCGATGACCGCTTCATACTTCGTACGCACGTTCTCTGCGACAGTCATGACTTGCGCCCCTCGACAGGCTCGGGGTCCTTCGATACCTCAGGATGACAGACTGACGGTGCGTACTTTAAGGCGTGTTTCGTGCTCTGTTCGTACGCATGAGCAGCTGCGAGCAGGCGCACTTCCTCGAACAGCGGCGCGGCGAGCTGCAAGCCCATCGGCATCGGACGAGCCTGTCCTGAGCCTGTCGAAGGGCCCTCCGGCGTGATCCAGCCGCATGGAACGGAAAGCGCAGGCAGCCCCGCGAGCGACATCGGAATCGTGTAGTAGTCCATCATGTACATGCTATAGGGGTCGCTTTTTGCGTTGAACTGGAACGCGGGCGAACTCGCCGCCGGCGAGGCGATTAGATCGCACGATTCGAACGCGCGCTTGAAGTCGTTGGCAAACATCGTGCGCGCCTTCTGCGCTTTTACGTAATATGCGTCGTAGTAGCCGCTGGAAAGCGCGTACGTACCGATGAGAATGCGGCGCTTGACTTCGGGTCCGAATCCGGCGGCGCGCGTCGCTTCGTACATCGCTCCGACGTCCGCGCCTTCGACACGCAGACCGTACCGCACACCGTCGAAGCGCGCGAGATTGCTGCTGCACTCGGCCGGTGCGATCAAGTAATACGTTGCCAAGCCATAATCCGCAGTCGGAAGCTCGACGTCGATCAGCGTCGCGCCGAGCTGCTCGAGCTCCCGATACGACTGCTGATACAGCGCGTGAATCTCCGGGCCGAGTTTTTCGGTGACGAACTGCTTGACGATACCGATGCGCAGACCTTTGAGATCCGCTCGCAGCGCCGTGCTTGCTTTTTCCACCGGACGATCGATGCTCGTCGAATCCATCGGATCGTGCCCGGATATCGCTTCGTACGCGAGCGCGGCATCTTCGACCGTCCGCGTGAGCGGCCCAATTTGATCGAGGCTGGATGCAAACGCGATCAAGCCATAACGCGAGACGCGCCCATATGTCGGTTTGAAGCCCACGACGTTGCAGAACGCGCCCGGCTCTCGTATCGATCCGCCGGTGTCGCTTCCCAAACCGATCGCTGCCTCGTACGCGGCAACCGCCGCAACGGATCCGCCGGAACTACCGCCGGGAACGCGCGAAAGATCGTATGGGTTGCGCGTCACACCGAGCGCGCTGTTCTCGCACGAGCTGCCCATCGCAAACTCGTCCATGTTGGCTTTGCCAACCGGAATCCCGCCGGCATCGAGAATGCGCTGGACTGCCGTGCACGTGTACGGGGCGACCCAATTCTCGAGAATTTTCGACCCCGCCGTCGTGCGCGTTCCTGTCAGGCACATGTTGTCCTTGACCGCTATCGGAACACCCGCCAGCGGCAGTTTTTCACCGCCGCGCACGCGCTCGTCGACGCGGCGAGCGGCCGCACGCGCAACCTCGTGCAATCGGGTCAAAAACGCGCCGATGCGATCGTCCACGGCATCGACGTGCGCGAGCACCGCGTCCGTCATTTCCGCGGCAGACGTCTTGCCGCTGTTTACCGCCGCCGCGATTTCGACCGCAGTCATCCTCACAATGTCACCCTGAGCTTGTCGAAGGGCGGCCATCGTTAGCCTTCCTCCGCGATGATGCGCGGCACGCGGAAGAACGGACCTTGCTTCTGCGGAGCCATCGAAAGAACGACGTCGCGTTCCAGACATTCACCCGGTACGTCCTGACGAACGACGTTGCGCGACTCGACCACTTGCGCGGTCGCGGGTACGGAAGCGGTGTCGAGTTCGGAAAGCACGTTCACATGTTCGAGCAAATCGCCGAGCTGTGCGCCGAATCGCTTCACCTCTTCGTCGGTAAGCGCGATTCTCGCCAGTTTGGCGACGTAGCGAACGTCAATCTTGTTCTCTAATGACAAAGTCGGGGTACTCCTGGTTTTCGTTTGCGGTCTCGCTGAGTTCGCCGGACGGCCAGTGCGGAATTGGTGCATCCTTGAACGCTTGCGCGATGACCTGCTCTTGCATCGCCGTCTCGCGGTACAGCGTGACGAGCGTCTCGATGTGGCCCGTCTGCGGGAACATGTCGAACGGCTGCACGACGCCGATGCGGTATCCTTTGGCCGCCAGAAACTTCAAATCCCGGGCGAGCGTGGCGGGGTCGCACGAAAGGTACCAAATGTTGGGCACCCCGGTGCTCGCGACCGCCGCGAGCGTCACTTCGTCGCTGCCTTTGCGCGGCGGGTCTAGGAAGACGATTTGCGCCTCGCGCAGCCGCTCGTGCACTTCGCCGCGGCGCACGGCCTCTTCGACGCGTCCGCACAGAAAGCGCGCCGATCCGTCCAGCTCGTTGAACGATGCGTTTTCATTCGCTTCCGCAATGGCTTGCGGGTTTTCTTCCACGCCGAGCACGTCGCTGCCGAGTTTGGCGAAATAAAGCGAAAACGTACCGGCACCGCAGTACAAGTCGACGATCTTTCGCGGCAGGTCCAAGCCCGGACGCATGAAATCGAAGATGCGGCCGACGATCTCGACGTTCACTTGAAAGAACGATCCGGCGGATACGCTATAGTGCACCCCGGCGATCGTTTCCTCAATCTGCGCGACGCCCTGAAGCAGCGTGTGCTTGCGGCCCAGAATCGCGTTCTGACTCGAAAGGTCGTACGAGTTGGTGATGCCGACCACGCCCGGAAGATGGCGCATGAGTGCGGGAGCCGCCGCAGCCAATTCGCGCGACGGTTCCTCCGTGGTGAACGTGACGACCGTTTGCTCCGTCGTCTTTGCGGTGCGCGCGACGATGTGGCGCGTCTTTGCGAACGCGTCCGCCATTGCCGGCTGCAGCAGCGCGTCGTTCAGCCGCATGATGTGCATGTTGAGTTGCGGCATGACGATTGGGCACGCCGAAATCGGTACCAACTCGTGCGAGCGCTGCTGATAAAACCCCAACTGCGGAAGCCCGGCCGCGCGGTCGACGACGAGCGACATTTTGTTCCGGTAGGAGCGCGGATTGATCATGCCGACCGGGTCGCGCACGGCAATCTCCGCAAAACCGCCTATCCGCTGCAGCGCGTTCTTGACGACGTCGCGCTTCCAACCGAGCTGCGCCGGATACGTTAGATGCTGTACCTGGCAGCCGCCGCACGTGCCGAAGACCGGACAAAAGGGCTGCCCGCGAAAGCGCGACCCGAGCGTGAGCTGCACCATCTCAGCTACTGCGTATTTCGGCTTGACGTTCGTAATGCGAACGCGCGCTCGCTCGTGAGGCAGCGGACCAAAGCAAAAAACGACCATGCCGCCGGTGCGCCCGACGGCCTGCCCATTTGCGAGAAGATCGGTGAATCCGAGTTCGACCTGCGCGCCTTCGCGCAACGGTCTGCCGGAGCTAGCCGGTGTGTCTCTGGTCGTCAAGCGTCTTAAGGAGTTGATTTGCCTCGTCGATGAGCTGCTGGATGCGCTGACTCGTGGGATCCGCAGGCTGACGCGAAATCAGTGCGCGCACGACGGTGAACGCCAGCGCTGCCGATAGGCCCGCAACGCCAATCCAAACCATGGTGCGCGTCAGATTCAAATCGCGCTGCTCGGGGCTCGGGCGGCCGTCGGTCTCGTGAACTTCGTTGGCTTGCGGCGTATGCGTCACTCTACTCCTCTCCATCTAACGGGCGCATCCGCGCCCAGTGAATGCTCCTTCGATAGGGAACGCATGTTCTCATCGCGGAAAGCGCGAGGTGAAAACTCGTGCCATGCTTGCCGCGACGTCGCTTGCAGTCCTACCCACTTTTGCCGGTACGGCACACGGTGCCGCGGCGCACACGGTGCAGGTTGCCTATGCCGGTTCACTGGTGGCCACCATGGAAGGCCCGCTGAAGACGGAGCTCCGAGAGCGAACGGGCTTGGTTCTGGCGGGTGAGGCCAAGGGAAGCCGCGCGCTCGCGAATCTCATTTCTGCGGGGCTGCGCACGCCCGACGTATTCATCAGTGCCGAACGGTCGCTGGTCATGAAATTGCAGAAACAACACCTCGTGCGTTCAAATGTCGACTTTGGTTCGGCGTATATGGTCCTGGCGTATTCCGAAAAATCGCCGCACAGCGCGCTGTTCGAAAGCGCGGCCGCCGGAAAGACGTTTATTCTCGACGTGCTGGCGAATCCCGATGTTCGCGTCGGGCGCACGGATCCGCAACTGGATCCGAAAGGCGCGCGCACGATTCGCGTGCTTCAGCTGCTCGGCGCGCATTTTCACGATCCGGAGAAGGCGCGGGCGATTCTGGCAAAGGCGGAAACGTTCCCCGAGGAAGATTTGGCCGTGCGCGTCGAGAGCGGCGAAGTCGACGCCGGCTTCTTCTATTCGACGGAAATTCCGGGGCGCTCGCTGCGCGCCGTCGAACTACCCGACGACGCGAACCTTTCAAATGACATCGAGTACACGCTCGCCGTGATGCAGAACGCGCCGCACCTGCGCGCGGCTCAGACATTTGCAGCATTCGTGCTCGACGGACCGGGCAAAGCGATTTTAGAACAAGCCGGCGTGCGCTATTTCACTCAGCCGCACAGGAGCGGCAGCTAGACGGCATCGGTCCGCTCGTGCAGAATGTACTATCGTGCGTCTGCGTCTGCGGCGATACCGGGTGCTCTTTGGGTGCCTGGTGCTCTCGCTCGTGTTCCACTTCGTGGTTGTTCCGCTGCTCGTCGGCTTGTTCGGCGTGCAACGCGGCGTGAATCAGCCGCTCGAAGTGGTATACGAGGCGCCGATCACCACCTTGCGAATGATGCATCGCGCCGTAACTCCGCACCATCCGGTGCAGCGGCCGCGGATTCTGCCGCAAGCGCAGCGCGTGCCGCCGCCGCAACCGCGCCCGCAGCCGCAGGTCGCGGCGGCAATTCATCCTCCGGACCTACCGCGACCCATACGCCGTAACGCCGTGCACGCGCCGTCGGAAACGATTGACTTGGCTCGGCAGCAAGCGGAGTTCCAAAAGACGATTACGCAGTTGCGCGAGCAAGACAATCCCGTCGCCGAAGCCGAGCGCCCGGTGCAAGTAGCATCCGAACCTGAGCGCTTTACCTTCAACGTCTCGCAGGGCGTCGGGACGAGGCCGCAAGCCGAGGGAGTCCTCACGCCGGTCAAGAGCTGGCACGACGGCCCGTACGACTATTATTACGTCCAGTATTGGGTGCAGTACGAAGACGGCGGCACGGAAACCGGGTACGTGCCGTGGCCGATTCGCTATCTGCCGAAGCAGGATCCCTTCCTGCTGCACTTGCAGCACTTTCCGCTTCCCGGGCCGATGCCGGATTTTGCGCTGCCCGCGGATACCCGCGTCCACCCGCTCATTGCCTTCTGCCTGGAGCATCGCGACGAGCTGAGCAACTGCCCAATCGAGCACGATTAGGTCCGTAGATACTAGGAAGCTGTTACTTGCTTTTCGTAAAATGCAGACATGCGGCAACTACTTCTTATCGGGTGGGTGATTGCTGTTGCAGCGTCCCTCCCGCTACCAGCTCAGAGCGCGCCCATTCGCGTGCTCGTCTACCACTTCGATGTCGACGCGCATGGTTTCGGCTCCAGCCGAAGCATTGCGAACGGCGGCGTCATGGATTACGGAACGAGTTCGGTGACGTACGGCGGCACGGGAACCCTTACCGTCAACGTGCTGGCGGCGACGCAGGACGGCGGCCTGGTCGTAGACGTGATCGAGCACATGGATCGTGTCGATCGCCCGTTCCAGACTGTTCGTTGCGCGATTTACGAGAATCCCGACCAAGTAATCTGCGATCAAAACTTAGCCAAGGCCGGGTACGTCACGGAAGAACTGCAGATGCTGCTGACGTATCTCGGACGCGGTTTCTACAATTCCTCACGCTTGGATGCCAAGAACCATTGGCAAACGAAGGAGGACTTGAACGGCGGTACCGGCAGCATCGTTTGCGATTACACGGTGACGAAGACGGACGGCGACGTGCTGACGATCTCGGTCAATCGCGACCATCACGACGGTCCGTATCAAAAGAACACTTCCGGCACCCTACAGTACGATCCGAAGATGACGGATTTCAGCAAGGCACATTTCGTCAGTGATGTCGCCGACAGCGGTGCGACAGGCGGTTCAACCGTCAGCTTCGATCTGATCTCGGATTCGTTCGCGAGCCATTAGCGGCTCGAACGTGGGGCCACGTGTTGGCGCCACGGAATGTTCCACGTGAGCAGCCATTGCCGCGGCGGCAGCGGATCGCTCGCGAACGCAAACGTCCCGCCTCCGACGACGGGCATCGGATTGACATTTTGGTACGTCGAGAACAGGCCGGCATGCGTCCCGAACACGTTCGCTTCGATCAGCGCGAGCGAACCGTAGTGCGTATCCAGGACCAAACCTGCGCTGTACATCGTGTACGCGGGCAGGTAGTAGTTGTTGTTGACGCTCGTATACTGCGCGTTAGCGAGCCATTCGAGATGCCCTTTGGGCAAAATGCCGTCCAACGTCAGTCCGGCAGTTTGCAAGGGCCGATGCGGGAGCTGACGCCCGACGGCGTAATAGCTTCCCGTCGCATCTAGCCGCGGATCCATAGACGTCAAATAGGTATTGCCCAATGCAAACGTCGGCAATGCGACGAGATTTCGCGCTACGTCGATGCGACCGGAAAGGCTGACGCCTTGATATGCTTGTCCGAGGCCGCTGATATATTGCGAAACGTAGACGTGCTGCGGATCGAACGGAGAACCGCCGCAGACAGCCGGTGAATTCCACACGTTCTGCAGCTCTTGCAAATACCCCGAGAGGCCGGCCGCGAAGTCATCGTTCGGCTCGGCAAGGATGGGAACAGCCGCAAAAACCGCTTGGCCGTATGCATTTTGACGGTATGCGTTCAGTGTGAAATCGCCGTCGCGCCACATATGCCGCCATGAGAGGTTATAGCTGACTGACGACTGCCGTACGCCCGCATCCGCCGGCCCGTTGACGTACACCGAGCCGTTGTGGCAATCGTAGTCCGCCGCGAGCACGTCCGTGATAGGATACTGCAGACCATAGGCGGGCTCGGCGCTTCCTGCGGAAACGGTGCCTTCGAACTTGTCGCTTTTGGAAGCGCTCCAGTCCGCCGACTCCGAAAAAACGAGTGCGCTGCCGGCGCCCGTGCCCGACTCCACGCTTATCCCATGTGTGAGCGCGAGTTTCGGATTCGCTTTGATGCTGTCGGTAAAAGCAACGTTGCGGTACTGTTCGAGCGGCTGCGCGATGGTCAGCGCACTCCCGCTCACGGGCCGGCTGACCTCGCCGCCGTATTGCGAAAACTGCATCGACAACCCGTCGGTGTGCCGCTTTGACGTAATGCTTGCGCCCACCGATGCACCGCCGCCGTCGTTGCGGCCATGCGAGAAATATGGGCTGGACACTCCGTCCAAGTAGCGGTGCGGATAGTCGTATCCATTTCTGCCGCTGAATCCGTACAAGGACATATCTGCATCGACGTTGCCGACGAGCGAGTTGACCGCAAACGTCCCCCAGCTGTTGTTCCAGGTTGTCGTCGAGCCGGGCCCGTAGCCGCATGGAAGATTCGTCGTGTAGTTCGCGCAGAGATCGTTCATTGATTCATTGGTAAACATGCCGGAGAGGCGCGCCGACGTTCGTTTGTTCACCGCATACGTGAGCTTCACGAGATCGCCGAGGCCGGCATTGCCGCCGATGTGCTGATACGACGTCCCGCTTTGGTCCTCGTACGTCAGGCCGCTCAGAAAGTCGTCGCGGTAACTGAAGGCGTGCTGCACGGCGATTCCGAGCCGCCCCACGGTGCCCGTAACCGACCCGGAAAACGTTTGGGCGCCGTAGTTTCCGATCGTGTTTTTGAGGTCGTAGGTCCAGATCTTCGTGGGCAGCAGCGTCTGAAAATTCACCGATCCGCCGATGTAGCCCGCAGTCGGCGTAAAGCTGACCGACGCGCCTGTGAAAAGGTTTTGCGCCGCACTCATCATGCCGCCTGCGGGCCCCGCGATACGTATGCCGTCGATCGACACGGCCGTCTGCGAGGCGTCGTGATTGTTCAGGGAAACGTTGAACCCGGAATCCGGACCATAGAGTTGGTCGTCGATGCTTACGCCGGCGAGCTTGCCGAGCGCGTCGGAAAGTGAGATCGAAATCTTGCGCTGGGCGCTGTTCGCGTTCAAATCTTGTTGCGATATGGCGGCAGACGCGCGCGCAGTGACGTTCGCGATGGTTTTTATCGAGGGCGCCAGCGCCACGGCCACGGTCACGCGCGAATGCGGGCTAACGTCGAACGAACGGGAATCGTAACGATCGTAACCTGCATGACTGACGCTGACGCTATACGTGCCCGGCGACACG
>Ga0209168_10003755_pt1 | contig 10280 bp, 8 predicted proteins | sample Coa_R1_FD_187156 | JGI IMG/M metagenome (GOLD analysis project Ga0209168, IMG submission 187156) | Surface soil microbial communities from Centralia Pennsylvania, which are recovering from an underground coalmine fire - Coalmine... | ecosystem: Environmental > Terrestrial > Soil > Unclassified ... | reverse complement strand
ATCGTGGCCGGTGGTATTGCGCCCGTCCCGCTGCGGCTTGAGGCCGCGGAGTCTGCCGCCCTTGGCGCGCGTGCAAATTCCGCCACCATCGAGAGGGCCGCGGCGCAATCGAGGGATCGCGCCAGACCGCTTGCCATGACCGCCTACAAGCTCGATCTGCTCCGTGGCCTCGTGCGAGACCAGCTTGAGAGGATTGTCGCGTAGCCGGTCGGCTGTCCCGCTTCTCACCTGGATCTCAATTCTCACCTGGCCGCGGCGAGACGCGGCCATTCGTCCATCTGAGCACGGGCCAGACCACACCAGCGCTGATTTTATTCCGCATCACTCTCGGCAAGCGTCGGCGACAACCTTGTTTGCACCAGCAAGCGCGGCAACATCCGTTGCAGCACGCCGTCTCGCAAAACCAGGCGATGGAAGAGCGCAGCCCCCGCGTGAATTGAGATCAGCGCAAGCAGCAGTTTGCCGCCGATCTCGTGGGCCTCGCCAAACAGGTGGCGGATGGGATCGTTCTCGCGAAGCGCAGGCACCTGCCAGAAGAACAGATCGAAAGGGCGGCCTCGCAGCAAAGACCTGCCGAGCCCGGTGATGGGCTGGATCAAAAGCACGATGTAGAGGCTGTACTCGCTCGCCTTGGCGAAGCTTTGCTGAAGTTTCGGCATGCTCGCCGGAAACGGCGGCAGATAGGCAAAATTGTGCCGCCAGACCAGGCGCACCACGGTGACAAACCACACCAGCAAGCCGGAGCTGCGGTGCATGTCCAGGATCATCATGCCGACACGACCATGTTCATCGACAAATTTCAGTGACCACATGCTTCCGAATTGAATGACGATCAGAAGCACCGTCAGCCAATGCAGGCTGATGCTCACCTGATCGAAGCGGTCGGCGTCGGCCGCGATATCGATCGTCGATCCTTCCGCCAATTCTGAATTTTTGGTCATGTTGACCGCTCCTGTCTTCGCCGGCGCCGGGTGTCGCCGAGAAGACTGGAGGGATTTCCAGTTTATTCCTTCGCGGGATGCTGAAAGCTTGCGCAACCGCCAACAATTTGCGGAAGGCGCCGAGATCAGCGGCCGGATCGAGAAATTCCCCGATCACAACAAAATCATGTCGTTGCGGCGACGCTCCGAGGCCCTGGCGACCGCTTCGGTTCGGGTGCGGGCACCCAGTTTGCGGAACAGTGACTCGATGTGAAACTTCACCGTATGCAATGAAATGTCGAGGCGGCGCGCAATCGCCTTGTTGGTCATGCCTTCGGCAAGCGCCCCAAGCACTTCGGCCTCGCGCGGCGTCAGCAAGGCTCCGCCGTCGCTTTCGCGCATGGCGCCGAAACCGCTCTCGCGCGCGGCAGCCGCGCGGACGATCAGGCCGGCGGCGACCGCGCGGATCGCCGCGTCGATCTGCGACGCATCCGCCTCGCGCGGCAGCGCGCCGCGCAAGCGATCGTCGCTCACGCCGAGCGCCACAATGTTGCGCCTTTCGCCGGCGGGATAGCCGCCGTCGGCGAGCACGACGTCGGCAGTATCCTCCAGGTCGACAACGATGTGGCCCGCTTCAGTCAGCATTTTGCCGAGCGCCGCGCGCCGGAGCGGATCCTCGGAATGAACCGCGACGCGCAGCCGCGCGGCGAATGCGAGTTTGCCGGCCACCTCGATCATGCTGCCTGGCGCTCCGCGATGGTGATTTGCACGGCCACAACAGCGCCGCCGCGGATCAGGCGAACCTCGACGCTGCGTCCAATGCTGTCACTGCCGAAATGACTGACGATTTTGCGGAAACGATGCACGGAGGTTCCATCGACGCTCAAGATGATGTCTCCTGCAACGATCCCAGCTCGCGCCGCCGGACCGTTTTCCACGACCGACATCACCATCAACCCGCTCGATTGACCGGCGCTCTCCCGCAAGGCGTCGGGGACTGCAACGGCCTGCAACGCGACGCCGAGCCAGCCGCGCGCCACGCGGCCTTCCTTGACGAGTTGCGGAACGACCCGCGCGAGCGTGGCGAATGGAATGACGATCACCTGGCCGCGCGGGCCGAAGGTCGAAATGCCCAGACACTGGCCTTCGGCGTCGAAAACAGGTCCGCCCTCCTCGCGATGCGCAAGCCTGATATCGAGAACGATGCGCCGATCGATCAGGCCGCCGCGGCTGGAATGCCATTCGCCGCCCGCGAGATTGACGACGCCAAGCCGCATGCTGGCGCCGCCCTCGCCGTCGGCGCCGGCCGCGAGCGCAATCGCGCCGGCTTTGGCCTCGGCTTCTGTCAGCGCGGGCGCGCTGAGCGCAGAGGCCGTCTTGAGGATCGCGATATTCGTGCTTGCGTCGCGCCCGGCCACTTTCGCGGCGATCGTCGCCCCTCCCGGCACGATCAGTTCAAATTCCTCCGCGCCTGGCAGCGCCTGCTCCGAGGCGACGACAATGCCGGGCTGCCAGAGGAGGCCCGTGATGTGCCGGCCGTGACCGGTACGGATCGCGGCGACGAAATGCTTGGCGCTTTCCGCGCGCGCCGCAACCGCGCTCGCCAGTTGCGTCAGCACGTCTGATGGTTTGGACATTTAAGTACTCCTATCGAATGCAGATAGGATCAAATCTGTGAAATGCAGCACGCCGAGAGTATCGGTCGAACGGCCGGGACGCGCCCGGCCGTTTGGCCGGGCATGAAGCCCCGGCAAGATCGATCGGTTCTTCTTTCACCTCCCCCTAAAAGGGGGAGGTCGGCAAGCGCAGCGAGCCGGGAGGGGGTCCCACTTCGCTGGTTGCTAAGGCATACTGCTGCTCTACACATCGTTGAATCGACCCCCACCCCAACCCTCCCCCTTTCAGGGGGAGGGAGCCACGCCCCAGCAACTTAGCAACAGCCACGCGAGCGCGAGAGCGAGCGCACTTCCGCTGTTGGCGCATCGAGGCAAGACTCCGCCTTCCCGCGGCGCGTTCTGCGCCCGGGTTTTGAAAATCGATGTCCCTCTCGCATCAAGAGGGCGCAGGGAATGCCGGGCGCGTCCGACGCACCCGCAGCCTCGCGTGCAAATGAAAAAAGCACACGAGCGTAGTCACCACAGGTTCGCACGGCAACGCCGGCATTCCCTGCGCGATGGTTTTACGGTTTCCTTCGTGCTCTTCCTGGTGAGCCGGGCTTTTTTGCCACCATCACCGGCAAGATGCGCTAAGCATCGTCACCAGCTTGACGCCAGCGTCGGGGCGTCAGAACCACACGACTTCGCCGTCCGCGGTATCGTCACTCGTCAGTTGACGACCCCGCGTCCATCGCATCCCGCACCCAACGTTCGTGACGATCGGCCAAACGCCCCTCTGATCGGGTGCAAGACGCGCGGGCTTGTAAAGGTGATTTGCCCGACGGCGCAAGGGGAAATTTCGATGGCGCCCCTGAAGCGGCTAGCTCCCGAAAGCTGAAATCAGATTGGGCATGGTCGATGTCCGTCTTTGGCTCGCTGTGAAGAGCGCTCAGGCCGTATGAAACAGGCTGACATAGTCCTATGATTGCGTTTCCTTGGATAAGGGGGCCGAGCATGAAACGACGCGAATTCGTCACCCTCATTGGCGGTGCAACGGCATGGCCTCTCGTGGCGCGGGCGCAACAAGCGGCGATGCCGGTGGTCGGCTTCGTCAATGCTGCGTCTCGCCAGGGCTACGCGCGACAGCTGTCGGCTTTTCTCAAAGGCCTGGGCGAGGCTGGCTACGTGGATGGCCAGAACGTGGCGATCGAATACCGCTGGGCGGAGGGTAGAAGTGATCTCCTGCCGGAAATAGCGGCTGATCTAGTTAATCGTCAGGTGGCCGTGATCGCCGCGACCACCACTTCGGCAGCGCTTGCGGCCAAGACGGCGACAGCCACGATTCCAATCGTTTTCGAAATTGGGGGCGACCCGATCGGACTAGGCCTCGTCCCCAGCCTTAGTCGCCCAAGTGGCAACGTCACGGGGGTGACTCAATTGAACGTGGAGGTAGGACCGAAGCGGCTGCAATTGCTGCACGAGCTATTACCGGCGGCGACCGTCATGGCGCTGTTGACCAACCCTGCCAATCCTGCCGTTTCCGAGCCCCAGTCGGCTGGGATCCTCTCGGCGGCCCGGACCCTCGGGTTGGAGCTCCAGATTCTCAACGCCAGCACTGAGCGTGACTTCGATGAAGTCTTCAAAAAGTTTCGCCAATTAAGGGCGGGGGGTCTTGTGATTGAGGCCGATCCATTCTTCATCAGCCGGAATGATCTGCTTGCCGACCTGACGGTTCGCAATGCCGTGCCCGCAATCTTCCAGTTTCGCGAGTTCGCGGCGGCTGGCGGCTTGATGAGTTATGGCGGCAGTCTTCCGGAAGCATATCGTTTAACTGGCGTCTATGTCGGCCGCATTCTCAAAGGTGAGAAGCCCGCCGACCTACCGGTTCAGCAGGCCACTAAAGTCGATCTGGTCATCAATCTCAAGACCGCCAAGGCGCTCGGTCTCGCCATTCCGCTGCCGCTAGTTGGCCGCGCCGACGAAGTGATCGAGTGATTTCGGCTCATGGCAGATTGAGTGGAGCGATTGACCCTGAAGAGACATCGGCAGCTTCCTTCGAGTGTGCTAGTTTCGAGCCATTGCGATGCCACGGGCTTGGGATAAGCAATGAGGCGGCGGGAGTTCATTACACTCATCGGCAGTACTGCGGCGGCATGGCCGCTCACGGCGCGCGCGCAGCAGAGCGAGCGCATGCGGCGCATCGGCATCATCGGTGGCATTGCAGCGGACAATCCGGATGCGCAGGCGATACTTGCCGCATTACAAAAAGGGCTACGGCAATTGGGCTGGATCGAGGGCCGCAACGTGCGTACCGAAATCCGCTGGACCGCGGCGAATGCCGCCAAGGCACGTCAATACGCGGCGGAGCTGGTTGCGTTCGAGCCCGACGTCATCTTCGCTTCGGGTGGCTCGGTCTTAGGGCCGTTGCTCCAAGCGAGCCGCACAGTACCCATCGTGTTTACACGCGTCGCCGATCCCGTCGTCGCTGGCTTCGTCGAAAGCCTGTCGAGGCCTGGCGGCAATGCAACCGGCTTTATGCAGTTCGAATATAATTTATGCGGAAAATGGCTGGAGCTCCTCAAGGAAATCGCGCCTGGCGTGACGCGAGCGGCGGTTCTTCGGGATCCCGCCATAACCGCCGGAATCGGCCAGTTCGCTATCATACAATCCGTGGCCCCCTCGGTCCGCGTGGACGTGAGGCTGATCAACTTGGGCGACGACGCCGAGATCGAGCATAGTGTTGAGGCCTTCGCGCAATCGCCGAATGGCGGTCTGATATTGACGGCGAGTGGCCTGGCGGTGGTTCATCGCGACCTGATCATCAGGCTGGCCGCCCGCCACAAATTGCCGGCGATTTACTACGAGCCTCACTTTGTCGCTGCCGGCGGATTGGTCTCGTATGGACCGAATTTTCTGGACGAGATACAGCCCGCTGCCAGCTATATCGATCGCATCCTGAGAGGCGAAAAGCCCGCCGATCTTCCCGTACAGGCGCAGACCAAATACGGGCTTACCGTCAATCTCAAGACCGCCAAGGCGCTGGGACTGGTTATCCCGCCAGCCATACTTTCCCGCGCCGACGAAGTGATCGAGTGATGTCGGCTCAAGAGGCGACCTCTCTCTCAGTCCGTACCGGATGTTGGGCTAACAAGAAAATGGCGCTTGACTTAAATCAAAGCGAAGACCCCATTTTTCTGTCAGCAGATTAGCATTGTTAAATTTAATAATCTGCAGGTGAGCCGTGTTTAATCATGTGGCATTATCCAGCATAAGTTTTTTTGGAAAATTGACTCACTCGCTGAAGAACAAGATCGTCGGCGACGTTCCACCTGAATACGCCCATTGCGAGTTTGATTGCCGTAAAACACAGTGTCGGCATGAGGAATGGCTGAGCTGTCCGAACCGCCTCTTTTATCTCTCTCTGGAGGTGGCGCGGAGAACTGACCCCATCCCCAACGGTCAAGCCTCAATGGCGCATCAATTCGATTGCGTTCACGGAAATGAGCCGACGCCACAAATTATGATCCAACTCATTGGATGCCGCATAGAAACGCACTGCGCGCCGCAAAGGGCTCGTGGGCGATCTCAATGACCGGTTTGCGCCGAGGACATGTTGTCGTGGTCGAATAAAGAGCGACCACTTCCGAGGTTGACACGTTTGGGACATCCTGCGATGTCCGCTCCGTGGTCACGAACGGGTTGAAACCGGACGTCGCGCAGACAGTCTAATTCGGTCGAGTGGACCCCATGCGGACCTTGTTGACCGCCAAAATTTTTTACGAGACCGCCCCTAACGTCTTTCGACTACCGGGCTCAGCCAGCTACACTGCAAGAGCGAGATGTAGGGGCGCCTATGAAGCGTCGTAAGTTCATCAAGCTTCTCGGCAGCGTGGTCGCGGCTTGGCCAGTTGCGGTAAGGGCGCAGCAGCCGAGGTCTGAAAACCCATTGCCAGTGGTCGGGTACCTGGTTAGCGGGTCGGCTGATCCTTTTGCAGAAGCGGCGTTCGAGCAGGGCTTGAGGGCAGCCGGGTATGTCAATGGTCGCAATGTCTCAATCGAATTTCGGTGGTCGGATGGCAACGCCGATCAGTTGTCGGCATTGGCGGCTGATCTTGTTCGCCGACGGGTTTCCGTCATTGCAGCCTTCGGTGTCACGGCAGCCATGGCCGCAAAGGCAGCCACAGGAACAATTCCGATCGTCTTCACTATCGGGGTGGATCCGGTCAAGGTCGGCCTTGTCGCTAGCTTGAATTTGCCTGGTGGCAACATTACGGGTAGCACCACCCTGGCCGCGGAACTCGGACCGAAACGGCTTGAACTGCTTCACGAATTGGTGCCCTCGGCAGAAACAATTGGCGCGCTGCTCAACCCGACCAAAAAGACAGCCGAATTCGAGGAAAGGACATTGCAGGAAACGGCATCCAACCTCGGGCTGAAGCTTCTTGTCGTAAGTGCCAGCACCGACTCCGACCTTGAAACAGCGTTTTCTGCGTTAGCTCGACATCAGATCGGCGCGCTCGTTATCGGTCCTGACAGTTTTTTCGCAACCCGTGTTGTGCAGCTTGCCGCACTAAGCGTCCGACACAAGATACCAACCATTTTCCAGTTTCGTGAATTTGCCGAGGCTGGTGGCCTCGTGAGCTATGGAGGCAATTTCAGTGAAACGAGCCGTGAGGGCGGCTTGTATGCCGGGCGAATTCTCCGGGGCGAGAAGCCCGAGAATCTGCCGGTTCTACAAGCCACAAAAGCCGAGCTATTCATCAACATGAAGACCGCAAGGACGCTCGGGATAACATTTCCAACCGCGCTCCTGGTTCGCGCCGACGAGGTGATCGAATGAGGCGGCGCGAGTTCATCGGACTTGTTGGCGGTGCGGCGGCGGCGTGGCCACTGGCGGCTCGTGCGCAGACTGGCTCAAAGGTATTTCGCATCGGGCTCCTCAGCACGGGCCAACCGCTTGACGCGAAGAGCATTTTTGGGGCTGCCATCCTGCGCGGTTTTGCGAGACACGGCTACACGCCGGATCGCAACTTAGCGCTCGAAATCCGTGCCAGCGGGGACCACCCTGAAGAGCTGCCGCAGCTTGCCAGGGGCCTTGTGGCGAGCAATGTGGACGTGATTCTAACCTTTAGCTATCCGGCGGCCACGGCTGCCAAGGGTGCCACGACGACCATCCCAATCGTAGCGACCGAAACGGGAGGCGATCCCGTTGCAACGGGCTTAGTGAAAAGTCTATCGCGGCCAAGCGGCAACGTAACGGGCGTCTCGGATATGGCCATCGAGCTTGCTCCCAAGCGTCTCGAACTGCTTAAAGAATTGGTGCCTACGTTGCACACCGTCGCAATGCTCTGGAACGCGAGCGATCTGGGCATGACGCTGCGATACCAAGGAGCCGCTGACGCCGCACGGAGAATTGGGGCTCGGGTACAACCACTCGGCGTACGTGAGCCGGACGATTTTGACGACGCCTTCAAGAGTATGGTGAGCGATCCACCTGACGCGATTCTCATGGTCTCAGATGCGCTCACCAACCTCAATCGCCGACGGGTATACGAATTTGCTTCTGAACATCGGTTGCCGGCCACCTATGAACGGGCTGGCTACGTGCGCGAGGGCGGGTTGTCATCCTATAGCCCCGACCTAGATGAAATTTACGATCGCGCGACTTATCTGGTTGATCGCGTTTTGAAGGGAGCTAAACCTGCAGAACTGCCATTTGAACAACCCACCCGTTTCTATCTCAGCATCAATCTGAGTACAGCCAAGGCGCTTCGACTCAACATTCCACAAAACCTGCTCGCCCGTGCCGACGAGCTGATCGAATGAGGCGGCGCGAGTTCATCGGACTTGTTGGCGGTGCGGCAGCGGCGTGGCCGTTTGCAGCGCGTGGGCAGCAGCCGGCGATGCCGGTGGTCGGGTTTCTCAATGCCGCATCGCCGGCTGCCTACGCACCCATGGTCGCCGCTTTCCGCAAGGGTCTCACTGAAACCGGCTACGTCGAGGGCCGGAACGTCGTGATTGAATATCGCTGGGCGGAGGGCCGACATGATCGGCTGCCGGCGATGGCGGCCGAGTTGGTTCGCCGACAGGTGGCCGTGATTGCCGCCACAAGCACTCCTGCGGCGCCGGCGGCACAGGCGGCGACCTCGACGATTCCGATTGTCTTCACGACCGGCAGTGATCCGATTCAGATGGGATTGGTTGCCAGCCTGAACCAACCGAAGGGCAACGTCACGGGCGTGACAGCATTGGGCGTGGAGCTAAGCTCGAAGCGGCTCGAACTGCTACACGAGCTTGTGCCCAAAGCGACCATCGTTGCTGTACTCGTCAACCCGACCAATACCTTTGCCGAGACGGAAGAGAAAAATCTGCAAGAAGTGGCCCGGACACTCGGGCTTCAGCTCCATGTCCTGCACGCCAGTACCGAAAGCGACTTCGAAGCGGTTTTTGCGACCTTGGGCCAACTGCAGGCAGGTGGGCTGGTGATCGGCACTGATCCATTTTTCATTAGCCGGGGCGAGCAGCTCGGCACGCTGGCAGTCCGCCACGCTGTGCCCGCGGTTTCCCAAAGCCGCGAGTTCGCTGTGGCCGGAGGTCTAGTTAGCTACGGAGTCGACCTTACGGAGGTGTACCGCCTGGCCGGCGTCTATACCGGTCGGATTCTCAAGGGCGACAAGCCCGCTGACCTCCCGGTTCAGCAGGCGACTAAGATCGAGATGTACATCAATCTCAAAACTGCGAAAGCGCTTGGCACCGAAGTGTCGCTTCCGCTGCTGGGCCGCGCCAACGGGGTGATCGAATGAGGCGGCGCGAGTTCATCCGACTTGTTGGCGGTGCGGCGGTGGCATGGCCTCTTTCGGCAGGCGCACAGCAAGCCATGCCGGTGATTGGTTTTCTCAGTAGCCGATCATCGCATGACTCTGCAAACATCGTGGCTGCCCTGAGGCAAGGTCTGAACGAGACTGGCTTTCTCGAAGGCAAGAATTTGACTATCGAATATCGTTGGGCAGACGGCAGATACGAGCAGTTGTCGTCTTTGGCCGCCGATTTGGTTGGACGAAAGGTTAGCCTGATTTTCGCAACCGGAAGCTTGCTTCCGGCCAAGGCGGCAAAAGCCGCGACAGCGACAATCCCGATCGTTTTCACGGGTGGTGAAGACCCGGTTCGGCTTGGTCTTGTAGATAGCCTTGATAGACCAGGCGGGAACGCGACCGGCGTGGTCAATATTGCCGCCGTGTTGGACGCCAAGCGCGTGGAGTTGTTGCGCGAAATAGCGCCCAAAAACGCGGCGCTCGCCTTCTTGGTCAATCCAAACAACCCGACTGCGGAATCCGCGACCAACGTACTGGACACGGCACGGGCAATTGGACAGGCGTATTATGTTCTGAGCGTCGGCAGCGAGCTTGATCTGCTCGCGGCGTTCACGACCATTTCCCAGCGGCAACCCAGCATGCTCCTTGTTCAGAGCGATCCTCTCTTTCTCGGCCATTTGCGCAATCAGCTTGTCGCAATGGCGGCACAATATGCGGTACCGGCATGTTACGGGTTTCGTGAGTTCACATTGGCTGGTGGGCTCATGAGTTATGGAGCCAACATTGCTGAGCAGGCCCGGCTGGCCGGTGTCTATGCTGGCCGCATCCTCAAGGGCGAGAGGCCCGCAGACCTGCCGGTGCAACAGCCCACAAAGTTCGAACTGCTGATAAACCTTAAAGCTGCAAGGACACTGAGGCTTGAAGTGCCGCCGACGCTACTCGCCCGTGCCGAC